>Ga0206963_10276_pt1 | contig 14757 bp, 12 predicted proteins | sample Alteio_BWOrgHeat_28_FD_152958 | JGI IMG/M metagenome (GOLD analysis project Ga0206963, IMG submission 152958) | Enriched cells from forest soil in Barre Woods Harvard Forest LTER site, Petersham, Massachusetts, United States -... | ecosystem: Environmental > Terrestrial > Soil > Temperate forest >... | reverse complement strand
TTGCTGCTGAAGACCATGCGGCCCCAGCGGTCGAATACATTAACCTGAAACTTTTTGGTGAGCCCCTGGATGATGAGATGCCAGCGGTCGTTAGCGCCGTCGCCGTTGGGGGTGAAAGCGTTGGGAATGAAGATGCGTACCGAGTCGAAAACCTTGATGGCCACCGGCGCGAGGACGCTGCTACAATCGCCCAGCGTGAAGCCGACATATAGAGTCTCGTCTTGTGAGATATCGGGTGTGTGCAGGATGCCCGATGCGGACGTGTCAAGGATGGTCGCGGCAAACGAAGGTCCATCCAATAATATATACTGGCCTCGCTGCGGGTTGCCCACGGTGATGGTAGTTGCGGTATTCCTGGGAATATATTGACCAGCGACCTGCGGCATCGGCGGCGAAAGCTCCAGGTCAGCGATGGTCAGCGTATTGCTCGTAACCGTGCAGGCATACTGGTCGGCGACGATAGCCATATAATCACCGGCTTTGAGGTTGTCCAGGTAACCAGCCGTGGTGGCGATCGGAGAAATAGTACTACCTGCAGGGTACCAACTCCAGGTGTAGGATCGGGTAGCATCGACCATACTCACGCCGGCGATGGCGCCGATGCCCGCATTGCAAGTATCGTCGTGCAACTGCAGCGAGGTGTAATCGAACGCAGGTTTGGGTATCTGCGGGACGGTGAGGATTGGTGTCTGTGCCTGACAACCGAGGGTGTTGCTCATGGTGAGTTGATAGACACCACCGGCGATACCTGTCAGGTCCGGGGCTGTGCCGGCGATATTGCCGTCGCCGGTGTTGGTCCAACTATAGACCGACGCGTTCGTGGCAACGATGCCCGTGACGGAGCCATTTGGCGTTTCGCAGGATGCAGCGTGAATGACCATTGCGCTGGTGTCGAAAGTGATCGTGCCGTTGTCCTGGATCGTATACAACGTCGAGAAGAGGGTGTCGCAACTGCTGCCGTCCTTGAACACGAGGTGATAGTTGCCGGCAGAGACGTGTAGGAGATTGAGGGTAGTGGCGATGGTGGCTCCCTGGTCATTTCGCCATGCGATATACACGGGAGGCGTTGCATTTTGATAGGTCATGCCGGTTACCGATCCATTGGCATTGCCGCAGGTGCTGCCGATGACATTCACCGATGTCGTAATAAGGGAGGGTACTACCTGGTTGGCGAGCACAAAGGGGCCGTATTGGGCGACACAGGTCGGGTCCTGTTTAAGCGCGAGCTGTAGCGTGTAGCTCCCGGGTGCGACTCCCTGCAGGGGGTTGGCGACGCTGAAATCGGGACAAACCGTGGTCCCGGCATTTAGCCAACTATAGGTCGTGGCCGCATCGAAGGTGCCGGAATAGGAAAGCGAACCGGAGACCTGGCCGCAACTGGACTGGTTTACCGTAACGGAGGCAGGATCGAATGCGGGCAGGGCAACGTTGGTGACAGTATAGGGAGTGCTGGAGGCGTTGCAGGTTTCGCCGCCGATGGAAGTGACGAAGGTGTAGGTGCCCGGACCGATGTTTGTGAGGTCGAGGCTGTTGGAGATGATATTTCCGGCCGCATCCTGCCAGTACCATTCTGTTCCACTGGAGACCTGGATGTTTTTGATGGAGCCGTTGTTGCGGCCACAAGTGGCGTTTTGCACGACAATATTGGTCGTATTGATGGTCGCGGTGGAAAAGGGGGAAGTAGCGCCATAGGTGTCGGTGGCGGTGGCGACGATGGCGCCGGTGGCAGGAAGAGAATAGCTCCAGTTGCCGCTGTTGTCGGCGGTAGTAGTGCCGATGTAAGTCTTTCCTTCGCATCCGGGGCATTCGTCATCATAGAAGAGCTCGATGGTGGAATTGGGCAGGGCGGTGCCGCCGACTGTACCGGGTGTCAGGACGGAAATGTTGGCATAGGGGGCAGGGTGGGGATAGTTTGGGTCGAATACGATGCCGGTGCCATTGCAGAAAAAGCTGTTTTGGGAGATCGTGACAGGGCCGCACCACTCTTCGACCACGCCGAATTTGTTGTTGGCTATATAGTTCTTTTGGTTTGGGGCGGTGCCGCCGATAAGACCCGGGCCACAATTGCTCAGTGAAATATTATCTCCATAGGTAACAGTGCCGCCGCTGATCAAATTGGTGACGCCGTCCGGGCCGACGCCGATATGATTGCCCTGAATAGTGAAAGGGCTGCGGGTAAAACCGATCTCGTATCCGCCGACGCTGACATTATTCGTGATATTGGCGGTGACGAAGGATTGCCCGACCAATATATTACCACCAATAAGGAAAGGCGTATTATTGGGTGAAAGTCTGACATTGCCGGTGATATCGGTGCCTTCTTTGTTACCCTGGATATTGAGATAGCCGTAGTTCGCGGCATCGATGAGTTGATATTCCAACGGGTCACCGGACTGATTCATCAGGTTGCCTTCGCCAGGGTTGAGGCCCCCGATCTGCAGGTTGGTAACGTCGAGGGCGTAAATGCTGGTGCCATTGAGTTGCGCGGTACCGGCGCTCGTTCCGCTCTCGTCGGTTCCCAGCATATTCCCCTGGATAACTATGTTGTCGGTGGTAAACGGCTCCGAGGTTTGGTCGGTGACAAGGATCGCCCCCGAAAAGCCCTGGATGATATTTCCTTTGCTGGCGGCACCGATGTAAACATTGTTGCTTTGATCGACATAAATGCCGCAAAAGGAAGAAGCAGTTTGGAGGAAGAGCCCATAGACCTGGACGTTGTTGACTGCGACGATATCGATACAATCAAGATTATTGGTGGGGTTTGCATCGACAATGATGATCCTGGCAGCACTTATACCAAAGGGCGTTCCGGGTTGTGTGGTCCCGTCGATGGTGAGATTCGAGGGCAGTCTGGGCAGGGCGGACGCAATGGTGATGGTGCGGCCCGTCCGGGATTGATCTGCAATATTGAAGACGATGAGGTTGGGGATGGCGCTATTGGCGGCGGCCTGGTTAATGGCGTCACGAAGGGAGCCGGGTCCGCTGTCGGCGTTGGAGGTCACGGTGAATGTGGTGGCCAGGGCCGAAAAGGTGCAGGTTAATAGGAGTATGGTAATGGTTAACTTCATGAAATGGACAAGATAAACAAAAAAAATATGATCAGGAAGGGGGGTATCGGGGAGGCATTCCCTATGAAATTACTTTCATCCTCCTCACCCGAAAAAGCTTGGTCCCACTTGGACAAATCGTCTTTTTTTCTTTATTTTGGTGACCATGCGCCTTCTAAGCTTATTATCCTTATGCCTTATCTTCTATTCCTCCTGTTCCAAATCCGGGGTTTCCAACCCTCCGATCACGTTCAGCTATATTGACAACCAAACAAGCGATACTGTAAAAACGAGTGTGCCAAACGGCTATATTAAGCCGACTGTTGACGCATTCTCGGGCGAAAGTCTTTACCTTTTTCAGTTGGATGGCCCGTCCAGCTCAACCCTGCACTTTTCATTCGCAGTGGATAGCCTGGTCACGGGCAACTATTCTTTCGCCGTCATTAATTCACCATACCCCGCGCCTCTTGAGGAGTTTGTATGGGAATACCGTGACGGCACCGCGCTCGTTGCCGATGTAGCCTATGTGTCCCTCACCATCACTAACTCGGATAAAACTAAGGCAAGTGGTCAGTTCAATGTCCATTACCGTAGTGGTCCATACTTCGCGACTATAATCGGGGGATCCTTTTCCAACCTTCCTATAAAGGGACATTAGCCTATCCGACGGCCCCGCATGCCGGCAATGCCCATTCTTTGATCACCGGGTGGCGATCCGGGTCGTCCTTTATTTCTCCAATCCCTTTTCGAAACCTAGCTTTATATATCCTTTTTCCCGGATATCCAGATCTCTGCCTTTGAATTCCGCGAATATGCTGTAGGCTTCATCGAGTGTGGCGACGCCCAGATCCTTATTCGCCTTGCCCCACTTATACAGCGCGATGCCGATGCGTGTATCGATAAGTCCGGGCTTGATCTGGACGCCTTGCATTTCACGACCTTTTATCGGCGTGAAATAATCCAGCTCTCCACCGGGTCTTGTCTCCTTCAGGATGCTGGCGTGGAGTTCTTCCTTTGATGGCATTGTTATGCCGCTGGTATCGGCGAGATGCTCTTCGCTGATGAGCCGCATGACTGCATCTTTGATCTCCGCGTTTGACGTAATGTTATATCGTTTGTCATTGAAACGGAGTTTTCCGTCTGCGATTTTTGATGCGGAGTCATAACCGGCTTTTATCAACTCATTTGCCCGGTTCTCGGCAATGTCGCCATTTAATGGGTTTTTATATTTCTTTGGCCCGGCCTGGCCGGGGGTAACGACGAGGAACCATTTTGCAGGATAGGTATTGACGAGGATCATCTTTAAAATCGAGCCGTTCTTCGACAGAATAAAAAAGTCAGCCGGGAGGTTGGTGGCAGCCTTTGCGATCTGGTCCAATGTGGGTTTATCAGCAATATAGACAGAGGAGCCTTTGTTATCGATATTGTTTTGCAGGGTATAGTAATTCGCCAGCAACTGGCATCCATTAAGGCTGTCTACGCCCATTTCGATGGAATTGACGACGGGGTTGCCATTGCCGTCGATCTGGGAGAAACTGGCAAGGGTAATGAGGGTGGTCAATATAGTAAGGAGGGCTTTCATCGGCGATTTATAAATACCGCTGACTAAGATAAACGAATTAGTGGAGATTTCATAGAGCCAGGGAATTCACCGACGTCGTCAAAACACCTCGCCCAGGTTGATCGCAAACCAGGGTTTGGGGAAGCGTTGGCCAAAGCCCGCGTCAAACGCCAGATTTGTCTTTGAGCATTTGTTGAGTTTGAGCCGCAGGCCCATCCCATAGCCGAGCGCCGTCACATTTGCCTTGGACAGGTCGTGGTAGTCGGAATAGGAGGTAAACATTTCATTTGGGAAATTTTGGAGGTTGGTAAACAGCACGCCGCCCAGCAACCCGTTCCGGGAAAGTTGAAACCGGTACTCCGACTCAAAATACCGCATCTGGTTGCCCCGGTACCTTCCCTGCGAAAAGCCGCGCCCGGTATTCCACAGATCATCCCAGCCGCTGCTGGGCAGCATGAGGAAGGGAGCATTGCCAAAATTAGCCCAGTAGTACGCCCAAAGCGCGAGGACATTGTATTTGTTAGCCGAGAGCGACAAGTATTTCCGGACATCTACGATCAGCGTAGCACAGTTCGCATCGCTGCCCCAGGCCTTGAAAGAAGGGTGATAGATCACCGAGCCATACAGCCCTTTCACCGCGTTGATGGGATTGTCCCGCGAGTCAAACAGGAATTTGAAGACCGGCCCAACCGCCGTTTCCTCGTCCGCCGGGATCTTTTGCCCGGTGTAGTCTTCAAAGGCCGAGCCCGGGCCCACGCGGGCATTGCGCGGGGGCAAGGTCGTTGGGACATTTTCTTCTTTGATGTTCCAATAGTAGTCGTAATACAAGCCGACTCCCAGGTACATATTCGGTCTTATCCTGGCCAGCACGGACTGATGCAGCTTCACCCAGCTGAAATTGACGGTGTAGCCGCTATCGATGTTCGATCTGCCGAGCACTCCATAGAGGGATGACGGATAGTTGATATATCGGTCGTCGACCACGATATTGAAGCGGTCATTTTTAGTCCAGACGCTCACCAGGAACGGCAGAATGGTTTGCCGGTACTGGGTGTAGGTGAAGCTGGTTAGCGCGCTGGATTCCTTGCCCGCTCCGGGGAGGGTCCACACCACGTTGGCGCATGCGGCCGCAGCGAGCCCCGTGTTGGAGCTATACCCGACGGCCGGCAGCACCGCAATTTGAAAAGCTTTTTCCGGTTTACTCGCGGCGTTACCCCCGGTGTTACTCGCGGCATTACTCGCGGCATTACTCCCGGCGCTACTCCCCGCAGGCTGTGTCTTGTGATTTAACCGGTGGAGCAGGTCCTTCACATCGATCTGGACCCCGGATTGACAGGAATCCGCCACTGGGAGCTGGGCATGAGAATGTGTGGGGTGAAAAAAGATCAGGGCAACAAACATGGATATCCTGATGGAGCGATATGCCCAGTCAAACATATTCATGGGTTTGTGCTTTCGTTTAGGGTTTGGGATAGACCTTACCGTCCATTTAGGACGAAGTCAGGTTTTACCCTTACTTAACTCATATTATGAAATTTTATTGTGCGAGGGGTGGGAATTATTGATAGTACAAACTGTAATAAAAGCGGACAGCGAGTGTATCGCAAACGGACTGCTGCCGGCCCTTTTATCCTTGCAAGCTCTTGAAAATCAAATACTCGGTGCATCGGCACACAATTGGCTTTCCCCTCCGTATGCTCATCAATTTCTTCAAGGTGGCCTGGCGCAGCCTGGTGCGCGGCAAGGGCTTCACCCTCCTCAATATCGGCGGGCTGGCGGTTGGGATGGCCAGCGCGATGCTCATCCTGATCTGGGTCCGGAACGAGGTCAGCTATGACCGGGATTATGCCAACAGCGACAGGCTATACCAAGCCTGGAACCGAAGCGATGCCAACCACGGCGTAATCAAGTGCTGGAATATCACGCCCGCTCCCCTTGGGGAAGCGTTAAAGGAAAATTATCCGGAAGTGGAAAAGGCAAGCCGGCTGGGCTGGGATGAAAGCCTGCTTTTTACCGTCGGGGACAAAGGGGATAAAAGGATCAACATCACCGGTGCGGCGGCGGATACGGATTTCCTGCCCATGTTCGGGTTCCCGGTGGTAGAAGGCGACGCACAGACGGCGCTGCGTGATCCCAACAGCATTGTGCTGACGCAAAAAGCGGCCAGGTCGCTGTTCGGGAAGGAAGATGCCATGGGCAAGACGGTCCGCATTGACTATAAATATGAGTTCAAAGTAAGCGCGGTAATAAAGGACCTGCCCAACAATACCCAATTCGATTTTGAATACCTGCTGCCCTGGAAGTACCTCGTCTGGACCAACCAGACAGACAGCAACTGGGATCAAAACTCGACCCACAGTTATGTTCTGCTAAAACCCCATGCCGATATCGCCACGCTGAATGCGAAGATCAAGGGGATCTACCGACAGCATATCAAGGATATCAACGTCAATGAGCTATTTCTTTACCCCGTCAGCAGGCTGCGGCTGTATTCGAATTTCGAGAACGGCATACCCACCGGCGGAAAGATCGAAACGGTGAGGGTCTTTATCCTGATCGCGGTCTTTATATTACTGATCGCCTGTATCAATTTTATGAACATGAGCACGGCGCGCAGCGAGAAAAGGGCGAAGGAGGTGGGCATCCGGAAGGTATCGGGCGCGCTGCGGGGTTCGCTGATCGGGCAGTTCCTGGGTGAGAGCATCCTACTCGCCGCGATAGCCGGCGCCGTCGCGCTGTTGCTTGTACAGCTGTCCTTGCCGTCCTTTAACTTGCTGACCAAAAAAGAGCTGATCGTCGGATATGGAGACCCGGTCTTTTGGTTTGCTTTTGCGGCTTTTGTCCTCTTTACCGGTATCGTGGCGGGCAGCTACCCTGCCTTTTTTCTTTCCGCCTTCCGGCCGGTGTCCGTGCTAAAGGGACAGTTCAAGAAGGCACATGCATTAGAACTTCGTCGGGGACTGCTTCGACACGTCCCCTCCTCGTTCGGAACCTTCGTTGCACTCGGTTCCCCCAGAAAAGTGCTGGTGATCGCGCAGTTCACCTTTGCGATCATCCTGGTCATCTGCACGCTGATCATCGGTCAGCAGGTGAGGTACGCACAAGCGAGAGAAACGGGCTATGATAAGGACAACGTCGTCTGGACCTATCTGGCGGGGGACGTGAAAACAAAGTATGACCTGATCAGGAATGAATTGTTGGAAAAGGGGATCGCCCTTTCGGTGACCAAAAGCAGTGGACCCCTGACAGCTACCTGGGACAATGGCGGAGCCGATTGGGAAGGTAAAGACCCGAACGACCGGACGACGTTCAACTTCTTCAACGAAGACGGCGGCATCGTGAAGACGGCCGGCCTGCAACTGGTGCTGGGGCGAGATATCGATACCAAAAGCTATCCGACTGATTCCACGGCCGTGGTGCTGAACGAGGCCGCGGTAAAAGCGATGGGCTTCAAGGATCCGATCGGCAAGATCATCGACCGCGGCCACTGGGGCGCAGCCGACTGGCATATCATCGGAGTGGTGAAAGACTTTATCCTCGAGTCGCCCTATGAGCGGGTCAAGCCCATCGTCATCCAGGGCCCAAAAGCCAATTGGTTTAATCTGATGCATATTAAGCTGAACAGCGCCCGCCCGACGGAGCGAAACCTGGCGGATATGGAAGCCATTTTTAAAACGGACAACCCGCGCTACCCCTTTGACTACCATTTTATCGATCAGGAATATGCGAAGAAATTCGACGATGAGCAGGTGACCCAGACCCTGACCGCCCTCTTCGCCGGGCTCACCATTTTTATCTCCTGTCTGGGACTGTTCGGGCTGGCCGCCTATATGGCGGAGAACCGGATCAAAGAGATCGGCGTCCGCAAGGTGCTGGGTGCATCGGCCCTCAGCATCACCGCACTGTTGTCGGGGGATTTTGTGCGGTTGGTGGTCGCCGCGATACTTGTGGCGTCACCCGTGGCCTGGTGGTCGATGAGCAAGTGGCTGGAAGGGTATCCCTATCATACTGCCATCTCGTGGCAGGTGTTTATCCTGGCAGGGGCCGGCGCGGTGCTGATCGCGCTCGTAACGGTGAGCTTCCAGGCCATCCGGGCAGCCCTGGGCAATCCGGTGAAAAGTCTACGGGCGGAATAATACTGGCGCTCTTATTTGCGATTCAATCCGGCAGCTTCCTGTCGAATTCAGTCGTACCGTACAACCAAGCCTGGCGAACTTTTCCATCGCCGTCTCTGATTAATTGTAAGGGACACGATTGAGCATTGTTGTAAAAGTATAGATCAGACAGGGGCGCAACTTCGATGGTTTTGCCATCCCAGAGCTGTTTGATCAGCAGCTGATTGCCGCTGGCGATAAGCTGAATCGTATTGTCGGAGTCGTTCTTTGCCCGGTATTTGCCTTCGTAGGAAAGCAGCTGAGCGGGGGTAATTGCGGGCTTAGGGTTTCTGATCCAGACAAAGCGGTTCAACTCGAGGGCCCGGGTGATATTTCCGGCGGAATCCTGACTGAAGTCGATGCTGAACCAAAGGTTGTCCGGTCTATAAAAGCTTAGTTCCGACTGCGGCACGAAGTGAGGATTCCCAGCCACTTTGAGGACCAGATCGTTTCCTTCCACTGTTATCTGTATGAGGCCATTGGAATCCATTTGAGAGTGGTACACTCCGGCAAAACGCTCGAGCTGAGCCGGCGTATGCGGCATTACTTTCATTGCCACCGGCTTGTATTCAGCGACCCTATTCCAGGTGAAGCCACTATAGTTATTGCTGATCGCGGTCCCCAGGGAATCCATTACAAAGACCGTCCGGGGGGACTTTCCCCCGCTTTGGTTCTTTGGGACAAAAACGCGGTCTGACAATGGGCGGAGCGTGTCCACATTCTTCATCCACAAGTATTTCACCAGGAGTACGCCATGATGAGCGACAGACTGAATGTAAAGGCTCTTATTCGATGCGGACTGATAATAGCCTTCGATGGCCTTCCATTGGGCCGGAGTTAATGAGGTGGGGGTTGTAGCATTAGCTGTACCCGGTGTTTGCTGTGCCTGTGTTGAGAAGGCTAAACCAAGGATAAGTGAAAAAAGGAAAACAGCGCGACGAGATTGTTTCATTCTAAGCAGTTTTGATTACATAACTTGTCATAGCTGATTGGGGACCATTCGTAAAATACGATTTGTTCTTTGGCCCGCGCTGTAAGAAAAAGTTAATTTTCGCGCGCCTCATTTCCATGATAAATTGGAAATTATTCAAAGTGAGATCACCCAATTATCATTGGGTTTGACAGGTACGGTAGATATTGGTATATGAAAAGAGGCGTATATTAGCTAATGAGTTTTATCAGAATGCTTTGTAGCGTTGTTTTATTGGGGATTGCCTTTTCGTCAACCGCGCAGATGGCGGGAGCGTCAGACAGCTTGCGGCGGCAAGCGACGCGCATGGAAAGCAGTTTTATCAGGGGCGATTTTGTATCTTATGTCCATTATTTCCCGCCAAAGCTTATCGAAGGTATGGGTGGCCAGGATTCCGTTGTGAAACGGTTAATCGAGTCCAGGAACTCCGTGGCCAATATGAAATACGATTCGGTCGGATTGGACTCGCTATCCGCTTTTATCAATGATAGCGGGCTGTTACAGACTACACTGGCTGAGCATACGTCAGTCACCATAGGTCAAAATCGGGTAGTCTTCAGGACGACGCTAATCTGTCTTTCACCCGACAATGGCGTTCATTGGACCTTTGTTGAACCTGGCGACGAGGGCGGGATTTATCCACTAAGAGTTTGGATGCCGGAAATCAGCACGAAGTTGACTATACCTTTCCAACCGCCGCCGCAAATCTTTCCTAAGCAGTAATACGGGGCGAAACGCAGATTCTCTTTAAATTTAGTTCATGATCTTAAAATCTACGCCCCGGATACGGCGATCCGGGTCCTCTTTCCGGGTGACCTGCCAGCGGCTGGACCAAAAATCGGAACGGGCTGCGAATATCGCCTCGATCAGCCAGGTTCCCCCACCCCCGACAAACCCAGCCAGCTTGTACTCCTTAACCAGCGGGTTCTCCTTCGCCGGATGACCGATTTCAATCGACTGCATATCGATAGCCTGATATTCCTACGGGAAGAAATAGCAAAAGCATTTGCCGGGAAAAAGGTAGTCGTGTCCCATCACGTACCGACATTCTTACATTAACCTGACAAATATAAAGGTGATGCGTTGAATGAAGCGTTTGCTGTAGAGCTTTTTGAATTGATCGAGGATTCCGGACCCGATTATTGGATCTATGGTCATCATCATAACAATATTCCCGATTTTTCAATTGGTCACCACTAGTAAAAAAATGCTATTCCGTTCTCAAACTCTTCACAGGATTTGCAACCGCTGCTTTTATACTTTGAAAACTTACTGTTAATAACGTTATAAACAGTGCTCCGCCGCCTGCTGCTGCAAATATCCACCAGGAGAGTGTGGTCCGGTAATCGTATTTCTGCAGCCAGGCATGCAGAAAATACCAGGCAAGGGGAATGGAGATGCAACAGGAAAGTATGACCAGTGTCACGAAATCCTTTGACAGCAGCTTCCAGAGATTGAACACCGTCGCGCCCAGCACCTTCCGAACCCCGATCTCCTTGACACGCTGCTCAGCCATGAAAGAAGCCAGGCCGAACAATCCCAGGCAGGAGATAAAGACAGCCAGCACGGCAAAGAAACCCGCCAGGTGGCCAATGCGCTCTTCGTCGGCAAATTTCTTCGCATAAATGTCATCGATGAATTTGTAATCGAAGGGGCTGCCCGGATTATATTTCCTGAATACGGGTTCCATTTTGGCTAATGCTTCCCGAATCGGCATGGTCGGATTGACCCGGATGACCATATGGCCCACATACCCACCGCAAAAGAACATCACCGGTTGGGGTTTATCGTAAGGAGATTCCATGACCATATCTTTTACCACGCCCACTATTACATGGGGGACATTGGCAAAGATGGTGCCTTGATAGTTGACGACCTCCCCGACGGGATGTTTCAGACCCATCTGTTTGACGGCGGCCTCATTCACAATCAACCCGCCCATCACACGGGCCGTATCCCCGGGGAAATTCCTGGAAAAATCGCGACCTTCCACCACCTGCCAGCCCACCGTATGTCCATAGTCGTAGTTCACATCGAGCGTCCCGAAATTATAGGAATTGTGGGGCTCGACACCCTTCCAGTAAAAGCCACCGTTACCGGAAGATATTTCTGTAGGGAGGCTATTGGTTTCTCCCATATCCTTTATCGCTCCGGACCGCAACAGTTCCTGCCGGATGGTCTCGTCATTCTTATTCAGATCGTCCGTATTCATATCAACGGTAATAAGCCCTTCCCGGTCATAGCCGACGGGTCTGTCCTTCGCGTATTTTATCTGCCGGAAGACGATAATCGTCCCGATAATGAGCGTAACCGACACCGTGAATTGCACCACCACCAACACCTTTCGCGGGATCGCGGCAAAACGGCCGACCCGAAATGTGCCCTTAAGCACTTTGATCGGCTTGAAAGCCGATAAATAAAAGGCCGGATAACTGCCGGCGATCAGACCGGTCAGGAAAGTGAACGTGAAGAGAAGCACCCACAAACGACCACTGCCCCAGGGAAGGGACGTGTGTTTGTCCGCCAGCCCATTGAAAAAGGGAAGTGAAATCTGCACCAGGACAAGCGCCAGCAGCATGGACAAAAATGATACAGCCAAAGATTCGCTGATGAATTGTCCGATCAGTTGTGAACGCAGTGAGCCAATGGCTTTGCGTATCCCTCCTGGCCGTGCTCAGGTTCATAAAGTTGATGCAGGCTAACAGCAGCACGAAGACCCCGATGATGCCAAACAGCCAGACGGTCTGTATACGGCCGCCTGACATTTTCCCGTTGGTGAACTCGTTGTATAAATGGAGCTTGTCCAGTGCGAACAAAGTGGCGTTCTCCGTATATCCCTGGATATGGCTGGTAGGAGCCTCCTTTACGCCGGCGGCGGCCTGTTCCATGCTGACGTTGTCCCTTACCTGGACGAATAAGGCTCCGCAATGGTTGTACCAGTTGCCCTGCGGGTCCTTTGAATTAAACCAGTTCGCCTTGTTTTCCCAGGGCATGATACAAGCCATCTCATAGAAAGTGGTATTCTCCGGCAGGTCCTTATAAACGCCGCCCACTTTCAACTCAATCCCATTATCGATAAGAATGGTCTTGTTTATGGGGTCCTGCCGGCCAAAGACCGCCAGCGCCATGGACTGTGAGATCATACAAGTGGTGGGGTCTTTCAGCACGTCCCGGCCGCCTCTCACCATATCGAGCGAGAACATCTCCGGAAAATCCTTTTGTGCATACATGGCCTGGCCCGATACTTTTTGATCCCCCGCTGCAATAATATGGGTACCCCCTCCTGCAACAAGGGACGTATATTTCAGATCTTTCCCGTATTTCGTACGAAGCTCGTTACCCAGCGGCATCTGTATGGTCAGGTTGGTATAGATAGTATCTTCATGAATGTAGGGGAGCACGGCGACTCTTGCCAGCCGGTCATGATGCTGGTAATAATGATCGAACTGTAGTTCGTCTGCTATCCACAGGCCGATCAACAGGGCGATGGCCATACCGAGAGCGAGCCCGATAATATTGATGGAGGAGAACAGCTTGTTCTTTAGCAGATTGCGCCAGGCAATGGTGAGATAGTTTTTGAGCATGATAACCGGGAATTGCCAACCGTGTGCCCGAATAGTATCTAATTGATATATAGCATATTAGCGATCACTAAACTGCTAAACTGTCCGTTTTCGCCATAGCCATTGTGCGCTTTTGATACACTTTGATGAACCAGATTGTCACCATCGGCCGCAGAGGAATTATCGTCGATTCCAAAAACAGACATCTCCTGCATCAGAACCGAACAGTGAAGGCACTTGAATAGAACAATTTATATTGATCATCAATCATTTAGCAAAATGGCATTTTTTTAGGTATAGGATATTCGATTTGTAAGAAACCAATGCTATGCTAAAGAACTTTTTCCTCGTGGCGATCAGGAATTTCCGGCACAACAAGCTGTTCTCCCTGATCAATGTCCTTGGCCTCGCCATCGGCATCAGCGCCTCGCTCGTCATCTTCACGATCGTCTGGTATGACTTCAGCTTCGACCGTTTCGAGCCCGGGAGAGATCGCATCTACCGGGTCGTCAGCGACTATAATTTCGCGGGCAACGATGGCCATACGCGTGGCACCCAGGCGCCACTGGCCGCGGCCGCGAAAAAGGAACTGACAGGGCCCGACCTCGTGGTCAGCTTCCGATATTACAACGCCGGCAAGCTCAGCGTGCCAGCTCCCTCACTCACCGTCGGGGCCACAGTAACAAAGCCCCCAATTTTCAAAAAGCCCGAGCACCTCATCTTTGCCGATGACGCCTATTTCGAGTTGCTACCCTACCAATGGCTGGTCGGCTCGCCAGCCTCCGCATTGGCGGAGCCGGGCCATGTCGTCCTCAGTGAAAGCAGGGCAAAACTGTACTTTCCCGCGCTTCCCTATGCGGACATCATGGGGCGGACCATCGTCTATGACGATACCATTTCGGCCCGGGTGTCGGGTGTGGTGCGTGATCTCGATAGCCAGTACCACAGCGATTTTAACTTTAAGGAATTCATCTCCCTTTCGACGGTGCTCACCAACACCGGCCTGAAACAGCAATTCAACTGGGATAGTTGGGGTTCGACCACCAGCGACCAGCAACTCTATGTCCGTCTTGTGAAAGCTGTGAATCCTGCCACGGTCGATGCCCGGTTAAAGGTCCTGTTCGACAAATATCAGGGGGAAGACGCCCGGAAGAACAAATATTCCTGGGCCTGGCGGCTGCAACCGCTCAACGACCTCCACTTCAACGAAAAATATGGCAATTTTAATGTCGACCTTGCAAGCAAGTCCAGTCTATACGGTCTCATGCTCGTCGCCCTCTTCCTCCTGCTGCTGGCCAGCATCAATTTTATAAACCTGGCTACCGCACAGGCCGCGCAAAGAGCCAAGGAGATAGGCGTCCGCAAGACCCTCGGCGGGTCACGCCGCCAGCTGATGGTCCAGTTCCTGAGCGAGACCTTCCTCATCACCTGTGTTGCCATGGTCATTTCTGTCCTGGTGGCA
>Ga0206963_10167_pt2 | contig 14846 bp, 14 predicted proteins | sample Alteio_BWOrgHeat_28_FD_152958 | JGI IMG/M metagenome (GOLD analysis project Ga0206963, IMG submission 152958) | Enriched cells from forest soil in Barre Woods Harvard Forest LTER site, Petersham, Massachusetts, United States -... | ecosystem: Environmental > Terrestrial > Soil > Temperate forest >... | reverse complement strand
ATTTGCAGGCGCAAATATCCTATTTTTCCGGCGTCTCCTTCGAAGAAAATAATCTTTCCCCCCTCTGCTCCATTTCCCTCGCCACCACTCTGGCCGCCTCATCCCCCTGTTCCAACTGCCCGACCACCTGGTGAAAACTCTGCTCATCCCTGTTCTGGCTCAGCTTATAGGCAGCCTGGATGTCTTCAATGAGGATCTCAAACCCTACGATACCCCGCATCTCCGCCGTCACCCTCTTCTCGGTGATCTCTTCTATATCCACCGGCCGCGGCAGATGCTGCTCGTAATTGTGTACAAGCCGGGACAGGGCGGCGCGCAAGGCCTCCCCTTCGATGATCTTTATCGTCCCGTAAACATGCACGGCAATATAATTCCAGGTGGGAACATTCATTTCTGTATACCATCTCGGCGAAATATAGGCATGAGGGCCAGGAAAAATGGCCAGCACCTTCGCCCCGTCTATATTCTCGCCGCCCGTTTTTCCCCCGCCCCCGAAAGACAGCTTCTGCTCATTGCCCCGCGAAATATGCCCCATCAGAATATCCCGCCCCTGCTCGTCCTTTTCCAGCAACAGCGGGATATGCGTGCCAACCGGCACTCCCTCCAGCACACTGATCAGGATCGCAAAAGAATTCTCGCTGATAAAAGCATGGATCTTTTCAAGATCCTTTTCTTCATATCGTCTTGGAATATACATAAGGATAAAGATACCTTTTCCCAGACTTTACCCCTTGATTAAGCCTATATTTTATCGGACAGCCGGTGTACGAAACCGGACGTTTTTTGCGATGACTTGAGCCATTAATTATTCATTTACAACAATTTAAACAAGTGGCACTATCTTGGTTGACCTATTTGCGCCAAATCTACTACCATGCTTAAAAACTATTTTAAACTCGCCTGGAGGAATCTCGCCAAACAAAAAGGGCTGTCCTTCATAAGCCTCTTCGGATTGTCTGTTGGCATTGCTTGTTTCATCCTCTTTCTGCTATATGCCGTAAATGAATTCAATTTCGACGGCTTTCATAAGAATGCCGATGATATCTACCTGGTCCTCAATGGCAGAACGGCCGCTAAAGAGGTGATCGGCGGTTCGATCTTTACCGAAATGCCGCTGGGACCAGCGATGAAACAGGAATTGGCAGACGTAAAAGAAGATGTGCGTTACGTGCAGCCTTTCGAGACGTTCATCAATGTAAACAAAGAAGGAAGACGCGAAAACATGGGTTATGCGGACCCTGCGTTCTTCTCGGTATTCTCCTTTAAACTAAAATACGGCAATGTAACGACGGCCCTGGCCGACATCCACAATATCGTCCTGACGGAACAGACCGCAAAAAGACTCTTCGGCCGGTCCAACGCCATCGGAAAAACCTTCCAGGTAAAGATCGAAAACGTTTTTCAGCCCGTCATCGTCACCGGCATAGCCGAAGACCTTCCCGCCAATTCCTCCTTTCAATTTACGATGCTGGCCAGCTTTGCCCGCTGGGCGCTCACGGAAGAAGGCAAGAACTCCAATAACTGGGGTTGGGACTCCTATTTGACCTTTGTGCAATTAAAGCCCGGCAGCAGCCTGGCGGGCGATGGACAACTGCTGGCCGATTTTAAACATCGGCATCAGCCGAAACATTTAGGGCCAAAAACCGGACTAACGCTTGAACCGCTCAAAGCCATTCATACCAATACCCGACTTTTCGGAGTAAAGGTTTCGCCCGTTGACCCGCAAATGATCTGGATCCTGTTGATCATTGCCGCTGGTGTGCTGCTGATCGCTTGTATGAATTTTACGACGCTGGCCATCGGTCGTTCCGCAAGCCGGTCAAAAGAGGTCGGCGTGCGAAAGGTGATCGGCGGGACAAAAAGGGCGCTGATGTTTCAGTTCTTTACCGAATCCATTCTGCTTACGCTGTTTTCGACGGTCGCCGGACTATTTCTTGCCATTCGCTTGCTACCTTACTTTAACCGGCTTTCAGGCAGGCAACTGGTTTTTTCGATCACTCAGTTTCCGCAATTGATCGGCTTGATCGTCGCCATGGTGGTGATAGCCGGGTGTTTGGCCGGTTTTTATCCGGCCTTGCTCTTATCGGCATTCAAAGCGGCGGACGTGCTAAAGACAAAAGCAAAACTGGGTGGCTCGAACCTGTTCACCAAATCATTGGTGACTGTTCAATTTATCTTATCCGCGGCAATGATCATCTCGGCCATTATCATCCTGCAACAACTGCATTATATGGAGTCAAAAAACCCGGGCTTCGACAAGGAAAATGTAGTAGAATTGGAGACTTATCTCATACCCGATAGCAGGAATGCCTACGCCCAATTCCGGCAGGGCCTCGCCGCATATCCTGAAATCACCGGCAGCGCAAGCGCGGAGAATGGGCTTGGCGAACGGGAAGGAATGAGCGGCACCGGTTATACGCACGACGGAAAGTCCATCAGGTGCGCCGAATACAATGTTGACGCCGACTATATTCCAACCCTGGGGATGCGGATGCTCGCGGGCAGGAATTTCAGCCCGGACATCGCAAGCGATACGATTGACAATGTGATCATCAACGAAGCAATGATGAATGAATACGGCTGGACACCCGGGAATGCCATCGGGAAGCCACTTGAAGGATATGACAATCACGGCCTCGCCAAAGCACCAACCGTGATCGGGGTTGTAAAGAATTTCAACTATCTGGGGCTCCAGCATAAGATTGAGCCACAGATCTTTCTTCGATTTCCTCCTGCGCAACCGATGCACTTCTTTGTTCGCCTGCGACCCGGCAATCCCGCAACAGCGTTGGCAACGATAGGGGCGGAATGGAAAAAGATCCTTCCCAATTATCCGATCAAATACAAATTCCTGGATGAAGACCTGGACCGTTTTTATCAATCTGAAGAAAGGCTGAGCAATATTATCGGGTCGGCAGGTGGTCTTTCCATCTTCCTTTCCTGCATCGGCCTCTTGGGTCTTTCCGTGTTGGCAGTGAGCAACCGGACAAAGGAGATCGGTATTCGCAAGGTATTGGGCGCATCACTCACTGCCATCTTCCGATTGATATCAAAGGATTTCCTCCAATTGGTGGCATTCGCCGTTGTCATTGCGTCGCCGATCGTATGGTGGGTGATGCACAAATGGCTGCAGGATTATGCCTATCGCATCAGGATCGAATGGTGGGTTTTCGTTCTGACAGGTGTGACCATAACCGGTCTTGCGCTGCTTACCGTGGGCTTCCAGGCCATGAGGGCGGCGGTTGCCAACCCGGTGAAGAGTTTGAGGACGGAGTAGGTGTGAGACTGGCCTTACATCAACCCACCACCTCCGCCACCGTCTCCATCCTCATATTCGCATTCAGCATCGCAATACTCCGCGCCGCATTACCGGCAAAATCACTAAAAGCCTTGCGCGTAACCACGTCATCACTGGCCATGATCGGCACCCCCGTGTCCCCGCCTTCCCGGATGCTCTGCACCAGCGGGATCTGACCCAGGAAAGGAATGTCATATTCCTCCGCCAGCCTTTTACCACCATCCCTGCCGAAGATATAATATTTGTGGTCCGGCAGCTCCGCCGGCGTAAAATAGCTCATATTCTCCACCAGCCCGATCACCGGCACCTTCAACTGCGCCTGGCCAAACATCGCGATGCCTTTTTTGGCATCCGCCAACGCAACATCCTGCGGAGTCGTAACGACGATCACCCCGGTGACCGGCACCGTCTGCATCAGCGTCAGGTGGATGTCCCCGGTGCCCGGCGGCATATCGATCACGAGGTAATCCAGCTCGTCCCAAAATACATCCGTCACGAATTGGCGGATGGCGCTGCTGGCCATCGGACCACGCCAAACAACCGCATTCTTTTCATCCACCAACAACCCGATGCTCATCAGCTTGATCCCAAACTTCTCCAGCGGCACCAGGAGACCTTTTCCATTCTGACCCCCGGCCTTCATCATTGGCCGCTCCCCGCGTACCCCAAACATGATCGGAATACTCGGGCCATAAATGTCCGCATCCATCAACCCAACACTCGCGCCCCCCCGGGCAAGCGCAAGCGCAAAATTGGCCGCCACCGTGCTTTTGCCAACCCCTCCCTTGCCACTAACCACGGCAATGATATTTTTCACCTTGGGCAGCACATCCCTGGCATCCTTACGATGCGTCGTCGTATTGGCGGTAAAGGTAACCTTCACCGTCGCATCCTTATTTACCAGCAGCTTTACAGCATTGATACAGGCATTCTTTATATGGTCCTTCATCGGACAGGCAGGCGTTGTCAACACCACCGTGAATTGGACATAATTCCCTTCAATCTCCAGATCCTTAACCATATCCAGTGTTACAATATCCTTTCCCAGATCAGGTTCCTGTACATTTCCAAGAGCTTCCAGAACTTTTTCGCGGGTCATGTGCAAGATTTTGTTAAATACTTTAATTTGAGACAAAATTAACCCTTTGCCGCCTTACTTTGCTTACCGATTAGCGTTTAAAGTTTAATTTTGAGCCGAATGAAAAGATTTATACTATACCTACTGCTGCTTTCTGCTCCATGTGCTGTCCAAGCCCAATTTGACAAACTAAGAGACTCCGTCGTTGAATTATACGGTGTCATTATGACAGCCGACAGCTTGAAAGCCATCCCCGCCGTGAGTGTAGTAGTCAAGAACCGTAACCAGGGAACTTATTCCAGCGATCAGGGTGTCTTCTCACTCGTGGTACTCAAAGGCGATCAGATCGAATTTTCCAGCGTCGGTTATAAAACAGTCATCCTGAACGTACCAGATACCTTTCGCGGCAACCAATATAGTATCATTCAGCTAATGGTTACCGATGCCCAATATCTTCCCGCCACCGTCATCCGTGCCCGCCCCACCAGGGAGCAGTTTGAACGGGATTTTATAAATACCCCGGTGCCCGATGATGACATTGAAATAGCCCGTCAAAATAACAGTGCCGCCAAGCGAAAGATTCTGTCCAGGGGAATACCCGCCAACGCCGGCGAAGCCGCCAGTACTTATTTGAGACAAAGCGCTCAAAAGTACTACTACCAGGGACAGGCCCCGCCTCAAAATATCCTCAATCCCCTCGCCTGGGCCGATTTCATCCAGGCCTGGAAACGAGGTGACTTCCGCAATAATAACTAGGCCCCATATGCAAAATATCTCGGTTATCGGCGCTGGTACCATGGGTAATGGCATCGCACACGTCTTTGCCCAAAAAGGATTCCGCGTCAGCCTGATCGACACTCAGCCCCACCAATTAGATAAAGCCTTGAAAACCATTGCTGTTAACCTGGACCGGCAAGTGGCCAAAGGGGTATTGACGGAGGAGGAAAAGAAATCGACGCTGGCAGCCATCAGCACCCATAATGCCATCCCGGCTGGCGTTGCCAACGCGGAACTGGTCGTAGAAGCAGCCACCGAAAATACCGAACTCAAATTGTCCATTTTTCGCCAGCTTGACGAGTCCGCACCCGCCGGCTGCATCCTGGCTTCCAACACTTCTTCTATTTCTATCACGAAGATTGCCTCAGCTACCCGACGGCCCGGTTCCGTCATCGGCCTCCATTTTATGAACCCCGTTCCCGTCATGAAGCTGATAGAGATCATCAACGGCTATGCGACAGAGGCAGCCGTCACCCGCCAGATGGTCGAAATCGCCGGGCGGTTGGGTAAGACGCCCTGCGTAGTCAACGACTACCCCGGCTTTATCGCCAACCGTATCCTGATGCCCATGATCAATGAAGCCATCTATAGTCTGTATGAAGATGTAGCCGGCGTGCAGGAGATCGACACCGTGATGAAACTGGGTATGGCCCACCCCATGGGGCCGCTCCAACTGGCCGACTTTATCGGGCTGGACGTCTGCCTTTCCATCCTCAAAGTGCTGCAGGACGGATTCGGCAATCCCAAATACGCCCCTTGCCCCTTACTGGTAAACATGGTAACAGCGGGCTTTCTCGGCGTCAAAACCGGCGAAGGATTCTATACATACGCGCCCGGCAGCAAAGACCTCGTCGTGAGCACCCGGTTTACCGGCTAATTGCTCCGCTGTACATTGACACTAAAATTAGGCTAAAGCCGGAGTAATTTCTATATTCCTCATTTCCTGAAGCTTATATCTTACCTCCGCGACCCGGTTCCTGGGAATGGCCAATGTCACATTACAAAACAATTGCATGTCCTGGTGGACAACCCGGCAATTATATTGCCGCACCAGCATCATCAGGTCGTTGATCTGCGTATAATCGAATTGAACCCGATACTCCTCTTCAACCTGTTTCTGAACCAGCGGCGTCATCTGCAAGGCCAGCGAAGCAGCCGACTTATAGGCATTGATCAACCCCGGCACGCCCAGCAGCGTGCCGCCAAAATACCTCACCACAACCACCAGCACATTTACCAGTTCCTTGCTGTCAATCTGCCCCAGGATAGGCCGCCCCGCCGTACCGGAAGGCTCGCCATCGTCGCTGACCCGGAAAATATTCCCGGATAGCCCGATCCGGTAAGCAAAACAATGATGAGTGGCCTTCGGATGCTCCTTCTTTATTTCATTAAGCCGGTCCTTGCATTCCACCACATCCTTTACCGGACAGGCATAAGCGATAAACCGGCTCCCCCTGTCCTTGTATTCCGCCGTCGCCGTCTTCTGGATCGTATAGTAAATTTCGCTCGTCATTCAAATCTTCTGTAATACCGCACCGTATCATCCAGCAACGTCTCCGTTCCCCCCGGCCGCGCATCCTTCAATTCCGGAGCCGGCAATCCGCCCGGTAGCCGCAGCTCATTGTTCGTGATCACCCGCGCCTCATCCCAATAGCCTTCATCGATCCACGCCTGCAGCATCCTCGCCCCCCCTTCCACCAACACACTTTGTATCTTCAGCTGTGTCAGCGCCATGCTCACCTGCTGCACCAGGCTGCTGTCCGGAGAAAGCTGATAATACTCCACCGCTCCCCCTTCTTCATGTCTCCGCAAGTTGAAAACAATCGTCCTTACTTTCCCATCAAAGAGTTGAAGAGACGATGGCAACCGTAATTCTTTATCAATAACCAACCTTATTGGATTTCCACCCTCCCACAACCTCACCGTCAACGCCGGATCATCCATCAACGCCGTCCGGGTTCCCACCAGTATCGCCGCCTCCTCTGCCCGCCATTTATGCACCAGCCGGTTACTATATTCATTGGAGATAAACGTGCGCCCGGCTCCGCCTATCTTCCCATTCGCACTCTGCGCCCACTTCAACACGATATAGGGCCGATGCTTCGTATGGAAGGTAAAGAACCTCCGATTCACTTCCATGCACTCCGCCTCCAACACTCCAACCATAACTTCCACCCCCGCCGCCAGCAGCTTCTCGATCCCTTTCCCATTCACTTGCGGAAAAGGGTCCCTGCAGCCCGCCACCACCCGGGGGATCTTTTTTCCGATGATCAGATCGGCACAGGGCGGCTGCTTGCCATAATGCGCACAAGGTTCCAGCGAAACATATAAAGTGGATTGAGCGATCAACGGTCTGTCCTCTTCTTTCACCGAGGCAATACAGTTAGCTTCCGCATGCGCCTGACCATACTGCTCATGATAACCTTCGCCGATAATCCGCTCTTTGCCGGTGTCCCGGTCCTCATAAACCAGCACAGACCCGACCATGGGATTGGGCGCCGTATGCCCCGCCCCCAGCAGGGCCAGCTCCAGGCAACGGTACATATATGTTTCCGGGGAAGACAAGGCGCAAAATTAGCGTAAACTGACCTATTTTTACGGATGAATCTGCAACGCGCACAAACCAAGCTCGCCACACAGCTCACTCCCCTCTATGGCAGCCGCGAGGCAGGCCTCATCGCCGATTGGGTGATGGAAAAGCTCACAGGCCTCAAAAGAATAGACCGGCTCGTCCACACCTCGGAGCCACTGTCCGCCCCCATCCTGGAACAATACGAAAACTATCGCGACCAACTGCTGGCTCACCGGCCTGTCCAATATGTACTGCACGAAAGCTGGTTCGCCGGCTGGAAGTTTTATGTGGATGAAAACGTGCTCATCCCTAGACCGGAGACCGAGGAGCTGGTAGAATGGACAGCGCAGACCATCGCCTCCGCCTCCCAAACCGGCGCCGCCGATACCCGCTCGCCCTCCCAAACCGGCGCCCTCCTCGACGTCGGAACAGGCAGCGGCTGTATTGCTATAGCCCTTGCCAAAAAACTTCCCTCCCTCTCCATCCATGCCTGCGATGTCAGCAGCGAGGCGCTCGGCGTAGCACAGCGCAACGCCACCCAACTAAACGCCGATATCCGCTTCCATCAGCTCGACTTCCTCGACTCCCGCCAATGGACGGACTTACCCCCTATCCGATGGCTGGTCAGCAACCCGCCCTATATCCCGCTCAGCGAACGTTCAGCCATGGCCCCCCACGTTACCGGGGCAGAACCTTCCCTGGCCCTATTCGTGCCCGATGCCGATCCACTCGTCTTCTACCGCGCACTGAGCGAATTTGCCCGGCAAAAACTATTGCCGGGAGGAAATATTTTTGTTGAAATTCATGAAGACCTGGCTTCCGCCGCCGTAGATCTGTTCAAAACAGCCGGTTTCCAAAAAGTCATCCTGCGAAAAGATATGCAGGGCAGGGATCGCATGATCAGGGTGTCTTAGCACTCCCGCAGACCAACATCCGGGCCCCGATCCCGGTTTCAATACTCGATATGGCCCCTGAAGGCGAATACACTGACGGGCCCGTGCCTGTCCCTGTTATATCCGGGATTGGTGACCATCTGGTAATCGAAGGTGAAGTAGACATGGCTATACAGCCTGGCGTTGTAATAGGTCTCCACGATCGACTCGTGTCCATAATTCAGCGTGCCGTCTCCGATGATAAAGCCATAGCCGCCGGCTTTCAGGAAGGAGCGGTGTTCCGCAGAAATCCCATTGACCACGGCTGCAACACCGACCACATCATCGGACCTCCACCAGGGGGTGCCCTTGAAGGATAGGCCGACATGGGCGGTCTGGTCTATTTCCGTAAAGGCCCAGGAGGCATGCTGGCCATCGTTCCAGCCGACACGGGCAAAGGCGCCGATATTGTCCGTTAATTCCTGCTCCATGTTCAGGCCGATACCTGTCTTGTTGCCCCCGTAAGACCCGCCTTCCGCATTGCCGGAAATAACGTTTAGCAGTGTGGCATCCCCGGTTTGGAGCGCTTGCAGGCCGGCCTTGTAGGAAGGCGCCCTGGACGCAGTATAGCTGAATAGCAGGCGAATGACCCCCGGGTGGGTACCGATCTTCATGTCCCTTTCGAATTCAGCCGTCTCCGAATGCGCCTTGCCAAAGACATATTCCATTTTTGGATGGTTGGCAACGACCGGCACGGCCACACTGGAGAGCCGTATTGCCCAAGCCGGTGTATGCCATTCCACGATAAGCCCCTCTGTATACCCTTTGGTGTCGGCGGGATAATCCCAGGCGCCATTGCTCATCAGGGACCAGTTCAGGAACGCGGAGCGGGGATCATGGTTATAGGTATTCACGTCATAGAAATCGGCCATGGCATATTTCCCTGCGGTGATGGTGATCCGGTGGGTCGGGAGTCTCTCGGCCACCTGATTCAATTTATCTGTCACGTCTTCGTAGTCGGTATGGCCCAGGGGGAAGGTTTGTTGAAAATACGCTCTTGACAGGGACAATACCGGCTCCGGGTTGCCGATGCGATAGGTCTCCCCGTTCAGTGCCCCTGCTACGCCCACGGAATAACTAAGACCCCGGCCGCCGGATACTTCGGGATTGGCATAGATGGCAGCTCCTTTCCATAACCTTCTACCCAGGAACAGCGTCGTGGTAACGCTGGTCGCCGCGGGCTCCACGGAATCCGACAAACTATTGGCGCCGCTATAGGCTGTTTTGAACCCTGAATGGATCTGGTTGATGACCGTCAGCTGAAAATGGTTGCTCCAACCGCTTCGATTAGCGGAATCGATGGTTTGAGCAGTCAGACACGGTGCCCCGGAAATGACCAATACAATAATAAAAACCAGTTCCTTTCTCATAAATCTGGTAAAGGCGCGTTTGCTCCGCCAGGTGCCGCGAAAGTAGGAAATTTTATTACTGGTCTTTATTAAATGAATGCAACCCGGTAACAGTTCCAGCGGGCCTTCTACCAACCCTTGCTCAATGCACGCCATTTTTGTCTACCGCCAGCACCGTCCTGGCGCCCAGGTCACGCGCTATACGCATGACCGCCACCACATCATCGACCGGCACCGACTTATCCGCATTGATCACAATGGAAGGCTGATCCGTTTCCTTGGCTAAAAAAGGCTGTAGCTGCGCCTTCAGCTGATCCAGCGTAACTTTTGTAGTGCCCACATAGAACTGCTTGTTGGCGTCGATAGAGACGACCACCGTTTGCTTGGCCTTGGTATCGCTCTTGGACTTGGGCTGCGTGAGCTTGACCACATTCGGATTGGCCAAAGTGCTGACGATAAGAAAAAATAACAAAAGGATAAACAATATATCATTCAACGGCCCCGTATGGACCTCCGTTTCTTCCCTATGTTTGCTTCTCAGATTCATATTATCTCGCCTCCTCCTGCAGTATATCAATGAAATCCGCGCTCGCCGCTTCCATCTTATGCGTCGCCTTATCAATCTGCGAATTCAGATAGCGGTATCCGATATAAGCGATTATCCCGATGATCAGCCCGGACGCCGAAGAGATCATCTTTACATAAATACCGCCCGCAATATTGGAAATGCTATACTCACCCGTGCTGGCAATATTATAGAACAGCTGAAACATCCCGAAGATCGTCCCCAGGAAGCCAAACAGCGGGCCCAGGTAGGCTATCGCCGAAAGAATGGCGAGGTTCTTCTCCATCTTATACAATTCCAGCTTCCCGACATTTTCCATACTGCGTTCGATAGCCGCCAACTCCTTCCCCACCCGCTGGATACCCTTGTCGATTATCCTGGCTACCGCCGTGGGCGTGTTCTTCGCCAGGTTACGGGCAGCGGAAATATTGCCGCTGATAATATTGTCCCGGATAATGTTCATAAAATTGTCCTCCAGCTTCGCTGCTTTTTTGATCGCCAGATAACGCTCAAAAAAAACAAAAATGGCAATCACCAGAAGAATGGCCAGCGGGATCATCAGCGGTCCCCCCTTTAACAGAATGTCTAATAAGCTTTCCTTTTGCTGGGCTGCCATCATAGCCACCCTTGCCAAACTGTCCTTGATCTGTGCTGAGTCTATTATTACCTGCAGAAGAAATAAATTCATTCCAATGTAGAGTTTAAATTATTACACCCAAAAACAGGCCTGCCAGGCCGATGGGTAAAAGTAAAGATTTACCACTATAACGCTCCCCGCCCGATCCTATTTTTTAACAAAATGCTAAAGTTTGCCGTGCAGCACAATATCTGCCCGCTTCCACGCCATACCCCGCCCCCTAGTTAGTACCCGACGCCTTCACCATCAGCGACTGGATCTGCCGCATGGTATTCTCCATCCCCTGGCTGCTGCCATCCAGGAAAATGATATTCCCCTTGCCAACCTCCGCAAAATTCTTGATCGCTTCCGTCCACATGCTGAACAGGATCACATTGGTATCGAGGTTGGCCTTCTTCATTTCCTCTGCGGCTTCGCTCATCCCATGGGCCACTTCCTGCCGGAAAAGCGCTACCCCCTGCCCCCGGAGCCGGGCGGCCTCCCTTTCGGCCCCGGCAGAGATCTTGATCGCATTGCCTTCCGCCTCCGCCGCCTTGGTCTTGGTGATCAGAAGAGCCTGCCCTTCATTCTCGGCGGCCGCCTTCAGGTTATTGCTGGCCACCACCCTGCTCATCGATTCGAGAATAGCCTTGTCAAACGTAATATCGTTGATCTGGAGATCCATCAGATGATAGCCCCAATCTTCCAGGGAGCGATCGATCTGGTCTTTTACAAATTCGACGATATCTTTCCGCAAACCCAGTATCTCCGCCTGCTTCTTCGTCGCCACGAACGACCGGATGCTGCCCTCGATCGTCCGCGTCAACGCCTGCATCAGATCCCGGTCGCTGATAAACTTGAAGGCCACCCGCTTGATCGTTTCCTCATCCGCATTCTGGACCGCATAAAGCAGCATGCTCTTGAAGTACACATTGGCCTGATCCGCAGTGACGGCCTGGAACTCCAGTTCCACCGACCGGTTCTGGATCGAGATCTTTTTATATATCTGCTCCAGGAAAGGAACCTTAAAATTCAGCCCCGGCCGAAGGATACGCCGGTATTTACCAAAAAGCGTTACTACGTATATATAGCCCTGGTTGACGCTGATCCAGCAGCTTAATAAGACGCCAAAAACAAAAACTGCTATTACGACATAATACACATTGACCGTTTCCATATAATGATTTTTGCCCGGTGAATGTACGCAATTTTTACCCGCACCCGCCGGCATCCGCTCGCCGGCATCCGATTATATGGTAACTTTGCCCGGCAAAATCGATACATGAGCACGAATTACGACATCATTATCATCGGTGGCGGCCCCATTGGCATCGCCTGCGCCCTCGAAGCCCGTAATGCCGGGCTGAACTACCTGATCCTTGAAAAGGGATGCCTGGTCAATTCCCTCTACAATTACCCCGCCAACATGACCTTTTTTTCCACATCGGAAAGGATCGAGATCGGCGGCGTACCCTTTGTCAGCAATAATGTCAAGCCAAACCGCAGCGAGGCGCTGGAATATTACCGCCGCGTAGCCGTATCCCATCACCTGAATATCCACCTGCAGGAAGCCGTTCAGCAGATCCGGCCTTTAAACGGAATTTTTGAGGTCATCAGTACCCGCCGGACCTATACCCCCGCAAACGTCATCCTGGCCACCGGTTTCTACGATATCCCGGTTCTGATGGACATTCCCGGCGAACAGCTGGCAAAAGTGACCCATTACTATAAAGAACCTCATTTCTATGCCATGCAGAAAGTGGTCGTCGTCGGCGCCAGTAACTCCGCCGTGGACGCCGCCCTGGAAACCTGGCGCAAAGGAGCAGAAGTAACGATGGTTATCCGCGGCGAAGGTATCGGGGCCCGCGTCAAATATTGGGTTAAACCCGATATCGAGAACCGGATAAAGGAAGGCAGCATCAAAGCCTATACCCATTCCGCTTTATCCGCGATCCGACCGGGAGAAGTAGATATCCGGACACCCGATGGAACGGTTACCATCGCCAACGACTATGTGATTGCCCTTACCGGCTACCAGCCCAACTTCGATTTCCTCCGCAAAGCCGGCATCATCCTGTCGGATGACGAACGGCTCCAGCCTTTCTACGACCCCGCGACGATGGAGACCAATATACCCGGCTTATACCTGGCTGGCGTCGTCTGCGGGGGAATGAATACTCATGTCTGGTTTATCGAAAACTCCCGCGTCCACGCCGGGATGATCATCAGGAACATCACGATTTCTCTTCCCACACCCTAACCAGGTGCACGCAGGTCTCCACGGCCTTTTGCATATCCTGAATGCTGACATATTCGTGTTTGCCGTGAAAAGCCATTTCACCCGTGAAGAGATTGGGGCAGGGCAAGCCCATAAAAGAAAGGCGCGAACCGTCCGTGCCGCCGCGGGCGCTGCTCGGATGCACCGTCAAACCGGCCCTGCGGATAGCTTCCATGGCATATTCCGATACGGCCGGATGCTGATCCAGGATCTCTTTCATATTGCGGTATTGCTCCTTAATGGCTATTTCCACCTTTGCACCGGGCCACGCGGCCAGCGTGTCTTCGACCTTGCTGCGGAGATGCTCCTCATACGCCTCCAGCCGGGCAGTAAAGAAATCGCGGATAATAAATTCCACAACCGCTTTTTCCGCAATACCCGAGAACCGGACGGGGTGTACAAACCCATAACGACCCTCTGTCGTCTCCGGTGACCACTCGTCTTTTGGCAGCGAATCGACAAAATAAGCCGCTACCTTGAGCGCATTGACCAGCTTGTCCTTTGCATAACCCGGATGAGCACTGACCCCATGAAAGGTAATGGTCATCGCATCCGCAGAGAACGTCTCATCTTCCAGCGCACCCCGCTCACCGGCATCCAGCGTATACCCGAAATCAGCGCCCAGCCGGGCCATATCCAGTTTGTCCACCCCCCGGCCAATCTCTTCATCGGGGGTGAAGAGGATACGGACCTTCCCATGACGGACATCACGACGCTGCGTCAGAAAATGGACCGTGTCCATGATGACAGCCACCCCGGCCTTGTCATCCGCACCCAGCAGGGTCGTGCCCGAGGCAGTGATGATGTCGTCCCCTTTTCGCGTAGCCAGGTAGGGATTTTCACGGGGGGAGATCACCTGGGTCGGATCGTCCGGCAGGGCAAGATCACCGCCGTCATAATTCCGGTGAATAATGGGTTTTACCCCCTGACCGGTGCAATCGGGAGCGGTATCCAGATGCGCAATAAGGCTGATCACCGGCACCGGTTTGTCCGAATTAGCAGGCAGCGTGGCATACACGTATCCGAAATCATCCATTTCAGCATCCCCCAAACCTGCTTCCCGTAATTCCGCGACCAGCAGCCGGCCCAAATCCTTTTGCTTTTCGGTGGAAGGGTTACTTTTTGATTGCGGATCACTCTGCGTATCGATCTGAACATAGCGGAGGAATCTTTCCGCCACAGTAAAGGCATAGTTTTCAAACATGTTCGTAAATTACCTCGCGAATATAATTATCTCGCGAATATAATGACTATGCCCGATCCGATTTTTCAAACTCCATTGATCCGGCAGCCCTGGCTGCGCGTCCTGTTATTTGGCTGCGCTTTTTGCGCGATAACGCTGGATGCCGGTGAGCGGGGTGCGCTGGAAGATGAGACGTTC
>Ga0206963_10273_pt1 | contig 15046 bp, 15 predicted proteins | sample Alteio_BWOrgHeat_28_FD_152958 | JGI IMG/M metagenome (GOLD analysis project Ga0206963, IMG submission 152958) | Enriched cells from forest soil in Barre Woods Harvard Forest LTER site, Petersham, Massachusetts, United States -... | ecosystem: Environmental > Terrestrial > Soil > Temperate forest >... | reverse complement strand
TTAATGCGCGCTTATCGCGGCTTGCCGAAAACCGGTCCATTAATAAAATATTTGAGTGAACCTGGCGTGCGCGTAAAATTACAAAAGACAGAAAATTATTATCTCGCCGATAGCCAGAAACAAATGCCGAATGTGGATGCTGAATTGTTTTTTTATATAGATGAAAAAAACAACCAGGTTGATTTGACAGACAAAGGCATTCAAATGATTACGCGCGACGGAGAAGATCCTGAATTTTTTGTGTTGCCGGATATTGCAGTGAAACTTGCAGACATCGAAAAAAGCGCAGAATCCCCCGAAGAAAAATTACAACAGAAAGAAGGTTTATTAAATGAATATTCTGTAAAAGCAGATCGTATTCATACCGTTCAGCAATTATTAAAAGCATATACTTTATTTGATAAAGATGTGGAATATGTAGTGATGGACGGACAGGTGAAAATTGTGGATGAACAAACAGGCCGTATACTTGATGGACGCCGTTACAGTGATGGATTACATCAAGCCATTGAAGCAAAAGAAAATGTAAAAATTGAAGCTGCTTCACAAACATATGCAACCGTTACGTTGCAGAATTATTTCCGCATGTACCATAAGCTTGCTGGTATGACGGGTACTGCAGAAACGGAAGCTGCTGAATTGTGGGACATTTATAAATTAGATGTTGTAACCATTCCTACAAATGTTACTGCAATAAGAATTGATCACCAGGATTTGGTATACAAAACCAAGCGCGAAAAATACAAAGCTGTTATTGATGAAATTGAAAACCTGCGCAATGCAGGCAGGCCTTCATTGGTCGGCACAACGTCTGTTGAAGTAAGTGAATTGCTCAGCAAAATGTTGCAGGTTAAAAAAATTCCGCATAATGTTTTGAATGCAAAACAACATGCGAAAGAAGCACAGGTTGTTGCCGAAGCTGGCTTGGCTGGCGCTGTAACAATTGCTACCAACATGGCTGGACGTGGTACGGATATTAAACTCGGTGCCGGCGTTAAAGAAGCTGGCGGACTTGCAATTATAGGTACAGAAAGACATGAATCAAGAAGGGTTGATCGCCAGTTGCGCGGGCGTTCCGCGCGTCAGGGCGATCCTGGTACAACGCAATTTTATGTTTCTCTCGAAGATGATTTGATGCGCATGTTCGGCAGCGAACGCATTGCTTCATTAATGGATAAAATGGGTTACAAAGAAGGCGAAGTTATCCAGCATGGAATGGTTACAAAAAGCATTGAACGTGCGCAGAAAAAAGTAGAAGAAAATAATTTCGGTATACGCAAACGCCTTCTTGAATATGATGATGTAATGAACAAACAACGCAACGTTGTTTATAAAAAACGCAACCACGCATTGTTTGGTGAAAGACTCGCGCTCGATTTGGATAATGCATTTTATGTAGTGTCTGAAGGCCTCGTAAATTCATTTAAAGAAATGGATGATTACGAAGGTTTCAAATTATCAACTATTGTAAATTTTGGTTTGGATTCTTCTATTGAAAAAGAAGAATTTTTACGCGGCGATGCCAACCAGTTGTCTGAAAAATTATATACAGAAGCCACACAGAATTATGAGCACAAACTGGAAGAATTGCGCAAACAGGCTATTCCCGTTTTTTAAAAATATCAGGCTTACACAAGGCAGGCATATTGAAAATGTAGTCGTTCCTTTTACCGATGGGAAAAAAGCCATTAACGTTTTATCAAACCTGCAAAAAACTTTGGATAGTGAAGGCCGCGAATTAATGAATTCCGTTGAAAGCCAGATTACATTATCTATTATTGATGATGCGTGGAAAGAACATTTACGTTCGATGGATGATTTAAAACAAAGTGTACAAAGTGCATATCTCGAACAAAAAGATCCGCTGGTAATTTATAAAATTGAGGCGTTCGATTTATTCCGCCAGATGGATAGCGAAGTGAATAAAGATATCGTTAGTTTCCTTTGCCATTGCGGTATTCCGGCGGAACAAAATAATGCGCCCATTCGCGAAGGCCGTGAACAGAAAACCGACATGAGCAAAATGAAAGTGCGCAAGGATGAAATGGTTACTGCCGGCGAGCCGAGCCGTGAAATCGTTAATGAAGGAAGCGATTATTATGATCCTGCAGATAATGTAAAAAAAGAACCGGTAAAGGTTGGGCCAAAAATCGGACGCAACGATCCATGCCCTTGCGGAAGCGGAAAAAAATATAAAAATTGCCACGGAAAAGATGCGGCTTGATAATGTGAAAATTTGGAAATGTGAAGATGTGAAAATTAATGTGATGGTTTGAAATGTAATAATGTGATTGTAATTTATTAATAAAAAGTCCTGCATGTTTTGCGGGACTTTTTTTGTACCGATCATTTGATTTTCAATTAAGCTTCATTGGCGTCGCACACTTGTACATTTAGTTCTTTGTTCATCAAATACATTAATACAATTAGTGTCTATAAAATTTTAAAATCTGTGAATCTGTTGCTGGAAATTTTTTCCGGAAATTCGCAGATTTTTTTTGCTAAAATTTCGAGCCTCGGCGTCTTTTCGTTTTTATTAATAACTGTCAATTAAACGAAATATACAAAGAACAAAAACAAAGTTTCACAAAGATTTTTTTACTTTTTATTTTTTACTTTTTACTTTTTATTTAATCCCGCTCATTAATAAACCAAAGCACAAGTGTGCGTCGCCAATGAAGCTTAATTGAAATACAATTGCTAAGTACATAAATAAAAAAAGCCACGTTTATTAACGTGACTTTTTTTGTAATGATGTAATCGTCTACGACTGTTATTGGTCAACAATCAACAACGGGTGAATATTATGTTTTATAAATGAACATTTATTCATTATCAATTATCAATTAATAAATTATCCACTAAACAACTCACCAAATCCGCACGCGCAAACTATCAGGCACATACATTTTATCTCCTGGCTTCACATTGAACGTTGTATAAAATTCATCAACATCTGAAAACGGGCCATTAACACGGTACTTGCCGGGAGAATGTACATCAGTCATTAACTGGCTGCGCAAAACTTCTTCGCGCTCCTGGCCGAGCCAGCCCAAAGCATAGCCAAGAAAATAACGTTGCATCGGAGTAAGGCCATTTATTTTTTCGCCTTTTTTATATTGCTCCGTTTTTTTAAATGCATCGATGCCCAATAAAATGCCACCAAGATCTGCAATGTTTTCACCTTGCGATGCTTCGCCATTAATGTGATAACCTTTCACCGGTTCATAATTGCTGAACTGGTTAATAATAACTTGTGCGCGTTTGGTAAACTCTGCAGAATCCTTGTCAGTCCACCATTTGAAGAGATCGCCATGCGCGTTGTATTTTCTTCCCTGATCATCAAAACCGTGAGTAATTTCATGGCCAATTGTTGATGCAGCGGCATAGCCATACACCAATGCATCATCCAATTCTTCATCTTTAAAACCGGGAACAATAAATTGCGCAGCAGGCAATTCAATATCATTATTGCTCGGATTATATTCTGCATTATACGTTTGCGGCGTCATGCCCCACTCTTCGCGATTAACAGGTTTGCCGAGTTTGTTGTATTCAAAATTATGCGCCCATAAATTTGCATTAATAATATTTTGCACGTAACTATTTGTATCAATTTCCAGCGCAGAATAGTCTTTCCATTTGTCAGGATAATAAACTTTTTTCTTCATCGCAGCGAGCTTTACATAAGCAATTTTTTTTGTGCTGTCGCTCATCCAGGTTAGTTTGCTAATGTGATCTTTCAATGCATCGCGGATAGCTTCTGTCATTATTTCGTAGCGTTGTTTATCTTTCGCGCTAATGTAATTTTTCACATATAATTGCCCGAGTATTTCACCCATTAATCCGTTTTCCTGATTAATAACAGTTTTCCATCTTGGCCTTCTTTCTCTTGCGCCGCTAAATAATTTTTGAAAATTAAACGCTTCCAATCCATATGCATTTGGCAACTCCTGCGCAAAGGAATTTATAACACGAACCTTCAAATATGTTTTCCATAAATTGATTGGCGTTGATTGTAAAACTTTATCCAGCGCTATAAAAAATTCGGGTTGCCCAACAATTACTGAATCCAATTTTTTTACACCCATTGTATTTAAATAAGATGTCCAATCAATTGATGGAGATAATTTATGTAAATCCGTTATTGCAGTTTTATTATAATTTTTATAATCATCGCGCAAATCTTCGCGCTTGCGCGAAGCTGCTGCCAGCCTGGTTTCCAGCGCAAGGATATTTTTTGCAGCCATTAATGATGCCGAAGAATCTTCGCCAGACATCGTTAATATTTTTGCAATATGCTTTACATATTCATTGCGGATATTAATAGTTGCAGAATCATTTTTAAAATAATATTCGCGTTCCGGCAAACCAATTCCGCCTTGCCATAATGTGAAAGTTATTAAGTCACTATTCTTACTGTCTTGGTTTACAAATTCATTAAACAAACCAGACGGGCCGATTTTTTTTAATTCAGCAACAACAGTTATTAATGATTTTATATCGTTGATAGAATTTATTTTATCAAATAAAGGTTGCAATGGTTTTAATCCAAGCGATTCTGCTTTTGCACTGTCCATTGCAGTTTTCCAGAAGTCGCCAATTTTTTGATCAGACGTTCCTTTTGCTGCATTTGATGCAGCCGCTTTTTCATTAATCTCGCGGAAACGTCGAAGGTTTTCTTCAATCACCAAATTGCCAATTCCCCAGCCAGACTGCTCGCCGGGAATCGGATTTTTTTTAATCCATCCGCCATTTGCATATTGAAAAAAATCTGTAGCCGGGCTAACAGTTGTATCTAAATCTTCTATTAATATATCCCGCGTTGAAGAATTTTTTGCTGCATCATTATTATGGCAAGCCATTAATAATACAGCAGCAGCGCTGGTTACAAGCAGTTTTTTTATCATAAAGCAATTTTAGTTTTTTAAATATAAATCAATTTATAAAGAAAGGCATGCAGAATTTTTTATTCCCTGCATGCCTTTTACTGCACATCTTTTATGAAAAAATGCGGATTATAATGTTGCCAAATCAATTACAAAACGATAACGAACATCGCCTTTAACCATGCGATCATAAGCAGTTTGTATGTCTTTGATATCGATAATTTCAATGTCAGAAACAATATTGTTTTCTGCACAAAAATCAAGCATTTCCTGAGTTTCTTTGATGCCGCCAATGCCTGAACCGGCCAAACTTTTCCTTCCGCCCAATAAGCTGAAAGCTGCTACTGATGCAGGTTCTGGGGGAACGCCAACGCAAATATGAACGCCATTTGTTTTTAATAAAGAGAGGTACATATTAAAATCATGCGGCGCAGAAACGGTATCCAAAATAAAATCGAAAGTGCCTTTTGCTGCTTCAATATGTTTTGGATCTGTTGTTACCACAAAATGATGCGCACCTAATTTTTTTGCATCCGCTTCTTTTTTTGGAGACGTACTTAACACAGTTACATCAGCGCCAAATGCTACACCAAATTTTACAGCCATATGGCCCAAACCACCCAAGCCAAGTACGGCAAGTTTATGGCCTTTTCCAACTTTCCAATGTTTTAATGGAGAGTATGTTGTAATGCCTGCGCATAATAATGGCGCAGTTGCAGCCAAATCAAGTTTGTCAGAAAGATGCAAAACAAATTCTTCACGCACCACAATTGTTTTGGAATAGCCACCATAAGTTGGCGTTTTTCCATCGCGTTCGTAGCTGTTATATGTTTGCGTACTTCCTTCAAGGCAATATTGTTCCAAATCCTGTTTGCAATTTTCGCAAACCTGGCAACTGTCAACCATGCAACCTGTTGCTGCAAGATCGCCAACTTTAAAATCTTTAACATGATCGCCAACTTTAACTACGCGGCCAACAATTTCATGGCCGGGAACCATTGGAAATATTCCGGGAAACCAATCATTTTTAATTTGGTGTAAATCTGAATGGCAAACGCCGCAAAATAAAATATCGAACTGCACATCATGCGGGCCAACATCGCGCCTGTTGAACGTCCATGGCGCTAAAGGTGTTGTTTCGCTCTGCGCTGCATAAGCTTTAGTTTCTGTCATAATAATATGTTTTGTTGAAATTTTAAAAACGCAAAATTAATATATCCTTTTACAGAAATTGTAAAACAGTTTTCGTTTGGCGGAAATTTTATAAAAAAAAATACAGGAGAAAGAATAGTATTGGTAAACAGTAAGTGGTTATCTATTAATAAATTTTATTGATGTTGCATTAATAATTCAATTTATTTCTGTATTAAAAACAATGTCAAACAATTTCAATAAAAAAACCCTTTCAAATTTTGAAAGGGCTTCCATTCCGTCCGGGAATAATCAGTTTATATAATTAACTATTGATGGCCGTCGAATTTTTAATTTTGTATCGCTGATTGATTATTAATAATCCAACGATGTGCCATAATATTAATTGGCTTCATTTCAAACGGTTAGCAATGGCGCTAAGCGTTTATTTTTTCCCATCGCCGGATTTTATTTCCCGCCTAATGTTCAATAAACACTTAGTACAAATCCAGATAAAATATTTGCACGTAGGTTTCGGAAATCAACCACTGCTTTACCTCTTAGCCGCGTTCAATTATTATAATATGAAAGTATTACACAACGCCGTTAAGCATTTATTTTTTTCTATTATTTTTTTGTATGCGGCTTTTGCATTTATGAATATTGCCAGCTATCATGATATAATAAAGAGTCTGCACTTCGCCCACATATTCACGCAATTGTTTGCATCAGTTTATATAATGGCGGAAACGGTTTTGATAATAATTGCAGGCATGTTTTTTTCTGAAAAAATGATTTAGCAAAATTTATTATTGCGGGATTTTATAATCAGCAAGTATTTCATCAATCAAAAAATCAATTTGTAAAAACTGGTTAATAAGGTTATTAATACTTTTTTGTAAAGATTTACCCGTTGCTTTTTGCCAGCCTTCCATTAATGTTTGCGGCCCAAAATTCAAATCTACATTTGGCCATTCTGATTCAAATTTTATAAATCTTTTTCTAAAATCTGCTGCAAAATTTCTGCTTGTAATTTTATAACCGTTAAGTTCCCTCAACTTTAATGCATGAATATTATAAAATATTTTTTCTTCTTTTATAAAATCTTCATTTATCCAAATTGAAAAAAAAATTCTTGAACCTTCCATTAATGAATCGCTTGGTTTATTAACCCACGATATTTTATACAATTTTAAAAAAACAGATTTACCAAATAAACCTGTAGCAACTTTTATAGATTTTTTTGCAAGTAATTTTTTATTAATACCACCAATTATTTTTTGAAATTGATTAAGATAAAAATCTGTGTCCATATTTTCAACAACAATAACTTGTATCAATCTTTTTGATTCTCTGTATATTTTTTAAAAGTATCTAAAACAGTTTGGCAAAATTCTTTTTGCACATCAAGCGGCGTTTGGGTTTCGGGATCAAAAGTTTCTGTAAGCGTTGTGCTGTTATTATTTTCAGCAAAAACGTTAATCACTTTCCTGCCATCATTCAGTGTGCTTTCAATTAATTTATTTTTTATCACCTTATCATATTTACCTGTAAAATCAAATCCTGCACTTGCATCTTTTGCGGCCATTCTGTATAAAAATTTTCCATCTTCTTTTAAATCATTTTCTACGAGTGAAGTTTGCCAGTCATCAAAAGGCACATTCCATTGCATAATATCTTCTGGCGTTGTCCAGCATTTCCAAACTTTTTCTATTGGTGCATTAATGGTTGTTTCAACAGTTATCATTGGTTTAATATTTTCGTTTTTATAAAATTTATTTATTAATGACACATTAAGATACCATCAATTTTTTAAGAATAATTAAAGAAAAAAATTCTTTTAGTAACGCTTCATTTTTTTTATTAAACTTGTATATATGAATGCGACAGAATTAAAAAACATACAAGCGCCCATTAAAGAAAAATACCGCGAACAACCCGACAGCGCAATAATAACTTTAAAAGCATCCGGAAAAATTGGCGAAGGAATTTCATGCAAAGTAGAAACCGGTAAAAAAATAATTGAAGCCGGATTGCATCCCGCAACTGGCGGAACGGGTATGCTTGCCTGCTCCGGCGACATGTTGCTCGAAGCGCTTGTAGCCTGCGCTGGCGTTACGTTACAAGCTGTTGCCACTGCAATTGGAATTGAAATAAAAAGCGGGATTGTTAATGCAGAAGGCGATCTTGATTTTAAAGGAACGCTTGGTGTTTCCAAAGAATCGCCGGTTGGTTTTAAATCAATCCGCTTAAATTTTAATTTAGAAACTAATGCCAATGAAGAACAAATTGCAAGCCTAAAAAAACTGACAGAAAGATATTGCGTGGTTTATCAAACAATCGCAAACGGCATTGCTGTTGATACAACTTATACAACTGCAAACTGAAAATATTTTTATTAATAAATCTTATTAATAAAAATAAAACCTGCATTGTGCAGGCTTTTTTATTTTATCGAAAACAATTTAATGTTAATACAGTTTTTTCTAAAAGAATTGAAACTATTTTTTCGTTGATTATTTTTTCGCGTCAGCAATTACTTCTTTATTCATGCGGATGTATTCTTCGCTTTTATCTTTTTCTGCAGCAGCGATGCCTTCCTGCGCAGTGGCTGTGGCAGCGGCTTTGTCGCCTTTTTTAAGTAGCACGCGCGCCTTCCATAATTTTGCAACCATTAATGGCATGCCCGGAACTTTTTCCAGTTCGTTTGCCCAAACCAATGCTTTGCCCATGTCTTTATTATTGTTGTAATAATAAATTACGGCATCATAATAAGGCTTCTTATCGGTTTGCATGGCGGAGTCAATTCTTGCCATTACACGCGCATCAATATCAGCTTTTAAATGGATGATCAATTCAGTATGTTCCCATTTTAAATGCAACTCGCTTGTTGTTGGAAAAACATTTGCAAACTGCATCGTTAATGTTTCAATATTTTCCGGCAACTTAATTGGCGTGATAGTAAAACGCAAAAAATCATCGGCTTCTTTATAAGAATATGCGCCCCACTGTTTTGAATTTTTACTAAGAATAATTGTCCATTGATCAGCGCCCGGAATACTAAACAATCCATATTCGCCTGCAGGAATTTTATGGCCTTCCATCATCACGTCATCGGTAAAAGTAATTGCGGTTGCTGAGTTTGCGCCGGTGCGCCAAACAGATCCATAAGGTTCTGTATAACCAAAAATTTTGCGGCCTTTTACATCCGGCCGCGAATACGTTAATGTGATTTTTCCCAATGCAAAATCCTGCATGATGGTTTGGGTTGAACTTGGCGCCGGAGTAATTTGCGCATAACTATTAATGCTGCAAAAAATCAGCAATGCAATGCAAAGCAGTGGAAATTGTTTTTTCATGTTGTTAGTTTTGGTTGATGGTATTAATAAATTCCAAGGCAAATTACGTTCGTTAATAAACCTTAATCAAAAATATTTATAATGATTTTATTTTAATTGCTTCAAAAATTGTTGAAGATGATGTACAAGTTTTATTAATGAAAGTTTTTACTATTTAAAATTTAAATTGATTAGTTGTAAAAAACTTTTGTATAAACTTTGTGCCCTTTAATAAATTATCGGTTCGGCTTATTAATCGTTTTTTTCCATTCATTATAATTCGTTTCTTCGGGCACATCAGTCAGACTTTCAAAATCAAGTTTGTATCCTTCAGGATCTGAAAAACAAACTACCCACATATTATAAAACTGCAGTGAAGTTTCCATATCATTCACCATAAAAAACGGAACAGCGAGATTAATATTTGGTGAAGGCATTTGTTGAATTTTTTTTTAATTAAAAGCAAACATGAAATAGCATCATGCAAAAAAATTCAATAATAATTTTTGTCGTCGGGCAAAAAATATCTATCGTAAAATCTTTTGCATCTTTTTTCCTTTCGCGAGTTCATCTACAAGCTTGTCTAAATATCTTACCTGTTGCGTCAGCTTATTTTCAATTTCTTCTATGCGGTAGCCACAAATTACCCCGGTAACTAGGTGCGCATTTGTATTCAATTTGGCGTGTTGAAAAAACTTTTTAAAAGTTGCTTTGCTGTCAATTTGTTCCTGCAATTTATTATCATCGAAACCGGTTAACCACTCTATTACCTCGTGCAATTCTTCTTTTGTCCTTCCTTTGCTTTCCACTTTTTTTATATAGTGCGGGTAAACAGATGCAAAGGTCATTTTTGCTATTTTTTCGTCATGTTCTGGTGTTGCTTTCATAACAAATATTTTATTGTAAAAGTCAGTTTCCTAAAGTTAAAGAACTGCATGGCAACAATAAAATAGCCGACAGAATTTTTTTGTTTATTGGTTGCGTTTTGATGTAAGCGTCGTATTAATAATCACTAGGGTTAGTTGATTTTGCGATACATCCACATTTGGATCATGAACAGTTTCCAAAAAATTCGCTGGCGAATATTGAAAAGATTTCAGCTTCAATAAAATTTCCTTCTTGCGTAATTGATGACCAAACCGCGATTAAAGTGATTGACGATAAAATTGAATTATGTCTGAAGGGAATGGGAAATTGTTGAATGACTGATGTTCTTTATTAATTTGTATAAGCACAATATGCAAAAGTTTAGTGCGAATTATGCTTGTGAATAGTCTCCGCATTCCAACAAATTATGGTTTATAGAAATGTAGTGATGCGGCAACCAGTTTCCAATCGCCGTTAATTTTTTCAACCATCCACATTTCATGGGAATAAGATTTTGTGCCGTCTTTGGTGGTTGAGATTTCATCAAAGCTTGTCCAGCCGTTATCTTTATGAATACTCATTCTGTAATTTGTTGCTGTGGCAAAACCACCTTGTCCCATATGAGATGATGGCTTAACCATTGCTTCCGCAGGAATTGACATTACTTTTCCATCAGCTGTTGAAATGAGTATAACGCTGTATGGTTGCACCTTCCAGCAATCTGCATATGTATTTGCATCGCCCGACCTGAAACTGACTGCGGCTTTTGCAAGCAGTTTAACTATTGCCACAGAATCGTTATTGGTTTGTCCGTTACCAAATGCAACAGTGAAAAGTAGGCAAACAGCGAGTATGTATTTCATAATGATTTTATTTGATTGTAATTTATTTCTAAAATTTTAATAATGATTTTTTTATTAATGATTCATTAATGCAACATTGTAATTCGTCATGATGTTCGTGCGAAGATTCGCGCCTTCGCGGAATTGACAGCGAGAAATATAACTTTAACAATACATATTCATTCATTAATAAAAAAACAAGCTTTATATAATTGCGCTATTAATAATCAACAGGAACTATCTTGCGCAATTATAACAAACAATTTTACTACACACTCTTTAAAAAACAACAAATGACTCGGTTAAAAAATTACTCCATTTTCTTTTTCGCATTATTAATTACACTTGGCGCGCCTGCGCAGGACACTACAAAACCTACCATTATTTTTGTTCACGGCATTTGGGCAGATGGCTCTTGCTGGAACGATGATATTGCTGCATTGCAATCAAAAGGCTACAAAGTAATTTCTGTTCAAAACCCAATCACTTCTTTGGCAGAAGATGTAGCAACTACTAAAAGGGCAATTGATTTAGCGCCGGGCAAAGTAATACTGGTTGGCCACTCTTGGGGCGGATTTGTAATTACACAAGCCGGCAACGATCCTAAAGTTGTGGGGCTAGTTTACATCGCAGCTTTTGCGCCGGATTTTGGCGAAAGCGTTCCTACATTATCAGCCAATGCACCGCAAACAGAATTGGGCAAATATTTTGTTCCTTCAGGCGGTTTCTTTTTCTTGTCTGATGCAGGCGTGAAAACAGTTTTTGCTGCAGATGTAAGTGCAAAACAACAAGCATTAATATATGCAACAGAAACGCCTGCATCACAAACAGTGTTTGGCGATAAAAGCGGCGAGCCGGCATGGAAAACAAAGCCAAGCTGGTACATTGTTGCAAAAAGCGACAAAGCCATTCACCCGGACCTGGAACGTTTTATGAGCAAAAGAATGAAAGCAACAACAATTGAAGTGGAATCAAGCCACGTGGTAATGCTTTCTCACCCGAAAGAAGTATTGAAAATAGTAGAAGATGCAATAGCAGGTGTTAATAAAAAATAATTTAAACTGATCGTCATTCCTGCATTTGATCACACTGATTGGCTCCGCCCTAAAGGACGGAGCTAGTCAGTTTTTTTTATTTTATGGGGTTGCGTGAGACAATTTTATTATTGGCTAGCTCCGCTATTTATGGTGGAGAATGCGGAGAAGAATAATATTTTTCAGTCTGTCATTCCCGCGCACGCAAAAATTTCTGCACGAAGAACATGATTAATTATAATCATCATTAATGAACGAAATTTTTGCTTGCAAAGAATGATGGAAAGGAATTTTCAAATTATCAATTTCCGTTTTTGATTTACATTTATGGCGTGGACAATACAATTCTCCAGGGTTATATAAAAAATGTTTCTGAAAGAATACCAGATGAAGATCTTCCTTTGCTGGCGAGCTGCGCAAAATATATCCATGTAAAAAAAGGAGAAGCGTTGGTAAAAGAAGGCGAATTGTGCCGTTCTTTTTTCCTGGTTGAAAAAGGTTATTTGCGCACATGGTTTAATAAAGATGGCGTGGAGATAAACCTCGATTTTACTTTTGAAGGCCAATTTACCACCAGCCGCAAAAGCATTAAAAACCACACACCTTCCGAAGTAACAATTGAAGCAGGCGAAAAAACTTCTGTATGGATTTTTGATTTGGATAGTATTAATAATGAATTTGGTGCGCACCCGCAAATTGTATTGTTTATACGAAGGCTTGTGGTGCACATATTAATGATGTCAGAAGAACACAGCGATTTGTTTAAGTTATATACACCCACGGAACGATATCAATACATCGAAAAAAATAATCCCGCATTATTGCAACGCATTTCCCTTTCGCAAATAGCTTCCTATCTCGGCGTCACGCGCGAAACACTGAGCCGCATCCGTGCAAAAAATCATTAATAACAGATTGTGATTATTGTCACAGGTTGGTTCCGTTGCATTGATTCATCTTTGCAATTATTAATCATATCAATATAAAATTATGGAATGGTATACTTACGTTGCGGCTTTTTTTGCAGGTGCATTTTTTGCAAATGTAGTTCCTCATTTTGTGCACGGAATTTCTGGCAATAAATTTCCAACGCCGTTTGCAAAGCCGCCGGGCAAAGGGCTTTCATCGCCGCTTGTAAATGTGGTTTGGGCATTAATAAATTTATTCTTTGCATATTTATTATTCGGCGCAGGCAAAATAGTAAGCGGCGATAAAATATTAATGCTGTTATTTTTTGCAGGCATTGTTTTTATATCCATTGCATGCAGCATTAATTTTTCAAAAAAACATACCGATTAATAATTAAGAATGAATAGTACGTTCAGGGCTTTTCGCAATAGAAATTATGCGTTGTTTTTTACCGGCCAATCCATTTCACAAATAGGCACATGGATGCAGCGCACAGCAGTGAGTTGGGTAATTTATTCGCTCACACATTCTGCATTTATGCTTGGCTTGGCCGTGTTTGCGCAGCAGTTTCCATCTTTTTTATTATCGCTGCCCGGCGGCGTTGTTGCAGACAGGTACAGCCGTTATAAAATATTATTGGTTACGCAAACTGCATCCATGATTCAGGCAATTTTGCTTGCTGTATTAATACTAACCAACCATTATGTTATCTGGGAAATATTAACGCTGAGTGTTGTACTCGGAATTATTAATGCGTTTGATGTACCCGCGCGCCAACCAATGGTGCACGAACTCGTGAAAGACAAAGAAGATATTTCCAACGCACTTGCACTTAACTCTGGCATGGTTAATATCGCGCGGTTAGTCGGGCCCGCATTATCAGGAATTGTGTTGCAGGCATTTGGTGCGGGCATTTGTTTTTCTATTAATGCATTCAGTTTTGTAGCAGTTATTGTTTCTTTATTAATGATAAAATTTCCGGCGTTTAATCCGCCAGCGGTAAAAAAGAAAGTAATGCATGAACTTGCAGAAGGCTTTCAATATTTAAAAGAAACGCCATCAATCGGCATAATAATATTGTTATTGATTTGTATGAGCCTGCTCGTTTTTCCATACGATACAGTGCTGCCTGTTTTTGCGAAAGTTGTTTTTAAAGGCAACGCAGCCACTTACGGTTACATCAGCAGCGTGATGGGTTTGGGCGCGGTGCTTGGCAGTTTATTTCTTGCTTCATTAAAAAAAGGCGCCAACCTTAAATTTGTTTTGCTGTTAAGTATTGTGGTGCTTGGTGCAGGGTTAATATTATTTTCCCACATCAGCAATTTACCTGTGGCAATGGTTTTTGCCGTGCTCATCGGCTTCGGATCATTAACGCCAATGACGCTGAGCATTACACTTGTTCAATTAGAATCTGCGCCCAATATGCGCGGCCGCGTAATGAGTTATGTAGCGATGGGTTTTTTCGGGATGCTTCCCTTGGGAAGTTTATTAATTGGATCAATCTCACAAAAAATAACTGTACAAAACGCAATGCTCGCGCAGGGAATTGTTGCATTAATCATCGCCATTATATTTTCTAAATTTTAAAAAAAAGAAGAACAGGTAAAAGAAAATGCCGCACAGCTATAAATGATTTTACAAAGACAAATAATTATTTATTAATAAGAAAAATAAAAGTCAATGAAAGAAAATATACAAAACACAGTATTGATGGTGATGGATATGCAGGAAGGCATTTTAGCAAATTTTGCAAGTGCAGATGCATTACTAAAAAATGTTTCGAAAGCAATTGCACATGCGCGTGAAAATAAAATTCCAGTGATATATGTAGTGGTTGGCTTTCGCAACGGGGCGCCGGAAATAAGCAAAAACAATAAAGGTTTTGCTACAGCCAAACAACGTTTTGCAGGCGCCGATACAACTGCATTTATGAAAGTTCACAATGATATTGCGTCGGCAGAAAACGAAATAATTATTATAAAAAGGCGCGTTAGTGCATTTACCGGAAGTGATTTGGAAGTAGTATTAAGAGCATT
>Ga0206963_10272_pt1 | contig 15047 bp, 9 predicted proteins | sample Alteio_BWOrgHeat_28_FD_152958 | JGI IMG/M metagenome (GOLD analysis project Ga0206963, IMG submission 152958) | Enriched cells from forest soil in Barre Woods Harvard Forest LTER site, Petersham, Massachusetts, United States -... | ecosystem: Environmental > Terrestrial > Soil > Temperate forest >... | reverse complement strand
CCTATGCATCGAGAGAGTTTCAACTTGGTCAGTTAGCAGCTAATGAATTTGTTTTGCAACCGGGCAATACTTCATTAAACGAAGTTGTCGTAGTTGCACTGGGACAAAGTAAAAGCAAAGCAAAAATTGGTTACTCTACTGCAACATTTAATACAGATGCCATCAATAAAGTTTCACCGGTAAGTATGATGGATGGATTATCCGGCAAAGTAGCAGGAGCTGATATTTCAAATGTCAGCGGCACACCCGGTGGATCCACCAAAGTAGTGCTTCGTGGTTTTGGAGTTATTGGCGGTGGTAACAATCAGCCGTTATACGTAATTGATGGAATCCCGCTGAGCGATGCCTCCATAAATATAGGCGGTGCGGGAGGGAATGGTCCGGCGTTGACCGACTACGGAAATGGAATGACAGATATTAATCCGAACGATATTGAATCCATTACTGTGCTGAAGGGAACTTCAGCTTCTTCATTATATGGATCAGTTGCAAAAAATGGCGCCATCCTGATTACGACTAAAAAAGGTAAAGCAGGAAAACTTACTATCGGCCTCGCGAGTTCTTTCAATGCATCCGTTGTGGGAAAACTACCGGATGAACAAACTGAATTTGGACAAGGCTGGGCTGGTGTATCTGATCTTGGACAGAATGGAAGCTGGGGACCAGCGCTGAATGGTAAAATGACAGCCTGGGGAGCAATCGTTGATAATTCACAGCTGGTAAAACCCTATGCTTTTCAAAAAAACAGCATCCGCGATTTTTATGAAACAGGAATTGAAGCAAACAATACAATTTCTCTTTCCGGTGGTAATGAAAAAACAAGTTTTTACTTCTCCTATGGGAATGTTTCCAGTAACGGAGTGCTGCCGGGAGATTATGATAAGTTGCAGAGAAATAATTTCAGTCTTCGCCTGAACACCACATTTAATAATCTTTCGCTGGCTGTTTCCTTAAATTATTTAAACAGGCATCTGACAACCCCTGCGAAATTTTCTTTAGCCGGACTGGGTAACGATTTATTTAATAATATTCTTCAGATCCCGGTTGATATGCGCATAAAGGATTTCAGCCTTTATAATAATAAATTTTTCAACGTTGATAATTATTTTACACCGTTTGCTGAAAATCCATATTATGACCTGACACAAAATGGTAGCGAATCAGGCTCAGACCGCATATTTGGTAAAATTGACCTCACTTATAAAATCGATCAGTCATTATCTGCCGAGTTCAGGATTGGAGGAGATTTTACGAATACGAGCACTGCTATCTGGAATGCAGTGAATGCGCCATCTCCAGGCAGCTGGAACTCCGGCAATAATGTGGATGGATCAGCAAGAGCTCCGGACATCGGTTCTTTCCAGCAACAGGCCGACTATAATGGTTTGGTAGACGCTGATTTTATTGTAAAATATACCAGGGATTTAAATTCCAATTTCAACCTGGATGCGCTGGTTGGAGCAAATTATTACCAGACAAAAACAACAAACCAGACAGCCGCCATTCAGGGACTCACAATTCCTTTGTTTTATAATTTGTCCAACTCAAACAGTCCGCCAACAGCAGCCAACAGTTTATTTGAAAAAAGACTCATCGGCATTTATGCACAGGCAACAGTAGGCTATAAGGATCAATTGTATTTAACAGTCAATGCACGAAATGACTGGTCAAGCACGCTGCCTATAAATAATAACAACTTTTTTTATCCTGGCGCCAATCTTTCATGGCTTGCTTCCCAAACCTTTGATATGACAGGCAGCAAACTTTCATTTTTAAAATTCAGGGTAGCTTATGGAGAAACAGGAGCTGATGCATTGCCTTACCAGATTTATCCAACCATTCAGCAGGGTAATATTCCTCCCACCACCGGAATGCCTTACGGGGCTATCACTTTTCCAATTGCAGGTGTAAATGGATTTACCATCACACCCAGTATTGGAAATCTTAACCTGAAACCAATTATTACCAAGGAACTTGAGTTGGGTGCAGAAGTGAAATTCTTTGATAACCGCATCGGTCTGGATGCAACGGTTTATGATAAAGAAACAGATGGCCAGATTTTCAATGTTCCAATCTCTCCTTCCAGTGGCTACAGCGGTTTAATTGAAAATATAGGTGTTGTAAGCAACAAGGGGATAGAAGTAACATTAAATGTGACACCAGTGCGCACCAGGGATTTTAGCTGGACATTCAACTACACATTTTCGAAGAACGAAAGTGATGTTGTAAGCCTGTCGAACGGTTTGAATAAAGTTCAGATTGGAAATGATGGACTGACAGGAGGAATGGAATTTGATTTGTTTCCCGGCAAACCGGTAGGAATTTTTGAAAGCCCTGCACCGGTATATTCTCCAGACGGGAAAATTGTGGTCGACCCCAATTCAGGATTTCCGGTGGTAAATCCTGATAAATCGGATATAGGTACTTCTCAAAGGGATTTCACCATGGGCCTAGTGAACACATTTACTTATAAGAACTGGGCATTAAATTTTTCTCTTGACTTCAGGAAGGGAGGTTATTTCTACAGCTCTACGGCCGACATAACCATGTTCTCGGGCAATGCGGCTATCACTACATACAATGACAGGAAGCCTTTTGTCATACCAAATTCTGTGAATGCGACAACAGATGCAGGAGGTAAGACAGTTTATACAGAAAATACAACCGTCATCCCCGAAAGCAGTTTTGATGCTTATTTCTATACGAACAACAATAAGCCACTGGCTTATCCAATGCGTCTCATAGATAAATCATTTCTTAAACTGAGGGATATAGCGCTTTCTTATACGCTGCCTCAAAAATGGGCAACTCCCATTCATGCGAGCAACCTGGTGCTTTCGGCCTATGGAAGGAATTTCATTTTATGGCTTCCAAAACAGAATGCCTACATAGATCCTGAAGTTTCAAATCTGGGTAATGACCTGCAAAGCGAATTTGGAGAATATTCTCCAACAGGTCCGACTACGGTTCAGTATGGCATATCACTTAAAGCGAATTTCTGAAAGAATAAAACCATTTAAAAATCTCAACCGGCTATCAATGAAATGGAAAAAAATAATGGGGGCGAGTTTAATCATCAGTTGCGTTTCTACATTTTCCTGTAAGCAGCAACTGAATATTAACCAGGATCCCAATAATCCGTCGACAAGTCAGGCTACCGAACAATTATTATTTCCGGCTGCCACCATATCTGCTGCTTCAGCCATTGGTGGTGAACTGGCCATCATCGGCATGTTATGGTCCGAATTTACTACAGAAGATGTTTCTTCTTCGCAGTACAGGAATTTTGATTCTTACAATGTAGTCAGCACCGATTTGAATACAGATTACAATCAATTATATACAGGCGCATTAAACGACCTGCAGCTGATACTTGATAAAGCAAAATCTTCTCAGGACTGGAACTACAACCTGATGGCAACCGTCATGAAGGTTTATACCTACCAGGTGCTGGTAGATCTGTACGATCAGGTTCCTTACACAGCTGCATTACAGGGCGCTGATGATCTTCAGCCTAAATTCGATAATGGCGATAGTATTTATGAGTCATTATTAAGCACCCTTGATTCAGCACTTAACCAGGATTTTACTGCTTCTACAAATTCAACTCCGGGCAGCGAGGACTTTTTATTCAATGGAGATATGTCCCAGTGGAAAGCATTTGCAAATACATTGAAATTGAAAATGTACCTGAGAATGGTAAATGCAAAACCGGCTGAAGCCCAGGCAGGAATACTTGCTTTATACGCTGCAAATGCTCCATTCTTAACGGTAGATGCAAGTATTACCCAATGGACCACCGTACCAAATAAACAGAATCCATTCTATGCACAGAATATTTTTGCACTGAACACCACGTCCAATCTGAAAGCCAGCGTAACATTTATTACCTGGCTCACTAAAAATAACGATCCGCGCATCGTATCATATTTTGGTACAGCCACGCCGATTGGAATTGATCAGGGGAACTATCAGAGCAATAATCCGGTTTATAAAACAGCTACAACTTTTGTTCAGCATGCAACAGATCCGGTTCAGTTTATATCCGGTCCCGAATCCTATTTCATGCAGGCAGAAGCCAGGGAAAGATATTTTGCAGGAGATCAGGCACAGGCATTATATAATACCGGTGTGCAGGCTGCATTTGCTTTCTATGGATTTGATGCCACCACATATATTGCTCCCGGAGGCGCATATGAATATCCTACAGGAGGAACCCTGGATGATAAAATCGACGCGATCATAACACAGAAATGGGCTTCCTTTCCCGGCTCACATGCACTTGAAGGATGGCTGGAAAGAAACAGGACCGGGTTCCCTAAATCGAGCCCGGTTTATTCTACTGATCCCGCTTATATACCCGGACAGTTCGTTGTTTCAGCGTCTTCAGTCATTGGAGATGCATATCCTAAAAGGATTGTTTTTCCTGACAATGAGAGGTCGAGGAATACAAATACACCGGCACAGGTTCCAATCACAACACCAGTATGGTGGGGGCAGTGATTTCAAATATAAAATAAGATATCATGAAGAATATTTTTAGAATTGCATTTATCTGTTTACTTGTTCTGACTTATTCCTGTAATAAGGAAACAATCGTTGATACGCCAACCCAGGTTGGTATTTCGAAAGTTGCTTACTATCCATCCATATCTATTAATGGAGCGAAGTTCGTAGCACTAACCCAGGGAACTGCTTTTACCGATCCGGGAGCAACAGCCATGCTGAATGGCGATACGATAACATATACAACAAGCATGACCATAGATGCTTCTACAGCATCCGGTGTATACACCATCAACTATACTGCTACCAGTCCTGATGGTACCAATAGTGATCAACGGATTGTTGTGGTTGTTCCTGCTTCTGTCGTATCAGATCCTGTAATTATTGCAAATGATTATTCAGGAACCTATCTGAGACCGGCTACTGGCGTAACAAGTACCTGGACTAAACTCTATACCGGAGTTTACACTGTTGAAAATCCCGGAGGTTCTTCCGGAGTGGGCTTACTCGTAGTCGCGACGAATTATTCAACCAACAATATTCAGATTCCGGTACAAGACAGTCCTTATTTCGGAGGGGTCGTCAGTAGTTCAGCAACGACATATGATCCTCCCGGCACTTATACCTGGGTTTATTTTGCTCCCGGTTATGGAACCGGACCAAGAACTTTTGTAAAGCAATAAAACGCATAATATGAATAGAATTTTCAAAATATCGGCAGTTATCATTTTGTTTTCCATGTCCTGTACTAAAAAACTCGAAAACCCCGGTGCAACAAATACAGTGGCCATGTCGAATGAATGGTGGGTCACCCTTACGCTGGGTGGAAATGATCTGCTGGGAACCCATGTTCTGTTTTCTACTTATAATACCTCAGCCAATGTTGCAGATTCACTCTGGCTGGATGACCTGGGTAATGGCTATGATTTCAAATGTAAAGTATTGGCAAACCCCAAAGCCTTGACCTTTTCAACGGACTCTTCGCAGAATTTGTACTATGACATTAGAGTACATATTGCAAATGGCAAGATCATTCCAAATGGCGGGATGGGTAAATCAACAGGCAGTATTGTTGACAGTATATATATGGAAGCTTCATTCGGCGATGACCCGGGCGATACCTATATCATAAGTGGTGTAGCACGTTCACGCTGGGCGCAGGACGATTACTGATCGATTTCTTAAACAAATACTTACACTAACAATCCCAATCATCTCTTAATCAGTCAATTTAAGTAACAGTAAGTTCATTTTATTTTAATGCTGGGTTTATATGCGGAATCTATTTTTGCTAAACCCATTAAAATGAAATTCGTATTCTGTTGTTACTTACTGCTGATTTCAGCAGCAGCAATCGCACAATCTGCCTCGGAAGCTGAAAACATATTCATCATCACCACTGATGGATTCCGGTGGCAGGAAGTTTTTACAGGCGCTGATTCCGATCTGATCAGTAATCCCCGTTATGTTGAAGATACCTCACTGCTAAAACAATTATACTGGGACTCAACAGCCGAAATCAGGAGGCAAAAATTAATGCCTTTCTTATGGAATATTGTTGCACAGCAGGGCCAGCTGTATGGAAACAGATTGTATGAGAATAAGGTGGATGTTGCGAATTTTTACAAAATATCATATCCCGGTTATAATGAAATGTTCACTGGTTATCCCGATCCTGTCTTTATCCCCAACATTCCTGTCTACAACAGGAATACCAACATCTTCGAATACCTGAATGCCAAAAAAGAATACGCCGGTAAAGTTGCCGTATTCAGCTCCTGGAATATTTTCTCTGCTATATTAAATAAACATAGAACACATCTTCCGGTAAATAGCGGATATGAGAACCTTCCGGATGATAGTTCATATAATAATGAAATGATCAATGTTTCACAGGATTTAATTGTTCATAAAAAGAATACGCGGTACGACCTGCTGACATATCTCAGCGCGCGGGAATATATAGAACATAATCAGCCGAAAGTGGTGCTGATCGGATTTGGTGAAACGGATGAATATGCACATGGAAAACGATATGATTTGTATTTGCAGCAGGCAGCAAATGTTGATAAAATGATTGCCGAGCTATGGTACTATGTTCAGACCAATCCATTCTACAGAAATAAAACAACATTTATTATTACGACCGATCACGGCCGCGGTAAAAATCCAACCGCCTGGTATAAGCATGGAATTCTGACGAAAGGATCAGGGGAAGCATGGTTTGCAGTAATCGGACCGGGAATTTCGGGGAAAGGAGAAATTAAATCCGGCCAGCAGAACTATCAGAAACAAATGGCCTCAACAATCGCCAGTTTGCTTGGAGAACAATTTGATTCAGGAAAAAATAATGCAGATCCCATTTTTATACCCATGACAACCGGATACAATACGGCCCTGTTAAGGCAACCCAAATGATCACTTTCATAAAGGTTCAGGCAGCATCCATTCTCGGATCTTTGGCAGACTATCTGATTACGATTATCCTGGTGGAGATCTTTCACTGCTGGTACCTCTATGCAAATCTTACGGGAAATATCTGCGGAGGCAGTTTACAATTTATTCTTAGCAGGAACTGGGTCTTTCACGCGGACAAGGGTAAAACCGGTAATCAGGCTTTTAAATTCATACTTTTTTTTGCAGGGAACATTTTACTTTCAGCCGCAGGTGTTTATTTTTTAACACACTTTCTTGGCATTAATTATATCATCTCAAAAACGCTTACATCGGTGTTGTTAGGAGTCAGCTATAATTATTTCATGCTGAAGAAATTTGTTTTTGCCTGATCTCTCCGTCGTCTCATCGGTCATCCGTCATCCGTCATCCGTCATCCGTCGTCGGTTGACGCTCATCCGTTATAGGTCATCGATCTATCACTCATTCCGAACGAAGACTATTTACCGGATTTGCATTGGCAGCTTTGACGGCATGCACACTAACCGTTAACAATGCGATGAACGAAGCCAGCATACCTGCCAGTATAAATACCCACCATTCTATACTGACGCGGAAAGCAAAATCCTTCAACCAGCTATTCATAGCGTACCAGGCAATGGGAAAGGCCAGGATAGCTGCGATAACGACCAGCTTGAGAAAATCTTTCGACAGGAGGGTTACAATCCTTCCTACATTGGCACCCAGTACTTTTCTTACACCGATCTCTTTAATTCGCTGGGTAATAGCAAAAGAGGACAGCCCGAACAATCCCAGGCAGGCAATAAAGATCGCAATGCACGCGAAAAATATGTACAGGGTTGCCTGTTTCTGTTCACTCTCATACAGTTTGTCAAAATTCTCATTCAGGAAACTGAATTGAAAGGGTGTTTCGGGTAACATAGTTTTCCATGTTTTTTCCAGGTAGGCAAGCGTCGACGGAATATTATTTCCGGCTATCCGGATCGTAATATTATTATAATATTGCTGCGAAGGAGGATTCATGGTCAGAACAATGGGAACAATTTTCTGATGCATGGATTCAAAATTGAAATCGGCTATCACACCAATAATATGGCCCTTCTGACCACCGTATTTAAAATCTTTTCCGACTGCGTCCTTGGGATTTTTCCATCCTAGCACGTTGATGGAAGATTCATTCAGTACAAAACTTGCCGTGTCGGTGGCAAATTCTCTTGAGAAATTCCTCCCCGCAACTACTTTAATATTGTAAACAGGAATAAAATCATAATCGACATTTACCATCTTGATATCCGTATTTACCGGCCTGAGAGAATCGCCGACCAGTGTAAATGCGCCCTGGGCATCCAATAATCTTCCTGTCGGAATTCTGGACGAACGTCCCATCTCTTTAAAAGCAGTATTATGCAACAGGGTATTGCGGAAAACATCGTATTGCTTATCCACATCATTTCCATAAGGCAAAATAACCTGGTGCTCTTTTTCAAAACCCAGCGATTTATTCTGGATATAATGCAATTGCTGAAAAACGATGGCCGTAGATATGATCAATACAATACTGATGGCAAATTGTGCCACTACCAATACTTTCCTTAGAGAAATGCTGTTTCCCCCGGTTTTAAACAGACCCTTTAATGTTTTTACCGGCTGAAAGGAGGACATAAACAGGGCAGGATAAATTCCCGAAACAATTCCAAGTATAAATGGGGTCAATAATAATGGGACTGCAATTTTCCATTTTAGAAGATCTTGATAAGAGATCTGTTGTCCTGAAATTTTATTGAGCCAGGGTATTGCAAGCGAAGTGAGAAAGAATGCGATGATAGTAGCTAACCAGCAAAGCATAACGGATTCACTGAGAAATTGAAAAATAAGTTCTTTCTTTCTTGCGCCTATCACTTTACGGATTCCAATTTCGCGCGCACGCAGCGCTGATCTTGCAGTGGACAAATTCATATAATTGATACAGGCGATCAATAGTATAAATAAAGCGATGAGGGAAAATATATATACACGGTTGATATCTCCATTTGGTTCGGCTTCGTAATCCATATTTGATCTCAGGTGTATATCCGTTAATTTTTGTAATCCAAGCTTGGTAAATTTTGACGGATTCTGACCATTGTAATCTTTGTGATCCATATGCTTGTCAACAAATTCAGGGAACCGTCCGATCATATTTTTTACCTGGTAATTTTCCGGAAGCAGGAGAAAATTAAAAAAGGAATTGTTGCCCCAGCTTGTACGTAAATTTTCAGCTCCATAAACAGATGTATCATTCAGGGTGGTGAAAGAAACAAGCGCGTCAGGATGCAGGTGGGAATTAGCGGGGAAATCTTTATAAACTCCGGTTACTTTAAGATTGAATTGATTATATGCCCTAATCGTTTTATTCATAGGATCCTCATTTCCAAAATATCTCTTTGCCATATCTTCTGATAACATAACCGTAAACGGATCTGACAGGGCAGTTTTAGGGTTTCCTTCTTTAACTTTCAGGGTAAAAACATCAAACAGGTTATCATCAGCAAAGTATATATTGTTTTCATTGAATAAATTCTCTTTGTATTTAAAGGATGTAATGCCATTTTTTAACATCCTTGTCATTTTCTCTATTTCAGGAAAATCATTGGTGAGATAGGGACCGAAAGCAGGTGCGATGGTGCTAAGGTTGAGAGATATCGACCCGTCCTGGTTATTAAAACTTCTTGTTACCCGGTAAATACGATTTGCATTCTTATTGTATTTGTCATAACTCAGTTCATTCAGAATGAATGCCAGTATCAGCATGCAACAGGTAAGGCCGATAGCGAGTCCAAACAGATTGATGAATGATGTGAACCTGTACTTCATCAGATTCCTGAATGCAATTTTGAAATAACTCCTGATCATATTAATTATTTGATATGGTTAAAATCACATACAACATGCCATGATATAATTAGTTGAATATTACCTACTTATGTTGCTCTTGCTGATCATTGTGTTCGATTCTGAACAATGGTTGTTCTATTTATACAACCAGTGATTGTCCTGTTACCCATATGTTAATAGGCATAATTACAGAATTCTGCGACCACTATTACAAATTGATTTACGTAATTGTAGATTAGATTAAAACAGCAACCTTTTTAAAACGGGCCTGAAAACTAAATTTTAGATTCTCTGTTAGGTGAAGTGCTGGTCCCAAATCAAAACATGCGTATTCTTTTATTTTTTTCTATTTTAATTCTTACAGGAATTTCTGTCTTTTCACAGGTTAATAATTCTGCAAATACAAAAAGCAAAATAACGGGATCAGTAAAAGGTACCATCGTAGATACGACCGGTAAACAGGATATGAGTGAAGCGACGGTTTCCGTTAAACCCATTGGTCCGGATTCCACAGATATCCAATTCATGACCACCAATGAAAAAGGATATTTCATTGTAAAAAACCTTCGGCCCGGATCATATCACCTGCTCATCAGTTTTGAAGGGTACCGTCATCTGCGGAGAGATATTACAATCAGTACTACAGATAAGGATATAGATCTGGGTATTCTGAATATGCGTAAGTCCACCGAAATGCTTGAAGAAGTAACCATTGAAAGACCACCGATGGCTATTCATAAAGACACGGTAGAATATAATGCGGGCAGCTTTACAACAAAACCCAATGCGCTGGCGGAAGATCTTCTGAAAAAACTACCCGGTATCCAGGTAGATAAAAACGGAGTCATTACTGCACAGGGCGAAACGGTAAGTCGTGTACTCGTAAATGGTAAACGCTTTTTCAATGACGATCCAAAACTGGCAACCAGGAATTTTCCACCGGAGATCATAGATAAAATTCAGGTTTTTGATGACCTGAGTGATCAGAGCAAATTCAGCGGCTTCGACGATGGAAACAGGGTAAAGACTATTAATATCATAACTAAAAAAGATAAGCGTCAGGGATATTTTGGAAAACTGGTCGGCGGCGTAGGTACGGATCAGAATTATGATGAAAGCATCAATATGCACCGGTTTGATAATGACCAGCAGATATCATTGCTGGGCCAGGCAAACGATATTAACAAACAAAATTTTACTCCGGATGCTATTACGGGTGGAAGAGGTGGGGGCGGTGGAGGCGCCAGCACTTCAGCGAACTCTTCAGGTGTGACAACCGTTTGGGCCGGAGGTGCAAACTACAGAAATTCATTTGGCCCTAAGACTGATTTCTATGGAAGTTATTTTTTCAACAGCCAGCATATAGCTGTCAGCCAGCAGGACAGTACCATAAAACTTATCACGGGTCAGTCAGGTCAGGACAGTTCCAATACCACATCAGGAAATCAGTCTAACATTCAAAGGCTGCAGACACACCGGATATATATGAATCTGGAACAGAAATATGACAGCAACAATTCGCTTGTATTCCGGCCTAACCTTACCTTTCAGAAAAGTGATCCTACCTCTAATTCCAGCTCAACTACAGTCGACAATCATGGCGCACCTGTAAATACTTCTATAGGAAACTCCTCCAATTATAACGATGGTTTTAATATCAATGGATCCAATCTTCAGTTCAGACATAGATTCGCCAAGAAATACAGAACCATCTCTCTTGATATCAATGGCACCGCGAATGTAAATCAGGGGTATGGATACAATTTTGCCGTAAATGATTTTTATAATCTGGGTACCGTTGATACACTTAATCAGTATATAGTCGATACCATCCATTCATATACGATCAGTCCTACATTGTCATATACGGAACCGGTAGGAAAGAATCAGATCCTGGAATTCAATTATAATTTTAACTACCAGCATAATGTATCTATCAACAATACTTATGATTTTGTCGATTCTTTAAAAGGCTATGAACAATTCGATAGCCTGTTCAGTAACTCCTATAAATTCGTATCCCATGCAAACAGGTTCACGCTGAACTACCGGGTTCAGAATCCCAAGTTCAATTTTTCTGTGGGTTCGGGTGTCCAGTTCACCGGATTCAATAGCCTGAATACTACCAAAGATATCAGTGTGGTACAGAACTATGTGAATCTTACACCCACAGTCAATTTTCAGTATGCCATTTCAAAAACAAAACATTTTCGTTTAAACTATACCGGTAGAACGGGTACTCCTTCTGTAACACAGCTGCAGCCTTTAATTACAACAACAGATCAGATCAATTATCAGGAAGGTAATCCGGACCTCAAACCGCAGTTTACGCATAGCCTGCGAATGTTATATTCATCGTTCGAACCAGGATCTCAGCATGTGGTTTTTGCAACGATCAATGCCAGCACCATCGTAAACGATATACAGTCGGCTGTTTATTACAATTCGAAGGGAGGACAACAAACCACCTATGTAAACCTGAACGGCACTTATAATATTTCGGGATATTTTAATTATGGTTTCCCTCTCAATAAACCTAAATCTAACCTGAACTTTATTACCAATATTACATATGCGCAGAACCAGAACCTGCTGGCACAGGATTCGATTGCTGCGGCCGAAAATAACTACGCGCATGTATATTCGAAAAATACAGGATTGTCAGAAACAATTTCCTGGACTACGAATATCAAGAAGAACTTTGATATGAACTTTAGTACTGTATCTAAATATAGTATCAACAGGAGATCTGGCGCTCCAACAGAAAAAACCAGTACTCAAAATAATCTGAATGCATTTTCCCAGGCCTTCTCCGCAGAATTTACAGCGTATACAAACAATGGATGGCTTATTGCTGCAAATTTCGATTATACATATACGAATAATAATGCTGCAGCATATAACGCAAGTGTACCCCTTCTTAGTCCGAGTATCGCCAAACAGGTTTTTAAAAAGAAGAATGGGGAAATAAGACTGAGTGTATTTGATCTTCTGAACCAGAATACTGCAGTCAGCAAATCGGTCACTTCAAACCTGGAATCCTATACCAGGACCAATACACTCACACGATATGCGATGCTGACCTTCACCTATAATCTGAATAATTTTTCTGACCCCAAACAAAGCAGGATGCCGGGATTCTTCCCGCCAGGTGGCGGAAGGAGAGGAGGAGGATTCGATGGTGGTGGTGGTGGCGGAAGAAACAGGCCTTAATAATCATGAAATGATTTTAACTTAGAGAAATACGATATTTGAACAATATCGAAAATCAGGTCAATGGATAAGGACCCCGATAATTCAACCAAAAAAGAACTTTCCTATACAGTCAAAGTATGGCAAACGACCGCGATCGTATGTCTCACACTGGTTATCATATTGATCGTTCGGGTAGCATTTAATGTATTACTGATGGCTCTGGCCGGTGTACTGATTGCGGTTTATTTTCATGGCCTGGCCGATTTGATTAATCAAAAAACAAAACTGAGCCGAAAGATATCTTTGATTATTTCCATTGGTGGTACGACAATTCTATTTGCGGTCATGACCTGGTTCATCGGTGCAAGAATCCAGAATCAGGTGACAGAACTGAACAATACGCTGCCACAGACAATCAGTACAGTCAAGGCTAAAATGTCAAAAACACCTGTAGGCCAAAAGATACTTGAATATACTTCAGGTAATAATTCTCAAAAATTGATGGATACGGCAACAAGTTTTTTTAGTACCAGCTTTGGAGTTCTGGGCGATTTGTATATTATTTTGTTTCTTGGAGTTTTTTTTACTGCAGATCCATCTCTCTATCAGAATGGAATCATTTTACTTTTACCGGCTCAAAGAAAACCAGTAGGAAGAATCATTTTAAGCCGGATTCGTGTTGCGCTGAAAGGCTGGCTTAAAAGTATGCTGGTATCTATGATCCTTATTTCCATTTTAATTTCTGTAAGTTTAAATATTGTTGGGTTACCGGGTACCACCGTGTTGGGACTCATAACAGGAGTACTTGAAATCATTCCGAATTTCGGACCTGTGATCGCCATGATACCCGGCGTATTGCTTGCCTTTACTATCGGCACAAAAACAGCTGTCATTGTTGCACTGATCTATATCGCTTGTCAAACTATAGTGGCTAGTATTGTAACACCCTTACTTCAAAAGAAGATGATCGATATTCCCCCGGCCCTTACATTGTTGAGCCAGTTAATAATGGGCACTTTATCCGGGATTATGGGAATTATCCTGGCCGTACCCCTGCTGGCAATCCTTATCATTGTCATTGAAGAACTACACGTAAAAAATGGCGCGCTGAATCAATAAGATAGATAACGATTTATGGGGATTAGTTTCTACAGAAAACGAAAAAGCAAGCATCTGATGCTTGCTTTGTTTAAATAGGTAGGAAAAATCAATTGCAAAATCAGGCTTCTCGTCGGATAAATTTCAGAAGGACCAATACAATGGCTATAACCAGAAGCAAATGAATTATTCCGCCTGCTGCATAACCAAAAAAACCAATAGCCCATGCGATAACCAGGATGAGTGCGATGACATACAATAGATTCCCCATGGTTGTGTTTTTAAAATGTTTGAAATGAATATTGTATTCAGTTATATAATCGTGCCAGCTACCCGAAATTCTATTTACTCTTTTTCTTGCCTGCTTTTCCGTACAATGAAACAACCCACCTGCGGGGAAGAAACCGGATAATCGAAGAACTGATTTTAGCCAGTGTGCCGGGAACTATAATTAATTTCTTTTTAAATGTTTTTTTTATTGCGTATTCTCCAACAGTTCCCGGATCCAATGCCATCTTCATTCCAAACCCTCCCAGCTTTGCCTTGGTATCTTTAACGATCTCGGGTTTTGTAAAAACAGGTCCGGGACAAAGACAACTCACACTAATATGTTTATCTTCCAATTGGTACCTTAATGAGTAACTGAAAAAAACTACAGCCGATTTGGTAGCTGAGTACATATTCTTAACCGGGATAGGTGCAAACCCCGCCATGCTTGCAACATTCAGAATATATGAAGGAGCATTTTTCTCCAATAGCGGCAACAATGTGAGACTAAGCGCCATGCAGGATTCAATATTCAGTCTGACCATATAGCGTAACGAATCAAGCGGAAATGATAAATAGTCGTTTGCTCCGCCTAAGCCTGCCACATTGCATAAAACTTTTAAATGAATATTTCTGTCCGTACACCATTTTGCAATTATATATGCGGAGCTGTCAAAACTCAAATCGATGGC
>Ga0206963_10270_pt1 | contig 15307 bp, 14 predicted proteins | sample Alteio_BWOrgHeat_28_FD_152958 | JGI IMG/M metagenome (GOLD analysis project Ga0206963, IMG submission 152958) | Enriched cells from forest soil in Barre Woods Harvard Forest LTER site, Petersham, Massachusetts, United States -... | ecosystem: Environmental > Terrestrial > Soil > Temperate forest >... | reverse complement strand
GATACCGATATCTCCATGCCCGCTTTCACCTTCTCATGAAGAAATCTCGATCCGCCCTTGCTGTTCGGGTCTAGCGCGACGGCAATGATGTAACTAAGCCCATTTCCGTAAGAAGAATTGATTAGCGAGTAGGCGTTTCGGTAGACCTTACTACCGTCTTTCAAATGTAAGATGATATGAGCGCCGGGCGTGAAACGAGTTAAGAGCCCGCCGTGGGGGTGAACTAAGCGAAAGAGTTTTACGCCTTCGGCAATCTCCTTAGCCCAGCCGACACGCACCGTTTCCCTGGCACGCTTATCGAGGCCCAGTTCCGCATCGGTTTTAGTGGAGATTTTTGCGGCTACTGCCACCTCATTTAAGTTTTGATAGCGAGCTTGCGGCCTCATCCGAGTCTTATAGCGAAGGGGCATTTGCGAAAATCCACGAAAAGCGGAGGTCGTTCCGCGAACGAACGCACCGTTTGCCTCGATATCCCCAAGTCTTTGGCCAATCTCTTCGAAAATAATTCTAAGTTCCAACCTCGCCAAAGGGGCACCGAGGCACTGATGAATGCCTCCACCCAATCCCAAATGTCGTCTGATTTCCCGACGTATGTTGAATGTTTTGGGTGAACTAAAAACGCTTGGGTCGAGATTTGCCGCTCCGAGTAGGCAAGCGACGATGGTATTTTTCGGTATGTGCGTCCCCTCAACCACGCAGTCGCTTATCGCGCGGCGAAACGTGGCACATATCGGTCCTTCGATACGAAGCGATTCTTCGATAGCCCCTGGAATCAAACTCGGGGTATCTATAATCTCCCGCAAAGCCTCGGGATTTTTCAAAAGTTGATTCATCATCAGGGTCGTCAATTTAGTCGTCGTTTCATTCCCCGCAACCAATAGAAGCTTAGACAAACTCAAAATTTCGCGTGGTTGAAGTCTGTCAGATCCCTGTTTTGCGGTGATCATCAGAGAAATCAGATCTTGACCAAGGTGGGACTCTCGTTCGTCGATGACCTCTTTTAAATAATCGTCCAACTGACGCATGCTGTGATGAATTTCGGACAGGCGTTTGGACTTCTCTGGCCCCTCGGGAAGTAACTCCACTAAGGAATGGCCTGTGAGGTCATCGGACCATCTTTTAAAATCGCTGGTGTCTTTAGGATCGATTCCCAGTAGTTCGGCGATTACCGCCACCGGAAGAGGGATCGCGATATCTTGAACCAGATCAAATGCTAAATCCTTTTCCAAGATCTTATCTATAAGGAGTCTTGCGATATCCAGGACTCTGGGCTCCATGTTGGTGCTTACTCGAGCCGGGGTGAATATTTGTCCGAACAGTGAGCGTAGCCTCGTATGATCAGGCGGATCATCTTTAAGTAGAACACCGATCGGTTCAATGCCTTCTAGTTCGTTGGTCAGCGAATAGTGGGACGAAAAGAGAGAGGGATTTCGGAGAATCTCATCGACTGCCTGAAAGCTCGTTATCCCCAAAATATTATAGGGGAGAAGATGACACGTCGATTTCCTTGATACGGCATCGGCAAGGATATCAACGGAATGTTCGCGAAAATCCGCAGTACTGCAATCGATCGTCGGTAGAGTCGCCATAGTGTTTTTAACTATGGGCTTCGCATCACGCCGTCCATGGCTACTTCGAAGAGCTCATTGCGTGATACCCCATGGTCCACCGGATGACCTGACGGACTATTTTTTTGAACCGAAAGAAGGTATACCCCCCTGACAGGAGTGTTGCGATGCGAGCGATGGAACTGGTCGAGGGAATTCGGCGTGAGATGCGGGCCAGAGGTATTCACTATGGCGAATTGGGTCGAGCTATCGGCGTAAGTGACAGTACTATCAAGAGAATGTTGGGGGTGTCGGCCGATATTTCATTGCGGCGGCTAGAGCAGATCTGCGAGTTTCTTGAGCTGGACATCTCGGCCCTTCTGGAAACACCGGATCGCCCCTTAGCCTTCGACCAGCTAACGAGTGAACAGGAACATTTCCTGGCTTCCGACATCGAGCTTTTGCGACTGTTTTACCTATCCATGTTTCATTCGACCGTAGATTCGATAGTGGCCGCCAGCGGGATCTTACGGAGCAAAGTCGTAAAGGGGCTATTTGCGCTACAAAAGCAGGGCCTGGTGGAACTCAATCCCCGGGATCGCGTACGAGCCAATCGCGGGTATCTTTTCCGCTGGGCCGATAACGGCCCCTTAAGCAAGCTCTCATGGGAAAAAATTCGAAACGAGTTCCTTGATATCGAACATTACAAGGGCGATTTCAAATTGTATTTCTTTAAGGTCTTCTTACTGAGTCCCGCGTCTCAGAGGCTACTACGATCCCGATTCGAAGAGATTATTTGCGAGGCTATGGAACTGGCGAAACTAGACATGAAATTCAATCGAAAGGACCTAAGCCCCTGGGGAGTTTTTTTGGCCATGAGGGACTACATTCCCTCATTTATGAAACACGCCAAAGAAGAGCGTGCGTGGAACTAATTTTGTCTAGCGGGGCGTTGCCGCCTAGCAGAGCGGAGCAATCTATAGAGGCAACCATCGTTCCACGCTCCTCGGCCGGCGAACGAAGTATTTATTATGTTGTACTGTCGGGCGGCATGTTGCCGATTCCAAGCGTCGATCCAGAGATTTAGCTCAGGGTTTGAAACTCTCTTGTGCAGATTGAAGGCGGTCGCTCTGTCGTACTCGTAGATGTCCCAGATCCGCTGGGTGGTCTGGACTTTGGGAAGCTTAAGGTGTCGTTTTCCATAAAAGGGCTCCATGCCGATATTGGCAAAATTAGCAAAGCCTGTCGCAAAGACGGGCATCCAAATATTGTTCACTGGGAACCGCACGGGAAGCAGGGTCAAATGCTGTCGCTCTATCCACTGCATCAAGAAATCGAAACCACAAGGGTGCACACTACTGAGGGCGGCGAACTCTATCCAGAGTCCGCCCCACGCGTGAAGTTCAGAAAACTCTTTATAATTTTTGTCTTCCGGGGCGACAGAGTCCGGTGAGGTAGGAAAGGGTTCATCAGAAAACTCCTTATATTCTTCACCCTTATCAAGGAGGCGAACCCGGAAGGGGTAGATCGGTCCAATCGGACCAAATTTAAAGTTCTGCTCCAACTTCTTGCCGAATAGGGTCTCCAGGGGCACAGGCGAGTTGGGAGTTTGGTACGACATTAGCAGTGTGGTAACTACTCTGAGCCGCCAAGGCTCGACCTCTTCCCAGAGCGTCGTCATGATCGAGCGCTCGTCCTCGTAGGGAGAGACTTTCATATAACTATCCCAAAAGTCTTGCGTCACGTTGGCATGGGCCCGACTGGGACGAATGAGAGAACTTGCCTGGCTTTGCGCTACGGCAAACAGCGCCTCGCCTTCGGGTCTGGGGTCGACGTAGCCCTCGCCGTCACTGCCTTCCAATTGAAACCTCCCTTTAACAGGACCAACGACGTGGGAGTCTAAGGCCTTTTCAAAATATAAATAGTCGGGCACAGGAAGCGTCGATTCCGCCGAAACATAATAGGTCTTGTTGCCGACTTGAAATCGGTCGAATAGGTACCATTTTACCTCCCGCGCTTCAGCGGCGGTGGCGGCAGTAAAAAAGACCATCATTAGGAGGATTCGGGCAAGCACCGACATGAGGCCTTATACTTCAAAAATACAGGAGTTTGGCTAATATTCTTTGCTACTAGGGCAGGCCTAGGAAGGAAACGTACCGGTTTGGGTCTCCGAAAAGCCGATCCTTTGGGAAAGACAATATTCTTTGACATCGTCGTCATGCTAGTCATATAAGCCGCTCATATAAGAAGGAGTGTGCGATGCGTGGTTTTCAGTTGGTTGTATCTGTAGTGGCTGTTTTCTTAACCTGCTCTTCTAACCTCATGGCAAAACTCGTCATCACTAACAATACGGGTGGTGATATCTGCCTGGGTTATGCTCAGCGAGGCGACTCTTCGAGCGTTGATGACACCGGGACATACGATTTCTTCCAATTACAAGGTAGTGGCTGGCAATGTATCGTCAACGGAGCCAATTTAGAAATTCCCACCACGCTGCGGACCACGTTCGTGGTCGCCCGGAAGAATGGAAACGCTTGGTTTCCTGAAATACCGGGACGCACGAAGGGGGATTTTCTCTACGTGACGAACGATGTGTTTACTTATGATCTCCGGGAAAACACCCATGTCCGTGGACAGGGGAGCCAAAACAAAGGCAAATGGTTGGGAGATATGAGGACGGGAAAATTCCAACAACCCGGATCAGGAACGTTTCAGCTTCAGGGAAATTCCGTTTGGGCGGATGCCGAGCAGGCATTCATCAATCTCGGATTTACCAAGCAAGATGCCTGGACCTTTGATGGTATCGGAACAAACACGCAACCGGTCACGCTCGATCCCGCGTAACCGAAGGGTGTCTCTTACTCAAACGGATACCTCTTATTCGGTAATCGTGCAGATAACAGGGTGGTCCTTAATTTGATCGAGAGAGAAAGAACCATCAGAATTCTGTTGGTCGACGTAACCCGAAAGAAGGCCGCGTTGGGTTACCGTATCCATTTCTAGTTTCATTCCAAAGGAACCAGAGAAAATCCACTGCTGGCCGGAATCATCGCTGGACGTGACGTCTCCATACGTCACAACATGTTGATAGGTCTGGCCCACTCCTAGTGGCTCCCGATTTCCCATCGTATAGCGGATTCCTGTCGCGGCATTGTCGCCCCCGACTAAAACTTGCGAAAAAATGGGAATCACTGCTGAGGTGTCGGAGTCAACACAGTCAATGGATTGGAACTTCGCCGGTGAAGCCAAAGTCACACCGCTCAATAAACCAACCACCAAAAAGCAATTTAGCTTAAATGCCATAACTTCTCCATTTTTCTCCAAGATTCTCTTTTTTCCACCGGACAAAGTCATGGAACGCTGCCTAGTTAGTATCTGTTTGGCTTCACTTTGCCTCTCCGGCACTCTTAGTCTTTGCCTCGGAAATGAGCGCTTGAATTTCGACGGTGCCCAGCCTTCCTCGTCTTACCGTGCTAATCCATTTGCCGTCTTTGTCTTTGGCAATCGCCAACAGCACCGGCCAAGAGGGTTTGATGCTATCGAATTCCTGCTTTAGGTCCTTGATAAGGTCTCGATCGTCCTCGGCGTCAAGTTCCACCAGCCCCACCTGCTCCTTAAAGCTACGGTCCTCTTTCAAGGTTCTGAAAACGTCGTGGAGATCGGAGCAGGCCGGACACCAACCCAATCCCACCGAAATCAATACTACCTGTTTCTTCTCTTTCGCCTCTTTCAGAGCCTTTCGATTGAAATCATTTGGGTTTGAATTAGCAAAATCGTTTGCGCTACCTTGATTTTTGTTGGTGCCCGTCGCTTGATGTATTCGCTCGGCCTGCAGGGCAGAGTAAGAAAACAATAAGAGAGAAAAAAGATAAGTGGGGAATTTTCGCATAGAACAATTTTATCCCGCCCTCCCGACGAAATCACGGCTTGATTTGCTGGGGGCACTACCCATAGAGGAAACTCCCCGCTACGTAGGCGTCGTCTACAATGGGGGGCGGTTAGGCTATCCGAGCAAATGACAACTAACTTTTCCCGTTCGCGTGACGCACCTTATCGCCATTTTCTATTTCAGAGTACAGCAGTAAAGTAACATCGCCTCGTAACAACTAGGACCATCTCCGATGGAAGTGGTGAATGGCTTCGTGAGATCGCAGGTTTGAGCTAACGTCTGTTGAACGGCGTCCGACTCTAGACAACCGCTAGCGTCCGTTCCCGGGACGAACTGACAGCTGAACTCTCCGGAACGGGGAGCCTCCTTGGCAGTTTTCACCGAGATCTTAGCTGACTCTTTGGCCCAACCGGCAGGCGACAAAAAAACAGCGATTAACAAGAGAACTTTGCTCGTATTCATACTTCTCCTTCGTTTGGTTTTGTTATTTGTCTAGAGTGACTCTATCTAAGGCACAATCTTGCATTGAGAGTAGTCGAAGGTCGCCGTTCGCGTCCCCATCTCCACCTTGAGCAGTTCTAAGAGTTGCGCTTTACCGGTGGGAAGAAGTTGAAGGATGCGCTTTGGATAGAGCCAGGAGTCAACCCCTTCGGTTCCGTACGTGTAGAAGGCGAGGGGAATTTGCGCGTTCTGTGAACGGATCTCGGTGGTTTGGGTGAACGTCTGGCCCTGATCGGGCGTTAGGCCCTCGGTGATGTTCGTGCCTGGTTTACAGGTTCCATCGCACTTTCCCTCGAAGGTGTTAGCGTTGGAAACGCAGGAGATCTTGCGGTACGGCGTTTGGGGGAAGTTGCCGGGAGAAAAAATACCTCCCAAATCCTCTGTAGAGATAGCTTTGCCGTTCAATTGGCAGTCAGTAACGGAAAAGTGGCCATAGTAGTCAGCAAACTCCACTCCTCCCTCGTAGGTCTGAAGAACGACTCCACTGAGATCTCCAGAGGTCGTAGGTTCTGTATATTCGCTAATCTCGAAAGCCAGACTTAGTGACGCGCCGCCTGGAATGTCTCCACTTACTTTCTCGCTGGTAAGCACCAAGGGAGACTGATCGGTCACATTCCGCAGTGTCACGATCCCCGATGATGTATTCGTACTGGAAGAGGAGGGATGGTTAGTCGTGTAGGTGACGGTATGCGAAACGTTGTATTTCCGGGGCTCCCCCTCAACCTGAGTCATGCTGAAACTGTAGTAGACGCTACCTCCTCCTCCCCCGCTACCAGCCTTACAAGTCAAAGCGTCAAATCCGAAGGCGACCGATGACATCAATAGACTCAGCAGAAAAAAATACCCGATGGAAAAGTTGTGTGGATTCATGGTTCCCCCCCAAGGGCTAGGTTTCCCATGGAGCAGATCAATTTTCAAGGGCAGGGCGGTATGGTCGGTTGAGCGTTTTATCATCGCTCAGACCACAACAGATACATCCTTTATCTTTCCGGGCGGAAAGTAGATAGCCTGACACTTTGAGATACTATTTTACGATTGCCGGAAACCATTCTACCAACTCACGCCGGCGAATCTCACGCGTAGCAGGAGTGATGGTGTGGGGCCGGTGGCCCGCCAAGGGGAAGGGAAAGAGCCAATGAGCTTTTGGCGAGGGAACCCATTCTCTGGTGAGGACGGGTATCTCATCCTTTGAATCGGCGGTAGGGAGTTCTCCACCGCTCGCCGCCTCCCATTTAATGGCAATGATGTGGAACCGGTATTTCGCCACGATTGCGGTTTCCAACAGGCGAGCAAGAGTGGCAGTGTTTGCGTTGGCGAGCGCCTTTTCCATTCTGGGAAATAGCTCTATCGATCTTAAATCCATATCTAGCTTAATTCCATTGAGGAGTGCTTCGGCCGCTATCGCTTCCGCCATATTTGTCTGGATGAAAGGATCCTTTTCAAGCTCGATCATGGAATATATTTGAGAGGCAACCACTCTAGAAACGGAGTCTCTAGTAGGCTCGCGGCTTTTTTTTGCATCGAAATAGCGGACGTACATGTCAGAAAATACGGGGGCTTCCCTTTGAATATCACCAAAGGTCCAATCGGTAGCGTTTTCCTCGAGCAGGCGAGACTCTTGGGCGGTAAGGGCAAAGTCGCGTTCTGGTCCCGATCTTAGGTACATTTCACTTCCCAAACCCACGCCTACCAATAAAAGAAGAGGGAATCGCAGGTTAAGCTGCGGACGCCAAATACGTTCGATGCCAAAGAGAGACAGTGCCTTACCGCACCATCCCTTCGAATTTGCCGCAATGGCATAAGGCCCGACCAACTGGAACAGAATCAGCAGCATAAGAACCCGTTTCATGCCTAGTCGTATAGCAGGTTCGGCATATTCGAGGAAGTAGAGAGGGAGAGATGTCCATACCCTGTGGCTAAGGTGTCAGTCTGCCTTGGAAAAGCCGGAAAAACGACGGGCACCTCAGACCAAGATGTGCTATCTAAGCAACCCGTGAAGAAGACCTTAACCGCATTTATGACCTTCATTTTGGTGTGCTGCGCCTCTGCCTCGCAGCAAGACTCCTCCTGCCTTAGTCAGGTCTTGCCGAATTACTCTGTTCTAAAGAGAATTTCGCTCCAATTTGTCGTTCGGCCTAGAGATGAGGGGGCTTCGGAACATTTTTTCGAATCCCTTATCACTCCCATTTATCAATGGATCTTGGAAAAAGGAGATGCCTCCGTCCCCTTCCCTATGTCCGAGTTCGTGTTGGGGACTAAGTTGAAGACGGATGGTTCACACAAAAGCCGCACGCTCACCACGCAGGCATATTGGGGTGTGGGAGCGTATTTCCCTGAAAAATGGGCGATGCGCTACGACGTCCAAAAACCAAACGAATTTCACGAAATTCGAACAGATGTCGCCCTTCGCTACGCCCAAAACGCTTTTTACATAACGATCTCAACCTCAATAAGAGCTCCGGTATCTTTGGCGGCCGATGCGATGATACCAGATGCCATTCTGCCAAAGTTCGCGGTTCATATATCGCGCGACACGGAACTTTGGAGGGTCGAGTCAGGATCGGTCGCGTTCGGCAACGAACCTCTTCGAGAGGGCGAAGCCGATGGGTGGCGAACGCTGAGCGAAGCCCTTGCCGATCCCTACCGTTTCATGCCAATCGTCTATGCCTGCCGAACCGGCCTATCCGACGTCGAACTCAGTTCTTTGAAGGACAGGCTTCAAGGATATGCGATCCTGATGTATGGGGCTGAGCCGCCACCGGCTTATCCTCTTTGGCGATCGATCCATGAAAACGCGCTCCCCAAGGAAGAGACGCTTACCGTTTATTACACCGTTGCATCCGGCGGGACCTTTTTTCCTAAAATAGTTTTTGAAAACCTTTCGCAGATTCTAAATGGAGAAGATGATGGCTATCAGCTTTGCCGGGTCTTTCGTCTATTGACCGCTTCACGAAGGAACCGAACCCCGCAGAAAAGCGGCCTTTACATCACCGAACTCGAGGACGTTCATTGACTTTTTGGTATCAGCTTACTTTTAGAATCGGGTTCTAAAAGTAAGCTGATACCGTCCATTGAGCTATCGCAGATTCTTTGGAATCGGTGCATAGGATAGGCAGGACCAGATCGTCTCCTTCGGAGGTGGGCCCGAGATGATCTTCCATTTTAAGGCTATTTGATCCGTTGCCGCGACCTTGGTGAGTTCGATCGACTCGTTAAAGTCATTGGCGGATGATTCGGGTGGCATGGCGTGTCGTCCGGAGGCCCTCCAGTAGTTGCCGTCCTCTTTTAGCTCGTGAAATGCGGTATCGGGCGCGAGGGGTGGAATTTCCCCGTTTTCATCTTTTTCGAATCGCCTACCGGCGGACTTTTCACTTGACGCGATTGCGATTTTTCCGTCGTCTCGTTGTTTGAAGATAAAATCTTTGTTGATTGAGCGATCGGCATTTCCATTGAGTTGGCAGGCGAAGCCTTGATCGGGGTACACGACGGTGAGGTCTTCCTTTTTAAGGCCGGCTCCTCCTTCGAAAGCCTTTTGTTTTGTCTTCAGGGCTTCTTCGGATTTGGCGTCCGTTTCACGTTCGATATTCTCGCGGCTGATACAGCAAAGGGGTAGATAGTCCCTATTGTCGCGCGCTGAGGGGCCGGAAATATAGACTGGGTCTACCTTGCCACAGACCGTGATCTCGTTGTCCTTTTCGGTCATATTCCAACCACCCAATGAGTTTGATGCTCGGCTTCGTTCAAAATGAAGTCTCCTTTGATCGACTCTGATAACGCCGCCAGGCTTTGTCCCCAGGTCTGCATCGGTGCTTTGGGTGCGGTTTCTGAGTTCTCGAGAATCGGTCCTCCAAGTTTCGGACTCTAAGAAGAGGTCGGCACGGACTCCTTCGGTCGGCAGGCCATCGCCGTTGGTCGTGTCGCCTACCAGCACTAATGTCGCATCCATTTCCGGCTCCCCGTTCGCCGATTTTTGCATGAGATGGCTGAAGACTTTGAAAAGTTTGTGTTTCGGATCGACATAGCATTTCATTTTGCGTTCCAGACTTTTCTGGCCGTTCGAAAGGAGGCTCTGAAGTTTGGTGATGTTATTGTTCGTCCGTTTGAGACTCTCTTGCGAGAAGGCCGATGAGAAAAAATCATAGTTAGACACTTTGGGGTCTAGATTGATCGAATAGACCTTCGTATCGGTATGGTGAGGCCCCTCTTCACCCACCGGGGGTGAGGCGGCGGTTTGAGAAAGGGCAAATGAGATCTGCTGGCCAATTAGCGTCAACAAGGTCAGGACTACGATAGGTAATGGGCCTTTATCCCGGTTCATGAAAGGTTCCTTCGGCTTTGAGGGGGCGCATCAAGTTCTCTCCCGGACTTAAGGAATAAACACCCAGGCCGCTCCGGCGTATATATCGTCACACTGTCCTCCGATAAGCGCGGTGCTAGCATCCCCGCTCAGAGAAGTCGAAATGCCCTGGCAAGCATTTCCGGTCGCGCCGGTACCTACAAGTTTTGAGCCCTGTTGTGACCATGTACCGGAACTTCGAGTAAATTCCCAAGCAGCTCCCAAGGATCCGCTGTCTTGATATCCCCCGATGAGAGCCGTATTGCCATCACCGCTCAGAGAAACGGAAAAGCCCTGTTTGGCCGGCCCGCTAGCGCCTGTACCCACAAGCTTGCCCTGTTGCGACCATGTACCGGAACTTCGAGTAAATACCCAAGCGGCTCCAACGTTTGAATTGTCTACAGGGCCGCCAATGAGAGCGGTGTTACCATCCGCGCTAAGCGAAACGGACGTCCCTTGGTTGCTAGGAGCTCCTAATGCGCCAGTACCCACGAGCTTTGAGCCCTGTTGTGACCACGTACCGGAACTTCGAGTAAATACCCAGGCCGCTCCAACGCTTCCGTTGTCGGCCCAACCTCCGATAAGAGCGGTATTTCCATCTTCGCTTAGAGAAACGGAAAAGCCTTGCCCAGCATTTCCGGTCGCGCCGGTACCCACAAGCTTCGAACCCTGTTGTGACCACGTACCGGAACTACGAGTGAATACCCAAGTTGCTCCAGCAGATGAGTTGTCTAGATATCCTCCGACGAGAGCCGTATTCCCATCCGCACTCAGAGAAACCGAATAACCTTGCCCAGTATTTCCGGTCGCGCCGGTACCCACAAGCTTTGAACCCTGTTGTGACCACGTACCGGAACTACGAGTAAATACCCAAGCTGCTCCAGCGGATGAGTTATCTAAATATCCTCCGACGAGAGCCGTATTGCCATCTGCACTCAGAGAAACCGAATAACCTTGCCCAGCATTTCCGGTCGCGCCGGTACCCACAAGCTTCGAGCCCTGTTGTGCCCATGTACCGGAACTACGAGTAAATACCCAAGCTGCTCCAGCGGATGAGTTGTCTTGATACCCCCCCAAGAGAGCCGTATTGCCATCTGCACTCAGAGAAACCGAATAACCTTGATTAGCATTTCCGGTCGCGCCGGTACCTACAAGCTTCGCCTGTTGAGTGGCGGAGACAGACGAAGCCGATACCGTAAAAGAACTGGAGCTTGTGGCCGAGAACTGCGAAGTCGTGAGACTGATTTCGCCTGAGGTCGATCCCGGCATTACCAAAAGAGTTAAAGAGCTCGAGCTGGCGCCGACCACGATGGCGGATTGCCCTCCCGCAGTTGCCGATTGAACCGTCGAAAAATTCCCGCCGGTAACAGTAACCAACGTTCCGACGGGTCCACTCGTCGGCGAAAATGCCAGAGCGTTCGCGCTGAAGGTAACCGTACAATTAGCAGTGACGGCCCCGGTCGAATAAACATTGCCCGACCAACTGCCCGCGGGACAGGTTCCACCGACAATGGTCGCTGGTAGATACCCGGAGGCTCCCGTGACGGTGAAAGCTTGTTGCGCGCCACTCAAAACGGTCTGCGCTGTAGATGGGCCTATTGTCGTGTTTGTACCGGATGCGGTCACCGTGAATAACGAAGTCGAGGAATTAGAGGAACATCCCCATAGAATTACGGCGGCCAAAGCGAGGAACAATCTGGTAAACATGACATACTCCTCTGGAAGCTTATCGTCTATGCCGCCCCGAGCTAGAGGGATCTATTGTGAAAAAAATGCATTAATTGCAGGCGAGGTAGATCGCTAAACTGCCTTAAGAGAAGGGTGTCACTCTCCTTCACGGCCTAAAAGGAACGGGTCATAGTTAGGACTTATTCCATAAGTTTGAAGTAGCAGGTCAACGTTTTTTCTATCTTCGTTAGCTCGGGAGAGACAGAAATGGGAGTGTCGGAGTGCCTTGGAGATGAGAGCCTCTCTTTCCTTAGGCGTCGGAATATTTAACCAGCGCAATCTTTCATTTAGGTCCCGCGGAGTTTGCGACCAAGAAGTATCGATGCCTCCCACTATCGGAAAGGGAAAGTTATCGGTGAGAGAAGATTGCAAGGTGGCCTTTCTAGGCCTATCTACTTTCCGCCAATGAACTGATTGAAGGGGTTATCGTCGTCTTGTTGGAGCAGGGATAAGACCGTAGAATGGTTCCCACCCTGTACTTCGATAAGGGTCTTGCGGTTGCCAGGAATCACCTTAAATAATTTCTGGGAGTCGGCGAGCGGAACGATTCCATCTTGATCGCCATGGAGGAGCACCAACGGCGCGGTGATCTTCGTCGCGCTTTCAAAGTTACGGTATCGATCCTTAAGCAACAGACTGACCAGTAGATAAGGATAGTCCGCTGATGCAAGCGCCTCCATGGAATAGAAAGGGGCGATGAGCCCGATTCGGTCCACCGGGCGCTGAGCCCCAGTATAAAGGGCAACCGCACAACCCAGGCTATAGCCCATCACCCGAATGGGAGCATCGGTCATTTTCCTCGCCTCGTCGAAGGCAAGAATTCCCGTCTCATTCAATGCCACCTCGGTCGGCGATCCTGGCCTTTTTCCGAAACCGGGATATTCCACCAACGCTATGGTGGTATCGTTATCGGGAAAGCTCTTATCGAGCCAGCGGTAATCAATGGCCTCTCCCGAGTTGCCGCCGAAAAAAAGAATGACCTTCTTTGTGTGGTCGGCCCGACGGACGTAGCCAAGAAACTGGCCATCGGAGGTCTTCCACGGAACAAACTCTTTCGTCCCGACGGAAGATAAGACGGAGCTATCCGGAAAGTACATTAGGTCTCGCTGGTAGGTGTACATGTACGCGTTAACTCCACCGTACGCCAAAGCAGCCAATACGACTCCCGCTGAGACAATGCGCCGGACGCAACCATTTTTAGGCGGATCTTTTGCGGCCAGGGGCTGAGAAAGCAAAAGCAGATAACATGTCGCCAGTACCAATAATTTTGATTGCGTCTGACTAAGCATAGGCGGAGGTATAGCAAATTGGCTGGTTCAAAACTACCCCCTTTGTCTCCCCAAGGTAGCGGGCGGTAAGGCCTGTAAAGGACCGAATAGCGGCGAGAGCAAAACCCAAACAACTTGACCCAATGCCTAGACCGCAATAGGAGGGGTTGAAGCGTGCTTTTCTATTCTTGCGAGGAGGCTGCGGATGGCTATTTATAGGCGGTTAACGCGATCTAGTGTGATCTCTGGGATATCCTTCCTCATTTTGGTTGGGGCAACTCCGGTGATGGGGCGCCATCGCGTGGGTCATGGTAGACAACTATCTGCAGTCCCGTCTTATAGCCAGTATTATGGAAATCCGATGACACCGATCCCATCCTACGGCCCCGTCTATCCACGATACTACTCGCCCAGCGGAATAATAACCAACGGCGCGGGAATGCAATTTCGACTCAATGGAGATGGGACTGCGAGTCCGATCGGAGGAGCAAATAACGCCTTGTCGAACTACACGTATTCCAGCCCATCCACTTCCGAGGATCGCGGAAGTCGGCTACAAGACCCGCCTAGGGAGTATCCTAGCGGCGCGGAAACGGAAGCGAATAACGGGTTTCCCGAAGACGAGTACCGAAATAAAGCTTTTTGGGGGGAGAATGGTGCTCCGACCGGGTATCGAACCGATGCCAGCCGAGCCATTTTAAATGACCGGGGCCAGTTTACCCAGAAAACCATAAGTCCCACTGGAGCCATTCTTGATAAACATGGCCGACCGACCGGAGAAACCATCTCGCCCGGAGGTGGGGTATTAAAAAATGGAATCCCTACTCGCCGGTCCCTTAAGTAGCCGGTATCAAATTAAGTATGCCCTGTTAGTCGGTCGGTGGGGACGATTTCCGGACGCATCAATCATGTTTTCGGAGGCACCTACAAAGGGACACTCATTATTCGTCGAGCGCTAAAGAAGCCAGAATGCGCGTTCCCTAGGAAGAATTGTCTTCGCCCACTTCTTCGCTCCTTTAAAGAGGACTTCGATAGTTCCCTGGGGAAGTAAGTAATTTTCCTGTTTAATTTCGTGATGAGCTCTTTTCAGGGAAAAGGGAGCGTTAGTAGGTGAGGGCAGTTGGCTCCTCCAAAAAAAGGAAAATATTATGAAAACGCTCTTAACGATCGGCTTACTTGTTTCTGCACTCAGTCTTGGGTTGGCTCAGGAGGTGCAGGGTGCTTCACAGAAATGCTTTATCGTTACTCACAACGGACACTACCTGACGGCCGTTGCAGGAGGGGGACAAATTGACGACGCCATCCATTCCGATGCAACGCAAGGGCGTTCGTGGGAGACGTTCACGCTGGTGGATTCGGGAGCGGGTAACAGTACGTACGGAATCAAGACCCTGACCGGGAACTACCTCACGGCTGTAGACGGGGGAGGCCTGACGGTGGATGTTATTCACTCGGATGCAGCGGTCATCCGGGATTGGGAGGAATTCAAGTTCTATCCCATGGGTGACGGCTACTTCGGTATCCAGACCCACGCCGGAAATTTCTTAACGGCGGTGGGCGGTGGCGGACGTACCACCGATGTTATTCACTCGAACCAGACCGGGGTCGGCCCATCGGAAAAGTTCAAACTGAAATGTAATCCATAGAAGAAAAGGTTCAGAAAGGTATCCGTTTCCTAGGGCCTGTACTCAAATTAGATAACACACCTCACGGGTGCTTTTCGTACCCTGGGGAAGTAAGTACCTTTCCCGCAGTTACCTTTTTTTGCCATTCGGGGTTTTGCCCCGCGGGTCAACTCCTGCATATTTTGTTTTTGGTGGAGCAAACGGCATTTGCAAATTCTGTCTAGCACCTGGAGTGTAGCCCGCGTCCCGTAGCAGCTCCGCCCGACTAACCCCTTCACTACCTCTCTCCCACCAAGGCGAAGAATTTTGTGAATGCATTAGGTCAGCTTGCTTTTGGCTATATCGTCCAGCTCTACGACCCTCCTCGATAGCGTTTGATCCTTGCTGTTGTCGCCACTGTTCTTCGGCGTTCC
>Ga0206963_10269_pt1 | contig 15321 bp, 10 predicted proteins | sample Alteio_BWOrgHeat_28_FD_152958 | JGI IMG/M metagenome (GOLD analysis project Ga0206963, IMG submission 152958) | Enriched cells from forest soil in Barre Woods Harvard Forest LTER site, Petersham, Massachusetts, United States -... | ecosystem: Environmental > Terrestrial > Soil > Temperate forest >... | reverse complement strand
CTGGCGGCACTGGCGGAGGGAACCGGCGGGTTCACAATTTTCAACACAAACGATTTGCTAGGAGGGCTTGAGAAGATCGGGCGCGAGCAAAACGAGTTTTATATTTTGGGTTACGTGCCGCAGGCGTCGGCGGAGGGCAGTTGCCACACGCTGAAAGTGAAAATGAACCGCGGCGGGCTAAACGTAAGGTCGCGCAGCGGCTACTGCAATACAAAGTCGACCAATGTGCTGGAAGGCACGCCGGTGGAGAAGCAGTTGGAAGCGCGGGCCACGGGCACGCAGGGCGGAACGATGAAGGGCGCGTTTGAAGTGCCGTATTTTTATACGGCTCCAAATGTGGCGCGGGTCAACCTAGCGATGGAGATCCCCTCGAACTCGGTGCAGTTCAACAAAGACAAGGGAAAATATCACGCCAGCCTGAACGTGCTGGGGATTGCGTACAAACCGGACGGGAGCATCGGAGCGAAGTTCAGCGACACGGTGAATCTCGACTTGGAAAAAGAAGAGATGAAGGACTTCACGAAGCAGCCGTATTTCTACCAGAACCAGTTCGATGCTGGTTCGGGCACGTACAAGCTGACGGTGGTGGTGAGCTCGGGTGGCGATGCTTTCGGTAAATACGAATCGCCGCTGCAGATCGATTCTTACGATGGCAAGCAGTTCAGCCTGGGCGGAGTGGTGCTCACGAACTCGATGCAGAAGTTGACGGATATTCCGACGGGCCTCGATTCTGTGTTGCTCGAGGACCGCACGCCGCTCGTGGTGAAGGGATTACAGGTCAACCCATCGGCAAGCAATCGGTTCAAGAAGGCAGATAGCGTTGCGCTCTATACAGAGGTGTACGCACCGTTGTTGACATCGGCGACGCCCCCGCAGGTGATGGCGGGATATGCCGTAGTAGACCGCACCAGCGGGAATGTTGTGTTCAAGACACCGGCTGTGCGTTTGGATGACTTCATTCAAAAGGGAAGTCCGATGGTGCCAGTGGCGTTGGCCATCAAAGTGAAGGATATGGCTCCCGGAGGCTATCGCTTGGTGGTGATGGCCGTGGACAGCGCAGGGCACCATGCCCCGAATCGTACCGTCGATTTCGATCTGACGGACTAAGTGCTGATAGAAGTTGCGGCCGAATCTTTTTCTGGCCGATCAAGCAGCGGGTTGGCGCGAGGCGCTGCCGGACTCCGCGAAGAGGCTGCGCAGTACAAACCAGCAATTCGCGGGGCGCTCCGAAAGACGGCGCATGAAATAGGGGCACCAGTCGGTGCCGAACGGCACATAGACCTGCAGAGTGTCACCTGCGGCGCGCACTTGGGCTTGCAGGTCGCGCCTGATTCCATAAATCATCTGAAATTCGTAGCGGGATTTTTCCAGCTTGAGCCGGGCGGCTTCGGCTTGAGCGTGCACGACCATGTTCCAATCGTGGGAAGCGATGGCGGGTAGGAAAGTGCCTTGGGCGGCACCTTCGAGGAGTTGAGTTGTTAATTTCTGGTAGTTGGCGTCGACGTCGCTCTTTTTCTGGAAAGCGATTTTTGCCGATTCGCGATAGGCGCCCTTGACGAGGCGGATTTTCGGTTTGATGGGGGCGAGCCTTTGCAGGTCTTTCTCGGTGCGGAAAAGGTAGGCTTGTACGGCCAGACCGCAATTTCCAAGTTCGCGTTGCACGCTTTCGAAAATATCCAGGGTAACGTCCGTGTAGACGCTGCCTTCCATATCCATCTCGATGGTGCGTCCTAGGGCTGCGGCGCGTGCGGCTATTTCGCGAGCCATCGCGCGACAGAGCTCTTTGTCGATGTCGAGGCCGAGTTGGGTGAGTTTAATGGAGATGTTGCCGTTGAGATTCTTGGCGTGCAGCTCCTCGACCATTTGGATGTAACTGGCGCGGACTTCGCGTGCCGCGGCTTCGCTGGTGACATTCTCGCCGAGGTGGTTCAGGCTGATGTTGCGGCCTTGGGAGCAGAGTTCCTGGCTGGCAGTGAGCGCTTCCGCAAGGGTCTCGCCGGCGACGAAACGGCGCGCGAAGCCATTTTTCATGCCGTGGCGCGCGATGCGATTGGTGACGCCGCGTTTTGTGGACAGCCAGAATATGAAATTGCGAATCAGCACGAACCCTCCCAGGGAGAAGCAGCCAGAGGATACGGGCACAGATGCCGGGCGTCAATACCGGCGCTGGCGGGTGAAACGGCCGGAAAGCCCGCGCGACGGGCTTGTTGGGAGCTACCTGTACTTGCGGGCAAAGTAGGGTTTCGACACTGGCCTTTGCGGCGTGCAACTTATAGGCGGGGGGAGGGTTATTCTAGGAAGCGACAAGTGTTTGCGGACTATTCCGCCTGGCAGGAGAGTGTCATGAGCGTGCAGCAAGGCCTTGCCTCACAGTCGGCTCCGATTTTGACGACACCCAGGTCGTTTCTTGCGGCCATTCTTTCTGTGGCGTGCGTGTTTTCGGTGGGCATCGATGTGCCCTCGCTGGCGGCAAAGCCAGCTGCTGCGAAGGACAAGAAACCGAAGCAAGATCCCGCCCTAAAAAATCTTCCTATTACGGAATTGAACGCGGATGAGGCGATTCTCCACGCGCTGAATCGTCTGGCGTATGGCCCACGGCCTGGTGACGTGGAGCGCGTGCGGCAAATGGGGCTGGCGAAATGGATTGACCAGCAACTGAATCCCAATTCGATTGACGATAAGGCACTAGATGCGCGGCTAGAGAATTATCCTACGCTGAAGATGTCCTCCGCGACGTTAATTGTAGAGTATCCGCAGCCGAAGCAAGCGGAGAAGCAGGCTGCGAAGCGGGCGCAAACCCAACTCGAACAGGACCAACAGAGGCGCTCGGACGTCGCGGCGGCGATTGTCTCGAAAGACATGCAGCCGACGCCGGCTCCTACGGAAGCCTCGGCTACGAATACAATTCAGCCTGTCGCAGCGGGGCAGCCTGAGAGCGGCGATGCAAATGCGCCTGCGCCAATGAAGGACACTCCGGCGCAAGAGAATCCGCGCGGCCAAGGAAAAGGGAATCGGGACGCGCTGGGCAGCGATCCGAACAATGTGCCGCGGGCCATCGGCGAAGACAGCAAGCGTCCGCAACGCGTGGTGGCGGAATTGGCCATGGCGAAGGTGACGCGTTCGATTTATAGCGAACGGCAGCTTCAGCAGGTATTAGATGATTTCTGGTTCAACCATTTGAACGTGTTTGCGGGAAAGGGCGAGGACCGCTATTACCTGACCGCATACGAACGTGACGTTATTCAGCCACACACACTGGGAAAATTTAAGGATTTGTTGACGGCTTCGGCGAAGAGTCCGGCCATGCTTTTTTATCTGGATAATCATTTGAGCGCCGATCCACGCGCTGCGCAACGCGAGGCGCAGGAGCGGTATGCACGGCAGATGGCTCGGTATCGCGGCTGGGGTCCTCAGCCGGTGCCGCCGTCGGCCCAGAAAAAGAAAAACGATCGCGGGTTGAATGAAAACTATGGCCGCGAATTGATGGAGCTGCACACGCTGGGCGTCGACGGCGGCTACACGCAAAAAGATGTGACCGAGGTGGCGCGGGCTTTCACGGGGTGGACGATCGAGAAGCCGCGGGAGCATCCGGAATTCAAGTTTGACGAGCGTTTGCACGATCCCGACCCGAAGCTGGTGCTGGGGAAAAAGATTCATGCCGGCGGAATGAAGGACGGCGAGGAAGTGATCGAACTGTTGGTGCGTGATCCGAGCACGGCGCGATTTATTTCTACGAAGCTGGCGCGGCGATTTGTTTCGGATACTCCGCCGGAGGCGCTCGTGGCCCGGATGGCGAAATCGTTTGCGGAGAGCGACGGCGATATTAAGACTGTGATGCACACGATGATTTATTCGCCGGAGTTTTGGTCTCGCGAAACGTATCGCGCGAAAATCAAGACGCCATTCGAGCTGGTGGTTTCTGCGGCGCGCGCGCTGGGGACGGATGTGGATATGCCGCAGCCGCTGGTCGGCTGGGTGGGGCGCATTGGCGAGCCGATTTATCAATGCCAGCCGCCGACTGGGTACGCGGATAAGGCGGACGCTTGGGTGAATACGGGCGCGCTGCTGAACCGGTTGAATTTTTCGCTGGCGCTGGCGGGGAACAAGATGCGCGGGTCGCGAACAGACGTTGCTGCGCTGCTAGGTGTGGAAACGTCCGGCGATGCGAAGGCGGCGCTGGAACGGGCTGTGCAGGTTTTTCTGGGTGGGCAAGTTGGACCGACGACGGTGGAGACGCTGGAGAAACAGCTGGATAGTCCGCAAGTGGTGCAGGCGAAATTGGACGATCCTGTGAAGCAGGTGGACTTGGGAGTTGTAGCGGGGCTCGTGCTTGGGGCGCCGGAGTTTCAGAGGAGATAGAAGAGAGTCGACAGTCGACAGTTGAAAGTCGAAAATTTAAGAGAAAAGACGCGGGCGGTTGAGAGGTTCATATGAGTCATGAATGTTGTGAAGGCGTTCGAGGATTGAAGTTTTCGCGGCGGTATTTTTTGAAGCAGGGCGGCGTGGCTATGGTTGGGTTGAGCGCGATGCCGGCGTTTTTGCAACGTGCGGTGGCGGCGACGCCGATGACGGGCAAGAAGCAGCTTGTGGTGCTGTTCCAGCGAGGAGCGGCGGATGGATTGAACATTGTGGTTCCTTTTGGCGAGCCGAATTATTACCGTTTGCGGCCGAGCATTGCGATTCCTCAGCCGAAGCGTGGTGGAACCGATGCCGCGGTGGATCTAGATGGATTTTTTGGGCTGCATCCTAGCCTTGCGTCGCTCGAACCCCTGTTTCACAACAATCAGCTGGCTATCGTGCATGCGGCGGGATCGCCGGATCCGACGCGTTCGCACTTTGACGCGCAGGATTTTATGGAGTCGGGAACACCGGGTCTCAAAGCGACCGACGACGGTTGGCTAAACCGGGCTTTGGAGATTGTGCCGGAAGAGAATGCTTCGCCGTTTCGCGCCGTGGCGATGGGGCCGAATTTGCCGCGAATGCTTCGCGGAAGCGCGCCGGCGATCGCTTTGCCGGATTTGAAGCAATTTAAGGTGATGGCGCAATCGCCCGGGTCGGGGCAAATGGTGGAAGGTGGATTTGAGGCGATGTACTCGCAGACTGTTGACCACGCGCTGCACGGAACGGGCGCGGAAACTTTTGAGGCCATCGACCTTTTGCGGAAAGCCGATCCGGCGAAATATCAGCCGGAAAATGGCGCGCAATATCCGACGAACAAGCTGGGGCAGAGTTTGCAGCAAATCGGGCAGCTGCTTAAGGCGAATATCGGCGTGGAAGTCTTGTTTGTTGATTGCGGCGGGTGGGATAACCACGTGAATGAAGGCGGCGTGCAGGGGCAGCTCTCCAATTTGCTACGAGATTTGGGGCAGGGGCTGGCTGCGTTCCATCAGGATATGGGCGACCGGATGCAGGATATTGTTTTTGTGACGATGAGCGAATTCGGGCGTACGGCGAAAGAGAATGGTAACCGCGGGACCGACCACGGACATGCGAATTGTATGTTTGTGATGGGCGGGGACGTGAAGGGCGGGCGCGTTTATGGCAAGTGGCCGGGGTTGGATGACCACCAGTTGAATGACGGGCGCGATTTGGCGTTGACTACGGACTTCCGCAGCGTGATTGGGGAAATTTTGACCCGGCACATCGGCGTGACAGATCTTGCGACTGTGTTTCCGGGGTTTGACAACGGCCCGCGCAAGTTCCCAGGTCTGATTCGGAGCTAGGCCGATTCGACAAGACGTGGGCTATGATGAAGCGTTGCTTTTCTTCTCAGGGTGTTTCTTGGGACGCAGGGGTACTCCGTTGACGGCCCTGACGCGGAAAACGTGAGTTCCGACTACGGCGTCGAACCAAAGTTCCCCTTGACTAGTCATGAATCCTCGCCAACCCGCGTGAATTGGTGTTGATACGGAAAGCACAGCGTGGTTCACTTCCGTGTCAAAGATGGTCGGATATTGCGCTATCAACTCTGCACGACTTCGAACGAGCCTGTGTTTACCACCGATATTTACTGAGAGGGGGTATTCGCACATATTGGCGACGTTTTGCCGATCGCCAGCCCTAATTGCCTCTTGCAGCTGCGCAAAAAAAGTGGCTGCCCCGCTTTCGTATTTATCATTGTTTTCGAAAGTCGAATCAGAATCCGCGGGCGGAGAAATGTTCGAGATGAATGTTTTTGGGTCCGCCTCTACTTGGTCGATTTCGATTCTGTCCTCCGCAATCTTGGCGGAGCCATGGGGGGATATATTCAGGTCGCAACCATTAGGGCCGGAGAGGGAGTTCTTCAGGTCAGTGTCAAAAATAAGGTCGAACTTTTGCGCGAAATCCAATTCGTCAGCAACGAGAATATTTTTGCCGCCGTGCTGAACCTCGATAGGGAACGCGTTTATCCAGGACGCTATCTTTCCTTTCCCACCGTTTTTCACGGCACGCTGCAGCTCTTTGCAAAACGTGACTGCAGTGTCCCGGTCCTTAATCCCACCCTCCGTAACCTCTTGCGCGCTTGCGGGGTGATTGCAACTGGCTGAGAGAAGGAACGGAACAACTCCAAGATAGAATAATCTCATGAAGGCTCTCTATCCAACGGAGTCCGCATCGGGGGAAATGTTCTCAGCGGGCGGCGTCTTCACTTTTCAGTTCGCGAATCCAAATATTTCTGTAGCGTACGGGATGATTGTGATCCTGTAGCGCGAGCGGCAGCTTGTCCGGGCCTGCTTCGTACGGGGGACGGACATGGTGGCCGGTTGGTCCGGTGGGCTCGACGTTGTCCTGCGTGAGAACGCCGTTTTGAAAAACGGTGACGTGCGCGGGCCGAGTCAGTTTTCCGGAGGCGTCGAAGCGCGGGCCGTGCCAGATGATGTCGTAGGTCTGCCATTGGCCGGGTGCGCGCGAAGCATTCACCAGCGGCGGATACTGGCCATACACGGCGGAGGCCTGCCCGTCCGCGTATGTTTTGCTGTTGTAAGAATCGAGCACCTGAATTTCGTAGAGGCCCATCAGGAAAACGCCGCTGTTTCCGCGATCCTGGTCTTCTCCCTTCGGAGGATCGGGTTCGCGGAATTCGACGTGAAGCTGGCAGTCGCCGAAAGACTCCTTGGTACGCAGGTCGCCTGTTTTGGCGGCGACCTCGAAGTAGCCGTTCTCGACCTTCCACTTGGCGGGGCTGCCGTCTTTTTTTTGCACCCACTGCGACAAGTCTTTGCCGTCAAAGAGCACGATAGCGTCGGAAGGCGCCTTGCCCGGCGCTTCCTGCGTGCTGGCGGTGCCGGGTGTAACCACCGGCGGATTCGGACGGTTGCGGTCGTGGATTTCCCACTTGGGATCGACTTGCGCGAGTAAGAGGCTCGGGCTTGCGGCAAGCACTACGGCGGCTAACAGAGAGAAACGGCTTGTTTTCATGGTTCGGACCTCAGCTCCGATGCGCGAGGATTCTAACGCTGAATCGTTGGCAATTACACCTGGCTTTAAATAAAAAGGGCAGCTAGTGGCTGCCCTCTGATGAGTTAGCGATTTTGCCCGTAGACAGACAGGAGTGTTTGTCCTACTAGGCGGCGGAGCCGCGGATGCGCATGCCGTAGAAGGAGCGGTAGACGAAGATGAAGGAGACTACGAAGAAGGCGGCTGCCAGGATGTGCGTCAGGTTGCTGCCTTGGCTGGCGGTGAGTTGGACCGCTAGCTCGACGGCTAGTAAGCCGAAGAGCGTGGTGAACTTGATCACCGGGTTGAGGGCGACGGAGGAGGTGTCCTTGAAAGGGTCGCCGACTGTGTCGCCGATGACTGTGGCGTCGTGGAGCGGCGTGCCTTTTTGCTTGAGTTCGACTTCGACGATTTTCTTGGCGTTGTCCCACGCGCCGCCGGCGTTGGCCATGAAGATGGCTTGATAGAGGCCGAAGATGGCGATGGAGAAAAGGTAGCCGATGAAAAAGAAAGGCTCGATGAAGGCGAAGGAAAGCGTGGCGAAGAAGACGGCGATGAAAATGTTGAGCATGCCTTTTTGCGCGTACTTGGTGCAGATTTCGACGACCTTTTTGCTGTCTTCGACGCTGGCGGCGGCTGCGCCGTCCAGCTTAATGTTGGCTTTGATGAATTCGACGGCGCGGTAGGCGCCGGTGGTCACGGCTTGGGTGCTGGCGCCGGTGAACCAATAGATCATCGCGCCGCCGGTGATGAGGCCGAGAACGAACGGCGCGTGAAGGAGCGAGAGATTGTTGACATTTTCAGTGAGGCCGTGGGTGAGCGCCATGATGATGGAGAAGATCATCGTGGTGGCGCCGACGACCGCGGTGCCGATTAGCACGGGCTTAGCTGTGGCTTTGAAGGTGTTGCCTGCGCCGTCGTTGGCCTCGAGCATTTCTTTGGCGCGCTCGAAGTTTACGTCGATGTTGTAGTCCTTCTTTAGCTCTTGCTTGATGTTGGGAACTTGCTCGATCAGCGAAAGCTCGTAGACGGATTGCGCGTTGTCGGTGACTGGGCCGTAAGAATCGACCGCGATGGTCACTGGGCCCATGCCGAGGAATCCGAAAGCTACCAATCCGAAGGCGAAGACGGCTGGGGCGAGCATCAGGAGACCGAGGTTGAGAGTGCTGATGAGGTAGCCCATGGACATGAGGAGGACCATCGCAAGGCCGATGTAGTAGGCGGAAAAGTTGCCAGCGACGAAACCGGAGAGAATGCCAAGCGACGCGCCGCCTTCTTCTGCTGATGAGACGACTTCCCGCACGTGACGGGACTCCGTCGACGTAAATGCCTTCACCAGCTCCGGAATGACGGCGCCTGCCAGCGTGCCGCAGGAGATGATGGTTGCCAACTTCCACCATTGAGAGGCGTCGGTGCCAAGAGTGGGAATAATCAGGTACGAGATGACGTAGGTGAGCGCGATGGAAACAACGGAAGTAATCCAGACAAGGGAAGTGAGAGGCGCTTCGTAATTCATCTCGTCAACATTGCCGTATTTGGCTTTGGCGATGAAGCCGTTGATGAAATAGGCCCCGGCGCTGGAGACGAGCATCATGATGCGCATCACGAAAATCCAAACGAGCAATTGCACCTGGACTTTCGGATCTTTCACGGCGAGAAGAATGAAGGTGATCAGCGCAACGCCCGTCACGCCGTAAGTTTCAAAGCCGTCGGCGCTTGGGCCAACGGAGTCGCCGGCGTTGTCGCCCGTGCAGTCCGCAATGACGCCGGGATTACGCGCGTCGTCTTCCTTAATTTTGAAGACGATCTTCATGAGGTCGGAGCCGATATCGGCGATTTTCGTGAAGATGCCGCCGGCGATGCGCAATACCGCCGCGCCGAGCGATTCGCCGATGGCGAAACCGATGAAACACGGGCCCGCGTAGTCGCCCGGGATAAATAGCAGAATGAAAAGCATCATCAGAAGCTCGACGCTGATGAGCATCATGCCGATGCTCATGCCAGCTTCGAGCGGCGTGTGATAGATGGGATATGGCTTACCGCGAAGGGCCGCGAAAGCCGTGCGTGAGTTGGCGAACGTGTTCACGCGAATGCCAAACCACGCTACGCCGTAACTTCCAGCCATGCCGACAACGCTGAAAATGAGAATAATCGGCAGAGTTACCGCCGTGGGGTGCACGGGAGCGAGAACGCCGAAGTAAAGAACGATTACTACCGCGATAAAGAGCCACAAGAAGACGAGGAATTTGCCCTGCGTGAAAAGGTACGTCTTGCAAGTCTCGTAGATGAGTTCGGAAATGTCGCGCATGGACTTGTGAACGGCCATGCCTTTGAGGCGGCTGTAAATGGCCAATCCGAAAATGAGGCCGAAGACGCAAAAGACGATGCCAAAGAGCAGCAACTTGTGGCCATCGATCCCTAGAAAGGTGACTTGCGAAAGATCGGGCACCTTCAAGGCGGCTTCACCGCCCGCTTCTTGAGCTGCGGCGGCCGCGCCTGTGACAAGGGTCAAGAAGGCGGCTGCGGCACTACTTTTGGCGAATCTACTTCCCAGGGACCAGGCACTCGCAAGCCAGGTGCGCATCAAAAATCCTCCATGAAGAAAAATCGGATTCAGGGTCGACCGCCGCCCTGCACACTCGTTTCCGGCACACCATTTCATCCGACCGCTGCATATTTAGCGCCGGGGGATGACCTTGCCGGAGTTCAAAAGGCTCCCACCTCAAGACAGGACAGGAACTAGGCTTTTGTGCTACCCCAGTTGGACCGGAGCTGCCAGAGCGCGCACCCAACCTACTCTGCCGCCGAAATCAAGGCGGGCAGCCCCTGTTGGGCCCAAGCACGGGCGTACACAAAACGTTGATTTATAACACTTAGCGGAGTGGCGGGTCAAACGGCGCGGGGGTCTCGCCGAATGTTATCCGTCGCCTGTGGGAGCGGCTCCAAGAAGGCCAGTTTGGGACGTTTATAGGACGGTATCGCCCCGAATATGCGGGCGAAAAACAATTGCAAAGCGATGGTAACATGCCTTCATTGCCAGAGCAGGAAAGAACCCGGTTTAGACGGGGGCCCATGAAGAGAGATTTTTCGCAGGTGGCGGCAAGTGGTGTGGCTGCCATCCAGTTAGTTTGCCAAGATGAATATCGTTTTGAAGCCGGCTCGGTCTGGCAGAGGCTGTCTCGGCTACAGCACGTTCGTGCGCAGAACCTCCACGATCAAGCCGCGGTACACGCGTGAGACATCATTTCTTTATTACGGGCACGGATGCGGGCGTCGGGAAGACGACTCTTTCGGCGCTGCTTTGCGCGGCGCTGGATGCGGTTTACTGGAAGCCGATCCAGACGGGGACGCTTGAGGGTTCGGACCGCGTAACAGTAATGCGTCTCGCGGGAATCGGGACGGACCGCACGCTCGACGAAGTCTACAAATTTGTGCCGCCGGTTTCGCCGGATCTCGCGGCGCGGTGGGCTGGCGTGGAAATCGATCTCGGCCGAATCAACATGCCAACGAGTTTGCTGAATGATTGGCTGATCATCGAGGGATTGGGTGGAGTGCTGGTGCCCATCAATCCAAAACAATTCATGCTGGATATGATGGTCAAGTTTAAGTTGCCGGTGATTCTTGCGGCGCGCAGCGGTGCGGGGACGATCAATCACACACTGCTTACGCTGGCGGCTTTGCACGCGGCCGAATTACCGGTGCACGGAGTGGTCCTGATCGGCGATCAGAACCGCGAGAACCGCGAGACCATCGAGAAGTTCGGACACGTCCGAGTGATCGGCGAAATACCACGCCTTCCGAATCTTCACCGGACCGCGTTGATGCAAATCTTCATGAACCACTTCGACCGCGCCGCGTTTTCGCAATAGTCGCGTGCGATGGCCCCGCCGTTGCTCTAGAACAATTGAACGGTCTGCTAGACTGACTGTCCGAATCGCAGGTGGATGGACTTTCTTGCATGCTTGGCTGGGCTAGGCTGCAATTCTGCGAGAAGAATACGACTGAAGGCGGGTGTTGCGAGTGGCGTTGAATCTGAACGGGTGGAAGCAAAAGATTATCGCTTTCGCAAGCGGGCTGGGAGCGCCCGGGCTGTTCCTTATTTCATTTTTGGATTCATCGGTGCTCTCGTTTCCCATCATCAACGATCTGCTTCTTATCCAGCTTTCCATGCAGCGACCGGAGCGGATGCCGCTTTATGCTTTGATGGCTGCGACGGGCTCGGTGCTGGGCTGCGTGTTGCTTTACTTTCTGGCGCGCATGGGCGGGGAAGCTTATTTTCACCGGAAAGCAGGCGCTCGCGCTTTTGCGATTCGCCATTGGGTCGAGCGCAACGGTTTCGGCGGAATGCTGATCGCGGCGCTTCTGCCTCCGCCGACGCCGTTCAAAATATTTGTGTTTGCCGCAGGCGTCTTTGAGGCGCCCCTGCTTGGATTTGCGTCGGCGATCACGCTGGCCCGCTTATTTCGCTACTTCGGAGTGGGCTATCTTGCGGTTCGCTACGGGGCGGACGCGATGCCCTATCTGGCTGCTCACAAGTTGCAAGTGACAGTGCTCGTGATTGCGCTCGTTTTGGTTAGCTATGCGCTTTCGCGCTGGATACTGCGTCACAAGCCTCACCACGAGCAGCCGGAATAGACCGATCATGAATCAGTGGCGCAGGTCTCGGGCCCAGACTAGCTCCTGTGAAGTGACTTTGTTGTTTGGATCCAGCTCGATGACAGCGGCAATCTCATGCTGTGGTTCGCCAGCGGCGGCATAGCCCAAGTCGCGTAACACGATGATGTAGCCAGCTTCGGTTTTTTCCAAGCTGGCTTTGGGAATCTGCGCCGTTGCCAGAAACAGCCGGGCTGCGGCTGTGTTTCGGGCCGCATCAAGGGCTGGAGAAGGATCGGGCTTGAATAGCCTGACGCTGGAGTCGGCGTCGAAGGTGTCGGCTGAAGCGGCGTCCACGTCGATCTCGTTCAGTGCGCCTTCGGTTTCCACGATTCCATGCCAGGTGAGGAGCGAGAGGGTTTCGGGGAAGGCGCTCACTCGGCGTGGAGTTTCTCCGTGAAACGTTCGCGATTCCATCAAAGCCACCACGTTCGAGTGCAGAATGGCGCGCGCACCCACATACAGAAGCACCAGTGCGAGACCGACGATGGCGCCGGTTTGTCCACGCGGCTTTTTTGATTTGGCGCCGATCTCGGAGCTGACGAGATGGAGCAACTCGGGCAGAGCGATGCACGCGATGAGGACGGTGAGAATCCACGGGTCGAGGCTGGGGAGCCAGTCTGCTGCAAACCGTTTTGTGCTAAAGGGCCAGAAGAGCGCCACGCCGTTGGATTGGCAAGTGTCCATGGCGAGGTGCAGCAAAGCGGCACAGAACGATGCGCTGAGCGCACCGGCCCAGAGCCTTCTTGCCGCCTGCAGGGAATCGGTGCTGCGGTTCTGTGGTACGAAATAATATCGAGCGATTGGACCCGAAGGCATTGCTACCAAAAAGAAAAACATGGCAAGGATCGAATGCGTATATGTGCCGTGCCACGCCAGAAAAGCCGAAGGACCCCAATATTGGCTGAACCAATCGACGTCAGCGATGGTGCCCGCGGCGACGGCAATCGCCATCACTAGTTTGCCGGCGCGAGGAAAAAAGCCTCGGGCTATGGCCAGCGATGCCAGTCCATGTGTGACGATGTCCACAATTAAGACTTCGCGAATGCTTTCGTTGCCGAGATAAGGCCGTTGCGTGGTACGAGCAGTTTTAGAGCGCGCGGCATAATTTTGAACTCAACTGGGAGGCGGGCGAGCGGCTCGCCGTCCACCTGCGCATAAATCGGATCTTTGCCAAGCGGCTCACACAGGATGCTGTCCGCCTTCCAGAAGTGGACGCCTTCCGTGCCGCGCAGTTTTCCCAGCCAGAGTGACGGTAGGTAACTGAGATAACGCAGACCGCTTTGCGAAGTCAGCGCCAGCAGTTCGAACTCATCCTCGTACAAATCTGCCTCGGTGGTGATTTTGAACGGTCCGCCGTAGTGTTTCGTGCGGCCGACGACGACGAGCGAAGAATCGATTTGTTTGCCGGCGGCGGTGACACGAAAATGCTGGAACTTGTAGCGAAAGGCTTCGCGGGCTCCTTGCCACCAGTACGCCAGAATGCCGACGCGCGCTTTGAGGTCGAGATCGATGGAATAGACGATCATGCCGTCGGGTCCAGCACCGGCGACGCTGAGAAAATATTTTGTTTTAGCGGGCTCGTTGAGGGGCGTGGCGAGTCCCAGAGGAATATCCCGCACCTCCCCACGAACGAGTATTTCTGCTGCGCTCGGAATGTCCCACGGCAGCTTTAATTCCTTGGCGAGGACATTGGCGGTCCCGCCGGGAAGTAGCGCCAGCGGTACGCGATGGCCATTTTTTTGGCCTGCGAGGCCGTTCACGACCTCGTTGAGCGTGCCGTCGCCTCCGCAAGCGATGACGAGATGGCGGCCTTCGTCGTTCGCCCGCTGTGCGAGCTCAGTGGCGTCACCGGCTTTGGTGGTCTCGGCGAGGTCTGTATGGATGCCGCCAGCGGCAAAAATGCGGCGCGCCTCATCGAGCAGAGAGCGGCGGCCCTGGCCACCGTTGCCGGCATTGGGGTTGTGAATCAGAAGCGCGTTCTGGATTTCAGTGGTCATTCTCAGTTTGGGCCAGAGCTAGTGAGCCTCTCGAAATATGGATTGGTGCGGGTTGTTGAGAAAAGCGGCAGCAGGGCTGCCGCACTCCAAATGGCGCGCTCCTCGTTCGTTTCTTCCGGTATTCATTCTATATAATGTCAGGCGAAATTGAGCTATTCCTTCTGCAGAGGGTTTCATGGCCAAAGCCGCGCCAGCGAGCGTCAAGAAAGAGATCGAAAAGCTTCGCGAGAAGCTTCGGCACCACGAATATCGTTATTACGTTCTGGATGAACCGGAAATATCGGACGCGGCTTACGACAAGCTGATGGAGCGGCTGAAGGAACTCGAAGCCGCGCATCCTGATTTGATTACGCTGGATTCGCCGACGGTTCGCGTGGGTGGCACTCCGCGAGAAGGTTTCCAGACGGTGCGTCACGCGCGGGCGATGCTGAGTCTGGACAACGCGTTTTCGTACGATGCGCTGCGCGATTTTGACCGGCGTGTGCGCGAAGGCATCGGCAAGGAAAAGATCGAGTACATCGCTGAGCATAAATTCGATGGACTGAGCATTTCGTTGCAGTACGCTGGCGGAAAACTTGTGCGTGGCGTGACGCGCGGCGATGGAACGACCGGCGAAGACGTCACTCCCAATGTGAAAACGATTCGCTCGATTCCGCTGCAGATGGATGCGGCAGTTTTGAAGAAGGCCAAGCTGCCGTCTGATTTCGAGGTGCGCGGAGAAGTTTTGATGACGCGCAAAGCGTTTGAAGAATTGAACCGGCAGCAAGAGCTTTCCGGTGGAAAGATATTTGTGAATGCACGCAATTCTGCCGCTGGGGCGGTGCGCGTTCTCGATCCTTCGATCACTGCGGCGCGGCGGCTGGATTTTTTCGCTTACTACCTTTTCGTGGATGGCAAGGTGCCGTTTGCGAAGCATTCCGAGAGCCTCGCAGCACTCAAGCAATTGCGTTTCCGCGCTTCGGACGATTGGAAGCTGTGCAATGGGATCGAGGCGGTCGTCGCCTATTGCGACGATTGGGACGAGAAACGAGAGAAGCTGCCGTACGAGATCGATGGCGTGGTGATTAAGGTCAATTCCACGGCCATTCAGAACGAACTGGGCTTTACCTCTAAAGCTCCGCGCTGGGCGATTGCGTTCAAGTATCCCGCGCGGCAGGAGACTACCGTCGTCAACGACATTCGTGTGCAAGTTGGGCGCACAGGCGCGCTAACGCCGGTGGCTTTCCTTGAGCCGGTGCAAGTGGGAGGAGTC
>Ga0206963_10268_pt1 | contig 15357 bp, 12 predicted proteins | sample Alteio_BWOrgHeat_28_FD_152958 | JGI IMG/M metagenome (GOLD analysis project Ga0206963, IMG submission 152958) | Enriched cells from forest soil in Barre Woods Harvard Forest LTER site, Petersham, Massachusetts, United States -... | ecosystem: Environmental > Terrestrial > Soil > Temperate forest >... | reverse complement strand
TGCTTTGCGCCACGAACACGATTTCCCGTCCCCAACTGCAGCCCGCGGCGCAGGGGCTTACTCGAAAGGCGCTGAACACACCTCCCGCGGGCCTAGCCCGGAGCCGACTCTCCGACAACCTGTGCGGCTCAATAGTCATCGGGCCGGGCGTCTGTGAGCGGTTGGAACAGAGATCCACTCTAGCCTATGCTGGAACACCACCAGCGTGGCTACCTAAACTCGGTGACGCTTTTTGTCTGATAGTCGTCTAGGCATTCGACAGCCAAAAAAGTCTCTTATTAGCCTCCCGAAGAGGAATCTCCTTTCATATTCACAAGAACACACGTCCTTGTAGACCGTGAGTCTTCTGGAACATGATTTGCTCCTTATTCCCCCAAGGAGACAAAAAATGAAGTTCATGCGAAAGTTGCCCATCGTTGTGCTGTTCGTTCTGGTTGCCGCCGGTCTTTCCAGCTGCGGAAGTAGTAATCCTAATCAATACAATGGAGCCTACGGTGCCGCGGGTGTTGGACCTGGCTATAGCGGCCAAAGCTATAGCAATGGTTACTCCAATAACCAGGGCTACAATTACAACAATCAAGGTTATACGAATAACCAACAGTACAGCCCGTCGTACTAAGAAAATCGATTAAGCGTTTCCTTGGATATGATTAGGCCGATCGTAGCGAGAAGCTCGATCGGCTAATTCGTAGCGCGGTGAAAAGAATCGATAGGCTTACGGCCGCAAAGATCCCTGTGATAAATATCGCGATATAGCGATTGAAATATCCAAACCGAAATGAGAATCGAAACGGCCACCAAAACAGAGTGCGGTAATCCGAACTCTCCAGGGCATTTTTCATGGATTTAGTGCCCTGATCGATAGTCATTCCAGGATGATTCATCACGGTATTGATTAGGGCCCGAACTACCAGCTTGGGTCTCAAGCAGACCGCCGAATAATCACACTTCCAAGCGTTCGCCAAAACCAGGGGAGCCACCTCCGCACGTTCGCGGATGATGTCCTCGGTAGATGACGGTAAGGCGATAGACGCCAATTGGACTACTACGGAAAGCGTCACGACGGGTTTCCACCACGAAGTCAGGGCAAATTTCTGATAGAAGCGCGCAAATAGCGGGCTCAATAAGAGCAGAGGCGCAACGAGCAAACGTGGCCCCCAGGAATGTCCCGCATTCCAATAGTAAAATCCAGAATTCATGACGAGCGCACCCAACATGGCGGCTATTCCCGTCCATTCCAATAGCGAAAGACGTCGCCAATTCATAAAGACGGCAATCACCACAAAAACGAACGCGGGGACATAGAAGAAAAGGCCCCGATAAGGACTAAATAGGAGAATCAGAGCACGTGCCGGCGCCTGGACAAAAGAGAAGAAGGGTACAGCGGCATGGCGATAAAACAACCCGTAACCCGTCTCGCCATAGGACCCAAAGCGATAGTGATTGTAGGCTAGCAGTGACAAAACTACGACGGCGCAAATCATCACCGAGGCGGTCAGCTCTTTTTTATCCAATAGACGCCAACGCCGGCCAATGAAATAAGAAGTCGCAATAGCCATCGGCAGCAAACAGGCAACCGCAGCGTAACGAGTGGCTAAAGCGAAACATGCCCCAGAGCAAGCCAGTAAAAGCCCTCCGCGCCGACCGATGTTGAACAGAATCATTCCCAAAAGCCATGCACTGAATCCGAGCGCCACCATATTTTCTTCTTGAGCACTTCGCGCATAGTGCCAGAAGGGAGTCGCCATCCCCACCGTCAAAACCGTGAGCGTCGCAAGAAAGGGAGTAAAACCCATCAAACCCAACGCTTCATAGAGAAGAACCAGAGTCAGGGCAGAAACCAGTGGAAGAATCACAAGATTAAACCACAGCCGATTGGCTCCATCTTTGGCCCGTTCCGAAATTGGAAGCTTGTCCACCACCATCATGGAAGGCAACATCAGCAGCGATTGCATGGGGCCGTAAGTAGAAAAAACTTTTCCACTCGAGACTCGAACGGTGCTGTTCCATTCTTCGTTGGGGGGCAACGCCCCTCCCTTGCCGGCCAAAATCGATTTGGCGGTCTCATACCTAACCAAGGCATCACCCGACTCAAAGCCCCCTGATGACGAGATCAAGTAAAGCAAGAAAAAGCCAACAAAAACCCAAAGGGGAAGATTGGCCCGATTCCATCTGAAAACTTTGACTCGCACGTCACTATTCCTACTTGTTTCAGTGGAGCCAGGCAAGCCACAACGCCAGGGGCGGGAGGGATTTACCGAGCTACGTGTCTATTTTTATTGAGATGTTTAGTTTGTTTTATCGAGAGGATACATTTTCCGTGCTCTGCGACTTCAGCCCATTCGCCCGTTGGCCTTAGCTCATACCAGTTCTTAACTTGAGATTTGCCCAGGACAGAACCTCGAACCCGTGAACCATCTAAGATCAGCCCCACTTCATTCGTCGGTCGCCCATGTCGGTCGATCTCGTGAAGCACCCAACCTTGTTCGGCCCGCTGCGCCAGATAACGCCTATCCTTTGGGACCATCGTTGTCTGAGTGATTTCGTCCGAACCCAGAGAATCTTGAAGTTCACGAATACTGGTGATGGTAATTGCGTCCGCGTTAACCACGTACGAGTCGGCCCTCGTCATCGGTTCGGAGGGAATCACTCCGATCACCCGGTCCGATTTAGCGTTCGGCTCCTCAACCGGTTTGCGGGCTCGCCGATTTCTGATGGGTAAGAGAAGGGTTAAGCCCGATCCGATGGCGAACATCATCGCCAGTAGACAAAACCGAACCATCTCTGCGCGATGCGCCTCTTTCTGAGCCAGCGCCTGTCGCTTCCCCGCCGCCGCTATTTCGCTGGCTGCCTCCTCTTTAAGCTCCGCCTCTTGTTCCGCCGATACGGTACTAAAGCGGTCCATCGCCTCTTGCCATTCACGACGTAAAGAGGATGCCGCCACGGCCGGAGGCGCGAGAATTTCCATCGTGAACGTCACGAACAGGAGAGTGAATGCAGGTATTTTTTTCATCGATCGAGTAGTTTACGGAGCAAGTCCCGTACCAGAAACCGGGGAGTTAAAATCTTGATTCCTTTGAGAGAGAGTAGCGGTGAACTCCCCTATTCTGCTGGAATACTGAACAACGGATGGTCTTCAGCCTAATTAATTGAAATGGCTCTTGATTGCCTTGTCCAATGAGTTGACAAAAAACTGCGCTTTACCATTTCTTGAAGACAAAAAATACCGCCCCCACGATGAAGCAAAATCCCACGAGATGGTTCCACTTAAGCGCCTCTTTCAGGTACAACACGGAAAAAGCGCTAAAAACCAATAATGTGATCACCTCCTGCATAACTTTCAGCTGACTCGTCGAAAATTGATACGAACCAATCCGATTGGCAGGCACCTGAAAGCAATATTCAAAGAATGCGATTCCCCAACTGACCAAAATTACCAGCCAGAGATTCGAATCCCGGTGTTTGAGATGGCCATACCAAGCAAAGGTCATGAATATATTGGAAACCGTAAGCAGGACTATCGTTACCATCGGTGCTCCTTCAAATCTCTCTCCACCTCTACGGAAAACTCACCGGTTACCGCGAAGGCCTCGACAAAACGAGAGGGTGGTTCAACCACGAAGCGCAATTCCTAAATAGAGGGGTGCCAGGATATTCGGAAAGCCGGAATAACCTATCGACTCCAGTTGGCGAAGATCAAATCCAGCCATTTTTAAAGAGCCCACCGTCTCTCGATCGATGTGACAACCGCAAGCGATTTTCCCCCAAAGTGGCTGAATCGCTCTCTGCAACCCAAGTGTGACTCCACGAGACTGTGCGGTATGTTCCAAAAAGAAAAACTGGCCGCCCGGCCGAAGCACCCGTTGGATCTCTTGAATAGTCTTTTGCAGATCTTGCACGGAACAAAGCGTGAGAAGGCTGACGACATTATCGAACGAAGCCTCAGCGAATGGTAGGGCTTCCGCCACTCCTTGCTCGAGCCGGACATCGAACGAAACGCTCCCTAGATCCGCGTGCTTTCTCATTCCAGGATTTGGTTCAATGGCCGAAAGCCGGGAGACCGAAGCGGGATAGTGGGGCAACGACAATCCGGTACCAAACCCTATTTCAAGCACTTCGCCAGAGCAGGTCCCAAGCAGCCTCTGCTTATATCGGCCAAGCGACCGGGAGAAGCGAGCCTCCACCCAGGGGAAAAAGGTTTCACGATACCAAGACATACGGCTGGAGAGCCTACCGCATCTTAAGCTAAACATCTAATAATACAGGACTAGCAGCGGCCACATTTGCCTCTTGAACCGTTCCACAGCACTGTATATATTGCTCCGGCTCTGAAATAGTAATCAGATCAAAGATATGCTTCACTTTACTCAATCGAAGCACGGACTGGAAAACTCGTTAATGAAAACTTTTGGTGAGCTCACGTTAAGCCCCGCGCTTCAGATGGCTATTGCGGAGATGGGCTTTACCACGCCCACCCCCATTCAAGCGCAGACCCTTCCCATTCTACTTCAAGAACCGACCGATTTTCTGGGAATGGCGGCCACGGGGACCGGCAAGACTGCGGCCTTCGGCATTCCGCTGCTGGAAAGAATCGATGAAAAAGATCGCTCTGTTCAAGCCGTTATTCTCTGCCCGACCAGAGAGCTAGCCGTTCAAACCGCCAAAGAGATAAGCGCCCTAGGAAAATACAAGAAGATCGAAGCTAAAGCGATTTACGGTGGTACGAGTTTTATCGAACAACGGGTGAGCTTCAACCGCGGTTTAGCCGTAATCGTCGCTACTCCCGGACGTCTCGTCGACCATCTTAGACAAGGCACGGTGTCTCTAGAAAAGGTGCGCACCATCGTTTTAGATGAAGCCGATGAGATGATCTCCATGGGATTTCAGGAAGAGCTGGAATACGTCCTAAAACATATCCCTTCCAAATCACGCAACACCTGGTTGTTCGCGGCAACGATGAGCCAAGCGTTAAGAAAAGTTGCCGACCAATATTTGAATAAGCCAAAGACCGCACAGATTAACCGCAAGGACATTCTCTCCGGGACCGTCAAACAGATTTACTACACCGTGCGCGAAAAAAATAAGCCTAAGGGTTTATGCAAGCTTATCGACATGGCGGATGATTTTTACGGCCTAATCTTTTGTCAGACCAAAGTTCTGGTCGTGGAGCTCACTCAATATCTTAGCGCTCGCGGCTATCGGGTCGATTGCCTGCACGGTGACAAAACACAGTTTGAACGTGAGAAGACTTTTGCTTTATTCCGCGAAAAGCAGATCAATATATTAGTCTGCTCCGACGTCGCCGCTCGTGGGCTAGATGTCAAAGAGCTGACTCACGTGATCAACTATTCGCTGCCCGTGGATAGCGAATCCTACATTCATCGTATCGGCCGTACCGGTCGCAGTGGAAAAGCCGGCATGGCCTTAAGCCTCGTCGCGCCGTCGCAAATGAATCAACTAGAGCGCATCGAGCGGGTGACCAAGACCCGAATGGAGCTTGATACCTTTCCCTCCAGAAAAGTGGTCAGCATCAAGAAGATGGCTAGACTTCTCCCTAAATTCACCGGGGCATTGGGGCATGAAAAGGCCACGGAGGTATTGGACGAACCATGGCTAGCGCTTTTCGAAGGGATGACCAAAACCGAAATCGCCGCGCGCTTCTTGGCTCTACAATTTCCGGATCTCTTCGACGACAGAGAAAAGGCCGAAGAGGTGGGACTAGGCGAAGCCAAAGAACGCCCCAAACGAGAACGATTTATTCGCCCTGAGTATCGAAATGAGGATGGCTCGGATGAGGGCGGCGAAAGTCGCTCCCGATTTCGTCCAAGGTTTCGAACGGACCATCGCCCGGAAGGGCGGCCACCCTTCGGTGCTTACGGACGTCCGGATAGCCGAGCGGGAGGGTATCGAACCGATCGCCGCTCTTCAGACGCTCCGGCCCATCCGCGCGCTCGCCCCGACCATCGCGGTGGGCGTCGCCCCGCAAGCGCCGAAGGTCGTCCCGAACGCCGAGGGCCTGAAGCTCCAGGTTCTCCAGGTGCCACCGGCGCGCCTTGGAAGAAGAAAACAGTTTTTAAGAAACCGATCGCAAAACCAAGAGATGCAGCAAAATGATAAGCACAAGTAACTTAAGTCTGAGCTTTGGCGGTCGTCGTCTATTCGACGGCGTTAACGTGAGATTCGTCGCAGGAAACTGTTACGGCCTCATTGGGGCCAATGGGGCCGGCAAGTCCACCTTCTTAAAAATTCTTGCCGGACTTGAGTCTCCTTCCTCAGGCGAAGTCTCGGTAACTCCGGGAGAGCGCATCTCGTTCTTGCGTCAGGATCAGTTTGGATTTGATGAGCATACCGCATTAAAGACCGTTATCATGGGACAGCCCAAGCTCAATGCGCTGATGGAAGAGCGAGAGACGCTTTACGCAAAATCCGACTACTCCGATGCCGATGGTGATCGAGCCGCCGAACTGGAAAGTGAATTTGGAGATCTTAACGGCTGGGAGGCCGAACCAAATGCCGCTATCCTTTTGAGCGGCCTTGGCATCGACACTGAGTTTCATTCCAAGAAGATGAAAGATTTAGAAGGCTCACAAAAGTTGAAAGTCCTTCTAGCCCAAGCTCTTTTCGGAGATCCTGATATTCTCTTGCTCGATGAGCCCACCAACCATTTGGATACGGCGGCCATCTCATGGCTTGAAGATTTCCTCTACGATTTTGAAAAAACAGTCGTCGTCGTCTCCCATGATCGCCATTTTTTGAATAAGGTCTGCACCACGATGGCGGATATCGATTTCGGAAAAATTACCCTCTATTCAGGCAACTACGACTTTTGGTACGAATCGAGCCAACTAGCCCTGCGCCTTCAGTCAGAGAAAAATCGTCGCTCGGATGAAAAGGCAAAAGAGCTTAAAGAATTTATCGCGCGATTTAGCGCAAATGCTTCCAAGTCCAAGCAAGCGACCTCGCGCAAAAAGCTACTTGAGAAATTGACTCTGGACGACATCCAACCGTCGTCCCGCAAATACCCTTTTGTCGGTTTTAAACCGGAACGGGAAGCGGGAGACCAACTACTCAAAGTGACCAACTTGTGCAAAGCGGTCGACGGCGTTGAGATTTTAAATAACGTCACCTTTCAAATGAAGAAGGGCGAAAAGGTAGCTTTCACCGGAAATGAAATTGCCATTTCGACGCTCTTTCAGATCCTAATGAAAGAAGAGAAAGCCGATAAAGGCGAATTCGCGTGGGGAGTGACTACATCACAAACCTATTTCCCTAAAGACAACGCCAAATATTTCGTGAACTCCGACCTCTCGGTCGTCGATTGGCTGAGACAATTTTCGGACGAACAATCGGAAACTTTTCTCAGAGGTTTTTTGGGACGAATGCTCTTTTCCGGAGAAGACTCGCAAAAAAAGGTGAGTGTTCTGTCGGGAGGGGAGAGAGTTCGTTGCATGCTCTCTCGAATGATGCTCAGTAGTGCCAATGTCCTACTGTTAGACGGACCTACGAACCATCTAGACCTGGAATCGATTACCGCGGTAAATAACGGACTGATTCGGTTTCCGGGTACGGTTCTATTTGCTTCACACGATCATCAATTCAACCAAACGATCGCTAGTCGAGTCATCGAGCTTACGGGCACGGGTGCCGAAAGCTATGATATGACCTATGATGAGTATCTGACTGAGAAGCAGGAGTAGTACCCGCCAAACCCGTTTGTCATTTTGACTCTGCCGCTCCCCTGTCGCCTAAACCAATGTCACAGCGCGTGTTACTTCTGCCCCCGGGTATGGGATTAGATTCCTTGGGGTTTATAACAGGGGGGAAGACTATGACACGGTTCGGGTTGTCTCTGGTGTTCGTGACTCTATTTTCTTCGTTGGCTTTCGCCGACAGCATTCCAGATTGCCTCAAAAAAAAGGGCCAGGTGCTAGACGTCAACAACGCTCAAGTCTTGGACTGGAAAGCTCACACTAAGAATGAATACCACGATCGTGGCCACGTTAAAGGTCAGCTACTCCAAGTCTACTCTGACGCCACTAACCACCATCACTGGCAAGTTCAGATTGGACCCAATGACACCGACACCGTCGAAGTGATCTACAACGAAGATTTTGGCGGCGTTCCTGAGGTATCCCCCGGCTCAGAGATCGAAGCTTGCGGTGACTACATTACGGCGAATAAACAGTCAGGCTTCTACCCACCGTCACCCGATGGAGCATTAGTCCACTGGGTACATATGACTACCAACGCCAATCATCTAGGCGGATTTCTCGTAGTCGACGGAACGCTTTGTGGGCAGGACGATTCGCGCTCAAAATAGCTTACGCGGTTTGACTAAAGCGTGCTCATATCGATGACAAAGCGATAGCGCACATCGCCCTTTACCGTGCGGTCGTACGCTTCGTTCACCTTTTGGATGGCGGTCACTTCCACATCCGAGGCAATATTCTTTTCGGCGCAGAAATCGAGCATCTCCTGCGTCTCACGAATTCCACCGATTAGCGACCCCGCTAACGTGCGGCGCCTGCCGATTAGGCTAAAGGCATGAACCGTAGACGGTTTTTCCGGCGCCCCTACTAGGGTCATCACACCATCACGCGCCAGCATGTTGAGATAGGTATTGTAATCGTGCGGTGCCGAGACGCAGTCCAAAATGAAATTAAAATGATTCGCGAGCTTGGCTAGGTTCTTGGGATCTTTAGTCACCACAAAATGATGTGCACCTAACTTTACCGCATCTGCCTCTTTTGCGGGAGACGTGCTAAATACGGTGACTTCAGCGCCCATCGCCGCCGCAATCTTAACGGCCATATGCCCCAGACCACCCAGACCGACCACCCCGACCTGTTGTCCTTTGGAAACACCCCAATGTTTCAGTGGGGAATAGGTCGTAATCCCTGCGCAGAGTAGTGGCGCCACTCGCTCGAGTGAAAGTTTCGGAGAGACTTTTAGTGTGTAATTCTCATCGACCACGATTTGTGACGAATAGCCGCCGTACGTCGGGGTCTTCATGTCCCGCTCGGTGCTGTTGTAGGTGAAGGCAGCATGGCCATCGCAAAATTGTTCAAAACCGTCTTTGCAGTTTTTACACTCCCGGCAAGAATCGACAAAGCAACCCACTCCGGCGTAGTCGCCTACTTTGAAATGGCTCACCTGGGATCCGACTTTGGTAACTTTTCCGACGATCTCGTGCCCGGGTACTAAAGGATACGTAGCGCCACCCCATTCGTTCCGTACCGAGTGAATGTCCGAATGGCAAATTCCACAATACGCGATCTCTAGTAAGACATCTTTGGGGCCCGGTTCCCGACGTTCAAAGGTAAAGGGGCCAAGCGGGGACGTTGCATCCTGTGCGGCATAACCACGAGTCGATAACATTGCGTTCTCCTTTTGAGAGCTAAACTCTCTATTCGTTGAAATGGTGCAACGTTAGGTCAACAACCCCTTGTTCGACGGGATCATTGCCAGCCCAGTTGACACCTTTTACTTCGTGTACCCAGTCAAAAAACGACCAAAACCGATCCAAGTTACGTTTCACGGCGTAACGGTTAACCAATGCCGACCAGTCTTCGGCACTACGAAGCCCTTCGATCTCCTTCGCCAGACCATTGCGCTTAGCTTCGGGAATATCCAGAAATACCTCGGGATAGGCGCCCACAAATCCACGATAGACGGCTACCGTATCAAACTGGGGATCTCGATTTGGTTTTTCGAGAAGGACAAGATTGTGGCTCAGATATTCCCTGTCCGCTACCAACGAGTAGATCCAGTATTTTTTGTCAGGGGCTTCCACGCGAAGGTAGGTAACGTTTGGGATGTACTGAGCAAAAGATTCCTGTTGCTCGGCTTCGCTTCGGTTTTCCAAAGCGAGAAGACCTTTTTCCCAGTCTTTCTGTTCGTCAGAAGCCATGTCGCTGTTAAGTAACTGCCCTGCTTTCTTGGAGACATTTCCGTAACGGTCCTTCAGATCAAAGACCACGTTACGCACGGTTCGCGCCGCCTTGCTATCATATTTCGATTTACCACCTACGGTGGCGACCAAAAACTTGCTGAGCCCGTCCGGCCGTGCTGGAAATACCACCTTTTTCGGGAAAACCCTCTGCCAGAGAGTCTCTGGCGGCAAGTTGTAAGACATCTGATTATTACTATAGAGGGGAAAATAGAGTTTATTCTTGATGGCCCCGAGTCCCCTAGTAAACCAGCCGCGAATCTCTTCGCGATCGGCAATGGGGAGCATCGAAATGGCTAAGTCCTCACCTTCAAGCCTGACGTAACTCATATGGCGCCAAGTCGCCATCTTATGGGTCGTCGAACCCCAAACTTTGTAGTCGGCGACCAAATTGTAGTAGAGCCGCTCGAAATTGGAGTAGCTCATGACCCAAATACTTTGAGGGAAACCGCCTTCGGGTCCAAATTGAACCGAAGTATTTCGCTCGTGACGGGTAATATTTAACCAGGCATTAGGATCGTCATTATCGGGGTAACTCGGATCTCCGTCTCCACGCCACAAATCCTTTATCTCCAGAGCATTCCTCTTTTTTGAGGCCAGTAACTTCCGAAGTTCTAGTTCCCAAGCGGCCTGATATTGGTGATTGGCATGAGTCGTACGCAAGAAGTGTTGCACGGCTCCTAAGATCTCGGCGATTCGGACGTTCTTCTCGTGCATGTGAACGACGAGATCTTTGAGCATGTCGTCTCCGCCCTCGGAGGCAGAGTCAAAACCGGCAAACTTAATCAACAGTCGAAAGTCACGAACCAACTTAAGCGCAACCCCTGCCGTTCCTATTTTCAGTTTCTCAGCGGCAGCAAGAAACGTCTCCTCGACTACGCCTTGGGGTTTCCACGGCTCGGGATTGGTATTTAGGATGCTGAGCGAGGGTAGCCCTAAAGTCGGGTTTTGGACCGACGGGTCCATCTCCGGTTTTAAAAACCACGCCCAAAAGTGATCCGCAATAGCGTAGGTTGCCGTAGTGCCGATGCAAACCGAGCCTTGAACCATGGCACCCACTATAATGCGAGAGTTCTCAATCATGAATCTGGCGCGAATGGCCGCTGGAATTCTCTCAAAATAGTTGAAGATGTTCGTATTCTTAGCGTCATAGTCGGGAGCGGGTATGGGTGCGGGGCCCCAGTCGCTCATAAATTGGTCCTCGAGATGCTTCAGCTTGGTGTCACTCAAATGCCACACATTGGTCGTCTTCTGGACGATGGCACGGGTTACTTTCTTAAAGCGATAATAGAAACGGTTGACCCCGGGCGTCTTTTGCGTCGGAAGCTCGGTCACCATTTGTACAATGGCCCCAGTAGGAGTCGTGGAGCGCACCAGATCAAAATACTCCCCAGGGTTTTCGTCAAAGTGAATGATCGTGCTAAAGACGTGCTCGTAAACGTAACGAGACGTCTGTTGAGCTTGGTTCGAAGTTTGATTCAGGAAAGTTTCCCACTTAACAATCGAAGCGGCCTTCGTCGGCTTTTCGAGCAGCGCTTCCACGGGAGCGCTCGGGCCTTCGGCCCCTGCCTCAAGCCACCCGGCGAGGTCTCCGTACTGCGTCTCGGAGATACGCGGCAGGCCCAAGGGCATGCCTAAGAAATTGCTCTGGCCAATAAAGTCTTCAAACGACACCACTTTATATTCATTTTTCTGGCTGTAGTGTTCTTGAAATTGGCTGGGGGTCGCCACACACCCACGTTTGGATAAGTTGTTATCGCCCGTCTTCGCAAAGTCATTCAAATAGGACGTCTGAAGTTCCTCAGGATCGGCCAGGGGAAAACCACTCTTGTTGTGTTCAAAAGACTGCGTGACGAATCGATACATGAGCGAGTCACGAAACCGATCGGCTTTGTCGGCTTGATCGGGTTCTCCGGCATTGGAGGCGACCGGTAAAAATCCGAGTTTGCGCCAACCTTCGATAGAGGAGGCGTCTTCCATTCTGGTAGGCGGAGTGCTGTAGTCGAGCCGACCACTACTAAACAGGGGAATCGGATTGTATCCACGTCGGACGCCTTCATAACTTTGTAAGTTCAACTGACAGGGAGCCTCGTAACAACCGTGGCAAGCGATACAACGGGTGGTGAGAATCGGTTGGACCTTATTGAGAAACGAAAGTCCCTTTTCATCTTCTGGGAATGCGCCTTTGGAGAGGCCTTGATCCCATCCCGTATAACGATTTCCGACATGATAAAGATTTTGGGGATTATCGGCCAGAGCCAGACTCGAAACCAAAGAGAGCATTAACGTAAGCACTGAAGAAGTGACAACGTTTCTAATCAGCGACAGCACGGAGGCCTCCTAGCCAAGATAATGACGCACCATATCCAAAGTATCGAACGGGGGCAATTCTAATGTGCGAAAGGTAGGTTTTGCGTCTCTAAGACCGCTGTGGCAGCTTCTCGAGGTATGAAGGCAGTCGTTGTTCAAAAACCAGGCGCTCCGGAAGTGTTGAAAATCGAGGATCGCCCCCTTCCCCCGACGGAGGGTGGGTGGGTTCGCATCCACGTGAAAGGATTCGGGTTAAACCGCGCTGAGATGTTCACCCGCCAAGGACATTCCCCGGGTGTTTCGTTTCCTCGTATCCTCGGCATTGAATGTGTCGGATTGGTAGACCACGACCCTTCACAGAAGTACGAAAAAGGAGCCCAGGTAGCCGCCATCATGGGGGGCATGGGCAGAAAATTCGACGGGTCATACGCGCAATATGTGGTCGTCCCCTTAGAGTGCGTAATCCCTTTTCACAGCCAACTGCCTTGGTCCGTCCTTGCAGCCCTCCCTGAGATGTTTCACACCACTCACGGAGCGCTTTCGGAGAGCCTCGAATTGAAGCAAAACGACACTCTGCTCATTCGAGGGGGGACCTCTTCGATCGGACTCTTGGCCGCTCGACTGGCCAAAGCGATGGGTGCCCACGTCGTCTCAACAAGTCGTAGCCATGAGCGAATCGAATTCCTAAAAGCTAACGGGGCAGATGACGTCGTGCTCGACACCGGTCAGATTTTGGGGGCAGTCCGGAAACTTTTTCCCGAAGGCGTCACTAAGGTATTGGAATTGGTCGGCGCAACAACATTGGTGGATTCTCTGTCGTGCACCGCCACCGGAGGAATCGTGTCGATGGTGGGCATTCTCGGAGGGAAATGGATCTTAGACGGCTTTGAACCGATGAGAGATATCCCTCACCTGGTCAAACTTACCATCTACACCACGGACGCCGTCACTCCCTCCGCCAACCTTTTTCAGGCCTTTCTTGATGATGTCGCCAAAGGAAATTTTACTCTGGCGCCACCAAAGGTCTTTGCCTTAGAGGGGATCATTGAAGCCCACCGTCTCATGGAAGCTAACGAAGCCAAAGCAAAGTTGGTGGTGGTCTTTTGAGGGTTCCCTTCTAGCGAGGGGAAACCGCCGAGTTGGAAGCGGTCTGGGGGGATTGGCTCTGGGTTAACAGGGAGAGTTGATAGGCCCTCTCCATAAAATCCACGAAGTGAGATTGGGAAATTAGGGCGTTTTCCCAAAGGGTCGTTCTGGGCAGGAGGCTTTTTAGCTTCTCCCCTTTGCTCGCTAGAAAGAATCCGGCAAACAAGGGAGCCGATATTTCGTGATTACCCTCAGCAAAAGGAGAGGCCAAAAGGGCTCCGAAGTAGGCGGTCCAAAAGCTGCGTCTATCTTCAACCGTATTAACTTCCGACAGAGAGAACCGAACGAGCCTCTCCTCTACATCCGCCATAATGACTCTAGCCTCGGGGATGGAAGGGTGAAGCACGTGAAGGAAGTCTTCAAAGCTGGCGAGGTCACTACGATATTGGACGGCGAGCGGAAGTATCGCGCCACTAAGAGAATGGTAATACAAAATCCGACGGTCGATAATTCCCTCTGCCCACTCTTGAGGGGAATGCTCTGGGTAATTTCTAGTGCGAGTCATCACGTGCATAAATTCTTTTTCAAATCGATGCCGAAGGACCTCCCTTTCTCTAGGGCTAATCGCCGCCAATTTAAGTTGGGGAGGAGCGGGCCAGCACCCGGTCTCCATTTCGAAAGTACGGATCTCTCCAAAATAGCGATCGGCCATGAGCGCTTCCTGGTGAGAGCGGCGTGCGGCGAGCTGCATCGGTTGAGCCGCCGATCGAAAGATGGCATCCATTCCTATGCGCGTTCGAACGGATCTTACTACCATATTAGCGAGATCCGCCTGAGCTTGTTGGTAGCGCAGGCCATGCGATCGGTACGGTCGATGAAGATTCAGGAGCGGAAAATCCGAAGCCTCATAGTGACTCGCGGTATACCCCTGCTTGAAGGAGCGGTAGCCAGACACCACAACGCCGCATCCCCAATTCCATACCGTCTTAGGTAAATCCAATATCCCGGCCCGTGCGGATCCCGACAACAGAGTCAGGCCCAACAAGAGTGTGAGCGCGCGCGGCTTACCCAAAACTATACAACGATCAAAGTTTCCCAACGTAAATTCGCTCCTGATTACCTTAGGCTCTCGTACAAGTGATTGTGGGCAACCTCAAGGAGAATTATGGGGCGGGGGATTAATCGTCTTCGAACGTCTTCTTGCGCTTCTCACCGACCTTATACTTACAAGGTCGTATCGCGGGCCCAGGCATCGCACTCACCCGTGCGTATACGTCCCGCCGGCGCTCCGAAGGGTTAGGTCGGTCCACGAGCTGCAGAATTTGGGCCCGCTGAAGGACAAATTCCTGGGCTCTTTGCACGAGAATACCGGCCGCGCGATCGGCCGCGGAAGCATCCTCGTGATCGATCATGTCGGCTAGTTGGGCGACGACTTCAGGGTAACTGAGCGCCTTGACGTTGCTTAAAGAGACCAATCTCAAACTCTCGGTGACTACCCCAATGTTGGAATCGGACAGACCTTCTACCCACAACGTCACCATCACGGGAGCGGTCAGCTTGGTTTTAAAAAGACCACGGTAGGCCACATTGCGAACGGCCCCGTCTAATTCCTTCTTTCGAAAGCGGACCAGCAACGCCTCATGAAGCTCGGGTTTGCTCCACCGCTTATTGGAGAGATAGGCGGTCACGGCCTCCGCCACATAGGGACGTGGGTCTTCCAAACCTCGCAAAAGTAGAGGAAGGTGGTCCTCATGCTCAGTCGCGTAAGCGCTAATGACTTGCGCTCCAAAACGCAACGCCACCTCTCTTCCCGCCGCTTCATCGTTGCCAAGGAGACACTCCAACTGCCCCATAAAGTCTACGCCGTTGCCCTTCACATTGGCACCAGCGCCGGCGTATAAAGACGTGGCCCCCAGCGCAAGACCCAGTGTCAGAATCTTGGTCCATTTTGACATCAGAAATAATTGATTCATCGGTTGGGGGTGATACCACGAAGAAACCGCCAGTGTCCA
>Ga0206963_10267_pt1 | contig 15504 bp, 11 predicted proteins | sample Alteio_BWOrgHeat_28_FD_152958 | JGI IMG/M metagenome (GOLD analysis project Ga0206963, IMG submission 152958) | Enriched cells from forest soil in Barre Woods Harvard Forest LTER site, Petersham, Massachusetts, United States -... | ecosystem: Environmental > Terrestrial > Soil > Temperate forest >... | reverse complement strand
TCCACCTCGCCCCATTCGACATGTCCCCCTCCCAGCAGGCCGCCCTGCAGCAATTCGCAGAGGAAGGGAAAGGCTGGGTAGGCATCCACGCCGCCGGACTCACCGGCAGGGAATTCCTGGCGCCCACCAGCCAGTACTGGCAGTGGTTCGAGAATTTCATGGGCGGCGTCACCTATAGCCCGCACCCCGCCTTTCAACAGGCAACCCTTATCATCGAAGACACCCTCCATCCCGCTACCCGCCACCTGCCCGCAAGCGTCAACTGGCCGGACGAATGGTACGAATTCAATAAAAGTCCCCGTGACCGCGTCCATGTCCTGGCCCGGGTCGACGAATCGACCTACCACCCAAACAAACCGATGGGCGACCACCCGATCATCTGGACCAACGAACGCTACCGTCGCATGATCTTTATCGGCCCCGGTCACGATCCCGTTTTATTGCAGGACCCAACCTATGCTGCCCTGCTTCGCAATGCCATCCTCTGGGCCGCCAGCGGCGACCCCCTGCCCCCCATTACCATGAAAGACGGCATCGTCGACTACGAACAACACTATGACCTGCCCGGCGTCTCCTCCGCCGCAGCCTCCTTCCGCCAGATCCACGACGCCATCGTCCATTCCCCCCTGCTGACCATAAAAACGACCGACCCGCAAACCGGCATCCTCAGCGGCACCGGCCTGTTCAAAGTCATTACCGGCGAACCGGCCCCTTTTTACTGGATGCGTTTCGACTGGACCGTCACCGTAACCGCAGACCAATACTCCGTCTAAACGGTACACTATTACGAAAAACCAATCGGCCCCGGCGTCTCCAACGAGTATTCCAAAATCGAATACCGTTGGTGGGATTTCCGCCAGGGCCACCCCTGGTCCACCGGCGACCGCCGCCTCTTTGATGGGATCGACTCCACCACGAGAGGAATCCTGAACCAGCTTTCCATCCGGCTTAACGCTACCGTCTCTCCCCGTTTCAAAGTGCTCGCCCTTTATGAAAACGGCGGCCACCATGTAGAATATTCCACCCGCGCCCGGACCTGGCTGGCCCAACTCGCCGCCGACAGTAATTTTAAAATAGACTACCTCACCCATACCGACAGCATCACCGACGACTTGCTGTCCCAATATCGCCTCATCATCCAGCTCGACTATGCGCCCTACGCCTGGAAGCCAACCGCCATGACCGCCTTTCAGAAATATATCGAAGAGGGTAGGGGTGGCTGGATCGGCTTCCATCACGCCACCCTGCTAGGTGAATTCGACGGCTACCCGATCTGGCCCTGGTTTTCCAATTTTATGGGCGGCATCCGCTGGAAAGATTATATTTTCCGCTTTGCAAAGGCCATCGTCCATGTCGAAGACCCCGCCAGCCCCGTCATGAAAGGAATACCCGACTCCTTTGTCGTACAAAAAGAAGAATGGTACACCTACGACAAAAGCCCCAGACCAAACGTCCACGTCCTTGCCAGCGTTGATGAATCCTCCTATCAACCCGACACAAGCGTCAAAATGGGCGACCATCCCGTCATCTGGACCAACGAAAAGATGGGCGCCCGCAATGTCTATATCTTTATGGGACATTCACCCATCCTCTTCGACGATTGGGTATACCAAAAAATTTTCTCCAACGCCATCTTTTGGGCCGCCGCCACCTCCCAACCGGCAACCCCCCAACCGGCCACCCCCGATCTGGCCCCGACGACGACCGCCCCGCCACCCGCCACCGCGAGCCCCAAAGCTGCCACCGCCACCCACGGCGCAAAGCAAACCCCGGCGCTAACCCCCGCCCCAAAACCCAAATTCAAAGCCCTGGCCTTCTACTCGCATACCGTCGAGCCCGACCATATCGCCTTCGCCCGCGACGCCATCAACTTTTATACCGCCCTCGCCGCCCGAAAAGACTTTAGCTTCGACACCACTTCCGACTGGGCCGCCGGAAGCGAAAAATTGAACGACTACCAACTCATCCTCTGGCTAAACGACTTCCCCCATACCGAAGAAGAACGAAGCGCCTTCGCCCGATACATGGACGGCGGCGGCGCCTGGCTCGGCTTCCACGTCTCCGCCTATAACGACCGCGACACCCGCTGGCCCTGGTTCGTCCACTTTCTCGGCGACGCCGTATTCTATAATAACAGCTGGCCCCCGCTCCCCGCCCGGCTCATCGTCGAAGACCAAAAACACCCCGCTACCCGGCGGCTGCCCGCCCGCTACACCGCGCCCATCAACGAATGGTACGGCTGGCGACCCAACCCCCGCCTCGACAAGGACGTCCACGTCCTCATCTCACTCGATACCGCAAATTATCCCTTGGGAAAAAAAGATATCCTCCGCAGCGGCGATATCCCCGTCGTCTGGACCAATACAAAATATAAAATGTTGTACATGAATATGGGCCATGGCGACCTCGTTCTCAGTTCGCCCCTCCAGAACCGCCTGTTCGAAGACGCCATCCTCTGGCTCGGCAGCAACGCGGCCACTCCCGCGGCCACTCCCGCGGCAGCCCCCGCTCACGGAGCCACCCACCCTACTCAATAGTATATTTCTTAAACTCAAAATCCCCCATGTTCCTGGGCCAAACGGCCAAAGTATCCGCCAGCATCTTTGGCCGGACATTGGGTATCCGCACATCATAGATGTAGGTGTATTCATGAACACCCGCAGCCTTTAATTGAGGTAAGAGACGGGCAAGACTCTCATCATCGGGTGCCAGGAAAAAATATTGCTTGTCAAAAATATATCCCAGCTCCATCGCGATATAAGGATAGGCGACCACTACCACCTTACTTTGCTGCTCTTGAATAAAATTCAACATCGGCGAAACACGGTGATAATTCTCCCAACGAAAGGTCTTTATCCCCCCTTTATACGTATTCCGATAAAAGGAATAGGCAGCAAACAAAACGACGATCCCCAATAACCAAACCGAACGCCCCTGCCATACACCGCCCCACTCCCCAAAAAGATTCCATTCTTTTTCGATCAGCAGCAACGCCATCAGCGCCACGGTGACGACCGGGAGAAAATAACGCGCACCCCATTGCCTCCCCCCGTCATTGGGCACCATAAAAGGCGTCAGCACACAATAGACCAGCACGATCCCGATCAGCAATATCGTCCGGGTATCCAGTTTTTTCCTGTTTTTCACCAGGACATACGCCGCCGGTAAAAGCAGCAGGACAAACAAAAAATAACGGATATTGATCAGGTTATTGGCAACCAGGTTGCGCCAGCTATCCACTTCGACCCCGCCCTCCACACTATCCTTCAGCACCTGGCGGCTATGGATCCCCAAAAAAGAATCGAACTGGATCTTGTTAAAAATTAAAAAGCTGCCGATACCCACTATCATACCCACCACGAACACAACCGTCGACCGCTGTCTTTCCCTGAGATATAATACAACCAGCGCCAACCCATACAAAACATTCATCATCATCGCTTCCGGCCTGAACCATGCCGCCAGCCCGCTGAGCAGCCCCATCGCAAGCGCCGCCGGCATCCCTGAAGGCGGCTTGACCAAAAAAGCCAGCCCGCTGAACAGCAACAAAATGGCCGTCATATGTTCCCAATACGTCGCCCCATAAATAGTCAACGGCGAACAAAACACCAGCACGAACAATCCGGCCGCGATCTTTGTTATGGCCACGCCACAACGCTTAAGCAGAACGACCACACACAGCCACAACAACAGCGTACAGCCGACCGGTATAACATAAAGACCCGCATAGCCAAACCGTGCATAAAAAAAAGAGCTGATAATCTGAAAAGCGGGGGGAAACACGAAAAGATAACCATTCGCCGAAGGATAAAGAAACGGCGGTCTGAAAGGGAAAAAGCCATTTTCCCAGATCTGTTGTACCCACTGGGGTTGAGAAAGATACATGTATTTATACCCATGCCCCTCGGTCAACTGTTTGACAACGATATATTTGACGCCGCCATCGCTGGAAAAGAAGACCCCCGGCTGAGCGGAAGAGACCAGAAAAGCCAGATAAACAAGGGAAAGCAGCGCAACAAGGTATACGAATAAATAATTTTTCCGGTATCGTTGCACCATGAAACAAAATTAGGAGCTTTTGCCGAGAGTTTTGCGCCGTTTACCGTGTTTTTTCCCCCGTTTGCAGCATTCATCTGGACGGGTTCAACAGATACAGGTAGTTTTGTTGAATAAATTTACAACTGTGAGACAAATTGCATCCACGCTAACCTTCCTTCTCCTTTTAGCCTTTGCAGGCAAGGCCCAGCCCCCTGCCGCACAAAAAGGCGCTAATCAAAAGCAAGGGCCGCCGCCGACGATCGGCCGCGCCTTTGGCAAAGTAACCGACTCCGCCGGCCAGCCTCTGGCGCAGATTTCGGCGCTTGTATTAAAATCAACCGTCGACCCCACCACAAAAAAGAAAAAGCTGACACTGCTTAAAGGCATGGAAACAAAAGCCAGCGGCGAATTCGATTTTGAAGACCTGCCCATTGTTACTCAACTGGTCGTACGGATCTCCGGTACCGGCTATAAGAGCCAGGACTTGTCATTTATGATCGTCCCCGCCGCTGCCGCCGCCGCCGCCCCTGCCGGACAGGCCAACAATCCCTTGGCTGGCCTGCCTTCGTTCGATAAAGATCTTGGCGTCATCAAGCTCAACCTGGATGTGACCCAGTTGGCTACCGCCACTGTCACCGGCAAGACACCGCCCATGAAACTTGAACTCGATAAAAAAGTGTTCAACGTGGCTCAAAATATCGTCAGCGCCGGCGGTACCGGCGTCGACGTTATGCGCAATGTTCCTTCGGTGAACGTCGACATCGACGGCAACGTCACCCTGCGCGGTTCTACTCCTACCATCTTCATCGATGGCCGGCCTACCACCCTCACACTGGATGAGATCCCCGCAGACGCCATCGAAAGCGTAGAGGTAATGACCAACCCCTCCGCCAAATACGACGCCTCCGGCGGCGGCGCAGGTATCCTGAATATCATCCTCAAAAAGAACCGGAAACAAGGCTATAACGGTAGCATCTCCGCCGGCTTCGACTCCCATGGCGCCCCTAACGCCCTCGTCGGCCTGAATCTCCGCCAGGGTAAGGTGAATTTTACGCTCAACGGGATGTACAACGGCATGAATTCGAAAACCATCGGCAACACCGATCGCTACTCCTATCTCGCCGAGGCCGATAACCCCAGCGTCATCGACACCACACACCTCCTGCAGGGCGATCTCCAACGCAACAAAGGACATTTTATGTTCGAACAGGTGGGTGCGGACTGGTTCATCAGCAATAAAACGACCGTATCCGCCTCGTATATTCATGTCGACGGTTCCTTCAGACCTACCGACGTATCACAGATCCGGGCGGACACCATCAGCTATCTGGGCGACAATACTGTTTATTCCGAGCGCTTTTCTAATTCGGCCCGGGACTTTCATGTCAATGGCGGACAAACCGGCATGAAACATACGTTCGACAAGAAAGGCGAGGAGTGGACCGCCGATTTCTCCTACTTTGGTGTCAACGCCAAACTGGGCTCACTGTACACGACCAATTACTTCCAGGGACAACCCGGCACGCCCATCGCCGCCACCACCTATCAGCAAACGGTTGGCACGTCGGCTCCGAATTTCTACACGATCCAAACCGACTATACCGATCCGCTGGGTGAAAAGACAAAACTGGAAGCCGGTCTCCGCGCCAGTATCCAACACCTCAGCAACTATAACGAAACCGATACGCTCGGGCCCAATGGGAAATTCATCAATGACGAGCTGGTCCTGAGCGATTATACAAGCACCAATTCCGTTTATGCGGCCTATGTCAATTTCACCAGTGCCATTAACAACTTCGGTTATGCCCTCGGCCTTCGCGCGGAAAGCTCCCGGTATACGGGAAGCCTGCTAAACACGGGGCAGAATTTCAAGAACACCTATCCGCTCAGCCTGTTCCCCTCAATCTTCCTCAGCCAGAAGTTCAAACACGACCAGGAACTACAATTGAGCGTGACACGAAAGATCAACCGGCCCAGCTTCTTCCAGCTGATCCCCTATACCGATTACTCCGACTCGCTGAACATCACCCGCGGTAACCCCGGCCTCGTGCCCGAATTCACGTACAACACCGAGCTGACGTATATGAAGACCTTCCCGCATAACAATACCCTCTTGTTCTCGGCCTATTATAAATATACCTCCAACCTGATCACGCGCTTTCAGGATAGCGGCACCAACCCCGCCGGTAAAGCCGTCCTCATCAACACCTACGAGAACGCTAACAACGCCTATACCGTGGGCGGTGAGATCACGACTACCAACACGTTGACAAAATGGTGGGATATCACGTTAAACATCAACGTTTACAACGGGCATATCAATACCGATAACCTCAACGAACCCTCGCAAGCGGCGCTGTGGAGCTGGTTCGGTAAATTCAACAGCAACTTCAAGCTGCCCTGGAACGTGACCATTCAAATGACCGCGATCTACCAGTCCAAGACCAACCTGCCGGTGAACCTGAACAACAACCAGTTCGGTCCGCCCAATTCCACGACCCAGAGCTCATCGCAGGGGTATATCAAACCCTACCATGGCTTCGACCTGGCCGTCAAAAAGACCTTCCTCAAGAATCAGGCGGCTTCGATCACGGCCAGCATGACGGATATCTTCCGCAACCGCTGGTCCGATCAATATAGCACCAGCCAGTTCTTCGCGCAGGAATACAATCGGCTCAAAGATCCGCAGCTCTTCCGTCTGGTCTTCACCTACCGCTTCGGCAAAATGGACTTAAATATATTCAAACGCAAGGATATGAATTCGCAAGGCATGGGTGACGCCGGCGGCAGCCTCTGACAACCAACCCGGATCCTGTCTGCCCGGTATATTGATAGACTGACAAAGCCTCCGCAACGCGGAGGTTTTTTTTATCCGTAACCCGCCACCCCTAATTCATAAAGTTCTCCGTTTTAGGGAAAGCGTCAAAAGCATCGATCACCTGTTGCGGTATGGGGGTTAATAACTTCCGCCGCCGGGTGTCGAGCCAGGAACCGTCCAGCGTCAGTATAGCGCAAATTTTATTGTCAGACGACACGAACTCATGTTGAATCGTCCACCGGGAAGCATCCGCGTTCCGCTTTGCCAATTTTGCGTGGATAATTATCGTGTCGGATAAATGGATTTCTTTTTTGAAGACACACTCTTCCCGGAATAATATCGGCCCGAAATTTTGCTCCTGCATTAATCTAAGCGTAATGCCCAGGCTTTCTATAATTTCTATGCGCTGCTGGGCGCCAAAGTCATAGTAGACACTATGCCGCAGGTGAAAATTGGGATCAAGGTCCGCCCAGCGGACAGAAATGGTTTTGCTGAAAGAGGTCATGCCTTTTTCTTATAAAAATATGTTTTCTTTTTGAAACGAGCTGTTTGGAAGTCTTGCCCGTCCAGCTTGCCGTCTCATATAGGTCCTCAAAATTTATTTTCACATTTAATGCCATCCAGCCTATTTTTAGAGTAAAATGCCAACATTGAAACATCCACTAAAGACCATACCATTCGCATTGATGATTTGCCTTACCGGCGCATTTGTTTCCTGCACGGAAAAGAAAACAGAAGACCCTATTGAAGCATATAAGTATTGGGCAGGAGAGTTCCCCGCCGGAAATATCAAAGTCGCCCGCGGAAAATACTGGCAATCTGCTCATTGGTCCAGGGAATATATACTCTACCTGGAACTGACAGCGCCCCCGGAATGGAGAACCCGATTTATAACGCAAAACAAATTGGCCGAAACGAAACAGGAGTACGCGCTTCCATCCGACGCTCCCGATTGGTTTAAACCCGGTAAAGGCTTTCGAACTCTAGCCCCCGCAGCGCCTGATCAGGGATCGGTTTATTATGAGGACAGCGTAACCGGGGAAATGTTTATTTATGAAATCCAACTTTAAAAATCATCCCCCAGCGCAAAATCATTTTTCCGGTACATCCATTGCCCCCGTGTAAAATCCGGAAAATCCACGGGCCGCCCCCCGCCTTCAACCGAAACCTCGCTCAACGGCGAGATAGCGCTCCACGTAGCGGCATCATACACATCCTGCGGCGTCGGAACCCCCCGCTTCATCGATTCCACAAAGGCATTCAGCACGAACCAGTCCATCCCCCCATGCCCCGCGCCTTCCGCATCTTTACTGTACTTCTGCCACAGCGGATGGTCATATTTGGCAAACCAGCCAGCGGCAGGATCCCACTCATCAGGCTTGCTGACACCATCTACATACACGCTGTTCGCTACATCCATCCACAACCCATTGGTCCCCTGTACGCGGAAGCCAAGCGAGTAGGGGCGGGGGTTATTCGTATCGTGCTGCAGCAACATCGTTTCCCCATTGGCACAGTGGAGATGCGTCGTGACGATATCTCCCAAACGGAACCGCACCCCCGCATTCGGGTGATGCTCGCCCCCGTTTTTGACGATATAGTTGTGGAGACCCCGCGTCTTGGTGGCAAACGACGACAACGACAAAAACCGATTGCCCCGGTTGATATCCGCCATCATCGCCAACGGGCCGACCCCATGTGTCGGATATAAGTCGCCATTTCGATGGACGGAGTGATTCGTCCGCCACCGGGCTTCCGAAAAAGCCTTCTCGCCAAACTCCACACCTTTATCATAAGGCGGCTTCCCGTCATTAAATTTTACCCCGCGCAGATCATGCTGATACCCGCCCTGCAGATGCAAGAGCTCCCCATACAAGCCCTGCCGCACCATATTCATCGCCGCCATGACATCCCGCCGGTAACAGACATTCTCCAACATCATCACCTGCGCATGGTTCCTTTCCGCGGCATCCACTACATCCCAATGTTCCTGAAGCGTTATCCCCAATATAACCTCCGTGCCGACATACTTGATCCCCGCCGCCAGCGCATCCAGGATCATCGGCGAATGCCACTCCCAGGGCGTAGCGATGATCACCCCATCCAGGTCTTTCATGGCCAGCAGGTCGCGGTAGGCATAGGGGCTGCCCGTAAAGATCCGCGGCATGGCCTTGCCGGATTTCTGAAGGATGCCCCTCGCCCGGTCCAGCATTTGATCATCGACATCGCAGATCGCAACGATGTCCACATCCGGCCGCCGCAACGCAAGGGCCAGATGACTTTCGCCGCGGAAGCCGGTGCCGATGATGGCGAGGCGGACGCGGTCGCCTGCCTTCGTAGATGCTTTGGCGGCCGAGGCGGAAGTGGTGAGGACCCGCGGGTTAATGGCGAGGCCAGCGGAGGCAAGGGAGATGTTGCGGACGAAGTCGCGGCGGGAGGTGGTCATAGTGGTAGTGTTTTATTGCTGGTTAAATATCGGAAATGGTCGGGGTTTTTCGATTATATTTATGGAAATGACTGTTATGCCAGAAAACCGGCCAAAACCACCATTAGCAATATACCTGGTTGGAATACTCGGGGTCATCCCCCCTTATCGGCGCGATCGTTGGTTTTGTACTGATCATTCTTGGGATAGCTGCATACAGGAGCTGGAAATTGATCGTTATAGGGGGGATTGGTATTTTGTGGACTGCCGGGTTGTACGGTACGTTATTTTATATTGGATTTTTTAGTAATTGGGGGCGAAGCGGGTTTGCCTCGATAGCGAAGGACGATTTGACCAATATTGCGCACGAGCTTGAATTTTACAAGATTGAAAATGGAGATTATCCGGACAGCCTGCAACAGCTGTCCAAGAAAAATACCTTCGTCTTTATCGCTGATCCTACACAATTCAGTTTTAAGAAAACCATTTATTTTCAGTATGCACATCGTGGAGATCACTATACGCTTTTTTCTGTCGGGCTAGATGGGGTTGCGCATACCAGCGATGATATTTTTCCGGTCATTCCGCCGGGTACTGGGCGGATTCATTATGGTTGGATAAAAGAATAATATCTATGCCCTTCATTCCATGCCGTTTCATAACTTCAACTATTCGAGGTTGTATATACAACTTCGAATTTTTTCAAAAAGGACATATGCCGCGCACCCAACCGCTCAACCGCCGGCACGCCCCGCCGAAAACGCCGGTAAATTCCATTACTTTGCACCGATGAATGCATCCCACAAATCCTTTTTAAAAAAACTACATCTCTACCACCCCTTGCAAACCGCCTACCGGTTGGCGCTGTCCTCCCTCACCCTCTGCTACTACCGCCTCCAATACGCCAAATACAAGGGGAGCGGCTTCATCTGCAACTTCTGCGGGGCCGCCTATAAAAAATTCGTCCCGGAATATCCCACCCCCGATATCGCTCCCGCCATCAATGACAACCATGTCATAGCAGGCTACGGCGAAAACGTCTTTTGCCCCCATTGCGGAAGCAAGAATAGAGAACGGCTCATAAAAGCTGTCATCCAAGCCTATCTGCCAACCCAAAACAAAAAGATCCTTCATTTTTCACCCGAAAAAAATCTCTACCGCTTTTTAAAAGAAACCGCTGCCACCACCACCACCGCCGATATCACCCCCGGCTTTTACCGGCACATCGACGCCGGCATCACCTATGCCGATGCGACCCGCCTGCCTTTTGCAGACGCTACAGCCGACATCGTCATCGCCAATCACATCCTCGAACATATTCCCGACGATTGGAAAGCCATAAAGGAAATCTTCCGCGTGCTGACACCCGGCGGAGTAGCCATCTTACAGGTGCCCTATTCTCCGACCATCCCCCATACCCTCGAAGACCCCGCTATCGACGACCCGCAGCAGCAGGCTAAGCTCTTCGGCCAGAAAGATCATGTCCGCATCTACGCGCTTAACGACTATATCCGGCGCCTGAGCAGCGTGGGTTTCCAGGTCCGCCAACTCACCCCGCCCGACCTTACCGCCTTCCGCATCCACGCCATCCAGCCCGAAGAAATTGTTTTTCTTGGCTATAAAAGCAGTATCTTCCCTTCTCCCTAAAACACCTCGCCATGCCCAATCATTTAACCCCCCTTGGTATCTTCCACACCGTCATCAGCATCCTTGCCATCATCGTTGCCTTAATCGCCCTGTTCCATGACGGCAAAATCGACCCGGCAAACTCCCTCGGGAAATGGTACATCGCCTTGACGGTCGTGACATGCCTCACTTCGTTCGGTATCATGAAGACAGGCCATTTCACCCCCGCACATGGTCTCTCCGTCCTCGTGCTGGTGATTTTATTGATTGGGATCTACGCACGGCGGATTTTTGGACGGTACGGCAACGGCGCTCAGATCGTCGCCATGACAGCGACCCTCATGCTATCTTTGGTTCCCGCCATAACGGAAACCCTGACCCGGCTGCCTATCTCAAGCCCTATCGCCGCCGGCCCGGATGCACCTGTCGTAAAGATGTCTAACGGGGTGCTGCTCCTTGTTTTTCTCCTGTTCTTATCTTTACAACTGGTCAAATTGCGAAAAACCAAGCGGGCTTAACGATCATCGCGGCCACCTTCCCATCAGCCGCCTCCCGTCACGGCGCTTTTTCCGCCACCTTTGTCCACTTGATGCCGTTTAGCGAGTTTGCCCTCCCGTCACAAGGATCATCGATCAGGGTAAACGCCAGCACATCCGCGGTTATGCTGAACTTATATTTTCCCGTCGCATTTGGACACGCATACTGACCGTCATAATCGGTTAACGACAACGTGTCGGCCCAGACCTTGCAGACAGAGCGTACTACCGCATTCCCGCTCTTATCGGTCACAAACGAAGAATCCGTTCGGATATGAAGTGTCAGCGTGTCATAAAGCGGATCGCCGATATACGTTTTCCAATTGGTATTTTTCAGCGACTGTGCATGCAGTTGCGGACCCGCCAAGCCAAAAAGAAGAAAGAAGACCAGCAACATCGTTTTTTTCATAATCGTTATTTTTGTTTTTATAAAAAGTGTATTCCGAAAGAAAGGCTATTCCGCCCTCAGACTTTTCACCGGATTCACCAACGCTGCGCGCATCGATTGATAGCTGATCGTAGCCAGTGCAATCAGTAAAACCAGCAAGCCCGACCATAAAAAAGTGGTCCAATCCAGGGAAACATGGTAGGCATATCCCTTTAACCATTCATGCAATCCCCACCAGGCCAGCGGTGTCGCCAAAAGAATAGAGACCCCTACAAGGCTCATGAACTCTTTAGACAACAATCTGAAAATGCTGGCTGTTCCTGCGCCTAATACTTTACGAATGCCGATCTCTTTTAGCCTTTGTTCCGCCGTAAAGATGACCAGCCCCAACAACCCCATACAGGAAATGGCAATGGCCAGGCCTGCGAAATACCGGGCCAGCTCCTGTACCATCGATTCGCTCTTGTATAACTGCTGATAAGCCTCCTCTGTAAAGGTGTACGTAAAGGGAAAGGCTGGATTAAGTTCGCTGGACAACGCAGACAAACCGGCTATGGCCTCGCTGGTCTTTCCGCGTTCCGTGCGGATTAAAATCTTTCCTCCTTCTTCCGGCCTGGAATAGGAAACAACAAGCGGATAAATTTTGTTTTGGAGAGAACTCAAATGGAAGTCTTTCAGCACCCCCAGGATCTTCCCCTTCTTCCCTTGGAAAGTTAGGGGTTTGCCGATCGGGTTTTTATAGTGCATAAACTGAATAGCGGTCTCATTGACCAGATAATCCGTGGTATCCGAAGCATACCCGGGAGAAAAATCCCGGCCCTCCAACAATTCCAATCCCATCGTCTTAACCAGGTTATAACCGGAAGATACCCACAAAAAAGCGATCTTATCATGGGGATCCTTACCATCCCAGTCCATCTCATTCACCCAATAGTCGTCGAATCCCACCGGAGATGCCGAGGTGTTCGTTACTTGGGCAATACCCGGCAACTGCAATGCCCTGTCTTTAAATAGGGCATAATCCCGGACCAGGTTGCCCTCTAACGGCAAATATACCAGGCGGTCCCGGTCGAATCCCAGATGAGCATGCTGCATATATTCCAGCTGACGGGAGACCAGCACCGTAGCCGTTATCAGCAGCATGGACAACGTAAATTGAAAGACGACCAGCCCCTTGCGGAACAACTGACTGCCTCCTCCCATCATCCTCGCCGCTTTCAAAATGCGTACAGGATCAAAAGAAGATAATACCAGCGCAGGATAAATCCCTGACAGAACACCCGTCAATAACATAATCCCCATCAATTGCAGCCAGAAAACAACCGAAGCCAGGGGCAGGTTCATGTCCTTGCGGGTTATGGTGTCGAAGAAAGGCAGCGTCACTTTTGCCAGCACCAGGGCGAAGAAGGTCGCAATAAAGACCAATAACACCGCCGCCCCGATAAATTGCCCGATCAGCGAACTGCGCAGGGCGCCGGACACCTTCCGGATGCCGATTTCTTTCGCTCGCTTCACGGACCTGGCCGTCGTCAGGTTCATGAAATTGATGCAGGCGATCAACAGGATAAATAAAGCGACAACACGGAACAGGTTGACATACTCGATACGGCCCCCGCCGATCTGCTTATCGACAAAGTCACCATGAAGGTACATCTGATCGAATCGCTGCATTTCCAACTCCACCCAATAATCAGCACTTTGCTTCGTATTCAGGTTGTCCATGAAATGCCGGATACGGTTCCGGAACTGATCCGGATTAGCGGAAGGCTGCAATACGATAGTCGTATAGGGGGCCACGTTATTCCAATCCAGGATGCCCGGATAATCACGCAGCAGCCAGTAATAGTTGATAAGATAATCGAAATGCCAGGAAGAATGCGCAGATAGATCTTCGAACACGGCCGACACCATGAACTCCTGCCTGTCATTATAACGGACAGTCTTACCGACTGCCTGCTCCACACTACCGAAGAGGTTGACAGCCATCTTCCGGGAGAGAGCGATACTGACCGGCGTATTCAGCGCCGTGGCCGCCGATCCCTCCACCAAAGGGTAACTGAACACCTTGAAAAAATCTTCGGTGGCAAAATCACCCTGCTCCTTCAGCACCTTATCATTCACCTGGAAAGTGCCATGATCTCCCCAGCCGGAATAGGTGGCGGCATACTGGACTTCCGGCAACGATTTCTTCATCTCCTGCGCCAGGAGTCCGGGCGTAGAATACCCGATCCCCATATGGATGCCCGCATGCGCCCGTTGAATAAGATTATACCGGCGCTCGGGATTGGCATGAAAGGCATCCATGCTCTGTTCGTCCCTGACCCAAAGGAAGATCAGAAGACTGCAGGCCAGGCCCAGTGACAGACCCATAATATTGATAAAAGAGAAGGTCTTATTTTTCCATAAATTCCGCCAGGCGACACTCCAATAGTTTTTCAGCATAATGGTAGATTCATTTGTTTTCCCTCATCCCCAAGCGGCGGAAGCCCGGCATATTCGAACGGCGCATTTTTCGGTTTCCCGTCCGGCCTCGGCGACCGCCCCCGGATACTGAATACCGGGTCATAAACGATCTGGTCGGCCGGCATTTCAAACGTCAGCAGCTTCCCCATGTCTTCATCGGTCAGGTCCGGCCGCAGCCATTCCATTTCCATCTCCTTTGGCAGGAACAGCGGCATGCGGAAGGCATTGTCGCCGCTATTGTGTATCTGCCGCATAAGGGAATTGGCCGGACGCGTGATCAACGTGAACATCCCGCGCATTTCCCCCGTCTCCGGATCGGAAGGTATCTTCGTATTGTAGTGGTATAGGCCGGGGATGCAGAACATCGGCCGGTCCTTCAGCCGGACATGATACGGTATCTTGTTCTTCCAGCCCTTGATCTCCCGGTGTTCATAAATCCCCGTTACCGGGATCAGGCAACGTTTTTTGCGGATGCGGTTCCAAAACGAGCGCCTGTCATCGAGGATCTTTTCGCTGCGCGCATTGACCATCGATTTACGCATCGCCTTCACCTTTTCAGGCGTGTCCATATACTCGGCGATGATGCCCCATTCAAAATACTTGCGGTGATAACGACCGTCTTCCAGCACGATGACAGGATAGCGGTTATGGCCCAGCGCCAGGAAATGCATCCCCATGTCCAGGTCAAAATTGATCTCGCCGTCATGGGTCAGGTCGGGGAAATAATTGTCGATCAGTTGCAGCGCGGAATAAAAGGCAATGTCCAGGCACATATCAATATTTTTCGATCAGGTCAAAAGGGATCTTATCTTCTTCTTTGTCGTAGTTAAATTTAAGAAAAAGTTCGCCAAATTCCTCGTACAGTCCGATCTGTATCTTGTCACCGTCCTTTTTGGTGCGCCATTCGGAATGATGCCGGCGGATATAAGCCTTCATCTTCTCCTGGTAAACATCGGGCGGCTTCCAGTCCACCCCTTTTTTTGCCGCATAAAACACCTTATACCCAAAAGGCTGCCCCGCAGCCTTCTTCAACCTTTCCAGATGCTCGGCCAGCCCCGCATCATACAAAAAGGCATAAGGATCACGGTTAACCGCCGCCAGATGCTCCTCCGCCATCTCCTTTTCTTCCGCCTCATATGCCCGCAGCAGGAACGCAGCCTTCAACCGACCCTCATACCCCCGCGCAAAACTCTGCCGGACAAACCAGCGC
>Ga0206963_10266_pt1 | contig 15893 bp, 16 predicted proteins | sample Alteio_BWOrgHeat_28_FD_152958 | JGI IMG/M metagenome (GOLD analysis project Ga0206963, IMG submission 152958) | Enriched cells from forest soil in Barre Woods Harvard Forest LTER site, Petersham, Massachusetts, United States -... | ecosystem: Environmental > Terrestrial > Soil > Temperate forest >... | reverse complement strand
ACAACTCTCAACCACCCTGGGCCAAACACGAGTCCAACCCAGGGCCAGAAATACAATCCCAATAGAGCCGTGGTTGCGGCCACTACTTTAAGAACGCTGTAATCCAGCCCCGAAAAAAAGTTTTTTTCAAAACCACGAATCGTCGCAAGGATGGAGGGATAAAATTCAAACGCTAATAGCGGTCTTCCTAGGAGAAGCTCCTGACGAAACCCACACTTCTTGACCATCTTGCCCAATTTCATATCGTCGTCCGGACGAAGCGCTATCGCTTGGTGCGTTCCTATTGATTGATAGACCCTGGAACGAATGAGGTTGAATGCACCTATTCCAACCGCATGCCTAGCCCCAGGAAGGTGAAGTCTCCAGGGCTGTACGAAGATTAGGAAATGAACAGAAAATACGACTCCAAAGACACTGACCCAAGGATCTTTGGACAGAAAGTGGGGCAGCAAGGTGAGATGATCGACCGGGCCGGCCGCAACCATCGCCCTGCTAAACACCGTCGGATCCATCACGATATCGGCATCCGCAAATAGAAGCCACTCTCCCATCGCTTTCTGGGCACCTCTCCACAAAGCGTAGTTCTTGCCGATCCACCCATCAGGAAGCGATTCAATCGTCAGTACTATGAGCTCGGAAAACTCACTTTGGAGCTTAGCCAGAATCTCACCCGTATCATCCGTGGATCGGTCATTCACCACAATGACTTCATAGGGCCGATAGTCTTGGCGGAGCAAAGACCGAATGGCCGCTTCGACATGCTGTTCTTCATTTCTCGCGGCCACCACTACCGAGATAAGCGGGGATTTCTGATCCCCCCGGAGGGGAGGTACGTCCACAAGGCTACGTAGTCTTTTCATCCCCTTTAACGTATCGAACGTAAGGCCCGCAACGATCACTAAGAGCCCAAAGGCCAGAACTACCAATCACCACTCCTCTCAAGCACGCCCCTTCAGCATTCCATGCCAATAAAGACGAGGCAATAGATGCTTTTTTAGAAGGTACATGCTGAGCCTCTCCTTCCCTTGATCCCAAGGAAAGGTCTCTTGGGGCTTTCCGTCATAGTCAAATTCGGCCAGGATGAGACTTCCGTAGCCCGTCACCAGGGGACAGGAGGTATATCCATTATAGGAAGCGATCATCGGTTTTCCCGATCTGACTTTTAGTAAATTCGACACCAACACCGGAGCCTGCTTTCGAATAGCCGCGGCGGTTTTAGAGGTAGGAAGACTGCTCGCATCCCCCAACGAAAACACGTTGAGATATTTCGCATGCTGAAGGGTGTGTTTATTCACATCCACCCACCCGGCTTCACTAATCAGATCGCTCTTTTTCAAGAAGTCGGGGCAACTCATGGGTGGCGTCACGTGGAGAAGATCGTAAGCGGTGATCGTCCTCTCTTTGGTCGCTACATTTTCGAATACCGCTTCTCGGCTAGCGGCTCGCACTTCGACTAGGTTTTCCTTATACCTGGTGTTTATGTTTCTCTTGTGAACCACTCTCGTCAACGCATCGGCATATTTCTTCACACCAAAAATTCCGGCACTGGCCGACACAAACGTGACGTGGGTCTGAGACCTCACTCCCGATTTTCGGAAATGGTGCTCCGCCAAATACATGATCTTTTGCGGCGCCCCCGCACATTTCACCGGAGTGTTGGGGAAGGTGAAGACCGCGTTGCCCCCTTTGAAATGAGAGATCGCATCCCACGTCGAGGAGACGTACCGGTAATCAAAGATGCTGCAGACTCCCTTGGTCCCCACCGCCTCCTTCAGTCCCACCACCTTATCCCAATCCAACTGAATCCCCGCGGCCACGACAAGAAAGTCATATTGATACGTCTTCCCCTGTTGGGTCCGGACCAGATTCGCCTTAGCGTCAAAGCTCTCCGCTCTTTCCTGAATCCACGTCACCCCCTTGGGCATGACGTCCGCTTCCCATTTCTGAGTCACCTCTTTGGGATAGACTCCGGCCCCCACTAACGTCCACAGCGGCTGGTAGTAGTGATGCGAAGACGGCTCGATGACCGCCACGCCAATTTTGAGATTCTCCCGTTTCAATCGTGCCGCCACTGTCAAACCGGCCGATCCTCCGCCTATAATGATGATTTCATATGCTGGGTGGTTTCCCATTGGATGTCTCCGTTATCCAACTTTTCCGCAATTTAGATTTGCCGGAAGCGCGGTCATAATCTTCTTGGGTTCAGGAAGATTGAGTGAGTTCATGAGATTTACGAACTCAGACTCGGTTGTTGTGGCATTAATTCTACGATTAAAGCGCTTCTCCTCGCCAATCGTACTTACCGTCATTCCTTGATAATCGTGTGCCGGATAGACCAACGTCTCGTCCGGCAACCGGTAGAGTTTTTCTCGAATGCTATGGTAAAGAACGGAAGGTGAACCTCCTTGAAAATCGGTCCGCCCTGCCGATCGAATGCACAGAGCATCGCCGGTAAATACGCGATTGCCAACGTAGTAAGACACACAGCCATTGGTGTGCCCCGGCGTGGAGAGCACTAAAATATTGATATTTCCCACGTGAAGGGTCTGTTGATCGACTACCTTCTGATCGGCGCAACTAACCCCCGAGGCGCTGCTTGCGACAGTCACCGCATTGGTGCGGCTTCTTAGTTCACCGGCACTAGTGACGTGATCCGCATGAGCGTGGGTCTCTAATACATAAGAAAGCACCAGATCCAATTGCTGAATCAGCGTTAAGTCTCGATCGAGAAGTTCCAATACAGGATCTATAAGCACCGCCTGACGAGAGAGCGAGTCCGCTAGCAAATAGGTATAGGTGTGGCTCTCACTATCAAAGAGCTGTCGAAAAATATCCAATGTTATTCCCCCTTTTTCCCATGAAGCTCACTTTTACCATTAGCCCCACCCGTTGGGAAAGCTCGTGCGCTGCTGCGATGCGCCTTAGCGCACGCCCGGATGACAAGTCGCATAACATTGGCTAGCGTCGGTGATATGATTTCAAAAGCCGACAACGGACTCGCATTGTCCATTCTGCTAACGAAACGCGATCCGCACCCACCACTCACTCCAAAAAAAATCTGGAAGCCCGAACTTAGGAAAGAGATCTCATTGATCCACGCGCCCGCCGACGTCATCGCCGGCCTTCACTTATGGAATGACGACATCGAAAGCTGCCATGCGATCGCTCAAGCCACCGAAAAACCAAATTTCAACTACTGGCATGCCATTCTCCACCGACGCGAAGGTGACTTTGGAAATTCGAAATACTGGTACCGTGCCGTCGGTGACGATCATCCGGTGCTGCTGGCGATGAAGGCGGCTTACCCTAACTGGGATCCTATTCACTTCGTCGATCACTGTGAAAAGCACGAAAACACCGACACACTCATGGCGATACAGGCCCAAGAGATGGAACGGCTGCTTCAGTTTTGCCGGCCCTCTGACTCTTAATCGAAAAGGTATCCGTTACTGAGTCGAAACGTTCGATTGGGTAACGGATACCTTTTTCCTAATTAGGGGGTTCTCCACTTTGACTGAGCCGAATCGCGAGAAGTCTCTATCGGCGGTCCAAAGGCAGGTTACCCCGAACTCACGGCACAAAGTCACTATCCGAGCATCGTGAACGACCGGGCCGACCGCTTTACTTTGCGTCAGATTATCTTTGAGAAGGTCCCAGTAACGATTCCCCTCCCCTATTAAACGAATAGTCGGCGAGGCGAGCCAAGCGTCCACCTGCGCTACCGCCAGAGCGAACGGCGTCGGGGGACGGTAAATCTTAGGGTGCGTGACGATTGCCAGAAACTCGTGCACGCAGGGCCAGGGGATTCCCCAGTCTAACCCAGTCTCGACCAACCATCTCACTTTCTCAGAAGCCTTGGCATGCCACGAAGAATCCTCACGGTGAGCGTACACCAGGATATTGGTATCTACCGCGATCATTCCCCACGTCCTTTATAGATCTCTTCTCTCACATTTGCCCAATCGCCCTCTTGGATCCCATCCTGCAACCCCTCCCCTTTAAAACTAGCCTTCTTAAGGGTGAATTTAATCGGCCGCTGCTTCTGGTCCAGCATGCGACGTAAGGCCGTTTCAATCACGCCTTTCAAGGATAGCCCCTTTTCGGCGGCATACTTTTTTGCCTCACGCATGAGTTTTTCCGACAACTCGATAGTGGTTTTCATACATAAAAGCATAACATAGCACCCATATTTATGGGTACAGGAAAGTATTTCGCCGATCCCCGCAAAGCTTGTCCGGACAGAAGGTCTTGATTATCCGTACACAAACAGCATTGCGGCCTGGTAAAAGGAACAACTACTTAGCTTTTGCCGCCACCAACCAAGTCCCCCGTGACTCCCCCAATGCCCTAGTGACGCACGCTCCGAAAAAAAGAATCATGGCGGAGTAGTAGGTCCAAATCAAAACGATCAAAACTGAAGCCGAAGCGCCGTACATGGATGCGACGGCACTTCGGCCGAGATAGAGTCCAATGGCCAGCTTCCCGATCGTAAAGAGTAAGGCCGTAGTCGCCGATCCCACGACAAGACTTCTCCATCGCAAACGCACGTTCGGTAAGACCCGAAACATCAAGGCAAAGAGAACGGTGATGAGCAAGAACGAAACCAAATTCGACAAAACATACAAGACCACTGACGGCGCCGGCAGGTAGAACGAGAAATATTTATCCAAAGCGGCTAGCAAAGCGCTAACCGTGAGTGACACCAATAGCAAAAAACCGATCGAAACGACTAACGCAAAAGACAAGAGCTGGCTCCTCGCCAAGCTTCTTAGGCCAGAGACATTTTTCTTCTGCGGAACATCCCAAAGATAGTTTAAGTCGCTTCTTAGCTCGACAAAGACACCGGTAGCTCCCAATAGCATGGTAACGATTCCTACGATGGACGCAATCACGTTACTCCGGGTGTAGTTGGTAGAAGCAATGAGTTTCTGGATAACGTCAGCCCCCTGCGCCCCGATAAGTCCCGAGACTTGAGTCATTAGCTCTCCACTCGCCGCCTCTTTTCCAAAGATAAGACCAGCGATAGCGACCGACACGATTAAGATCGGGCCTAAAGCGAAGATAGTATAGAAAGACAGCGCTGCCGATAAACGGAACGCATTGTGGTCAAACCAAGATTTCCCGGACGCTTTGATGATCTTAAGAAAGAATTTCACTCTGCCTCTTAATGCCGAAAAGCAATGCAACCTCAGTGCCAGTGATCCTCTACCAAACGTCACGGTAATGCAGGTGAACTGTGGCAAAGGGCAACGAAACACATCGCTTCCCTGCAGTAAAACCGTGGCATATGCCTTGCACCGTCTAAATCACAAACATAAAAAAGGAGACCCATCATGGTTTGGAAAGCACACAAAAGAAAGCAGAATGACGCTAAAACAACCAACGATTCCAACTGCCGTATGTCTCTCCTAGACGGAGAAGAGTTCGGTAAATTTGCTGAAATGCTCGTCGAGCTTGAAGAAGGTATCCGTACCGAAATTCGATCCATGGAAGTCCCAAGCCGTTCTCCCATTCGTCTATCCCACAAATGAGGTGAGTTATGTTTAAGTTACCCCCATTGCCCTATACCTATGATGCGTTAGAACCTTACATCGATGTTGAGACGATGCACGTCCATCACGACAAGCACCATAGAGGATATGTCGACAAACTAAATGAATCGCTAGAGGAACATCCCAGTTACCGGCAATACCCCTTAGATAGACTACTTCGGGAAGTCGACGCTCTACCTGCAAAGCTAAGAATTTCCGTGATCCGTAATGGCGGTGGTCATTACAATCACAGTCTTTTTTGGAAGGGGCTCTGCCCCCGAGGGAAAGAGGAGAAGGGACTTCTTTCCCCCAAGGATGAGCTTGCGAAATCCATAGACAGGGACTTCGGATCTTTTGAAGATTTTCGCGTCCGTTTTTCGGATCTCGCCAATTCCCATTTTGCCAGCGGATGGGCTTGGCTCTCGGTCGATGATCACTACGATGAAAAGGGAGATCTCACCCGAAAGCTCTTGGTACATACCACCCAAGACCACGAGAATCCGCTGACCCGGGGGCTCTATCCCCTCTTTGTCGTCGATCTTTGGGAGCATGCTTACTACCTAAAGTATCAAAATAGGCGGCCCGAGTTCTTAGAGGCACTGTGGAACATCGTCAACTGGGATGAAGTTGCGATGCGGTTCACAGCCGAAGATCAGCAAGTCTGCTCAGCCGCATAAAAAAAAGAAGCGAAAGAAACGGCGTTGACACTAAGAGTCTAGGCGTCTTATTCGTGGGGCATGAAAAAACTCCACTTGTTGAAATGGGTGCTCTCAATCACGTTCCTGGCCTTGTCGTGGGAAGCCAGTGCCATCGATATGACTAAAACGCCCGCTGAACTCACGGCTCCGGACTATCGCCCCGGCATCGTTCGGCATGTAGTGCTCTTTCGCTATGCCGAAAATCTCGATCCCAAAACGAGAGTGCAGATTACGAATCAGTTTCTTGCGTTGCAAAATACCTGTCTTCGCAATGGCAAGCCTTACCTTCTTTCCATTGAAGTCGGAGACCAAAACAGTGGGGAAGGCGCAAATCAAGGCCTCGAACAAGGATACCTCGTCTCTTTTCGCTCAGAAGGCGACCGAAACTACTATGTCGGGCAGCCTGTGATTAAAGATCCACAATTCTACGACCCCAGCCATCAGAAATTCAAAGACGCGCTAGGTCCCCTGTTGATAAAGAACGCCTTGGCGTTACTGGTTTTTGATTTCACGGTCGAAAGGGCCACGATGCTGGGAATCCCGTTCTTGCCCATTTCGCTGCCTGAACCCAAATACTAATAGGGATTCGTTCTCCGAGCCTTTTTCCTTTACTTCCCCTCGATGGCTCCGGACAGTGAATGGATGAAAGCACTCATCTATCAGGGCTTTGGCGACACCTCTGTTATTCAATTGGAAGAAGTCCCCGTCCCGATCCTTCGTCCCGGCGAAGTGAGAATTTCCGTCCGAGCCAGCGGATTAAACCGCGCCGACATCTCACAGAGGCAAGGCCACTACCCACCGCCTCCTGGCGAGAGTGAAATTCCAGGAATGGAAGTGGCGGGCGTTATCCTGGAAAGGTCTTCGCAAGCGAGACGTTTCCAACAGGGCGACCGCGTCATGGCGCTTTTGGCGGGAGGAGGTTACGCCGCGGAGGCTTGTGTGGATGAGGGTTTGGTGATGCCAATTCCCAACGGACTTTGCTTCGAAGAGGGCGCTGCCATTCCCGAGGCCTTTCTCACCGCTTACCGAAATATTTTTGAGCTCGGAAATTTAAAGAAGAACCAAACCCTACTTATCCACGCCGGTGCCAGCGGAGTGGGAACCGCCGCCCTTCAACTCGTCAAAGGCGTGGCCTCCCGGACGTTCGTGACGGTGGGTACGGAAGAAAAAGCCCGGGCCTGTCGAGAGCTGGGCGCGACGCCTATTCTCTACAAGCTGGAGGACTTTGCCTCTCGAGTACTGGAAATGACGGAAAACAGAGGAGTGGATCTCATCTTAGATCCGGTGGGCGCCAGCTACTTCGATAACAATCTAAAGAGTCTCGCCATGGGAGGAACCATGGTCCTCATCGGCCTGATGGGAGGCTCCAAAGCCAATCTCGATCTTAGTTTACTCATGAAAAAACGGGCGCGCCTATTGGGAAGCACCCTGCGCGGGCTGCCCTTGTCTGAGAAGCGAGAGACGGTTGAGAGCTTCTCCCGATCTTTTCTAGGTCAATTCGAACGCAAGGCGCTACACCCAGTCGTCGATAAGATCTTCTCCTACTCCGAAGCGGCACTGGCTCAGACACGCATGGAAGAGAATAGGAACACCGGTAAGATTATTTTGCAGTGGTAAGTCACTAGCCTTTACCCCACCCTCGGGAAGGCGCGTCGGCCGTCGCCTAGATTGGGCTGTAGCCCGTCCTTCAATAAGACGATATAATCGAGCCTCATGAAATTTCTAATTTTAGTCGCAGTGTTCGTCTCAGGCTGTGCCACCGTGCCAACCTCGACCGACCCCAATGCTCCGGCGGGGATGGCTTCTAATGAGCAGAAGCAGGTGGAGATCTCTTCACTCGTTAAAGAGAGCCCGGAATTTAAAAACGCCGAATTATTTGATCGGTGGATTCATGGCTCGCTATCGGACGACGAGCTTACGGCGGTCAAGAAAGAATGCCGCACCAAAGGCAACCCAAATCTCTTCTGCCCAGCGTTTTCGAATAGGTCGCTATCTGACCGCATCCGCGTGAAGTTAAGAGTCCCCAGACCACCCGAAATCAAGGTGGTAACCGCCGCCCCCGTTGAAATGGCTGGCTCAAAGATCAAGAACCTGAAAAAGCTTCGTAAAGAAAAGGTACCTCCGCTGCTCAAAGGGCTTGCAGGGGCCAGTCTTGAACAGCTTCGCAAAATGGCCAGAGTGGCTTCCAAGGAGCCCCGTTGTCCCAACAATGTCCTAGTGGCGGTGGCGGCCACCCTCGAGGATTACCTTCCCGCGCAAGTGACTTCCGATGAAATTGCACCGCTTTATGAGCGAGCGGCTCGCTGTTTTCCCAAGAGATCTCTCGATCGCGAAAATTTCCTGACTCGCGCCGGACTGCTCTATGTTTACAAAAATGATTATGTTCAGGCAGAACGACTCTTCTCGAAAACGAGCGGGATTGATGCCTTTTCCGGCAGAACTCTCTATTGGCTCTACCGGTCTCGTCGAGAGTTAGGAAAGACGGCCGCGGCGGAAAAAGCGTTAACCAAGCTGCTTGAACAACATCGTTTTTCCTTCCACGCCATTTTGGCCGGACTACTTGCCGGGAAAGACGCCGCGACCGACTATTTTAAAAGCGGTGCCACGGGAGTTGCTCTAAAACGATCGGCACAGAATAAAAAGATTAATAAGTTCTTGGAAGCTATCGAATCCTTGCATCAGTTTCATTTCGACGAGAGCGGCTCGGTCCTCGCCGACTGGACGTCAGACTGGTTTGCTCACATGGAACCCAATGTGCGGATCTATCTGGCGGAGTTAGGGGACCCCGCACTTCAGGCCTCTTCAGTGCCGGCCCTTCTGTTGCGACGTCCTTCGCTCATCCAGCGAGAGACGATGGAGCTAGCGTATCCTAAGGCGTTTTTCTCTTCTTTTGAGAAACAGTCCACCACCGCCGATCCGCTGTTACTCTTGGCGCTAGCGCGCAAGGAGAGTCTATTCGACCCCAAGGCGGTCTCGCCTACCAATGCCCAAGGGTTACTACAAATTCAGCCCGAGACCGCACGCAAGCTGATCTCGGAAGCCTCTCCCACCGGTCCTCCGGATCTGCTTAATCCTGAAACCAATATTACCCTGGGCGCCAAATATCTATCTCAGTTGATTGAACGCGAAGGAGGCAATCTGCTCCTGGCCCTGGCCGCTTACAACGCCGGAGAAGATGCGGTGCGTAATTGGGGTAAGCGCTATCCCACAGTCGATCTCATTCTCTTTATCGATCTCATCCCTTACCGAGAAACCCGAGACTACGTCACGGTCGTGCTGGCTAACTATTACTGGTACACCCGCGGTTACGGTGCCCCGGGATCGGATCCGATTAAGAAATTGGCGGCGGAACTGGCGAAGAAATAGCATTTGACCGTTCCCCCGTCATTTTCCGCGATAGTCTGCCCTACTTCTTAGCCACTTCAGCCGCCACTCTGGTAAGGCCTTCGACTACCGAATGAAAGTAGTTGTGTTGGAGCACTTTCGAAGCGCCAAACCTACCCACGAGCTCTTTCTGAATTACGGGAACCTTGGCGGTACCACCGGTGCAACAGACAATGTCGACTTGAGAGGGGGTAAGCCCCGCCTGCTTTAGCGTCTCATCGAGCGTGGAGGTGATGGCACGTACTTGCGATTCGGTGAAGGTATCGAAGTTCTTTCGTGAAATAGACTCTTCGATCTCAATGGCGGGATGATCTAAATTGATCACGACCGAGTCGGCGTCAGAGAGTCCTCTTTTTGCCCCTTCGATGTTCTCAAACACATAAAAGCCCAACTGCTCCTCAACCAGACGTAAGAGCCGGTCTAGCTTTTCACGATCGACGGGGTTAATGACCCATTGTTTGACGTTTCTCAAGAATTCGAGAATGTCGCGTTTCTCCAAATAATTGATATCCGCGGGAGAACACAAACGCTCCATCAGATGAATCGGCATTCTAAGAATATTTGAGCCAAAGGGGATGCGATACTCAACGTCGGCTCCGAAGTAACGGGACAGGTCATGCCTCATGATGGCCCCGTCCAGAGCATCTCCCGCGATGGAAACGCCTCCCAGCGACAAGACATCTCGGGGGTGATATTCGGCGGGACCAATCTTTACGATCGTAAAATCGGACGTGCCACCTCCAAAATCGGCGACACAGACCACCTTTTCTTCTTTCAACTGTCCTTTGAACTCTTGCGCGGCCGCGATCGGTTCAGGGCAAAATTCGATGTGCTTAAAGCCCGCGCGCTTTGCCGACTCTTCCAATCGAAACTGGGCAAACTTGTCATCCGCGTCTTCAACCGCAAATCTCGCCGGTCGCCCAAGAACGACACTATCGACGTCGGCTTGAAAATGCGCGTTGGCGCGCTTGCGCATCTCCGCCAAGAACAGTCCGATGATGTCTTCTAAGTTCAGTGGCCGATCGTCTATCCAGGTTCCGACAAAGCTTCGCGTGGGCAACTGCTTCTTAATCGATCGAATAAGCCTGCCCTGCCCCTGGCTCTCCGCAAACTGGGCCACCGCCTCGGCTCCGTAAAAAACGCGATGCTGATTGGGGAAGAAGAGCACGCTTCTTAGTACCGTGGTGTCTTTGGCCATGGGATCAAGGGCGATAGGTTTATGGATTTTGTCCGACTCAGCGGCCGCGAGTAATGAGTTCGAAGTCCCAAAGTCGATCGCGTAGACCAGCCCACGAGACGTGGTTGTTGTTTTACTCAACGAAGCATACCTCTGTTAAAAGATTGTCCTATTATAGCAGTAATGTCGACGCCGGAAGTACTATCGCTAGCATCGTTGGAATCCTTGAGGTACCCCTAGAAGGTATGAGTGTCTTACAAGCCGATCTCATCTTGGTACTGGCCTCCGCGCTATGGGGTGGAGGTTTCCCCGCAACTAAGTGGGCGCTGCTTAATATGCAACCCTGCTCCTTCCTGGCCTGGCGATTTCTGATCGCAACTCTGCTGCTAGTTATCATTTTCCCTCGAAAGGCCTTCCCCCGCACACGCTTCGAATGGACATTCGCCGCATCGATGGGAACCCTATTGGGCTTAGGGTATGTATTTCAGACCATTGGTTTGCAATACACCTCTACCGGCAAAGCCGGATTTATCACGGGGCTTACGATCGTATTTGTCCCAGTCATAGACGCAGTGGCCAACCGCCGGGGCATCTCACCGAAAAATGCCTTGGGAATTTTCACTTCATTTTTGGGGCTTAGTTTTTTGTGTATCACCACAAGCTACAAGCTCGAGAGCACAGACTTGTGGATAGTCGCCTGCGCGGTGAGTTTCGCTTTTCAAATTGTCGGGCTGTCTCGCTGGGGAGCCAAAGTTTCCGTCCTAGCCTTTACTACTGCTCAACTTTTCTTTTCATTCGTCGTTTCAGCCGTCGGAGCGCTCATTTTGGAGGCCCCGACCCTTACCCACGACACAACGACATGGTTCTGTCTGGCCTACACGGCCATATTGGCGACCGCCCTTACTTTTGTTATTCAGACCAAGGTGCAGCCATACACCTCGCCCACCCATGCCGCTTTGATTTACGCCCTAGAGGCGGTATTTGCGACGATCATGGGCTGGCTCTGGCTAGACGAACATCTAACAACGAGAGACTTACTCGGATGCGCGCTCATCGGACTAGGGATTGTGATCGTGGAAATCAAAGGACGCGCGAAACCCGAAGGGGTTACCGGCGAAGGCTATTCTTAATAGCTCGCTTGCGGGCCGCGATCGATTTTTTCTTGCGACGAACTGAGGGCTTCTCGTAGTACTCGCGACGACGAATTTCAGAGAGAATGCCTCCCTTTTCGCAGTCTTTTTTAAACCTTCGAAGGGTGGCTTCGTAGTGCTCGCCTTCCCTAACTTTAATTCCAATGCGAAAATCGGCCAAAGTGCGTTACCTCCTGAAACCCGGAGGATATCAAAACTTTCCTGGGCCCTCAAGCACGGCTTTGGGGGGTCCCAAAATCATCTAAAAGCGTCATAACCGGTCCAAGGACCGTGGCCGGAGATTGCCCGGCGTCGTTTGAAATGACATATTAGGGCCCGGAGGCCAAATGAGTGAGATGACTTTCGTTACCCACGCCGACGCCAAGGATTGCCAATTTATCGATGTTCGCGAACCCGTGGAGTTTGCATCGGAGAAGATTCCCGGCACTACACTAGTCCCCCTGTCACAGCTGGATAAGCTTTCCGACGCCTTGGACCGAACTCAACCATTGGTAATCGTCTGTCGCACGGACAACCGGGCCAAGCAGGCGGGAGAACGCCTCCGTAAAAAGGGTTTCGGCGATGTGCGCATTCTAAAGGGCGGCATTGAAAGCTGGAAAGCATCCGGAAAACCCATCGAACGAGGCGCTCAAAAAGTTTGGGCCATGGACAGGCAGGTGCGTTTTGCCGCCGGTCTTTTTGTTCTCTTGGGCGTCATCGGCGCCTGGCGTGTCAATCCGTCTTGGATCTTTTTCAGCGCCTTTGTCGGAGTTGGCCTGATGTTTTCAGCCCTGACGAATACCTGCGGAATGGCAACTATGCTTAGTAGAATGCCTTGGAATCGGGTCAAGCCTTAATCGTCGATTGCTTTGAGATATTCACTCCTAAGCTCGTTTTTATGATAGTACGAGACCATGTCGACCGCCCCCATAATAACCAAAGCCAGCGAGGCCATTGCAGAGGGAAAATTAGTTATCTTCCCCACGGAGACCGTCTATGGTCTTGGCGCCAATGCTCTGGATGCCAAAGCTTGTGCTGCTATCTTTCAAGTCAAAGACAGACCTCATTTTAATCCGCTGATTGTTCATATTGCGGACCCGGCGCAAGTGACAACGCTTACGACTTGGATTCCTCCCAAGGCTTCGACGTTAATGCTGCACTTTTGGCCGGGCCCCTTAACTCTGGTATTGCCAAAATCAGAACTCATTCCCGATATCGTCACGGCGGGACTTGGAACCGTCGCCCTTCGCATTCCCGATCATGCCGTTGCCAGAGTTCTGCTAGAGGCCTCGGGCCTTCCCATCGCGGCTCCCAGCGCCAATCGATTCCAGCACCTAAGCCCCACCGACGTGGATCACATCGATCCGCTGATACGAAAACAGGCTGCCGTCGTTTTAGATGGTGGGCCCAGTCGCGTTGGGCTTGAATCGACCATTATCGGCTTCCAAGGGGACATGCCTTATTGCCTGCGTCTCGGCGGACTGTCCTTAGAATCGATCGAATCGGTGGTTGGCCCATTGATTGCCGCCCCCCCAAGCGACGTCCCGCTCGCTCCAGGAATGTTCGTGAAACATTACTCGCCCAGAAAACCCCTCATTTTGTGGAACGGCACGCTATCGCATGATCCCAGCCGCTGTGCTTTTGTCTCATGGCAACAGCCGCCGAATCGGATTCCGTTTGGGCGTAATGAAAGACTCTCTGCCAGTGGAGATCTAAAAGAGGCCGCGGCCCGCCTATTCTCGGTATTACGCTCCCTCGATGAGTCCGAAGTAGAATGCATTTACGCAGAACTGGTCCCCGACATCGGCTTGGGGAGGGCCATCAACGACCGACTTCGCAGGGCAGCGACTTCCGAGATAGAGACCGGCCTGGTCACGAGTGCCCTACGCTTTTGAGCGAAGGCCACGCTTCCTTCTCGGCAATCACAAAAGAAAACGTGGAACCCACGTCCGGAATAGATTCGACCCAAATGCGACCGCCATGCCGCTCGGTAATACGTTTACAGATAGCCAGGCCTATCCCGGTGCCCGGGTATTCCTCTTTCGTATGCAGCCTTTGAAACAGTTTAAAAATGCGTTCCGCAAATTCCGCCGCAATCCCAATTCCATTGTCTTTAACGGAAAATCTCCATTGGCCCTGACCGGCCTCCGCGACGATTTCAATGTTAAGAGGCTCGTTCGGTTTACGATACTTGATCGCATTGCCGATCAAATTTTGTAGGAGCTGACCGATCTGGACCGGATCGGCGATGATCGTGGGAAGTCTTTCATAGGTTATATTCGCTTTGCTCTCTCGGATGGGCTCTCGCAGCGTTAATATCACCCGATGTAAGACTTCGTTAAAATCGGTAACCTCAAAGGGATCATTTTTTCGGTCGACATGAGAGTACATTAATAGGTCATCGATTAAACTGTGCATCCTAGCCGCCCCATCTACGGCGTATTTGATATATTCGTTGGCGTCCGAATCCAACTTACCGTGATACTTGCGCTGTAACATCTGCACAAAACTGGTCACCATCCGAAGCGGCTCTTTGAGATCATGGGAGGCGACATAGGCGAATTGCTCAAGATCTTTGTTTGATCGGGCAAGCTCCGCCGCTTGTTGGCGCAGCCGATATTCCACGTCCTTAAGCCTAGAGATATCGATCATCACCCCAACCATTCGAACCGCACGTCCTGAAGCATCAAACAGAACGTGTCCCCGATCCAAAATGTCGCGGCAGGCTCCCTCTCTTCCAAAACGGTACTCCTCCTGCCATTGCCGTTCACCTGACTCTATCGTCCCTCGAATTGACCTCCATATTCGGTCTCTATCGTCTGGATGCATGTGAGCTCTCCAGCAATCCAAATCGGACTCCCAACGACTTGGCTCAGTTCCCGAAAGACGATAAAAAGCTTCGTTGTGCCATATCTCGCCCGTCAGCAAATTCCAATCCCACACGACATCGTTCGTCACCTTAGCCAGAGTTTCGAATCGTTCATTACTACTTTTAAGATCTTCAGCAATTCGCTTCGCCTGCGTGACATCTCGAAACACGGCCACCGCCCCCACTCGCTGGCCGTTCTCATCATAAAGCGGTTGCGCTCCGACTTTGATGTCGACGCCATCGGGAATCGATCCATTTCGAATGTGCAACTCAACGCCCTCGACCGTCTCCCCATTTGCCGCTCGAATCAGCGGGTGTTGTCCTTCTGGGCAAGGCGTCTCTGCGTCCGATAAAAATACCCCATAGTTCTCGCTCCAGGCCGAAGCCGGACCATGCATGAGCGGCTTGCCTATAATGCGTTCGGCTGCGGGATTTAGCACCGCGAGTTCACCCGAATGATCGATCATAGCGACCCCATCCGCCATGCTATCCAGCACCAACTGAAGAATCTGCTTTTGACTACGCAGTTCTGACTCTGACCTGGCAAGCAGGTTTGCACGCTCCTCTAGCGCACGGCTACGCTCGCGTACTTTGTGTTCCAAAGTTTCGTTGAGGGTGCGTAGTGCCATCTCTGCTTTGCGCCGACTAAGCGTTCCCAGGAAAAGTAAGGGGACAAGCATCGAAACCAAGATTTGAAGCAGAGGCATGTTTTGAGCAAACAGATAGTGAAGAAGAGCCCAAACCGCTCCGGCGCTAACCACTGAAACCACAACCTCGCGCCCCCTAAAACCCACCAAAAACCCAGGCATACTCACTCCGATCACAGCAAAGCAAATTGGTGGCAATTTGAGCCACACTAGATCACTTTGCCCTCGAATCCAATCGCCGGGTCATTCACTTATCATACTAGCCCCTTACGAGCCTTTCCTTGAGATTTTCTATCAAATTGAGTAAAATGCGCTTCTCTTTACCAAAACAAATTACGAAAGGTTCCCATGCCGCTAGCGTTATCTCCAGAGCTGCTATTTCTGGCTGCCGCCGTACTCATGGTGGGAATCTCGGTTTTCGTCCTCGGCCGACTGCTGCGTTTTTTGTTTACCCTAA
>Ga0206963_10265_pt1 | contig 15928 bp, 14 predicted proteins | sample Alteio_BWOrgHeat_28_FD_152958 | JGI IMG/M metagenome (GOLD analysis project Ga0206963, IMG submission 152958) | Enriched cells from forest soil in Barre Woods Harvard Forest LTER site, Petersham, Massachusetts, United States -... | ecosystem: Environmental > Terrestrial > Soil > Temperate forest >... | reverse complement strand
GGCCACATAGCCGCCGACTTTTTCTCAACCGCAAACATCCGTTCCTTGCTTGTCCTTTGCAGAGGTCGCTTCGTTCCTCGCGATGACGCGGTGGGACAACATATATTTTTCATGAATTTATTGTGATGTTTTAATATTCCGGGTGCTATTCTTGGAAAAGTCGTATTTTTGAGTGAACTTATCGAAAAACAGCGATGGCAACATCAGAAAATACAGCGCTCATGAATATCGTCCACAATAAAGATATAGGTACCAAACAAAAAGCGCTTGCCATTAACCTGGACCCAAAAACCTACGGCTCTTTCGCCGAGATAGGTGCAGGGCAGGATGTAGCCGCCAATTTTTTTAAAGCCGGCGGGTCGTCGGGTACTATAGCCAAAACCATGTCGGCTTATGATATGGTGTTTTCTGACGCCATTTACGGTGTGCAGCAGGTGCGCAGGTATGTAAGTGAGCAACGACTAATATCCATGCTCGACCATGAGTACGGGCTGCTGATAGAGCGTCTGGCTGCTCAACGCGGCGATACCACTACTTTTTTTGCTTTCTCTGACACCATATCGGCGCTTAACTATCAAAAAACAAACGAGGCGCACGGTTGGATGGGCGTTCGCTTCCAGTTAACACCCAATGGCGAATACAATAATGTCGTATTGCACGTAAAACTGTTGGATAACGACAATAACCTACAGCAGCAGGCAGTAGGCATTTTGGGCGTGAACCTTTTGTACGCCTGCTTTAACTACCATGAGAATCCGGCGATATTTTTACTCTCGCTGATGGATGATTTGGCCAAAGACCGTATACAAATAGATATGGTACGCTTTGAAGGGCCGAACTTTGACAAGGTTGATAACAGGCTGATGAGCCTGCTGTTAGTTAAATATGGCTTCTCAGATGCGGCTGTGTTTGGCCCGGATGGGAAGAATCAGCAACCATCTGAGGCATTATATAAAAAACATGCCGTGGTTATCCGCGGGCGTTTCAGGCCCATTATCAATGTGCATTTGGACATGCTGAACACCGGTGTAAAGCAGTTTATGCAGGAGCCGGATGTTGACAAAACCCACGTGCTGGTGGTTACCGAGCTTACCCTGCAATCACTGAAAGAACGCGATGCCGACGAAAACTCGGAAATAGATGAAAAGGACTTTTTGGACAGGGTTGACATATTATGCTCACTTGGGCAAACGGTAATGATCTCCAATTTTCACGAGTATTATAAGCTGGTGGCCTATATATCAAAAATCACCAAGCTAAAGTTAGGCGTGGTGTTGGGCTACCCTAACCTGGAATATATATTCTCTGAGGAGCATTACCAGGACCTGCCGGGCGGTATTTTGGAGTCGTTCGCTACGCTGTTTAGCCGCAAGGTGAAACTGTTTATATACCCAACCCTGCGCGATGGCGTTATCTTTAATTGCCTGCGTTTTCACCCGCCAGCACATCTTATCGACCTGTACCGCTACCTGATAGCCAATAATAAGATAGAGGATATCCGTCACTTTAACGAAAATAACCTCCACGTGCAAACCGACAAGGTGCTGCAAATGATAAAAACCGGCGAAGAAGGCTGGGAACAATACGTGCCGCCTGAAGTGGCATCGATGATCAAAGATCGTTGCTTGTTTGGGTATGCTTGTGATGTGGAAGGGGTTAAGGAAAAGTAATTTCGGATCCCGATAGCTATCGGGACGGATGGTCGATTTCGGATTTTGCTAATTCCATTATTTTTTGAATCTATTGATTCAAGAGTTGTTCGCTCAATACAATCTTTTGTTTTCAAACATTGCTTTTCGCCGCTCAATTGCCGCGGAGGCTTTGTTCTTTGTCTTGATACAAAGAACCAAAAACTAAGCGTAGCGACCTCATGAACACCTGCAAAAAACAAACAATAGGTGAATAAATCAAGTCAGCCCGAAATGCTTCTTTGCCGCACAGGGCCTTTGCCCCGCAAAACGGACAGAACCTGGGCGGCTGAATCGAAACCCTGCTGTCGCCTGCGCCGGCCTTTGCCCCTCTGTTCCGATTCGCAATGCCCTGCAGCCGCACAAGGCCAGCATTGTTCTATCCGTTTTCACCCGAAGCTGCCCGGGCTGACGGAAGTGGAAAATAAAAGCTTTAAGGATATAAAGAGACTTGTGTTAGAAAAAAGAAAAGCGGGCAAAGGCCTGCCAACAAACGCGGGCCTGGGAATCTTGCCTCGAGCGGGGAAGGATTTTGTTGGCTTGATTTATTCACTTTTTAATTATTTTTTTAAAGGTGTTCATGAGGTCGCTGCGCTTAGTTTTTGGTTACTTTTGGATCAAGCCATACGGCGCAGCCCTCTTAAGTACCTTTAAAAAACAAAACAACCCACGAAAAACGTAACAGCCTCCGCGGCAATTGAGCGGTGAAAAGATATGTGCGAACCGGAAAGATTGTACTGACTACCCGCATTCTTAAACCAAACAACCCATTTTTCCACCCAACTCCTCGTCCCCACATCAAAATTTCCTGCCATTTCACCGATTGCTTTCGCCCGTTCACCGACATAATCCCGCCGTACATCTATTAGACCCAAAACTGCTGTAACGTATCTTATTCGGGGTCGTCTTATGGTTGTATTTAATGAAACAGAACAACAAAACAATTGACAATCAAAATAATAAGACAATGAAAACAAAAACTTTTTCCATCATCGCTTTTACAGTATTAGCACTTGGAGTAGGTAGCGTAGCTAAAGCAGCAAATGGTAACAAAGAAGTAGCCACAGAATTAACCCACGTTAACAAGATCAATAAAATTGAGGTTTACGGAAACGTTGAGGTATTCGTATCAAACGGTAACGACGACAAAGTAAAAGTGTACAACCACTACTACGCCGAAGATGCCCTGGTTCAAAACACAAACGGTGTGTTAAGAATATCATCATACAAAGCCGAAAAATTGGTAGTATGGGTTACCGCCAAAGACCTCGAAAAGATCAGCGCTTATGATAATGCTGAAGTTAGGTCATTTGGTAAGCTTTCAGAAACCGACCTGAATGTAGACCTGCACAACCACGCTTATGCAAACCTTGACCTGAACACCATCAGCACCAACTTAAGTATAGCCGACCAGGCCAAAGCCGATCTTAGCGGTTCAGCCATCAACTACGATCTGCAGTACGGCCGCTCAACCACCGTTAACCAAAGCAGCTTTGCAGCCGAAAGCATTACTAAAGTGATGAAAGGCGGCAGCGCACAAGTTTCTGAAGACGAACTGGCCGGCTTATAACCTTTACTTTTGCAAAAGTTCAACATATATTCTGGGAGCTATGATCTTATGGTCATAGCTTTTTTATTTTTAATGTAACATCATTTGTATATTCGTAGTCACAAAAACCAAAAACAAAACCCATCATGAGAAAACTACAATTAGCTATATTTATTTTGCTGGCAGGCATTGGCCTGGCCGGTTTATCGTCATGCAACTTTAATTGTGTGCGAGGTTCGGGCCATCAGGTAACCGAAACACGCAAGGTTGATGACTTTACCCGCATCGAAATTTCGGGAGGCTTTAAAGTGAATTTGAAGCAGGATAGCTCGCTAAACATTGCCATAACGGCCGACGATAACCTGCTAAAGTATATTAAAACTAAGGTTGAAGACGGAAAGCTCGTCATAAAAACAAAGCGCAACCTGTGTAACAGCGGCGAGATGACACTTAATATCGGCATCCATAAATTGGAAGAATTACGTTCGTCAGGCGCTATTGAAGTTACCGGCGACGGGCTGATAACTACCAAAGACCTTAACTTTGATCTTTCAGGCGCCAGCAAAATAACACTGAACCTGAATGCCGCCAATGTTACAACCACCGGCAGCGGCGCTACCGAGCTTTATTTAACGGGGCAAGCCAGCTCGCACCATATCAATATCAGCGGAGTGGGCCACATACATGCATTTGATTTTGTGGTTGGCGACTATGATATAGAAACATCAGGCGCCGGCGATGCCGAAATAAACGTACTGCACAACCTGGCTGTACACAGCAGCGGTGCTTCCGAAGTAAAATATAAGGGCAATCCTTCAAACGTTACCAACGACAAATCGGGCGCTTCGTCGGTTGAAAAGGTGGAGTAGTAGAATAAAAATCTCGAACTATGTCATTTCGACGAGCGGGGCAGGGTTGTTGTTGATGGGCGAGGAGAAATCTTGTACGCCATGCATCGGGTATTAGCGTGATGCTTTTCTGTCGCTCTTATGAGATTTCTCACCTGCCCTTTCTCACTGCCCGGCGCGGCAGGTTCGAAATGACATAAAGTATGTAAAAGAAGCCTTACGGAGTTTTCGCAAACTCAGTTTGGACTAATTATCGCTTACTGACTTTAATTTTATCTCAACCTCAACATTGGATTTTTGTGGATGTCCGTTTCGTTCTTTTGCTGGAATCCATTTAGGCATTAAATTTATTATGTGATAAATCTGGCCCAGCATCGTGCTTCTATTTTGCTTTGGATCTGTAATATAACTATCATCTCCTATACTTATAAAACCAACACTTCCCAGTGTGTCTATTTGTAATCGCAGTTTAAGAAGGCCCGAGTCAATGTGTTCGGATTGATCTTGAAACCATGTGAAATTTTTATTAAAGAAAACTTGAATATCATACTCTGGAATAGCCTTTGACATAATTTTAGATTGTTCTTGTTGAGAATTTCCAACATTATATCGTTCTTCAAGAGCTTTCCAATTATTTACATGGGCGTTGCTTTTAACTCTCCCGTTCTCCGAATATAACAATGCATTTTCGCAGAAGTAGGCTTTTCCACTTGACATCATGGGCAGGTTTATGGTAATTTCGTTTTTACCTTTTTTTCGATGTATAATATTGATAGAATACCAGCCACGTGGTTCAGTGTAATCTTCATCGCTTAAAAAACTTTCCTCAATGTCTCCTTTATTAAGGGTTTGCGCATATGAATCAACCGGAAAGGTCTTTGTAAGGCCATTAATGTTTAACAAGCAAAAATTATTATTATAAATTATTATTATTGGTTTATGCGTAAGCTTAACGTTTCCGTTATAAGTAGTTTCTTCGTAAGAATAACCTATCAACCCTCTATAAATAGATTGTCCTTTGACAGTAAACATTAAAATCAACATTGCAGCTACAAGTAAGGCTTTTTTCATTGGGTTAAGGTTATAAATTGCCGGTTTTAATTAATCGGTTGTATAGCTTGCGTTCGTATACTTGTATGCCAGAAATAATATTCTTAGCTTTCCCGGCATACTGCACCTTTATAATATATTTATCATCGTTTTCCTTAAGATTCCCCGCCAATAAAAAATCATTGATTGTAGCGGTATGCTTAGAATTACCCAAAAATATGTAATTAAGCTTTCGGTTATTTGAATTAAAACTAACTTCCATAAAAAATGGATTACCCCTTTCCTGTGGGTACCAATTATTAATAAAATTCTTTTTATCCCAGGCACTATCCCTCTTTTTAGGTTCAATCTCAATTGGATCGAGATCCCGCCTGTCAAATCCTAATAAATTATTCTGATAGTTAGGATTGCCAATCAATCCCCTCATCTCATCTATTGATAGCAAAATCAACACCGGTATGTCAAACTCTAATTTGAGAATGTAGTTTGTCGTACCGTTTATGGGTCCCGGGTTTGAATTACCGTTTGGTGATATCGTTATAGCAAATCGAATAAACAGCCGTTCAAGCCAGTTTCTACCTAAAATTTTGTCATATCTAAATTTCATTCAAGATGCTTAAGTTCTTTCAACATATCCCTTTTCTATCCATCATGCCCCAGGGGCGGGCGGCTTCATCTTATCAGTTTGAGGATTATCCTTCAATTGCTGTAACGCTATCGTGATAGTTTTTTCCAGTTGCGGGTCCCGTCCGGTAATAACATCGACTTTATCTATCCAGCATTTGTAAATATAATTTAAACATTTATTTTTATATGCTATAAACCGTTACTTATCATGAAGAAATTTGGAAAATGGGCCGCAGGCATTGTTATTACTTTGGTGCTGCTTATAATTATTGCCGTATCCTACGTAACCCTTGCGTTACCCAGCGTGGGTGAACCCGAAAATATTAAAATAGCCATAACCCCGCAGCGCATAGCCCGCGGCGCCTACCTGGCCAACCATGTCACCCTTTGCACGGATTGCCACTCTCAACGCGACTGGTCAAAAAAAATTGGGCCTATAGCTGCTGATAAGCTCGGTGCCGGCGGCGATGATTTTGATGCCGGCGCTAACGTGCCTGGTAGTATATATGTACCCAATATCACTCCCTTTAACCTAAAAAGCTGGACCGACGGCGAGCTGTTCCGCGCCCTTACCACCGGCGAACGGAAAGATGGTTCGGCCATTTTCCCCATGATGCCATGGCCAAATTTTGCGCAAATGGATAGAGAGGACCTGTATTCCATCATCGCTTATATCCGCACGCTGCACCCCATCGCGACAAAGCCTTACCCTGCTCGTCAGTTGGATTTTCCTACAAACATTCTTGTAAATGTTATGCCTCAACCCGCAACTTTGGGTAAAATACCGCCCGTAAGCGATACCGTTAACTATGGCAAATATCTGGTAACATCGGCAAGCTGCCAGTTCTGCCATTCGCAAAGTGTTCGCGGAACGCTTGTGCCTGGTATGGAGTTCGCGGGCGGCGTAAAGTTCCAGTTGGGTAATGGCTATGTAACCACAGCTAATATAACGCCCGACAAAAACACCGGCATAGGTAACTGGACGGAACAGGCCTTTGTGAAACATTTTAAATCATACACCGATGGCTCAAGAAAAGACGAAAAGGCTGTTAGTGTAATGCCCTGGTATGACTATAGCGGTATGACCGAAACCGACCTGAAAGCCATTTACACCTACCTGCGCACGGTGAAGCCGGTAAATAATAAGGTGGCCAGTTTGTAAGCAGACTTCCGGTTTTTTCAAATCCCCTCTCTCAAGAGTAATAGCCTATCATATGACAGGCTATTACTCTTGAGAGAGGGGAATCCCACAGGCCGGGCTACTTTCGGTCTTCCTGTCTTTTCCGACTTGCGGACTTTCGGACTTTTCCGTCTTTCCAACTTTTTTCCTACCTTTGCGCCTCCAATTTTGTGTACTGGCATGCCTATTGTGCTGTGCATCAAATTGATTTAAAGAATATATCCGCAAAAAATATGAACATTTCACAGGAAAAGGTCGACAACCTGAACGCAGTTGTAAAAATTAACATCAACCCCGAAGATTATACTCCGCGTGTTGAAAAAGCAATAAAAGATCACGCTAAAAAAGCAAAGATACCTGGGTTCCGTCCCGGTATGGTGCCGCCGTCGCACATAAAGCGCATGTACGGCAAAAGCATTTTGGTTGATGAGATCAATAACCTGCTTTCTGATACACTGAACAGGTATTTAGAGGATGAGAAGCTGGAAGTTTTGGGTCAGCCATTGCCAAAGTTAGATGATGATAAAAAAGAATACAACTGGGATTTTGCCGATAATTTCGAGTTTAATTACGAAGTTGGTTTAGCGCCGGCCTTCGATATTAAATTTTCAACTGATGATAAAATAACCCGTTACGTGATAAAGGCCGACGAAGAAACTTTGGCCTCGCGTATCAAAAATATCCGCCGCAGCTATGGCAAAATGACAAATCCTGACGTATCGGCAGACGATGATGTGCTTTATTCCGAATTAGTGCAACTTTCTCCGGATGGTTCTGTTTTTGAGGATGGCATAACCAATACGGCGTCGGTTCGTCTCGATCAGATAAAGGATGCAGCGATCAAAGCATCACTGATAGGTTTGAAAAAAGGCGACGTAGTAACGCTGGATGTTCAGAAAGCATTTGATAACGACGAAGCGAAAGTTGCCGGTTTATTAAAGATAGATGAAGACACAGCAGCTGATTTAAAGTCGAACTTCCAGCTAACGGTAAAAAATGTTAACCGTTTAGAGGAAGGCGATTTGAACCAGGAGTTCTTTGACAAATTATTTGGTGAAGGTGTAGTAACTACCGAAGAGGAGTTCAGAAACAAGATCAGGGAAGAGATAGAATTTATGATGGCGCAGGATGCCGAACGCAAACTGCAGGACGAGATTTATCACTACAGCCTTGATAAAGTTCATTTTGAACTGCCCGACGAGTTTTTGAAACGCTGGTTAAAAGCCAACAACGAAAAACTGAGCGATCAGGAATTAGTGGACAGCTACGGCAAGTTTGCTACCGACCTTAAATGGACCTTGATTGAAAACAAGGTCATCAAGGAAAATGGTATAAAACTGGGTAACGACGAAGTTTTCGCGTTAGCAAAACAACGCCTGGCAGAGCAGTTCCAGATGTACAGCCCGCAGCCAATCGAGGAAGAGCAACTGGCGCAATACACCGTTCAATACCTGCAAAGCAAAGAGAACGCTTACAAAATAAGCGAAGAGTTGAAAGCGCTAAAGGTATTTGACTTCGTGAAACACGCGGTTACGCTGGTTGATAAAGAAATATCGTTTACTGATTTTCAGAAATTAGTAGCAGAGCATAAACATTAATTTTTAGTCCGAAAGACTTTTTTAGTCCGAAAGTCTGAAAAGTCCGGAAGTCCGAAAGTGTTTTGCTTTCGGACTTTCTTTTTTCTAAGTGTGTATTTCAGACTTTCGGACTTTCCGACTTCCGGTCTTCCGGACTCCTCCAAATAATTTTACTTTAATCAAACTTTATGTTAAAAAATTTATTCAAGTAAAAACTATATTTAACGCGGTTTAAAAACCGCCCAACACAAGCTTAAAACAAGGAAAAATAATCATGGATAGTATTGATAAAAATGAATTCAGAAAATACGCTGTTAAGCATCACCGCATTAACAGCCTGTATGTTGATAAATATATAACCGGGATAGCTAAATCAGCAATGCCGACTTCTATGACGCCCTATATCATCGAGGAGCGCCAGTTAAACGTGGCCCAGATGGACGTGTTCTCGCGTTTAATGATGGACCGTATTATCTTTTTAGGCGATGCTATATATGATCAAAATGCGAACATTATACAGGCGCAATTGCTTTTCCTGCAGTCCGCCGATAGCAAACGCGACATCCAGATCTATATCAACTCTCCGGGTGGTTCAGTTTACGCAGGCTTAGGTATTTATGACACCATGCAGTTCATCTCAAACGATGTGGCTACCATTTGTACAGGTATGGCGGCATCAATGGCGGCCGTATTATTGTGCGCCGGTACTGCAGGTAAGAGGGCTGCTTTGCCGCACTCAAGGGTGATGATCCACCAGCCATCAGGCGGTGCGCAGGGCCAGCAGTCGGATATTGAAATTACGTATCACGAGATCACCAAACTGAAAAAAGAGTTGTACCAGATCATAGCCGATCACAGCGGTGCACCTTTTGAAAAAGTTTGGGATGCATCAGACCGCGACCACTGGATGATAGCTGAAGAAGCCAAAGAATTTGGTATGGTTGACGAGATATTGCGCAGCAACCACAGCAAAAGCAAATAACACGGTGTTATAAAAAAGTTGAAACTATTTGCGGCGTTTATCCGTTCAGTGGTTATGCTTTTTGGTAAAGTGTTATTAATTAGTTATTTTTGATAAACAAGAGAGAAAATGAATAAAAACAGCAAGGAGATCAGGTGTTCATTCTGCGGCGCCGGTAAACAGGACTCCCTGATGCTGATAGCTGGCCTCGACGCGCACATTTGTGATAAATGTGTGAACCAGGCTAACGAGATATTGGCGGAGGAGCTGAAGGTGCGTAAAGTTAAAACATCTCCTGCAACCCCTGGCGTATTAAAACCCGTCGAAATAAAAAGTTATCTCGACCAATATGTTATCGGTCAGGATGATGCGAAAAAAATACTTTCTGTTGCGGTATATAACCACTACAAACGCTTAAATCAGCGCATTGATAAGGACGAGATCGAAATAGAAAAATCAAACATCATTATGGTGGGCGAAACCGGTACAGGCAAAACCTTGCTGGCAAAAACCCTTGCCAAAGTGCTGAATGTGCCTTTCTGTATCTGCGACGCCACCGTATTAACCGAAGCCGGTTATGTAGGCGAGGACGTTGAAAGTATTTTAACCCGTTTGCTGCAATCTGCCGATTACGACGTAACCACTGCCGAACGCGGTATTGTTTATATTGATGAGGTTGACAAGATCGCCCGTAAGAGCGATAACGCCTCCATCACCCGTGATGTATCAGGCGAAGGTGTACAACAGGCCCTGTTAAAGATCCTGGAAGGCACCATGGTTAACGTACCACCACAGGGCGGCCGTAAGCATCCCGATCAGAAAATGATCACTGTAAACACCAGCAATATATTGTTTATTTGCGGCGGCGCTTTTGATGGTATCGATAAAAAGATAGCCAACAGGCTGCGCACCCAAACCGTTGGTTACAAAATGAAACGCGACGACGGCGAGGTGGACATGAAGAACCTGTACAAATACATTACCCCGCAGGATCTGAAATCATTCGGTTTAATACCTGAGCTGATAGGCCGTTTGCCGGTGCTAACTTATTTGAACCCGCTTGACCGGGAAGCATTAGCTAATATATTAACCGAGCCTAAAAACTCGCTGTTAAAGCAATACAAAAAACTGTTTGAATACGAAGGTGTAAAGCTGGAGTTTGACGACGAAGTGCTTGATTTTATTGTTGACAAAGCAATGGAATTTAAACTCGGCGCCCGCGGTCTGCGCTCCATTTGCGAAGCGATAATGATCGATGCTATGTTCGAGTTCCCATCGCAAAAAGATGTGAAGAACCTGCAGGTAACACTGAGCTATGCACATGAAAAATTCGAAAAATCAGACCTTAAGAAGCTGAAAGTAGCTTAACGATAGTCTTAAATAAAACAAAGCCCCGGTGTTCGGCACCGGGGCTTTTTGTTTTATCGTAAAAATTTATAGGTGATAAATCCGTAAATTCTTATATTTGAATTTTGCAAATGAGTTTAGCATGTCTATTATTACGCTCGAAGATTTTTACTCAACAACTTCAAGGCTGATTCCCGACGGTATCAACAAGGAGATAGGGCATTTTAATGTATTTAAGATCGATGATACTATAATGCAAATGCGGAAAACGCAAGTTATGCCCTATAACCGGCGCGCCTATTACAAAATAAGCCTGATATGCGGACGCAACCGGGCTGAGTATGCCGATAAGGTTATTGAAATAGAAAAAAATGCCCTCCTTTTTGCCACGCCGAAGATACCCTACAATTACGTAGGGCAGGATGATGTACAAAGCGGCTACTTCTGCATTTTTACGCAGGACTTTTTGTTGCAAGCCAAAAGTGGAGTGGTGTTAGATGATCTGCCGATCTTTCAGCCGGGCGGTTACCCGGTCTTTACTCTTTCTGACGAGGAAGTCGCATCTTTCCGCCAGATATTTGAAAAAATGTATGCCGAATTGTCTTCAAACTATATTTATAAGTACGACCTGCTGCGTAATTACGTAATGGAGGTTATTCATAATGGGCAAAAACTTCAGCCGGTTACAGCCTTGTACTCATCACACACAGCATCCGCCCGGGTCTCATCTTTATTTATTGAGCTATTGGAGCGGCAGTTCCCCATCGAATCGCCGAATCAAAAGCTTTCCCTTCGCACCGCTAAAGATTATGCCGACCGGCTTTCGGTACACGTGAATCACCTGAACAAAGTGATCAAAGAAAACACCGGTAAAACCACCACCAGCATCATCTCGAACCGTGTTGTGCAGGAAGCCAAAATACTGTTAAAACAAACCGACTGGACAATTTCTGAGATAGCGTACTCGCTGGGCTTTGAACAAGTGGCCCATTTTTCTAATTTCTTCAGGAAGCAAACAGCATTGGCGCCCCTGGCATACCGCTCTTAACGCCATTGTTTGAATTTTGCAAAAAATGGATTGATGAGTGCAAACACCGTGGCACTATTTAACCCCATATTTGTACTGTAATCTTAAAGGATAATAACATGAAAATTAAAGGAAATACAATTTTAATAACCGGTGGTACCGCAGGCATCGGTTTGGGTTTCGCCGAAGAATTTTTTAAAGAAGGTAATACCGTCATTATCACCGGCCGCCGTGCCGACCGTCTGGAGGCTATAGCAGCCAAGTATCCCGGCATTATTACCAAAGTATCAGATGTTGCCGACGATGCCCAAAGGGTTGAGCTGGCAGAATGGGTGCAAACAAACTACCCGGAAACCAACATCGTCATGAACAACGCTGGCGTGCAGTATGTCATCGACGTAAAAACGCCGGTCGACCTGGTGAAGGTTCGCTCAGAAATGGAGACAAATTTTACGGCGCCACTGCACTTGTCGTCGCTGTTCGTATCGTTCCTGCAAGGAAAACAGGACGCAGCTATTATCAACATCACCTCGGGACTTGCATTTGTACCTGTGGCGCTGATGCCGGTTTACAGCGCCAGCAAGGCCGCTATGCATTCGCTGTGCCTGTCGCAACGGTACCAGTTAAAGGATACGGGCATAAAGGTGTTTGAAATTGCTCCACCTCCGGTTGATACCGAATTAGGCCATGACAGGCGGGAAGATAAAACAAAATCACATGGTGGCATTCCTGTATCAGAGTTCATCGCCGGCTCTATGGAAGCTATAAAAAACGACGTTTATGAGGCAACTATAGGAACTGCAACCGGTTTGCGCGAAAAGCGCGAAGCTATATTTGAAACGCTGAACGCTCACGTGGTGCTCATATAATAATTAAAAATAACAACAGAACGAGCTGTATCAACATAAAATCTGGTGAGGCGAAACAGAATAAAATTTGGCTTTTTTTTTGGCAAAAAAACTGGTATTTTTATGTTAACCCCGGTATTTTATAAGTTATTGATAATCAATTAATTGTCCAATAATAATTCTGAATTGTGTTAACCTATGTTAACCATGATAACGCGTCATCTGTGATTGATTTTACCACAGATGACGTAAGGAAAGGGACTCAGCCAAATAATATTTTGTCCGAAAACTCCCTATGGAGGACCGGTTTTTGCAAAATGCAATTTGATACAGCCTCGTTTTTATAAGATTATCTTAAATTAAGGCGTGCTTATTATTGCTGCCTAATGCTGCTCTGCCCAGGCAAGGCCGTCAGGGCCGCCGCCAACGTCAATGTGGCCGGTAACCTGTAGCGTATTAAGATCTACAACCGCCACATAATTATCCGCCGTGCAACCAATAAAAACGCGCGATCCGTCGGTATCAACCAGTATGCCGGCCGCGCCACGGCCGGTATTTATCTTCTTCAGCAATTCGTGCGTGGTAACGCTGTAAATGAAAAGGTCGCCGGTGTTGAGGCTGGTAACCAGCACGCGCTTGCCATCGGGTGTAAATTTAAGGCGGTTTGCGCCCATCGCCTTTGCATCAATCGTAGTGGATAGCTTTCCATTTATCAGATCGATGATGGCAATGGTGCCGTCGTTTGCTGCGGCTGTCCACAATTCCCGCCCATCCGGTGAAACATCAAACCCTTCTGAACCCTTTGAAACGGAGATCAGGGTTTGTTCCCACTGACGCCGAAGGCCGCCCGGCGGCCCAAATCCGTTCGGTTTTGGTTGCGGCCCGTTTAGTCGCGCGCCGGGTGGTGGCGTAAAACCAATTGGCCTGCCGCCGGATGGCGGCCCGCCAAAGCCGTTAGCCATCAATGTGTCAACTATCAAACTTACCGTCCCCGAAGCTACATTGGTGGTATAAACCTTTTTTCCGTCGGCGGTAACATATATCATGTGTGTGCGGTCCTGCCCGGTGCCCATCGCCCAATCTACCTGGCCGGTCTGCGGGTCGAAACGGCCTATGGTTTTTGAGCCCTCGGCTGTGAACCATAGCTTGCCCTGGGCAAAGTAAAGCCCGTGCAATCCTATCAATGGTTCGGTGTCATAGCTCGGCAATGCTTTTTTAGCTACCAGGTCAATAATATCCAACTCGTGCAGGGTGCCGCCGGCGTAGTTTGATACGTAGGCCGTTTTTCCGTCCGCGGATGCGATAACTTCATGCGGGTCGGGCCCGACCGGAACCCGCGCAATTACTTTTAAAGTGCCGGGGTCAATAATGGCCAGCGTATGATCGTTTTTTGACAGCGCCAGCAGGTAACGCGCCTGTTGTGCATAACAGTTGGTAGTGTCATATGTCAGCATTATCAACACGGCGGCAATCAAACTGCGTGTTGCGAATTGGGTAGTCTTTGCGGCTATTTTCATTTTTTAAGAGGGTTGATTCAAAGGTTAAACAAATAAATATAAAATAAGATTTTTTATATGATCGGCCCGCCCAAGAAATGATACTAAAATTAGTCCGAAACTACTGAACCGCCCGCGACCAGCACAAACATGCGTTTACCGGATCGGTAAATGTGTGAACAGAGAAAAAAGAGGAGATCATGCGGTTATACCACCAAGCTTTTTGCCAGATAGTCTTTCATGAAAAGATTCGCGTCAAATTGCGATGCTACAGGTTTGTTACTGTATGGATAAGTGTGCATATAAGGCACCGGACCAAATTCAGGTGTGATGATGAGTTCGTTTGAGCCTGCGCGGGTGTGATGGTTAACTATCTGCTGCCACCAGCTTACGTGGCGTTTCAATTCTTTTTCATACTCAGGCGCGGCAGGGTCAGGTACTTGCGGCCCTTGTGCATAACCCACGCGGGCATGGATGTAAACGCAATGCGGTATAACACGGTCTATTGCATCCTGTTGATCTTCCAGTAACGACTCAGATACCACGCACCAATGAGAAAGATCGGCGGTGATCTTAATATCGGGTACGGCATCAAGATATGCCGCCATTACGGATGCCGAATAGGAGAATTTGCCGCGATGTGTTTCATGAGCAATAGTGATACCGCTCGCAGCCGACAGGCGCTGTGCGGTGTTGATCAATTCAACGTTCTGTCCGACAGTAAAATAGTCTTTACCCGTATGCGAATTGATCATTACCGGCTCCAGGCCCAGTAATATTTCCAAACTTGTGAGGTACTTATCGCGTAATTGCTCAAAACTGCCATCACGTGCATAGGGGTATTGCACCAACAGATCGAGGCCGTTATCTTCAAAAATCAATTTTACCTCCTGCATGTTTTGTATATCGGGGTTCAGTGCTATCTCGGCGCCCTCATAGCCCCATTGTTTTATCATACGCAGGGCATCACCAAGCGGCATGTGTTTCATCCCCCAAACCGGGCAATAGTATTTAATTTTCATTGCCGCCTGTAAGTTTCATCGAAACCTTCCCATCATTGCAATGCAAGGCATAATATTTATGGTTATATTTAACATTGAACAGCGCCCCCGCGAACGGAATAGGCTGCTGTTTAACAGCAAGTGGATGGCCGAACACATCCGGGTAAAATCCCATAAAATCTTTTAGCATTATTTGCGAAAAAGCTATCCCATCAACCGCTTCGCGGCTTGTCCATCCGCGGCTGGCTATCCGCACGTTGCCGGCCTTGTTGTATTTATTTTTGTCCCATAGCTCGTGCGCCTGTGCCCAGCATCCCTCGTCGGTAACAGGTGCTGCGCGGTCATAAAACGCGAAGGCCTGCTGTTTGTAGCCGAACTGCGTGAGCGCATCCATTGTTGCCGGCGGCCAGCCATCAAATGCCCCCATCGGACCATGATCGGGCCGGTCGGAGTTTTTTGCCGCTACATCCAGTTGTGATTGGGCGCGCATCCAGTTGTGGGTCAATAGTTCATCGTTCACAAATTTCACCATTGCTTTCACGGTATCGCGCGGTACATCGTTACTCATAAACTTACCAAAAAAGATAAAATCGAGCACATGCCGCTGTTCGATCTTTTTTTCGCCCGGATAAAGTACATTCCAAACGCCATTGCCCGCATACAGGTTTAACACCCGCCTTGCCATGCTGTCGGCTTCGCTGTTAAGTTGCGCGGCCTGTTGTTTATCAC
>Ga0206963_10264_pt1 | contig 15937 bp, 10 predicted proteins | sample Alteio_BWOrgHeat_28_FD_152958 | JGI IMG/M metagenome (GOLD analysis project Ga0206963, IMG submission 152958) | Enriched cells from forest soil in Barre Woods Harvard Forest LTER site, Petersham, Massachusetts, United States -... | ecosystem: Environmental > Terrestrial > Soil > Temperate forest >... | reverse complement strand
AAATCCTGCAATATATTAATCCATCAAATACAAATAGAGATAACCTGCTGAATAAAGAACTGATGTAAAAGTGTGCGACGCCAATGAAGCTTAATAGAAATTCTTTCGCTGGCTACATAATAAAAAACTCGCTGCGCAGTGTTTATTTTCAATAATATTGTTGCTTAATTAAACCAAATTTTATGTGCGGAATTGTTGCGTATATCGGGCCAAGAGAAGCTTATCCTGTATTATTAAAAGGATTAAAAAGACTGGAATATCGTGGTTATGATAGTTCTGGCGTGGCATTATTAAACAACGGATTAAAAGTATATAAAAAGAAAGGCAAAGTTGCTGAATTGGAGGAAAGCCTTGTTGGCAAAGACTTACACGCGCATGCCGGCATCGGCCACACGCGCTGGGCCACGCATGGTGAACCGAGTGATCGCAACGCGCACCCGCATCAATCTGCGAATGGAAAACTGGCGATGATTCACAATGGGATTATTGAAAATTATGCGCAGTTAAAAAATGAATTGCTGAAAAAAGGCTACAGTTTTAAAAGCGATACCGACACAGAAGTATTATTAAATTTTATAGAAGACATACAAATTAATAATGATTGCGGGCTGGAAGAAGCGGTGCGCATAGCATTGAAAAGAGTTGTTGGCGCTTATGTAATTGTGTTGCTTGATGAAGATAATCCGGATACGATTATTGCTGCGCGCAAAGGAAGCCCGCTGGTAATTGGCGTTGGCAAAGGCGAACATTTTTTAGCGTCTGATGCATCACCGATTATCGAATATACGAAGGAAGTTGTTTATATAAATGATTATGAACTCGCGATTATAAAAGCAGATGAACTTGTTTTAAAAAATTTGGGCAACGAAAAAATTACACCTTTCGTTCAAAAATTGGATATGGAATTAGCTGCAATTGAAAAAGGCGGTTATGATCATTTTATGCTGAAAGAAATTTTTGAACAGCCTGATACTATTTTCGATTGTCTTCGCGGAAGGTTGGATATTATTAATAACACCATCACCATGGCGGGCGTTCAAAATAATATTGAGCAATTAAAAAATGCAAACCGCATTATCATCATTGCCTGCGGAACCAGTTGGCACGCGGGTTTGGTGGCAGAATATATTATTGAAGAACTCTGCCGCATTCCTGTTGAAGTTGAATATGCATCAGAGTTTCGTTACAGAAATCCTGTTGTTCATAAAGGCGATGTTATCATTGCCATTTCACAAAGTGGCGAAACTGCAGATACGATTGTTGCGATTGATAAAGCGAAAGAACAAGGCGCATTTATTTTCGGCGTTGTTAATGTTGTTGGTTCTTCTATCGCGCGCATTTCTCATGCAGGCGCGTACACGCACGCCGGGCCTGAGATTGGCGTTGCAAGTACAAAAGCTTTCACTGCGCAATTGGTAGTATTAACAATGATTGCTTTAAAAATTGCAAAAGAAAAAAACAGTATTAATGAAGAAAGATATGCGCATCTTATTAATGAGCTGCACAACATTCCTGAAAAAGTAAAAGAAGTTTTATTAATAAATGATGTGGTAAAAAATATTGCGGTAAAATATAAAGATGCAACGGATGCATTGTATCTCGGCCGCGGATATAATTTTCCGATTGCATTGGAAGGTGCATTAAAGCTGAAAGAAATTTCTTACATACATGCAGAAGGTTATCCTGCTGCAGAAATGAAACACGGCCCTATTGCTTTGGTTGATGAAAATTTACCTGTAGTTTTTGTTGCGACAAAAGATATTTATCACGAAAAAATTATCAGCAACGTACAAGAGATAAAAGCACGCAAAGGAAAAATAATTGCAGTAATAAGTAGTGGTGATGAAATCATTCCTGCTATGGCGAATGACGTAATGATTGTTCCCGAAGCAGATGAAATAGTGGCGCCAATTATCAGTGTAATTCCATTGCAATTATTAAGTTATTATATCGGCATCGCAAAAGGCTGCGACGTAGACAAACCAAGAAACCTTGCGAAGAGTGTGACGGTGGAATGATGTACGATGTCTGATGTCGGATGTACGATGTCTGATTTCTGATTTTTTTGAATAAGTATTTTATAATACGATCTTGTAAGCATTTATTACATATTCATAATAACAAATCAGACATCATACATCCGACATCAGACATCACACATCAAAAATTTTTGTTTTAACTTCGCAGCACTCAACCTAATAACTGCATGAAAAAATATATTTACATAACTGCTGCATTAATCATTTTTATTTCATGCAATACAACTACCAAAATTGTTCATAGCTGGCGCGATCCGGACGTATCAATTGATACCATGCGATCTAAAAAATTTGTGTTCGCCGCATTAATAAAAAACGATAATATCAGGAGAAGAACCGAAGATTTGATGACCATTTATTTTCCTAAAAAAGCAATTCCTTCTTATAAAGAATTAAATACAGACACATTAGGATCGAGCCTTGAATTTTATAATGAGCAATTGAAAAACCGCGGCTTTGATGCTGTTGTAATTTTGCGTTTGGTGCATGTAGATAAAACACATCCGTATGTCCACGGAATTTATCCTGCATATTATAATAACTGGAAAGATTTTTACAATTATGCATGGCACAGTTATTACAATCCCGGAACCTATGTTGTACAGAAAACATATTTTGTAGAAGTAAACGTTTACTCTTTGCTGCGTAATAAATTAGTTTGGAGCGGCACCACATCAACCATCAATCCTTCCGGCAGCGATAATTTATTCGACAATGTAATCACAACCATAAGCGACAAAATGAAACAAGAAGGTTTTCTTCAATAAGCATTTATTAATAACAACTATTTTTTTGTACTTAGCGGTAGATTAATAATTAAGCATCTGTTGCGTCGCACACTTCAGCAGTTGAATTGCTATCAGGCAATTTTTAAAAATATAAATTTCATCTTATTAATAAAGCATTTCAATTTCATTTTTCTCCGAAAGAATTTCATACATTGATATTAATAAAATATTTCTAACGATTCATGCAAACCAACCCGTTAATCTCAAAACCTCATTATCCCATTCTCGACGGGTTGCGCGGCGTTGCATCAGTTATGGTTGTTGCCTTTCATCTTTTTGAAGCACATTCAACAAGCCATTTAGATCAGGTGATTAATCATGGTTATCTCGCGGTAGATTTTTTCTTTTTGCTTTCTGGTTTTGTAGTTGGCTATGCATATGATGATCGTTGGAACAAAATGAATGTTGCAGGATTTTTTAAACGAAGATTACTAAGGCTTCAGCCAATGGTAATTATCGGAATGGTTATCGGCGCTGCACTTTTTTATTTTCAGGATTCTGCATTATGGCCAACCATACATTTAGTACCCGCATGGAAAATGCTTTTGGTAATGTTGATTGGTTGCACGCTTATCCCCGTTCCATTATCAATGGATATTCGCGGCTGGCAGGAAATGCATCCTTTGAATGGCCCCGGCTGGTCTTTATTTTTTGAATACATCGCAAACATTTTATACGCACTCATAATCAGAAAATTTTCAAAACTCGCATTATCAATTTTAGTTTTTTTAGCAGCATGCGCATTAATACAACTTGCCGTCACAAATTCTTCCGGCGATATTATTGGCGGCTGGTCGTTAGATGCAGAGCAATTGCGCATTGGTTTTACAAGAGTGATGTATCCTTTTTTTGCAGGGCTGTTGCTTAACAGAATTGCAAAATTAGTTTATGTAAAAAATGCTTTTCTATGGAGCAGTTTATTAATCATCATTATACTTGCTATGCCAAGAGTTGGCGATAATCAACATCTTTGGATGAATGGATTGTATGATTCATTGAGTATTATTTTTATTTTTCCAATCATTGTATTTATAGGTGCAGGCGGAAAAATAATAGGAAAATTTTCATCACGCTTGTGTAAATTTTTAGGTGATATTTCTTATCCGCTTTACATGACGCACTTTCCGCTTGTATATATTTATACGGCTTGGGTTGCAGATAAAAAACCCAACTTCAATCATGCATTTCCAATTGCTGCGCTTGTATTTATTTCTTCAATTGTTCTTGCATATGCATCTTTAAAATTTTATGATGAACCAATAAGAAAATGGCTAAGTAAAAAAGTTTTACAACATTCATAAATACTTTGCAGGTTGATCAATATTAATGCGCTTGTATATTTTAATTAACTTACCGCATTAATTAATTCTATGAATGAGATCAAAAAAAGCCCTATTGATTCTTTGGGTTATAATTTTATTCCTGCCAACTTTTTACCCAAGGGAAAAGATGAATATCATCTGCGCAAACAACAAAATAAAAATACCAATTACCGCAACTTAAATGCTTCTGAAATTGAAACACTTGTTCGCAATAGAAATACTTCCGACAACTGGAACAACATTTTAGTTTCTGAAATATTTTCTCCTGAGCTTGTGCAAAATTGTAAATTTTTCGGGCTCGTTCGTATTGGTAAAATGCAACCTTACTATTTGGAATTTCACAATCTTCGTTGCCCGGTTGGTTTTTATAACAGCACAATTATCAGTTCCGATTTTGGCGATAATGTTTCAGTTGATAATGTAAATTATTTGTCGCATTACATAGTTGGCAATGATGTGATGATTGTAAATGTAAATGAACTCGCAACAACGGATAATGCAAAATTTGGCAATGGAATTTTGAAACAAGGCGAACCAGAATCGCGACGAATAGAATTAGAAATATGTAATGAAAATGGCGGCCGAAGTATTATTCCGTTTGATGGCATGTTGCCCGGAGATGCTTATCTATGGAGCCGTTTTCGCGATGATGATGTTTTACAAAATGCATTTAAAAATTTTACAGAAAAAAAATTTGATAACTGCCGCGGTTATTATGGAACCATTGGCGACAGAACTGTTATAAAAAATTGCGCGATTATTAAAGATGTAATTGTTGGTTCAGATGCATATTTAAAAGGTGCAAATAAATTAAAAAATCTTACAATCAATTCTTCATCACAAAGCAAAACACAAATTGGTGAAGGATGTGAAATGGTAAATGGAATTATTGGTGTTGGCTGCCGCATTTTTTATGGAGTGAAGGCCGTGCGTTTTATTATGGCTTCGCATTCGCAATTAAAATATGGCGCGCGATTAATCAATTCTTATCTCGGAAACAATTCAACCATTTCCTGTTGTGAAGTATTGAATTCATTAATATTTCCTGCGCATGAACAACATCATAACAATTCATTTTTATGCGCAGCCTTATTAATGGGACAAAGCAATATGGCTGCCGGCGCAACGATTGGTTCCAATCACAACTCAAGAAGTGCAGATGGTGAAATCATTGCTGGGCGCGGGTTTTGGCCTGGCTTGTGTGTAAGTTTAAAACACAATTCAAAATTTGCCTCATTTATCATTGTGGCAAAAGGCGATTATCCTGCTGAAATAAATATTCCGATTCCTTTCAGCTTAGTTAGTAATGATGAAAGTAAAGATGAATTGATTGTTATGCCTGCGTATTGGTTTTTATACAATATGTATGCGCTCGCACGAAACTCATGGAAATATATTGACCGCGATAAACGCACAGATAAAACGCAAACAATAGAATATGATTTTCTCGCGCCAGACAGTATTAATGAAATTATTTATTCATTAATCTTGATTGAAAAGTGTACAGCAAAAGCTTATGTAAAACAATTTGAAAATAATAAATCCTATTCAGAAGAAGCGCTGGTTTCTATTGGAAAAAATTTATTGAACAGCAGAAATAATATTATTAATGATTTAGAAATTGTTGTCGAAAATTTTGAACACAGCGACCGCAAAGTGAAGCTGATAAAGGTTTTGCAAGCTTATCATTTGTATAAAGAGATAATAACTTATTATGCAACAACACAAATTGTTGAAAATATTTTTATTAATAAATATAAAACGCTTGCTGATTTGCAAATCGATTTACCTGCAAAATTAATTCAAAGCGAATGGCAGAATGTTGGCGGGCAACTTATTAAAAAAACAGCGCTGCAAAAATTTATTCAACAAATTCATATTGGTAAAATAAAAAACTGGGAAGCTGTTCACCAGTTTTATATTGCTCAGGGAGAAAATTATTCAATAGATAAATTATATCACGCACTTGCTGCATTAAAAGAAGTTCATAATATTCATTTTAAAAAAATTGATAAAACGGTTTTCAAAAATTTATTAATGCAAAGCATTACAACAAAAGAATGGATGACAAAAGGAATTTACGATTCGCGCGCGAAAGATTATACAAATCCATTTCGTAAAATGGTTTATGAAAATAATGACGAAATGAATGTTGTTGTCGGGTCATTACAAAAAAATAGTTTTATAAAACAAGAAACTGAAGCGCTTGCAGTGTATAAAAGAGAAGTGAACGAACTGATCAAGAAAATGAAATTATAAAATCGTTCGTAGAAAAATTCTAATAAAAAGAAAGCCGCTGAAAAAATATCAGCGGCTTCTTTGGTTTTTATAGAGAAATATTATTGTTTTATAAATCGAAGCACATTTGTTTTTGCATTTTTATTTTGCCCAATCAAATAATACAAACCCGCGCCCAGCCCGGATAAATCAAGCATTTTTACATTATTTCCATGTTGCGTTTCTATATTAATATGCTTGATTATCTTTCCATCTGCACTTATTATTAATAACTGCATTTTATTTTGTTCTTCAGAAGTAATATTAATTTCTATATTACTAGTTACTAAATTGAATGAAGTGAAATGAATGCCGAAAGCAAAATCACTGCTATTAATAGTTATCACATTGCTGTAATAAAAACTGCCATCTTTCTGAATAATTTTTAAACGATAATAATTTATTCCTTTGTTCAACTGTTTATCAATAAACTGATAAGAAGTTTGTAAAGCCTCTGCATTTACACTATCAATGTTTTTAAAATTTTTATTATCTGAAGAAAACATTATTGTAAAATGATCAACATCATCCGGCGAATCAATTTGCCAGTTGAGTTGTGTATTATTATTTATTAATGATCCTGAAAAACTAATCAATTTTACAGGCAGAGGATTTTGTGTTGACGTATTACTTGCCAATGTAAAATTTTGTGCAACCGGCCCGAACACGTTAATTACAGAACTTACAACTGAGCCAGATGCGCCAGCAGTGCCAGTTGTAGCGGTATTGCTTTTGTCTACCCAACTTCCGGATGATAATTGCGCGACTCTTAATGCACTCATATCAGTAACGCCGCTTGTGGTTGCATTGGCAAAAGATAATTCAACATTTGCTTTAGCGACCGGGCTTGCATCTGCGTTAATAGTCCAGTAATCGTTTGCAGAAATATGATCTATTCCTGTGCTGTAATTTGTACTTAAACTTCTTGGATCACTTTTAATAAATTCAATAATAAAATTGCCTGTTGCATTTTTTAATTCAATCCAACGCATGGTTGATCCTTTTCCAACTGGAAAGAAAAAATATGGCGACGCTGATAAATTTTCTTTACGAAGCGGGCCATTAATAAAACTTTTATTTGCAATCGTTGTGTCTACAGTAACAGTTGTACCATTTTGCAAAGTCAATAAGTTTGTTGACGTTGTTGTAATATTTCCGTTGGCTAAATTTAAATTATACGGCAATGAAAGTGGCGCCAGCAAAACTGCGCCAGCTGCATTGTTCATCTTAAATCCAACTGCGTTTGTTATTGTTCCCTGCATTAAAATATTTTGCGAAACTGTTCCGTTCAATTCAATAATCGGAAAGCCGGTTGTGGAAGTTGTAATTTGTGCACCCGCAGTTTGCGTTATGTTTCCTTTTATTTTTAATGTTGAAATATCTGCGCCACTTGCAACATTAAACGTGCCTGCGTTCTGAATAAAATTTCCATTTACAATAATATTTCCATCGGCCGTTGCAAGGTTTGTATTAAAATTTACGCCAGCATTTAATTGCAAATCGCCATTCATTGTTACCGGGTTGCTGCCTTTGCCAGTATAATTTTTGCTGCCCAATGCAGCGTTGGCGCTCAACATTAATGTGCCAAAAATCCTGTTGCTTAATGACAGCGTATAACTCTGCGTGCCCGGAACATCAAATTCAAAAATGCCTTTTTCTGTGCCTGGTGCAGTTGATAAAACGGTTACATTATTTGTGTGGCTTCTTGGTGTTGCGTGCACAAATTTTCCGCCATTATTAATTTTGATGGAATCTGAAATATCAACTGGCGACATGTTTGGTGCGCCCGATGAATCTTTAAATATTCCGCCGTTGTTAATAACCAATCCATAACCCGGGCCAGAAATAATAAATCCCGGCGTTAATAAATTTGTTGATGGCAATGTGAGTTGAATGGTATTGCCTGATGATGGTGAAATGGTGACTGTTTTTACTACTACCAATGTTGCAGGAAGTTTTACAACATAACTTCCATTCACAAAAATATTATTAAGAACAACATCATCATTAACTGATGGGACTGTGTTCCCATTCCAGTTTGAAGGTGTGGACCATGCGCCGTCGCCGGCATTTCCTGTCCATCTTTTTGTTGCTGCAAAAGATATATTAATAAAAAGGATTGCAATGATTATTAACGAAAGTATTTTTTTTGAAATGGATTTGTATAACAAATCATTTAACATAAAAATTGACATAAGAGAAGGTTTGGTGGTTGGAAAAAATGGAGCATAACAAACAAATGATTTGTTTGCATTTTTTGAGCGTAATATTTTTGTGTAAAATTTAATTGCCGCTAACCTTGCATTCGAAAGTTGGTTGAACAATCAATTAACTGTTCAAAAAATAATTGCTTTTGCAGAATAAAATGAGAAGACTGATTGTGAAATGGTAAAAATTTCTCTTTCATAAAAAAGGTTTAACTGTTTAAAAAATGTAAGGAGGATTAAAACAGTTAATGAAAGAGTATAATGAAACGAAATTGAGATTAATAAATATACAATACTTATACCAAGTTTTTATTTTTTGAAAATAAAATATTTTAGAGAAGTTATTTATAAAGATTATTGCCGAGTAAAGAACTAATGTACAAGAGTGCGACGCCAATGAAGTTGAATAGAAATTTTTTGCTGGGTAAAAAATAAATTTTTGTTGTAAAGAAAAATTAATAGCCGTTACACATTTATTAATGATTTCCGCCTTCGCTGGAATGACGGATTGAAATTATTTCTTTCTGAAAAATATTCTTATTGGAACGCCGGTGAAATTAAATTTTGCACGTAACTGATTTTCTAAATAATTTTTGTATGGAGTTTTTACATCATCGGGATAATTGCAAAAGAATGCGAATGATGGAACGGCTGTTGGCAACTGCGTTACAAATTTTATTTTCAATGCATTGCCACGAACTACGGGCGCGTGATATGATTCAACAGCTTTCAGCATTACATCGTTTAACTGTGATGTTGGAATGCGGCGTTGGCGGCTTTCGTATACTTGTAATGCGAGTTCTATAATTTTAAATATGCGGATTTTTTCTGTGGCTGAAATAAAGAGAATTGGTAAATCATTAAATGGCGCAAATCTTTTTTTCAATTCAATTTCATATTCTTTTGCAGTGTTTGTTTCTTTGGGCATGATGTCCCATTTATTAACGAGCACTACAATTCCTTTTCCTTTTTTTACAGCGAGGCTGAAGATGTTCAAATCCTGCGCGGTAATTCCTTTTGATGCATCAAGAACGAGCAAACAAACATCCGCTTCATCCATTGCATTAATGGCGCGGATTACAGAATAAAATTCGAGGTCTTCATGCACTTTTGTTTTGCGGCGAATACCTGCAGTATCTATTAATATAAATTCTTTTTGAAACAATTTATAATGCGTGTGAATAGTATCGCGCGTTGTGCCGGCAATCTCGCTCACAATAGTGCGCTCGTGGCCTACCAATGCATTTAATAAAGAAGATTTTCCAACATTTGGCTGGCCGATAATTGCAAATTTTGGTAAACCATCTTCATCAATTTTATCAACATCTTCTTCGGGCATTAATGCGGCAACTGCATCAAGCAATTCGCCGGTTCCGCTTCCCGTCATAGATGAGATGAAAAATATATTTTCGAAACCAAGACTGTAAAATTCTGTTGCTTCCAACAAACGTTCGCCATTATCAACTTTATTAACAGCTAAAAAAACGGGCTTCGAAGATCTGCGCAACACGTCAGCCATTGCTTCATCCAAATCAACAATGCCTGTTGCAGTATCAACCATAAAAATAATGGCGTTTGCTTCTTCCAAAGCTATTAATACTTGTTTTTTTATTTCACGTTCAAAAATATCTTCGCTTTGCGGAACAAAACCACCGGTATCAACAACATTAAATGTTTTACCGTTCCAGTCGGTAACGCCATACTGGCGATCACGCGTTACGCCGCTTTCATCGTCCACAATGGCTTTGCGCTGTTCGAGCATTCTATTAAAAAATGTACTCTTTCCAACATTCGGCCTTCCTACTATTGCTACTGTAAAACTCATGGTTTGATGTTTGATGCGGGATTTGTGATGCGATTTTTGATATGGGATATTTGATATTTGATGCAGGATACAAAAATTTCGTATCTCCCATCCCGTATCTCATATCCCACATCTTACTTCTAACAATTCACACCTCCCTAGTTATATCCGTATTCTTTTAAATGAATATCATTATCGCGCCATTTGGGGCGCACTTTTACAAACAGTTCTAAAAATATTTTTCGTTCTAAAAAAGCTTCGATGTCTTTTCTTGCTTCTGTTCCTAATTTTTTTATCATTGCGCCGCGTTCGCCAAGTATAATGCCTTTTTGCGTTTCGCGATGAACAATTATTTCTGCACGTATTTTTATTAATGTTGTTTTTTCTGTAAACTCCTGTACCAAAACGGTTGTGTGGTAAGGAATTTCTTCTTCGTATAAATTAAAAATTTTTTCGCGGATCATTTCTCCAACAAAAAATTTTGTAGGCAAATCTGTAATATCATCGCCATCAAAAAACGGTTCGCCTTCGGGAAGAAATGAAAGGATTTTTTCTAATAAAACATCCACATTTATATTTCGCAAAGCTGAAATTGCAATTACACTTTTGCAATAATTCTTCTCGCCAAAAAATGTTTTTGCTTCTTCAAGTTTCCCGCTTTTATCTTTATCACTTTTATTAATAACAATAATTGCCGGCGATTTTAAATGCAACGCAGCAAAAAGCGCATCGTTCTCGGCAAAATCATCATTAATATCAAGCATTAATAAAACTACATCTGCATCTTCCAAAGAATTTTTTACAACCTGCATCATTTTTTCGTGCAGTTTATATTTTGGTTCGATAACGCCGGGCGTATCAGAAAAAACGATTTGGTAATCTTTTTCATTTAAAATTCCCTTAATCCGGTGGCGCGTGGTTTGCACTTTGTGCGATACAATAGCGAGCTTCTCCTTCATTAATGCGTTAAGAAGCGTGCTTTTGCCTGCGTTTGGTTTACCGAATATGCTTACAAAACCTACTTTCATAAAAATTCCTGCAAAGGTATAAAATAAAAAAGGCCTCATTAGAGGCCGATTTGTTGCGAAGGGAGGGTTCGAACCTCCGACCTTCGGGTTATGAGCCCGACGAGCTACCGCTGCTCTACTTCGCGATGTGGGTTGCAAATGTACTATTATTCAACTGATGAGCCAAAAAAAGATCGGCGATTAATCAAGTTGTGTGTTCATGATGGTTTTTTTCGTGAATGGTGAATGGTCAATGGTGAAAAAAAATATTCACGATTGCCCATTGACCATTCACGATTTCGCCAATTAATCTTTTTTAGAAATACTGCTAGAGCCGCTGGAGTGCATATTTTTTATTACGGCGGCGCCTTTATAATAGATATCGCTGGAGCCGCTTGCCTGCGCATCGAGTTCTTTATTAACGGTAATATTTAAATCAGATGAACCGGATGCATGAACGGTGCAATTATCAACCACCAACTCATACCCTTTAATATCGCTCGCGCCACTTAAATGCACGGTAAGATTATTTGCGTGGCCGCTGATATTGGCATCAGAAGATCCACTTTGGTCCATCGACAATTCATTTGTTTTTACACTTCCTTTAAAATCACTGGAGCCAGATAAATGAATAGACAAATTATCGCTGCTGATGGTTCCGTCTACATAAACATCGCTTGATCCTGACGCAGACAATTTGTCTAATGTTTTAAAAGAAACATATGCTTTCAATTTATGATTGCCTGATGTCCATGAAAAACCATTTTCTTTTTCAAGATAAATTTTCAGGATACCGTTGGATACTTCTGTTTTAATCCTGTCGCGGTATTTATTGTCTGTTGCACTAACTGCAACGGCTTCTTCATTGCTTTGATTAATGTATAAATCAATAGCATTAGAAACTTCAATGCCATGAAACCCGCTGACAGTGCGCGCTTGCGCGTTCGCATCATTAATAATTGTTTTTTGCGCAGCTGCATTTAATAATGATACACTGGAAATAAAAATGAATACAATTTTTTTCATACAATTTTTTTTAAAATTATTCTTTAGAAACCTGGCCGCCACTTCCTTTGTGTATTGTAGTAGCAACGCTGTTGCCTTTATAAGAAATTTGCCCGCCGCTGCTTGCATCTGCTTTTAATGTTTTGCGCACACTAATTTCTAAACTTGCGCCGCTGCTCGCATTTGCATCGCATTGGTCTGACTGTAAATCAAACGCATGTAACGCGCTGCCAGAGCTTGTTTCAGCCGATATGTTTGTTGCAGTTCCGGAAATAGTTGCAGTTGATCCGCTGCCCTGATCTATTTTTAATTCAGTAACCGAAACATCACCTTTAAAACCAGAACCACTTGAAAAATTTAAATTTAAGTTTGATGATTTTATCGTTCCATTAACATCAACCATTGCGCCGGAAGAAGCATTTAATCCATCCAATACTTTGCAGGAAACATACGCGCGCAACTTTTTATTATTGGTTGTATAGCTCATGCTTTTATTATCATAATAAATTTTCAGCACACCATTTTCAACTGCTGTAACTATTTTATTTCTGTCTTCCGTTTTTGCTGCGCTTACGGCAACTGCTTCTTCGTTGCTCTGTGTAAGCATTAATATAATTCCGGTAGAAACTTTAATGGCATGAAACCCTTTCACAGCGCGAACTTCAGCGTTTGGATCATTAACAACTTTATCCTGCGCATTTGCAAAAGATAAAATCACCAAGCCGATAATTGCAAAAAATATTTTTTTCATAAATAAATTTATATTGATGTTATTAATAAACGTTTTAATGATTAAAATTGTAAACAAGCAATCGTATAAATTGCAAACTCAATTCTTGTTACATCCTACATCAGACATCACATTTCAACTTCTTTTCGAAACACTGCTCGCGCCGCTCGATTTTATTTCTTTCACCACAGCCGTTCCTTTATAATGTACATCACTTCCTCCACTAGCAAATATGTTCAATTCTTTATTAACAGTTATATTCGCATCGCTTCCGCCACTTGCCTGCACATCACAAATGTCGGCAACTAAATCGTATGCTTTCAAATCACTGCCGCCACTTGCAACTACTTTTAAATTCGTAACAGTTCCTGAAAGATGTACATCGCTTCCGCCACTTTGGTTTAATGACAATTCATTTATTTTAACCGAACCTTTTTTCAAATCGCTTCCACGGGAAAGATTAATATTTAATTTTTCAACCGCAATTTCACTTTCAAAAAAAACGTCGGAACCACCGGAAGCCATTAACTCATCAAGCATTTTAAAAGATACATACGCTTTCAGTTTGTGGTTGCCGGTATTCCAAGAAATTCCATGTTCATTTTCTAAATAAATTTTAAGTACGCCACCTTCAACTTCTGTTTTTATTTTATCGCGATAATTGGTGGTTGAAGCGCTTACTGCAACTGCTTCTTCATTGCTTTGTGAAAGATATAAATCAATGCCATGGCTTATTCTGATTGAATGAAAGCCCGTTGCAGTGCGGCTTTGCGCATTTGCATCATTAATCGTTTTATTTTGTGCAAAAGAAAAAAGCATTGCTGATGCAATGATAACTGATAAAAATATTTTACGCATAACAGTTGGTTTTTTTATGAATTGATTAATCGTTTTATAAAAGACAGCATTAATAAAAAGATGTTGCATTTGCAGTTTTCCTGGTTTTGAGTAAGACGAACCAGCTTTTCAAAATGTTACAAACAAAAAAACTTTTGTACTACATTTGCCTTTCTTTACAAATGGAATAAAACAAATGTAAAGTGTTCTCAGATTCCTCGGGGTGCTGAATCCTTTGCCTGGCGTATGTTTCGCAGGTTTTGGACAAGGCTGAGATAATACCCGTAGAACCTGAACAGGGTAATGCCTGCGCAGGGAAGGTGGTCAAAATTTTTGTATTCCCCACTTCTGTTCGCAGCATTTCTCTCGAATCAATTTTAAACCGGATGTATTTAATTTTTTGATTTACAGAAATTTTTCTGTCATCATTTAATTAAATATTTCCGGTAAACATTTAAAACATTAATAAATGAAAAAATTGTTTTTGGGGATTTGCTTATTTGCAATTGTTCATATTGCATCAGCACAAATTCATCCCAAAGGAAAAATTACAGACGCGCAAACCGGCGCTGCCATTGCATCTGCAACGATTGAGATTAATGGCGTTACCAACGCATTTACCAATGAAGCCGGATTTTTTGAACTTACTAAAATGAACGCCGGCAGTTACAAAGTAAAAGTTACAAGCATTGGTTACAAACCATATGAAGGCATTTTTAATTTTACCGGAGAATCCATTTTAATTTCTTTGCAAGAAGTGGAATTGTTTTTACAACCTATTGAAGTAAAAGCTTTGCGTGCCGGCGAAAAAGCGCCGTTTACCAAAACAAATATTTCTAAAAAAGAAATTGAACAAAATAATGTTGGCCAGGATTTGCCTTTTATTTTAAATCAAACTCCTTCGGTTGTTATCAATTCTGACGCAGGAAATGGCGTTGGCTATACCGGGATTTATATTCGCGGCACGGATGCAACGCGCATTAATATGACGTTGAATGGCATTCCTTATAATGATGCGGAAGACCAAACTATTTATTTTGTTGACCTGCCGGATTTTGCATCTTCTGTAAACAGCATCCAGATACAACGCGGTGTGGGCACAAGTTCCAATGGATCGGGCGCTTTTGGTGCAACGATAAATTTTTCTACAAACGAGTTTAATGATAAAGCTTATGCAGAAATAAATAACAGTTATGGATCTTTCAACACGTGGAAAAATACAGTGAAAGTTGGATCCGGATTAATTGATGATCATTTTATTATTGATGCAAGATTATCGCGTATTTCAAGTGATGGTTATATTGATCGCGCAACGAGTGATTTGAAATCATTTTATTTATCAACAGGATATTTTTCAAAAAATTCTTCGCTGCGTTTTAATATTATTTCTGGTTATGAAAAAACATACCAGGCCTGGAATGGAATTCCAGAAGCAAAATTAAATGGTGATAAAGCCGCACTCGATCAGCATTATCAAGACAATGTTGGTTCGTTATATTTTACACAGGCAGACTCATTGAATTTGTATAATTCAAACAACAGAAAATATAATTATTTTACATACAAAAATCAAACAGATAATTACTGGCAAAATCATTACCAGCTTTTGTTTAATCATCAGTTCAATTCAAAATTATCATTAAATGTTACTGGTTTTTTATCGCATGGTTATGGTTATTATGAAGAATATCATAATCAGGGCGATTCATCAAACGCATTATATTCTGCATATAATTTACCCGATAATATTGTTGGAAATGATACGATGCGAAGTACAAATTTGATTCGCCAATTGTGGTTATCAAATTATTTTTATGGCGGCATTTATTCTTTTCAATATAAAAATAAAAAAACGCAGTTCACAGTAGGCGGCGGTTGGGATCGCTATGATGGCAAACATTATGGCACTGTAACGTATGCG
>Ga0206963_10262_pt1 | contig 15970 bp, 17 predicted proteins | sample Alteio_BWOrgHeat_28_FD_152958 | JGI IMG/M metagenome (GOLD analysis project Ga0206963, IMG submission 152958) | Enriched cells from forest soil in Barre Woods Harvard Forest LTER site, Petersham, Massachusetts, United States -... | ecosystem: Environmental > Terrestrial > Soil > Temperate forest >... | reverse complement strand
CAAAAATTTCCAGCTGTGGTTTGGTATTTACGCTGCTGGTATCTGAAAGAAGAATATTTTTATTGCTCTGATAAGCATTGGTTTTTTGGGCAGCCTGTCGAACAAATATTTTTCCATTGAATACTCCTGTTGCGTGGTCGTTCAGAATGCCTTTGTAAAGTTCATTACTCAGGCAACTCGGTTTGATATTATCAACAATGGTATGATTGTCGATATGACTATGACCAGATTGAAAATAGAGACCATATAAATGTGCTTCACAATTTTTTGCATCAAGGATCACATTCAGGTTATTGCGAATAAGTCCACCATTTAATGAAATTGTAACCGCGTGAGTAAAACTTTTACCAATCTGCCTGATATGGGTTGTGCTGACCTGATTGGTATTGGAGCCATCATTTTGAATTTTATAATATTCAAGCCTGGCTTCATTGTCAACAATGATCTCCATAACCTGGTTTGTAAAACTCTCGTTCGATCCAAGTGTTGCATAATTTTCAACAACCTGCACCTGTGCATGTTCATCCACGATCATCAGGCTTCGTGGCTGAGAAAAAATATTTACCGTACGTGCATCGGTAATATGATAAATATAAATCGGGTGTTCGATATGTTTTCCTTTTGCCACATGAATAAAGACAGCTCCGTGGATGAAGGCCATATTTAATGCATTGATACCATCTTTTAAATACTGGCTGCTATCTCCCAGCCATTGTGATACAAGTCCCTGAAATTCATTTTTTGAAGCCTCTTCCATAGGAACTACCTGAATTCCCTTCGAACGGACCTGTGAAAGGGAAAAAGAATAAAAGCCATTAACGAATACCATTTCATTCGCCATTTCATGGCCGGGAAGACGGATTGCTTTCAGGTCATCGGGTGTTATGGAAATGGTTAGCGGATCTGCAGGCAGTTGAAATTCCTTATTAAATAATCCTGCCACCTTGGTATACTTCCATTCTTCATGTTTTGATCCAGGAATACCCAGATTTGAAAATTCCCTGAAAGCGTGTTCGCGAAGTTTGTCAAGACTACCATGGTCTACATCAGGCTGGAATTGATCAAATCTTTCTTTAAAATATGCGATTGTGTTCATTATGACAAATTGATCTCCGAAACTATGCGGCTTCTACTGTGTTTTCACCTTTAATAAAATCATATCCTCTTTCTTCAAGTTCGAGTGCGAGTTCCTTGGGACCGGATTTCACAATCCTGCCATTGTATAATACGTGAACGAAATCCGGAACGATGTAGTCGAGTAAACGTTGATAATGGGTTACAACCAATATCGCGTTCTCTTTATTTCGTAATTTGTTTACACCATTCGATACAATTCTGATCGCATCGATATCGAGTCCTGAATCCGTTTCATCAAGTATTGCAAGCCTTGGTTCCAGCATTGCCATCTGAAATATTTCGTTTCGCTTCTTCTCGCCTCCGGAGAATCCTTCATTCAGCGACCTGCTTAATAATGACTGTTCAATATTTACAAGTGCCATTTTTTCTTTCATCCTTTTGAGAAAAGAAACTGCATCCAGCGGAGCTTCACCTCTGTATTTACGTATTTCATTAACTGCTGTTTTAATGAAATTTACAGTGTTCAATCCCGGTATTTCCACGGGATATTGAAATGCAAGAAACAATCCTTCTGCTGCTCTATGTTCAGGTGATAATTCAAACAGATCCTTTCCGAGAAATTCTACTGAACCCTCCAGTACTTCATAATCACTCCGCCCGGCAAGAACAGATGCCAGCGTGCTTTTACCGGATCCGTTGGGTCCCATGATGGCATGTACCTCACCTGGTTTGATATCCAGATTTATCCCGTTCAGGATTTTTTTCCCTTCAATACCTGCATGTAAATTCTGAATCGTCAACATATTTCTACTTTATAATTTTTGTTACTCTTATTTGTTCGATTACCGATACCGGTTGATCGTATTTAAAATGTATTTCACTCCCATACTCCCATACTCTCACACTTTCTTAACCTACGCTTCCTTCCAGACTAATCGCCAGCAATTTTTGTGCTTCAATGGCGAACTCCATCGGAAGCTGGTTCATCACTTCTTTTGCAAATCCGTTGATGATAAGGGCTACAGCGGTTTCCGTATCTATTCCACGCTGATTACAATAAAATATCTGATCCTCTCCAATTTTAGAAGTGGTGGCTTCATGTTCAACCACCGCTGTATTATTTCTTACTTCAATATAAGGGAAAGTGTGTGCTCCGCATTTATCACCAAGTAAAAGAGAATCGCACTGTGAAAAATTCCTGGAGTTCAACGCATTTTTACTTACGTGTACGAGCCCCCTGTAACTATTATTACTGAAACCTGCTGAAATCCCTTTGGAAACAATCCGGCTGCGCGTGTTCTTTCCCAAATGCATCATCTTGGTTCCCGTATCAGCCTGCTGGTAATTATTCGTAACTGCAACAGAATAAAATTCGCCGGTTGAATAATCACCTTTTAATATTACGCTGGGGTATTTCCAGGTTATTGCTGATCCGGTTTCCACCTGTGTCCAGGAAATTTTTGAATGATTGCCTTTACAAATGCCTCTTTTTGTCACAAAATTATATACGCCGCCACGGCCCTGTTTATCGCCCGGATACCAGTTTTGAACAGTTGAATATTTTATTTCAGCATTGTCAAGTGCCACCAGTTCCACAACGGCTGCATGCAACTGATTTTCATCCCTCATGGGTGCAGTACAGCCTTCAAGGTAACTTACATAACTCCCCGCTTCCGCAATGATCAGGGTCCTTTCAAACTGGCCGGTATTTCCAGCGTTGATCCTGAAATAAGTTGATAATTCCATGGGACAACGAACACCTTTTGGGATAAAACAGAATGACCCGTCGCTGAATACTGCTGCATTCAGTGCGGAAAAATAATTATCAGTGATAGGAACTACTGTACCCAGATATTCCCTGATAAGATCGGGATGTTCTTTTATGGCTTCACTCATAGAACAGAAAATAATCCCGAGTTCGGCCAGTTGACTTTTAAATGAAGTGCCGATGGATACGCTGTCGATAACAGCATCCACAGCCACACCTGTCAGTCTTTTCTGTTCTTCCAGGGATATACCCAATTTTTCAAAAGTCCGTATTAGTTCGGGGTCGATTTCATCCAGGTTTTTAGGGTTAATCTTCTGTTTAGGGGCAGAATAGTAAATAATATCCTGGTAGTCGATAGGAGGGTAATGGATATTTGCCCAATCAGGAGATTTCATTGTGAGCCAATGCCTGTAAGCTTTTAATCTCCAGTCCAACATCCATAAAGGTTCCTTCTTACGGGCAGAGATAAAACGAATTACGTCTTCATTCAGGCCTTTTGGTGCTTCGTCCGCTTCTATTTGTGTAACAAACCCATATTTATAGTCGCTGAATACCGTTTTTTCAATCGTCCTCAATTCATCCTCAGCTTCCCGGGACTTGGGTTGGATAAGATCTGTCTTCATTCCACAAATTTACGAAACCGTTTATACTAAAAAGTATAAACAGAAGATTTTCTTTAAAGGAATTGAGAAAAAATGATGCAGCGTTTGAGGCTCAAAGCCTGTCCGGGCCTTATCGCCCTTGATTTTTGCCTAAGGAAACCATCCCTGTAAGGTACCTTTTTTCGGGTTGTCTGATTTTTTATGGAATAGCTCGGGAGGTTATCCAAATAGCAATCCTAAGTACTTAAATATCAAGATATTAAGTTAGGAACAATTTATGCTTTTCTCTGTTTGAGGAATTTTCGCTGGGGAAAGAGAATATCTTCAGCGGTTTCATACCCTTCTTCAGCAACCACCGTTAACCGTTTTTCTAGTTTTTTTCTTCTACCCATCAGCTGAAGGATGAGAAGGGCCGTTAATGTAATGCCTGCTACGATCAGGATTTTCTTTGTCTTCATGAAATTGATCCGCTGAAATAATTGGTCAAAAATTCGTTATATAGCGTAGTCATTCTAAAAATCATGCCTATTTTGGTCAAAGTAATAACTAAAAAGTAAAAATTTAAAAAGCATTGTACTTTATAGGATTTACTCAAAGGATGTCAGAATTTTTACTTTTCCCTTTTTATTTTTAAAAATGCCTCTTCCATTAAACAAGCTTCCTTTTTATCAAAAACTTGCTTCCGTTCTTGTAAGCCTTATCGCAATAGGTTATCTAGTAATTCTGGGAAAGGAAATACTCAGTCCCCTGATTTTCTCATGCTTGTTTTCGATTTTACTTCTGCCATTGGCTTCATTTATGGAAAGAAGGTTTGGATTTAGACGGGGTCTTGCATCAATATTGGCGATATTATTATTGGTTACATTTATTTCATCGATCATCTATTTCGTCGGAATGCAAATAAGCGATCTGGCGGACGACTGGCCACAATTTAAAATTCAGCTGAATAGTTCACTGGCAAGTATCCAACACTGGATTGCATTTAAATTTCATATCAATTCATACAAGCAGCTTACGTTTCTAAAATCAGCTGCGAGCAAAGCTTTGGATTCCGGAACGACTGTTTTGGGAACGACTATAATTTCCCTTTCATCTTTTATTCTCTTTCTGATATTCACTTTTATTTATACTCTTTTCCTGCTTACTTTCCGAAGGCTGATAATGAATTTTCTTATCTCTGTTTTCCTTGAAGAAAATTCTATTGTGGTTCATGATATCGTGGAAAAGGTTCAACAGATCCTCAGGAAATACATAATCGGTTTATTCATTGAAATGTGTATCGTATCAGTAGTTGTATTCATTGCATTCTGGGCATTCGGGATTAAATATGCGGCATTACTTGCAATTATAACCGGTCTCCTTAATATTATTCCTTATATCGGAATTTTTTCAGCTATGCTGATCAGTTTCCTTATCACATTTGCAACTGCCGCCGCCACCGGAAAATTATTTCTTGTGGTAGTAACACTTGTTATCACGCACCTTGTGGATAGTAATATTTTATTACCCGGGATAGTCGGTTCCAAGGTTAAGATCAATCCTTTGATAACCGTACTTGGTGTAGTACTCGGAGAAATGATCTGGGGTATTTCGGGCATGTTCTTATCCATCCCTGTAATTGCAGTGCTTAAAATTATATTTGACCGCGTAGAAAGCCTGAAACCCTGGGGAGTACTCCTGGGCGAAGAAGAAAAAACAGCCCGTCTAAAAACTATTCAACCGAAGGTTGAGTTGGATTCCACAGTGGTTATTAAATCAGATAACTGAATTAAAAGAAGTGTAAAAATTCTACAATTTTGCAGCGTCCGTATATTCTTTAAATGCTTTTATTGTTTGCTGCAGTGATTCTTCCATTTGCTTTTTATTCAGCAATTCGACCTGGTACATGCCATTGGTCATAAGGCATACGAGGATTTCATGACCGGGTCCGCTTGCGATATATGGATTTTGATCAATGAAGGCGGGATACATTTCATGCTCTGTAATTAGTTTCTCAACCTGCTCACGACTTAAGTCATGCAATTTTAAGGACATCCGTAGGGTTTTTTCAAATTTCATAAAATTATGCAGGAATCAATGACAGGGGCATTAATGATTTATAAACCAATTGTTAATATTCTACTAACCCTGAAAGTTTGCGTTGAAAAACTTGCTTTATTACCGTATTTAAACTTAAAATATTATGCAGGAACAATTACATTTGTAATATGACAGTATTGAAAAATGTGCAGTTTTCGAAATTGATAAAAGCAGAAGGAAGATTGAGAGAGTTCAATTTCAGAAAGAGTAATGGAATAGCAGGCCCCGTATATCATATTGATGTAAGTGATGACAGGGGAAATCGTTACTATATTAATATGCTGCTGGAAGATAACGCATGGACCGTACAGGAAAAAAATCTTCCTCCATGGATACAGGAAGCAGTTGTCCAGTTTCATCCGGCCATTATCGAACAGGAAGGATAATCAATCCTGTAAAATTATTCAATATCATTTTCTTTCCACGCGAACGGCTGTGCCATATGCCAGTACTTCTGTAACTCCATTCATCACTTCATTTGCATCATAACGCATATTAATAATGGCATTGGCCCCTATTTCATCTGCATGTTGTATCATGTGCTGAAATGCTTCTTCTCTGGTTCTTTCACAAAGGCTTACATAGATCGAAATTTTTCCTCCGAAAATGGTTTGCAATCCTCCGGCCATATTTCCAAGTAAACTTCTGGAACGGACCGTAATACCCCTAACCACACCCAGATTCTTCGATATTTGGAATCCTTCTAACGAGATGCTGGTAGTAATCATAGAAGCGTCAATCATATGGAGTTTTTTATTTGATTTCAAAAATAAGCTCATTTTAGTATACCCTTTGAGAAGAGTATTCTGTTATTCTTTTTTGAACCATTGCTACACGTTAGCTTATTCCTGACAGGGGTATTGAGAAGGCTATCAACCAATAAGAAAAGGCAAAATGTCTACTAAGCATATACCCTTAGTATTCATTGTGCTATCCATTCATTATTTCTAATATTCAGACAATGTGCAGCAATAAATTTCAACTCTTACCCGTTTTATTTTTAACCCAAAGACACCAAATATGAAAAAATTACTTTTTTCAGTATTCGCTATTTGCCTTTCCCATTTTGCATTTTCCCAAACATTTATGCAGGGCGTTGGTATAAACGTCGTACTTCAATCATCAGCCGGTTCTTCAGCAGATCCGGTAGGAGGTATCATGTATTCTCCGAGAGTAAATTTTATGGAAACAGGTAACACATCATTCAGTGTTGGTATTCCATTAAGTTTTGGAATTTCAGGTACCTATAATAGCCAGGATTATACTGACAATACACTTGGATTGATGCTCGATGTTCCATTAATGTTCAATTATAACTACGGCGCAGGATCCACAAAAGAAGCAGAAGATAAATTTGGATTTTTTGGCGGCGTGGGATTTGGTTATCATACCAATCAATATACAGCAACGGACGAAAGTGGATATGACTATACCAGTAAAATGGCCGGATTCGGCCCTGTTGGAAATGCAGGCGCACGAATGGCTGTCGGACATGGAAGTCATAATTTAGAACTTCGCTTTTCCTATATGAAGACTCTGGATCTCAGCAAATCGAATATTATGGGATTTGGATTCCTGTTTAATTTTTAAACGGGATTCACAGCATACCATACCTGTTATTAATATAATCCCAATTTATTACAGACCACCAGGCCGTAATATAATCAGGTCTTTTATTTTGATATTTCAAATAGTAAGCGTGTTCCCAAACGTCGAGACCAAACAGCGGCAGACCCTTGCTTTCGCTGATATCCATTAGTGGATTATCCTGGTTTGGTGTTGAGACTACATCGAGTTTGCCATCTTTTTTTACAATAACCCAGGCCCATCCGCTACCAAAACGGCCTTTGGCTGCATCATTGAATTTAGTTTTCAAGGCATCGAGTGAACCAAAATCTCTCTGGATAGAAGCAGCAAGAGCAGCAGAAGGAACAGCACTCTTGCCCGGGGAGTTCATTAGTTCCCAAAAAAGTGAATGGTTATAATGGCCACCAGCGTTGTTTCTCATTTTCACTGAATATTTAGAAATGGAAGCAAGCAAATCTTCCAGAGGGACTTTCGAAATATCTACCTTTTCAGCATCTACTGCTTCAGCCAGGTTTTTAGCATAGGTTGCCGCGTGTTTGGTATAATGTATTTCCATGGTCATTGCATCAATCGCAGGTTCCAGGGCTGCAAAAGCATAAGGCAACGGACGCTGTTTATAAGGAACCGGATCTGGTGAATTATTATTTTTTTTATGCGGAGTATCAGTATTGGCGAGTGCAGTGAGAACTGAACCCGATAATCCGGCAACGACTCCTGCTTTGCCTGCCGTATTGATAAATGCCCGTCTTGATAAATCCTGATTTGACATAACTGGTTTTTTTAGTTTTGTAATTTAAGTTATTCCAATGAAAAAGGCCTAAAGCTCAAGGCCAAACGCCGAACGCTTCACGCCTACAGGTTTAACATGCAAAAATTCTACCATGGGTCATCGTTCAACGGCCAACGGTCATCGATACAAGAGGTATTTAATTCTTTTGCTCTTAAATCTTGAAAGGGCCGGTTCCCAGCTATTTCGGATTTCTTTTTCTGAAATTCCGGCAATAATTTGTTTACGGAGCAATGTATTGCCCGCTAATTTGTCAAAATTGCCGATCTGCCTGCTTTGGGAGGCATCAAAGAATATTTCCTTTTTGGGATACGCCTGGTAACTATCAATTAACCACTGCAGATTAATTTCTTTTTTTTTGCGTAGTGTGTCAGTATTATAATTTTCCAGGTTCAGACCATAACAAACAGAGTCCTGATATAACGGATGCTCACTCATACCGGGAATGGACTCAGGTCTGAAACTAAATGAATATATTCCTGCCAATGCAGGAGCTCCTATCATTGTAAAGGGCCGGTGGGTGCCTCTTCCCAGGCTTATAACAGTACCTTCAAAAAGACACAGACTAGGGTAGAGGAGGATCGATTGTGCTGTATTTAGATTGGGAGAAGGGGAAACGGGTAAGTTATATTCCGATTCGTGTGTATAATTCTCCAGTTTGATAATAGTTAAATCACATTTAGCTTTATTCGATAACCATTCTTCCCCGTTGATCATTAAAGCCAATTCTCCAATGGTCATACCATGAGCAATCGGAATTGGCTGAAGTCCTACACCGGAACGTAAAGAATCTTCCAGCACCGGACCATCAACTAAATAACCATTGGGATTCGGACGATCCAGGATCAGTAGAGGTTTATTAAAATTGGAGCAGGATTGCATCACTCGTTGCAAGGTGATGATGTAAGTAAAAAAACGGGCGCCTACATCCTGTATGTCAAATACAATAATATCAACATCCTGCAAATCTTCCCTGGAAGGCATTGATTTTTTGCCATATAACGATACAATCGGGAGACCTGTTACCGGATCAAAACTGTCAGAAACAGTTGCACCATTACTTGCATTTCCTCTGAATCCATGTTCCGGTCCGAATACCTTTACAACGTGAATACCTGCATGCAGAAGACTATCCACCAGAGGTGTTCCGGCGATCTGTGAAGTTGGATTCGCCACTACAGCAACTCTTTTGGTAAACAATATTGGAAAATACTTATTAGTCTGTTCTGCTCCGGTATGAATCTGATTATTGACCTTCTGCGCAGTTGAAGGAATGCAGTTCGCAATAAGGAAAAAATATAAAATTGTTTTTTTCAATATCCCCCCTTTAAGAATTTGGTTCCACAGAAACTGTTAATCATATATTTTCATTGCAACTCCTTCCACAATTCCCTTAGGTAAAAGCCAAGCAAAAAAAGCACTGAACTTGTTCATAATTCCGGTGATCACTTCAGGTTTCTTTCGAAAAAGGCATTCAACTGAAATCATTGCTACGTTTTGTGGTGACATATTAAAACGTTCAGCAGCCTTTCGGCCCTTTGGTCCAATGTGGGCGCGGTTTACAAAATTTGTATCAGTTGGTCCCGGACAAACGCAGGTAACTGAAACATTTGTTTTTTTCAGTTCCTGATAAAGTCCCCTGCTGAAGCTTAGCACATAGGCTTTGGAGGCCGCATAGGTTGATAACATTGGAACAGCCTGATAAGAAGCGGTGCTGCCAATATTAAGAATATAACCCGCACGCTGTTTGAGAAGTAATGGCAGGAATAAACGTGTTAGTTTGGTTAAAGTTATAATATTAAGGTCCAGCATTTCAGCATGTTCTTCAGCCGAATAATTTTCAAAACTTCCGCTCAGACCATATCCTGCATTGTTTATAAGAATTGAAACTTCAAATTGATTTTCAATTACCCATTCGAGAACTGCTTCAGCTGCCCGTTCTTTAGCAAGATCGATAGCAAACCAATGGCAGTTTCTTTTCGAAGCTGAATGAATTTCTGTTGAAACCTTTTCCAGTGCATCTGCTGACCGGGCTACAAGCAGGAGATCATATCCACGTCCCGCCAGGATTTCTGCAATAGACTTCCCAATTCCTTTGCTTCCTCCTGTAATGAGTGCAAAAGGCATCTGTATTTAATTTTAGTTCGCGGAATCCTTAGTTCTGAACTTTGGAAGCGAAACGATGGTAAAAAGGTGTTTTACTGTTTTCGTCTTTTGGCATGTATTTACCTGTAATAATAGGCACGTACATCACACGTCTGCGACTGGCTTCTCCCAAATGAGGGGATTGTTGTGCACGGTGCCAGATCCGGCCGTCATGAACGGTAAGATCACCCGCGTTAATATCAAATCCGATTTCACGGGCATCAGGATTGTTATCTATGAAATATTTTTTCTTGAAAAGTAAACGTAATACTCCCTGTTTATGTGTACCCGGAAGTACACGCAGGCCGCCATTTTCAAAAGGACAGGGATCCAGGTGAATACCTACGTTCAGCATCGGCATGATCTTCTGGCCAAGAAATAAATCTCTGGGGCTGTCTGTATGCCATCCCATTTGGGAAAACTTACTTTCAGGTGTACGAACATAATGATTCAGGATGAGCCCGTCTTTTTCATTTTCAGCAATCCTGCCTTCATAAGGATGCAATAATTCAAGTAATGCTACCAGCCGTGGATCATTCAGAAATTCATGAAATGTAGGGCTGAAAAGGGATAAAAAACAAAGACGCTGAATAATGGTTTGACCATTATGATCCTTTCCAAATTTGAGAGGAACTCCATTGATTTTATCCTTCCCTTCTTCAAGTAATTGCTTTTCAATCCGGCTAATTTCCTGGATAAAAAATGCAACGGTTTCCGGCTTTAGGACATTGCGAAATACGATCACCCCATTTTTATGGAAAAAGTCTGATTGCTCCGGGGTTACCTTATCACCTAGAAAGAATTCAGGGCATAGTAATTTTTTCATATCATGGTAGCATTTAAGTCTTTAGCAGTTGAAATCAACTGCTTATAACCCAATTTTGAAGAGGATGAAATTAACTTAAAAATAATTATGATTTTTTTATTATTGGCAAAATTAATGAATAAAGTGCTATTAACCAGCCTTGTCTTAAATTCTTATTGCCCCGGAGTAACTCCCCCGGACAACTTAAACGTTTAATTACGGCCCTTGGTATCCGTTTTAAGCATCTTTAACCTTATCCAGATTCGGGAAAAATAGGTAGATTTTTGATTTTTGTTATAATTAATGCAAAACGATACAACGCATATGTGAAAACCGGAGCCGCCAATACATCGATTGTATAATGAACATGCTGCACCAATAGTAATATGCCCAGTGCAACAGAAGCAATCAAAGTATAGATCCGGTCAGTTTTCTTCTTCAGACAAAGAAAAATCAGGAAAACGGTCGTTGTATGTCCGGAAAAGAAAAGATCGTGGGTAATATACCGCTGGCCATAAAATTGATTGGTGATAGGATCTGCAAGTGGGATCAATCCCGCTGGAGGATTCAATGAAATCAGGGTTATACAGGCCATTCTGACCAGTGTCACACCATTATAAGCCCAAAGCATGGTAAGCAGCATCATCGGATCCCTGTAAATCCGTAAAATCAATATCAGACAACTGGACCATATTAAAAAAAAGACAGCAACAGATACGTTCCGTGCTGGAATCCGCTCTAAAATCAAATCGTTAAAACTGATTCCATTCCTTTCCTGAATGGCATTAAAGAAGAAAGGAAGCGCAACCAATATTCCTGTAAAAAGCACCATTCCTATCCAGAATCTCCATCTGAAGGAGGTTAGTTTCCAGGCAGCCGACCAGTTTGGGCCTAAAGCCCAATGCCTAAACCCCGATACTTTTCGCTTATTACTGTTTGATGAATTGTTGGATCTTTGGTTTTCTGCACTCAAGTAAAAAAATTTTCAAAGAAATTGACATGAATCAATTTAAAACTTATGAACATGGAGCTTTCAGCTTTGAGTTTTAATAATGCCAGCGTTTGAAAGCTTCCATTGCTGCGTATTTGGTAAGACCAAGCTGGGCATAAAGATTGGCTGTATTTGCATTCCTGTCCTCCGCTCTTTGCCAAAATTCACGGCTGTCTGATCCCTGAAAAGGAACCATATCTTTTTGTGATTGATGAATGAAAATTCCGAAACGTTTTTTCAGCACCTGATCCGGGCTCATTGGTATGGCCATTTCAATTTCGCTCACGTCCCATTCCTGCCATGCACCTTTATACAACCAGATCCAACAGTCTTTTACCCAGGATTCCCCCGCATCCTTAAGGCGTCTCATTGATTCAAAAACTATTTCAAGACATACTTTATGAGTTCCATGCGGATCGGCCAGATCGCCGGCACAATAGACCTGGTGGGGTTTTATTTTTTTTAGTAATTCAATTGTAATCTGGACATCTTCCTCACTCATCGGGTTTTTATCTATTGTTCCCGTTTCATAAAATGGCAGATTCAGAAAATGTATTCCTGAATCAGGGATGCCAACATAACGACAGGTGGCACTTGCTTCACTACGACGGATCAAACCCTTTACATTTCTTATTTCCGGAGAATCAATACCTGAATTTTTTTTCTCTTTCAGAAAATATTTCGCATCTGAAAGAATTTCCTCAGAACGTTTTGTATCGATACCGAAAAGTGATTCAAACCCTACAGCGAAATCAATAAACCGGGTAACAAATTCATCTGTCACGGCAATATTACCTGAAGTCTGATACCCGACATGTACTTCATGTCCCTGATCGTGAAGACGCATAAAAGTTCCCCCCATGGAAATAATATCATCATCGGGATGAGGAGAGAAAATAAGACATCTTTTTGGATAAGGTGTCATCCTTTCAGGAGCATTGGGAAGCGGTTGGTTTTTCCCACCCGGCCATCCGGTGATGCTATCGCGCAACATATAAAATACTTCCATATTGATTTCATATGCATCTCCTTTCACTGCAAGCAAATCGCTCAATCCATGATCGTTATAATCTTTATCAGTAAGGCTTAGTATGGGCTTGCCGAGTTTGAGAGCCGTATTCACTACCGCTTTGCGCAGGATATCGCCGCTCCAGTCACAATCGCCGGTAAGCCAGGGTGCCTTGAAACGTGTGAGTTCTGAAGCAGCTGCCTCATCAGTAACAAACAAAGTGTCTTCATGCTGCTGAAGAAGGGAAGCTGGTACTTCTTCTGTGGCTGGACCTTCCAACGATTTCTGAACTGCCTGTGATTTGTTGCTTCCCCAGGCCATCAAAATAATCATTCTGCTTTTGAGAATCGTACTGATCCCCATGGTTACTGATAAACGGGGAACCTGCGTTACACTCTCAAAATCTCCTGCATTGGACAACCTGGTAGAATTTTCAAGTGGTGTTACACGTGTTTTCGAATACCGGCTTGAACCCGGTTCATTAAACCCAATATGTCCGTTTGATCCGATACCAAGAATCTGTAAATCAATTCCACCGGCATCTGTAATAGCCTGTTCATATTCATTACAAAATGATTTCATAGCATCCCGGGGAAGTTCCCCGTTCGGAATATGACAATTCTTCGGATCAATATCAATATGATTGAAAAGATTTTCTTTCATAAAGCGATAGTAACTCTGCGGTGCATTCCTCTGGATTGGATAATATTCGTCCAGGTTAAAAGCAACTACATTCCTGAAACTTAGTCCTTCTTCCCGGTGCATTCTGATCAGTTCTGCATATAATTTCAAAGGGGATTTCCCGGTTGAAAAACCAAGCACACAACGTTCCTTTTTCTTTTGCTTTTCTTGTATAAGGGCAGCAATTCTCTTTGCAACAAACACGGAGCCGGATTTCGCGTCGGGGAAAATTTCCAAAGGGATCTTTTCGAAAGCGTCTACCATTTTCATAATGCAGTCTGTTTATTTCAAATTATCAGCGAAAATAAGTCTTTAGGCCTAACTCTGAAAACAAGTATGGGAGTATGGGAGTGTGAAAATAAAAATATGATCGGTCATCTGTCAAAGGTCATATGTCAGAGGCATGTTTTTATTTTAATGCATCATAGCAGAGTGAAAGCAATTGACGGCTTTCGGGACTCATTTGCCTGTTTTCAATTTTTAGCTGAAGTCCGTCCATTAGTTGCTGATAACGAAGATGGATATTCCTTTTCCTGTTGAGCCTGGCAACAATCAGATCAGTACAAAGGTTTCCACCACTGTGGGTATTGAGAGACCAGTCAGGTTTTGCTTCAAAGAAACTATCCATATGGGGGATCGTACTAAACTGATTGCATAATGGAACCAGTTCGTATTGTAATGTCTGGGCCATCCAGTCGCCCACCAAAAACAAATCCCTGGAATTATAAACCGGATAATCCTTGACTATTTTTTGCTCTGGATCATTGGAAGGAAAATCTTTCATGAATAATATAATACTGCACAGGTAAGATTGCTTATTCAGGATATCACCCATGAAAGTTTCTTTCACCTGTTTTATCTGCGGATGCCAGATTTCCAGTTGAAATCCAATCCTATAATTCACAGGGAACTGGCTGAGGAAAATTATGGATAGTTCGTCCTGGCTGTTTTTGTTTTTTCTTTTATAAGAAAAATTTGATCTTAAGAATTGAAAATTGGCACGCTTCATAGGTTCACTGGTCACCTTATAAATATAAGACTGAACTTCCTGGAGCCATAATTCCAGTGAATGCGATTGTTTACTAGAAGATTCCATGCCTCTGGCTAATACGTCTGAATGAAGGGTTAATTATGCGCTAAATTAAATATACCGTTCCGCATTCTGAAATTTATGTGGAATCGGCAGTAAGATTACTCAGGTCTGCCGGAAATGACAGGCAGAATAACGGCAGAGGCATTTTGACTGTCACGATAAATACGAACGGATGACTTCTGAAAATCGGAATCATTACATGTATAAATATCTGTAAATTTCTGGGGGTTCCTGTCTGACAACGGAAACCAGCTGCTTTGAATCTGGATCATGAACCGGTGACCTTTTTTAAAAGTATGAGCTACATCCGTTAAACTAAACCGGATTCTTTCTGTTTTTCCCGGTTGGAAAGGTTCGGGTTTTTCAAAACTTTTTCTGTATTTACCACGGAATATTTCCCCTCTTACCAACATTTGATATCCTCCCATTGGATAGGGTTTTTCACCTTCATCAACTGCATAAATATTAATACGGTTATATGAAAGTGTATCGGGAAAAACATCAATAATTTTCACAACAAAATCAGCATCTGTCGTACTTATACTGGAGATGAGATCAGCAACTACCGGCCCTCCAATAGTAAAATCTTCCTTTAATACCGCAGTCTGATAGGTTAGTACATCTGGTCTGCGACTTGCAAACCGCTGGTCATCCGTCATATATTCCCGGGTCCTGTTGAAGTGAACATCTTCTGTATACGGAACAGGATGCGCGGGATCACTGATATATTCATCATATGCCATTCCTTTTTCAGGCGGTGTAAAAGACAGTCCGTTATTCTCCCGCAGGTATATTTTTTCTTCCTTTGCCTGGTCAGTTGGCCAGGATTCAAAGTGCCGCCAAGTATTTTCACCCGTAAAAAATATGGTTGCTCTGGCAATAGATGGATTCTTTTCACCTTTGAGATAATAATTGAAGAATGGAATTTCAATTTCATTCTGATAAGTAAGTGAAGTGTTTGACCCAAAATTTATATTTCCCATGTGTGTACCGTCATTACTTCCCCATTGACCATGATACCAGGGACCCATAACAAGTTTTGCATTGGTTTCAGGACTTTGTTTTCTGACAGCTTTATAAAGATTCCATGCTCCGAAACAGTCTTCTGCATCGAAAAGACCACCAACAATTAAAATAGCAGGTTTGATTTCATATTGTGCATTTCGTTGAGATAAAACTTATAATTGTCTTTGCTTTCATAGGGGTCAGGCATCGGTGTTTCAATTTTTAATGGCCGGGGATGTGGTCGTCCAAAACCACCGGCCACATAAAAATCAAACGCGTCCATATAGAAAAATGCGCCATTATGATGAAAATCATCTCCTATGAACCAGTCTGTCACTGGT
>Ga0206963_10261_pt1 | contig 16037 bp, 14 predicted proteins | sample Alteio_BWOrgHeat_28_FD_152958 | JGI IMG/M metagenome (GOLD analysis project Ga0206963, IMG submission 152958) | Enriched cells from forest soil in Barre Woods Harvard Forest LTER site, Petersham, Massachusetts, United States -... | ecosystem: Environmental > Terrestrial > Soil > Temperate forest >... | reverse complement strand
TTGGATTCGCAAAGCCTCTGGGCTAGCCACCGCCTCACGTGCTGCTCTCGGTACGGGGCCGTAGGTTGGGACAACAGATCTTTCAAGAAACCCGCAAAATCGGCATTCATCTAAGCACTTCTCTTCGCTCCTTGTGGACTTGAGAGTACAAGCTCCCTCACCTGAAGACAATCGCGCTCTCGCCGCCCCAGGCACGACGAGCGACCTATTTGACATTATGCGTCAATTTAGTATATTCCGCCGTTCCATGAAATGGTACTCACTCATCTTTTTTGTCCTGGTGCTAGGAGTGTTGTCTCCTTACGCCAACGCTAAACCCCCACACTTTGATGATGACACGGGGCTTGAACTTGCGGACGGCTCGCCCCTATTCCTTCCGGATGGGCAGACCCAGGCAGAACTCGAACAAATGTGCGCGGCCATCGTCGCGCGTAATAGAACTTCTATACAAGACTACTTCGCAAAAAATGGGGACGTTATCCTCACATTGCGAGATCGGGTGCTAGGACCCGATCCGACAAATCTAGCCCGAGATGAGTTTTATACTTTTCTCGAAAAGTTCATTAGGGACTTTCAAATGTTCACCTATCGAATTGAGCGATCGAAACGCTTCGACGGAAAATATGTAGCCAACAATTTCTTGCGCGGAGTTACGATATGGTCGCAAGACCTCCAAGATCTAAAGAGAGCGCTAGGGGTTTTTTACCGCTATGTCCCCGAGAGCGTCGGACAAAAGCACGAGCCCGATGCCGACATCCAGTTAGAGCTATTCTCCGCCCGAATGGCATGGTTGGCTTACGCCTATGATGTGGAGACCTACCAAAACCGCGAAAAAGCCCTTCGGCGCCTCGATGATTTTGATGCCATGTGCAAAGACATGAACCTGGCCTACGATGCCACCGCTTTGCATGCCACATCAATGCTACGGGGCCCGCGAACAATCGAAACCTTAATCGGTCATGGACTGCGTCCGCCGAAAGCACCGATCACTAAACTCGGACTCGAATTTAACAATGGGCTCCTCTTTAGCTTCGCCGGATTTTCGGGCTCGCGACGCGCGGAACTCTGGGCGGCTAAGATGCTTACGATCGAGAGTCCGCGCGAACTGATCTTAAGTCTCGATGATCCTAGTTCACGGCAGTTTTATCACATTTTTCGAAACATGGATGGCGTGCTCGGGTTCTTTCCGCGGGCGGTCGATTATATTTTTCTAGAACAGGACGCCGAAGGTTGGTTCGTTCGACTACGAGAATTAAAATTTACCGACCCGGAAAAATACATCGCCAGTATACCAGCCGCCCTGGAACAGTTGCGCAGTTCGTGGATCGGCTGGGAACTTCGTTATGGCAAAGTAGTGCCCGTCGAAACCCTGGAAATCGTTATCCCCACGCGTGACCGAAGTAAGGTTGGCCGAACCTTAGGCGGCGGATATCGCTTGGGAGCCGAGATTGGCTCCGGACCGAATCCAAAAGACATTAAGCTTCACCGACTCCTCTATCAAGGTAAGCCAATCTCCGTAGAATACGACGGCCGCTCAATAGAAGTGTGGGTTCGCGAGTTAGATATCACTCGTGAAAAGTATTTAGAAATAAACGATCTGCGCAGACAGATCGATACGATGGATTTCCCGGATAGCGATGAAGAGGTCCCGTTGGACTGAAATGCCAATCCGTGGAGCTCCATATTCACTGCTGACAAAACCTCCCGGCTAAGCCACGATGTTCCAACACACACTCCTTCGGGGCCTTCTTGAACTTCAGTACTGAGACAATCCTAAAGCGCGCATTGCTGTGGATGGTATTTCTCTACGCGATCCACTTTGTTCTTTTGGGGTTTTTAATAGGCCCCTTCGACTATGATCACTTAAGCGGGTACTACGAATTAGCTTGGCGCTTTTGGCGAACCGGCGGCGGACTCCCCGAATACAATCCCTACCTCTGTGGGGGCAGAACTCTGGGGGGAGATCCCCAAATTCCTATCTTTAGCCCACTCACCCTATTGGTCCCTCTGCTCGGTGCGACCTTGGCTATCAAACTAGAGCTCGTGGCTCAACTGAGTCTTGGAGTCTATGGACTTCGCGGGTGGCTTCGTCTGTTGGGAGCATCCCCCAATGGAGTCCGTTGGGGAACGCTTCTGTACGTCGCGGGCGGCGGAGTGGTGGCCAGATTTTTGGTGGGTCATGTCACCATGGGCTTTTTCTTGCTCATGCCGCTTTTTTTCTATCTGAGCTACTGCATCGACGAGAGTCGTGGCCGCAACAAGCAGCGACTTCTTATCGGTTACTTTGCCCTCTTTGGTTATGCCGCACTCTATAAACCAAATTTTCTGATCCACTTCGTACCTATCGTTATCATCGAACACATCGCCCGTTCGATTCTCAAAAAAAGACCAGGAATCTTATTGTGGTTTGTCGGAGGGACCGCCTTCGCAACGCTCTTGAGCGCCGTCACCTGGCTTCCGGCCTGGAAGTATTTTCTGGATTTCCCAAGGCTCCAACCTGCCCAGGGGGCCTTTTTCCCTCCGTATACTTGGATCTTGAGTCTACTCTTACCCATCCGCGCCATTCCAAACTCGCTCTATGGCAACTTTTTTCTCCAGCGGCATGAGTACAATGTTTTTGTGACTCCGGTGGCTCTCGTATTTGCCTACTGGGGTCTTTGCCTAGAGAACCAGCGACGCTCGGCCGAGACGCGCGCACTGGTTCTGTTTTTGATATTCTCAGCCTGGTTAGGTTTTGGAAGTATCAGTGGCCCCTGGGCTCGTCTCTTTCCGTACCATTGGTTTAGCGAATTCTGGCCTGGCTTTTCTAGCATTCGCGCCCCGGTTAGATTTTGGTACGGCACCTACGTCGTTTTAATCGTCTTATCGGCCGTTGGCTGGCGAGAGCCAAAACACCGATCGTGGAAAGTGGCATGGATTCTCCTCGGAGTGTTACCGCTATTGGGAAGCGCCACCTTCTTACTTTCTAAAACGACATTCGACGCACACGCCACACAGTGGAGTCACCCCCGCATCTACCCTGATACCATCTCGTGGGTCGAAGGGGGACCCGATGATAGTTATCAAGCGCTGCGCCAAGGCCAAGGGGTGCTGAAGTGCCTTTACAATATTGAGACGTTTCCTAGTCCCGACCTAGTTCTTGGAAATACCCTGTCCTATGCGCTGAGTGCTCCGGGGGACATCCACTTAAAATGGTTGGGATGGAACCGAATTCAGATCGACGCCAAATCGACGGCTAGCGGCTTCTCCGTCCGTCTCAATCTCAACCACTCCCCCTACTGGCATTTCAAGGGCCAAGGTGGCGAGATCACCTCCCGCCTCAATAGTCTATTAACGATCTCCTCCGCCCAGCCCGAACTGCACGGCCAACTGGTCTACGAACAGCCGCTCGTACCGCTAGCTGCCGCCATCAGCGGGGTTAGCTTGCTTGCGTTCCTGTTCCTGTCTATCCTTCTATGGAGGAGGGATAGATGAGTTTTCGGCTCATTGGGTTGACCGGTGGAATTGCGGCTGGCAAGACGACCGTAGCCAGCCTTATTCGCGCCCATGGCATTCCGGTTCTTAACCTGGATGAGATCGGCAAAGAGATCACCGGCCCTCACTTGGCTACACTATTAGAAAAGGCGACGGGAACATCGGTGATGGCCCATGGACAGATAGATAGGGCCAAGCTTCGGGCGCTAATTTTTAGTAATCCCGAGATCCGCAAGGCCGTTGAACAGGTGCTCCATCCATTAATTCTCCAGGAATTTAAGACCCGCTGCGACGCGCTACAGAAAGAGGGCCACGCCATCGTCGTCTGTGAAGCCGCCCTGCTCGTCGATAGCGGGCACTACCATGACATGGATGAATTGGTGGTAGTGACCGCCACGGATACCGCCCGCAAAAAGCGCTTAGGAGAAAGAGACAAGATCGAAGCCGAGCTTATCGAACAGATCTTCTCTCACCAGACCTCAGATGCCGAAAAGATCAAAGTCGCCACCACCGTAATCACGAACGACGGATCCCGGGAGCACCTCAAGGCCCAGGTCGATGCGGTAGTTATGTCGTGGAAATAGCAAAGACCTCTTTGTCGTTGCGAGAACCTCTAGGTTCGACGTGGTAATCTTTGGACGTGAAACGCTGCAAAATGCGGATGGTTTAATTTGCAATGGCCAAAGATTGCTTCGCTCCGCAATGACGGAGGGGCGGCTTTGACGATCGAGTATTTCTCCCCTCCGTCATTGCGTGTGACTTCTCTATTTCTCTTGTTGAAGTTTCGCTGCCGTTACTAAGTTCTTCATCAACATCGCGATCGTCATCGGCCCAACACCACCTGGGACTGGGCTGATGGCTCCCACTTTAGGAGCCACCTTTTCAAAGTCGACGTCACCGCAAAGCTTGTCGTTAATCCGGTGGATGCCCACGTCAATGACGGTCGCCCCGTCGCGAACCATCTCCGGACCAATGAATTTTGCTTTACCCATGGCCGCGATGAGAATATCGGCCCGTTTGGTCTCTTCGGCTAAGTGATGTGTCTTGGAATGGCAAATCGTGACGGTGGCTTGGTGCCCTAACAAGAGATTGGCAATGGGTTTGCCGACAATTTCACTTCGTCCGACCACCACGGCACGAGCCCCCTCGATCGGAATCCCATAGAATTTGAGCATTTCAATAATTCCAGCCGGAGTACAAGGAACGAGCTGCGCATCGCCTTGCCAGAGTCGTCCGGTATTTTCCGGCGTCAATCCATCCACATCCTTTAGCGAATGAATCTCACGAACGATCCTCGTCTTGTTAATATGGGAAGGCAGCGGCAGCTGAACCAGAATCCCATGAACCGTCTTGTCTTCATTGAGCTCACGTATTTTGCCAAGGAGTTCGGCCTCCGATGTCGAATCGGGCAGCTCCATGGTTTCCCCGCGAATTCCCAGATCCATACATTTCTTAGTCTTGCTTCGTACGTAAGTTTGGGACGCCGGATCCTTGCCCACTAACACCACTACCATTCTGGGTACGACGGACAGTAACGACAGTTCCAAGAGAAGTTTCGAATAGATGAATTCGGCAACCTTTTTTCCTTCGAGAAGTTTCATGAGTCGTTAAACATCTCCAAATTACTTGCCAAGGTCAAGTGCGCTGCGAAGTCACCGTCGCCTAAAACTCAAGAATATGATAAGCCCTGACATTATGAATCAAGCCGCACAATATGCCGAGTCCCACTTCCCCGAATTTCTCGAAAAACTAAAGACCCTGGTGCGTATTCCCTCGGTCAGCTTTGCGGGGTTTTCCGAGGCTGAGGTCAGACGATCGGCGGTGGCCGTCTCCGAGCTGCTTCGTACCGAGGGGCTAGAAAATGTCGAGGTGCTGACCATCGAAGGTGCCCATCCCTACGTCTATGGGGACTGGCTCCACGCACCCGGCAAACCAACGCTATTGCTCTACGCCCATCATGATGTTCAGCCTCCTGGTCGAGAAGAGTTATGGAACTCGGCCCCCTTCGAGCCCACGGAAAAGGACGGCCGACTTTTTGGCAGAGGTTCCGCAGATGACAAAGCGGGGATCATCGTCCACACCAGCGCGATCGCCTCTTACCTTCGCACGGAAGGAAAACTTCCCGTAAATATCAAAGTGCTTATCGAAGGAGAGGAAGAGATAGGCTCCGGACATCTCGATACCTTCTTAAAACAATACCGTTCCAAGATGAGTGCCGACGTTATCGTATTAACGGATACGGCTAATTTCGATACCGGGATTCCTACCATTACCACTTCCTTGCGTGGAATTGCCGTAACCGAGGTAGAAGTTCGCTCCCTCAAACAACCGGTGCATTCCGGTATGTGGGGAGGCCCCGCTCCCGATCCCGTGATGGCGTTGTCTAAAATGATATCGAGTCTGGTGGATGACGATGGTCGAATTGCCATTCCGGGCATCTACGATAAGATCAGACGACTCAGCAAGAAAGAGACCGAAAGTATGCTAAGCCTCGGCTACACCGAAGCCGATTACCGAAAGCAAGCGGGCATTCTGCCTTCGGTCCAATTGATAGCCGGAGACGCCTCGCCGCTGGAAAAGCTGTTTCGTCTCCCCTCTCTATCGGTAAACGCTATCCAGGCCAGCAGTCGGAAAAACGCATCCAATATTATTAACGAATCGGCATGGGCCAGAATTAGCATTCGCATCGTGCCCGATATGGACCCCCACCAAACGCTAAAAAGTCTTCAGACATTCCTAAAAAGTGTCGCCCCGTGGGGAGTCGAAGTGCATTTTTCAGGGGAACAGACCGGAGACTGGTGGGTCACCGATCCGAGTGGGCCGGCGTTTGAGAAAGCGGAAGAGGCCTTAAGTCGAGCCTTCGGAAAAAAATGCGTATTCCTAGGACAAGGCGGGTCGATTCCTTTCGTCGCCCCTTTCGCCCAGGTACTAGGAGGAGTTCCCGCATTACTTATCGGGGTCGAGGATCCTTACACGAACGCCCACTCGGAAAACGAGAGCGTTCACTTGGAAGACTTGCGTAAATCGATTGTGGGGGCGGTGTATCTGTACGAGGCATTTGCGAAGTAATCGCGACACTCTTGATGGTACAAACATCCGTCAGTCTAGCTCAAGCCCAATTCGCCCAATAGATGTTTGCCCAAGGAAGGAAATTCAGGAAAATTTAGTTTAGCCTTTCGGCACTGCTCAATCGCTTCATCCAGTTTTCTTACGTCCAAACAAAGTATCGTCATCCCAAGCTCGGCCCACTTTTGTCCAAGCTCCACCTGCAGGTCATTCATCTCACCGTAGCGCATCTGCTTGGGAATAATGACGCTGGGCTTTTTCAGCCGATTGATCATAGCCGTCATTCCTGCCCCACCATGAGATACGACGAGTTCAGCCTCTTTCATACAGGCTTCGATCTTTTCATGGGGAGCGGTCAGGAAATGGGGGAAATTTGGTTTGACGGTGGAGCTGCCCACTTGCCCTAGAAAATCGTATTTCCCGGACAAGCGATTGCATTCTTCGATGAGCGGATCGAAGTGCCCCGTGGAAACGACCACGAAGATCATAGCACCCATCCTTGATACTGAGCCTTTGGTCCGTAACACTTTAGCAAATCTTTCCACTGTACATAAAAGCCGCTCGCAATCGGATAAAGCGCCCGACCGGCGATGCTTGGGTGAACTACCTGGGCCAGATTATCGACGTGGTAGATCTTGGCCCCCAAGGCCCAAGCGAGGTAGCAAAACAGAACGACATTGCCAGCTCCCGTGGAGATAACGGCCCTAGGGCGGAGACGAATCGCATAAAAAACAGAGAGTGCAAATTGGGTAAAAAACTTAAAGGGGTTGAACCACCGAAATTTTCCGGTCCAACTAAAGGATTGGGGAATGGAGAGGATGGGGCTGCCAAAGCCTCGAGCCCGAAGCCCCGCGACATCTGGCCCGAAGGTAGTGATCAAAGCTTGAGGACCTACCTGCATCTGATCTAAGAGACGTAATGCGTCGTGAAGATGCCCGCCACGATCCGTGATGACGACAAAGCCCCGTTTTTCCATGAGCTAATATTTTAGCACACCGAGGGGAAGAATTCCTTCTGCGGGCCAACGGGAGCTTAAAGCGGCAGCTCGAAATTCTTATTCGGATCAGGGCGAAAGTTCAGGGACAGAAAGAAGGCCTGCGCGGCTTGATTGTAGGGTTCGGTCTGGGCCCAAAGGTGCTTGGCCCCCTGCTCTCGGGCAATCAATAAGATCTGCTCCATGATAGCCTTTCCAATCCCGGAACGTCGGAATTGGGACTCCACGTAGAGTTCATCGATGTAGATCGTTAGCCCGCCCTTTTCGACGCTGTGGTAGCGAGTCAAAATGACGTAACCAATACGCTCTTCTTCACGTTTGATGAAATAGGGGGTGGCCAGAACTTCGTTTCGCATCAGACTCTGCACTCCGGCCTCGATGTTAACCATCGCGTCGAAATCTTCGTCGTGCCGATACAGCGCTTCGATATAATCCTTTAACGCAGCCATCTCGGTCGCATGCACTCGAACCAATCGAATTTCTGTCTTTTCGTTGCTCACCCAATACTCCTTCTGTGTAGCCAGGGAATATAATCCCCAGTACGAACTCGTCGCAAGAATAATAATATTACAACAAGATTTCAATAAGATAGCGTCAACACCCAGAAGCTAGAATAGATATTTTAGGCACTCTTCCAAAGAAGAGGCTGGCAGGAATGTTAGCCCCTGCCGAATCTCGGGATCGATCTCTTTGAGCTCGCGCTCGTTAAATTTCGGTAGCAAAATAGTACGAATGTGGGCGCGACGCGCGGCCAGAAGCTTTTCTTTAATTCCACCGACGGGCAGTACGCGTCCGGTCAGTGTCACTTCACCCGTCATCGCCACCGAGTTCTTCACCGGCTTCCCCGACAGAAGCGAATACAGACTTGCCACCATCGTCACTCCGGCTGATGGGCCATCTTTGGGAGTGGCTCCCGAAGGAACATGCACGTGCAAGACGTGTTCATCGAAAAATGCCTCGGTTAATTTCAATTGCTTCGCCTGACTTCGGACGAACGTATGGGCAATGCTAGCTGATTCCTTCATCACCTCGCCTAACGAGCCGGTCAGCACGAATCCGCCCTTCCCCGGAACGACGCTACTTTCCACAAACAAAATCTCTCCGCCATATTGAGTCCATGCCAGTCCCGTGGCCACTCCTGGGACCCCCTGCTTCATCCGTTCTTCAGGGACAAACGGGGCGACGCCCAATAATTTTTCAACGAGAGCTTTTCCTTCAATGCGAATGGGTACCCCACGTCCGGTGGCCGCCCGATACGCAAGTTTGCGACAGATACGAGCGAGCTGTTTCTCCAAATTTCTGACACCGGCCTCCCTCGCATAGTGAGAAATGATGTGTCTAAGACCTGAGTCCCCGAATTTTACCTTCGAAGGTATCAGAGCATTTTTCTCCAAAACCTTGGGAACCAGGTGCTGCTTGGCGATATGGAATTTTTCATTGTCGGTATACCCGCTGAGTTCGATCACTTCCATTCGATCCAACAAGGCGGCGGGAATCGTGTCCACCGTGTTGGCGGTAGTGATAAAAAAGACCTCTGAACAATCAAAGGGGATATCTAAATAGTGATCGAGAAAATCGGAGTTCTGTTCCGGATCGAGCAATTCGAGCAGCGCGGACGCCGGGTCACCCGAGTAAGCCCCCGAGCCAATCTTGTCTACCTCGTCGATAAGAAAGACCGGATTTTGAGTGCCCACCCGTTTCAGGCCTTGCACTAGCTTTCCCGGCATGGCTCCTACGTAAGTCCGTCGATGCCCTTTGATTTCGGCCTCATCACGCATCCCCCCCACGGAAAATCGAAAAAATTTTCGATTTAGGGCCGCGGCGATCGATTTGCCCAGACTCGTTTTGCCAGTCCCCGGAGGCCCGACAAAACAGATAATCGTCCCCTCGGAATTTTTCTTAAGCTTTTTTACCGCCAGAAATTCAAGAATTCTATTTTTGACGTCCTTCAATCCATAATGGTCTTCGTCCAAGCGCTTCCGAGCAAGATTAAGATCATAACGTTCTTTGGATCTCATCCCCCAAGGAAGGCTAGTCACCCAGTCCAAGTAATTGATAAGCACCGAATACTCGGCGGACTGCTCTCCCAGAGCTTGAAGTTTCTCAAACTCCTCCTCTATCCGGACAGCAACTTCCTCTTTCAGGACACGCGTCTTAAGTCGTTCACGAAACTTTTCAATAATCTTGGTGCGATCATCGGTGTAACGACCCAGCTCCTTTTGAATAAATTTGAGCTGTTCCTGCAAATAAAATTCACGCTGAGCCGAGCTTACCTTCTGGTTAATTTCATCCTGAATACGCCGTTGAACCGCTTGAACATCTTGTTCCTTTTTCAAAAGCAATAGAAGGTGCTGCAAACGGGACTTCACATCGGAAAAACTTAGTAGTCTCTGGTAGTCGGTAACATCTCGCACGAGCACCGAGGCGATAAAATCGGCGAGTTTGCCCGGTCCATCGATATTAACCAAGGCCACCTTCATCTCTTCCGAGATTAGGGGATTGTCCTTGGATACTTGCTTAAACTGACTCAAGGCACTTCTTAATAGCGCTTCCAGTTCAGTGTCTCGCTCACATACTTCGTAAAGATAGTTCACCGAACCCGCGAAATGGGGCTCCCGACTCATCAGATGAGTCAGCTCAAAGCGCTGCAGTCCTGACAACAGCACGCTGACCTGGTTATCGGGCAGATTAATTTTCTTAAGAATCTTGGCAGCCACCCCGAAGCGGTAGAACTCGGCCTGGTTGGTCGGAGAGTCCATCACAATCTCGCCTGGTCGACTGGATGATATCGCCTCTTGGCCGGAGGTTACCGTCCCTTCCGCAGGAAGGCCCGTGATTGACGTCGAGGGGCCAGTCGCAACGGCGTTAGAATGCGAGTTCTTATAGATCACCACGCCGAGGTATCCACTACCTTCCATGACGTATTCGATTGTCTTGGTGAGTTTCCCTTCGGGGAGAATGACCGGCACGATCATGCCGGGAAACAAAGTGGTCTGAGCCACTGGCAACAACAATAAATTGGGCGGCAGAATTTCGGAAATCGGCACGATTTCCGAAGGCCCGGGCGTAGCCGCGGGCTTAGGGTCAATCTTGTTACTTTTTGTGCGGGTCGCTAGGGGGCGCTTCTCATGCTCAGACATGCGCCTATACTAGGTTTTCTACCCCGAGAGTCAACCCAGACTCCGGGGATACTCAGTCAAGATAATGAAATCTTTCTGATGTTTTAGGCTTTTATTAGTAACTGGAGCCCGACAGACCGGACAATCCAGAGCCTAAGCTTGGAGAGTCTGACACGTCGCAAGGACCGGCTTTGCGGACATATCCGCCGGTCGCAACCGGAGAACTTTGCTGCTGGGCCGGGGCCTGGGTCGTAACGGCGGCCTGACCAGCATTATGAGTCGCACCCGCCGGAACGAGAGCCGCAGGCGGAGCCTGTTGTTCGCCACTCGAAACGGCGTCGGCAAATGAGGTCATCGCCAGGGTCATCAAAACGAAAGATACAACTACCAGCTTCTTCATGAGCATCTCCTGCTACAACATCCACAATGACTCCCACATCAGGGAGTCCCACTCGGGGAGAAGATTGCAAGGCATGTACCACAACGCTTAGTAGCCACGTTCCCTAAAGGAATACGAATGAAACCAAGACACCAAGAAGGCTGGCGTGAACGACACATTCCAAACCGCTATCTTTGTTCAGGTAATTGCTGTCAAAGACTATGACATCTTAGTGACAACTCACGGTGTCTATTGAGGGCGTAGCGAAGGCAACTTGCCATGCCCCAGCTTGACACTTTTAGGGGGTAACCCCTATGGTAGCCCCAGTTTTATTCTAAACTCGTATCCAAGGAGAAGAACCATCATGCAGAGTCTCGTACAAAAGCCCGCACCCCAGTTCAAGAAAACCCAGGCGCTCATAGGAGAGGCCTTTAAAGAAATCTCTTCCAACGACTTCAAAGGAAAATGGACATGCCTGTTCTTTTACCCGTTGGACTTCACTTTCGTCTGTCCCACAGAGATCACCGCATTCGACGACGCCTATAAAAATTTCAAAGAGGCCAATTGCGAAGTGGTTGGCTGCTCGGTTGATAGCCAGTTCTCTCATCTGGCTTGGGCGCAAAAGTCCCGTAAAGAGGGTGGCATTGGGAAACTTCAGTTCCCTCTCTTGGCCGACCTCACTAAAGACATCGGCCGCTCTTACGGTGTGCTTTTGGAAGAGGCTGGTATTACGTTGCGTGGGCTTTTCTTGATCAATCCCGAAGGTGTCGTTCAGTACCAACTGGTGCACGACTTGGGTATTGGTCGCAATGTAGAAGAAGTGCTACGTGTGTTAAAGGCACTTCAAGAAAACGCCAAGACCGGCGAAGTGTGCCCGGCTAATTGGACACCCGGCAAAAAAACCATGAAGCCAGATCCGGTAAAATCGAAAGACTATTTCCAGTCTGCCTAATCGTTTAAAAGGACGGACCTTGGGGGTGACGAAGAGTCACCCCTGGGGCGACTCCGACCTTCCCACACCTCACTTCTTCCAACGATTACCCGTACCACCCTTTTCGAGACTTCTTACGTATTCGAGAAAGTTTTCCCGATTGTCCATGGTGTCGTGATAACTGCGACCCTGACCACCACGACGATTATTGTTATTATTATTGTTGTTGTTAGGGCGGCGCGAATTACCTGGTGACCCCTGATTGGGATTATTATTGTTGTGAGGACGGCGATCCTGGTGCTGATTGCGATCGTGGTGACGATCCCTATTTTCCTGGTGCCCATGGCTATGCTGCTTTTGGGCAGGCCCTGGCGATTCATATCGCTTTTCCACCGCACTCGCCAATATTTCTGCGACCAATCCCTCTAAGGGGATCTTTTCTTGTCGCGACAAGAGATCCAACTTTCGAAACAGGCCCTGAGAAATAGGTAATTCCAACTTGTCCGGATATTTGCGGGTCGAGACAGGCTGAGGGGTGTTGGTTCCTTTGCCTCGCAATGCCAGAAGGTGCTGCTCGAGCTTTCTCTCCGTATCGGAAAGCACTTGGGCCCGTTGGGTCCCGTTCACCCGCACTTCAGGAAATTCATGGACGGTGCCGACGAATTGGCGAGCCGCTCTGTCAAAATAAATTTGGGTTAGATACTCGTCACTCGGCTTGAATCTAGGACCAGGGTCTTCCTTGGGCGCATTTCCTTGATTCGATGCAGGGGTCTCACTGCGCGGGGGAGTCGCCTTGGAGCGTGGCTCCTCATTGCCAAAATTCTCAGAGGGCGCATCATCGTCGTCTTCCGTGGGCAACGGCCGTTGGGCAGCCAACTCTGATTGAAGCAATTGCCTGTCATCGGATGACACAGCGGTCTCTTCGGTCGTCTCATTTCCTACATTGTCATCAATTTCAGAATCCGGCACAACCACTGACTCCGTACGTTTACTACGAGTGCGTTTGCGGGGACCTTTAGGTGCTTGCGCGCCTCGCTTGGTTTCAGACATACAAATTTCCCCCTTAAGGATCTATTGGTGCCACCAAAATGGCAAAAGCTGAACTTTGACTTGGGCCTGGGTAGCCAAGATATAAACCTTTCAGCAAAAAAAAGGTAGCGATATTCCTACGATCATAGCGAGTTACCAGGCTCTTTCCAAGTGCCATCTTAAGTTAATGAGAGAATTCGATGGCTTATGATACCTATTCGACAGCTATAAGATTGGCCATCTTGACTTAGACAGCTCGAATTTCCATAATGAATGAGGACATATGATTACGCTTTCAGACACAGCCGTAAAACAGATCAAAAAGTTCCGGGAAGAGGAGAACCAACCGGACGGGGGCTTACGTGTCTCCGTTGTGGGAGGCGGCTGTAGCGGCATGTCTTACAAACTCGAATTTCAAAAGGACCCTACCCCAAACGACAAGATATTTGAGCAAGATGGGGTCAAAGTCTTCATCGATCCTAAGAGTTTTCTCTACATCAAAGGACTCATGTTGGACTACAGCGGTGGACTCAATGGTACAGGCTTCACGTTTCAAAACCCCAACGCGGCGAAGAGCTGTGGCTGCGGCACCTCTTTTTCTATAACGTAACGGTTCCTCCCTATCGTCAAAATAGTCTTACCTCCTCCGAGACATTGGCTATACACTTGTTAAGACTTAATTTTCTCCAATTATTCATTCCCAACCCCGCATGCTAATTTAGGAATCGATTCAACTCCGGGAAACCGGCAATAAAAGCTTTACCTGAAAAATAAAACGAACCGTCCTTTAAGGAGGATACTTATGACTTGGGCATCCAAGGTGAGTCTCTTCTCGGCAGCCTTCGTCTTTTCGGTTTACGCATCCGCGCAGCATTTTAGTTTTAATGCTGCCACGAACGGCCTCGAGACGCGACTCCTCAATAATCGTAGCCAAAATAATCTGAGTTCGATGGTGTTCCATCTCTCTGTTGGACAGATGGATGTGCAGAAGCAGACCGATGGCTTTGATAGCATCACCGCAACGGGTTTCACGCGGAGTGGGCATGCCGGCCAACCCGAACTCTATACGACCGGATCGCTCATCGCGGTTCCCGCGGGATACGAAGCTAAGCTTTCCGTGATTGCAGAGACCGACCAAGTGATACCCAACGTGATGGTAAAGCCAGCGCAACATAAATTTCGCTGCGGCCCCTCTTCCCATGAGTCGTTTTCCTTCGACGCGAATCTGTATGCGTCGAATGTGAAATTTCCAGCTCAGAATGTCCAGTTGGAATCGGTCGGATCCATTCAAGGGCTAACGATCGAACGAGTCGGCGTATATCCGGTGCAGATGGACATGGCGACGCACGCGATCAAAGTGACTACCGATCTCACGGTTCGCGTCGATTTCACGAAAGTAACACACGTAGCGCCGAATCACCTCTCCAAGTCGATGTTTGAGCTAGCGCGCGCGGTTACCGCCAACGGAGCGGATCTCAGCCCAGACGTGGTCCGCACGGATGCGACTGAAAGCATGCTGATCGTTGTGGCTGACAGTTTGCTCTCCACAATGGATCCACTGGTGCAATGGAAACGATCCCGCGGGCTCACGGTCGATATCGTTAGCTACACAACGGCCGGCGGCAGCAAGGAAAAGGTCAAGGCGTACGTACAAAACTACTACGACACGAAGCCCATAAAACCGTCCTATCTGCTCTTCGTGGGAAATAAGAGCACGTTACCTCCCTTTATGGAATCCACCTCCAGCGGAGATGCCGCCACTGATTACGACTATGCTCAGTTGGCGGGAAGTAGCAACGTTCCCAACGTCGCCTATGGCCGCCTGGCCGCCGACAATGTTGCCGATGTGCAAGCCCAAATCACCCGGTGGATCGACTATGAAAAAACTCCGGAGCAAAGTGCCACTTGGTACCCGAAAGGGATGACGATCGCTAGCGATGAATCGGGCGATGGCGGACCCTCCGATAAAGAGTACGCCCAGCAGATCGAAACCGCTCTTAAGGCTGGCACTTACAGTGCGATAGACGAGTTCTATCAAGGCGAGCAGACGGCGACCTCGTCAAATATCACCCAAGCCCTCAAAGAAGGGCGAACCTGGATCGGTTACATCGGTCACGGCTCAGGGACCTCGTGGGCCTCGACGAACGACGATTTCAGCGTCGATACGATCGATACGCTAGACAACGATGGCCGATTACCCATCATCATCGATGTCGCGTGCGATAACGGATCCTGGGTAGAGCTGAGTCGCTGCTTCGGTAAAGCCTGGGTCACGCGTCAGCACAACAACGTGAATGCCGGGGCCGTTGGCTACTACGGTGGCTCAGTGAGTATCAGTTGGGATCCGCCAGCCGTAATGTCGGTGGGTATCGCCAAGTATCACTTCCAAAAAGCGATCCATAGTCTGGGGGCTAGCGTCCTGGCCGGTCAGATGTATCTGATCGAACAGAGCGGAAGCAACGCAGATACCCTGGAGAACTTTAAGTGGTACAACCTGCTGGGAGATCCTTCACTCACCGTGCGCACGAACACGCCCCTGGCCTACACGGTCAAGAACGTGACTCAAGTCACCAATCACGATGTGAGTGTCACGGTCACCGCGGTGGATAGTACCGGAAAAGCGGTCAAAGGCGTCATCGCTTCGCTACACACCGGCACGGCCACTCCCCTTGCCGTCGGAGCAACCGACGATACCGGGACGGTCCAACTCCAAGTCCAAGGCGTCGGCCAGCTCGAGTCCGATACCATGCTGACCACCACGGGTTACAATCTAGAGACTTACGAGCGGACGCTGCAGTAAGTAGACTTCGTTTTCAATTTCGTCCCCCGGCTCTTGCTGAGAGTCGGGGGATTTTTTTTGTGGTAGTAGCTGACGCGCCGGATCGTTTTGTCTTCTAAAGAAATCTTTTAGCGGCTTGTCACCCCAACCTTTGCTTCCGCAAAGCTCGGGGGCCACTTAAGAAACGAAGTTGTTTCCTAGGAAACACTTACTGGGTTCCGATATCAGACATTTTATTTTTTTCTTATTGACACTAAAAGTCATAA
>Ga0206963_10109_pt2 | contig 16037 bp, 23 predicted proteins | sample Alteio_BWOrgHeat_28_FD_152958 | JGI IMG/M metagenome (GOLD analysis project Ga0206963, IMG submission 152958) | Enriched cells from forest soil in Barre Woods Harvard Forest LTER site, Petersham, Massachusetts, United States -... | ecosystem: Environmental > Terrestrial > Soil > Temperate forest >... | reverse complement strand
CACCTTTTTACGGATGCGGTAACTGATTTTTTGCTTATTAATAACTTTCGTATCCATTATTCTTTATTTTATAATCCTGATGCTGCCAGGATTTATTAATTTTTAAATTTCTCAATAATTCAATTTCTCAATTGAGCTATTTTTTATTTACCAGCAGCTTTACCAGCTTTCTTGCGAACAACTTCACCCAAGTAACGAACACCTTTTCCTTTGTATGGTTCTGGTTTGCGCAATCCGCGGATTTTTGCAGCTACCTGGCCGATTAATTGTTTGTCCACACCATCCAAAGTAATTTTTGGATTTTCACCTTTTTCCTGCGCAGTGGCAACTTTCAATTCTTTAGGAATTTCGAAAATAATATTGTGAGAATATCCTAAAGCTAAATCTAACAAGTTGCCTTGGTTAGATGCTTTAAAACCCACACCGATTAATTCTAATTTTTTCTGGTATCCTTCAGTAACACCTTTAACCATATTTGCAACCAATGAACGGTATAAACCATGCAAAGCACGGTGACGGATTTGATCAGTCGGGCGCACAATATCGACGTGGCCGTCTTTTATTTCCGCTTTAATATCGCGATCCATTGTTTGTTTCAATTCACCTTTGGCACCTTTTACAGTAATTACATTTTCTGCGTTTACCGTAACTGTTACACCACTTGGAATTTCAATCGGTTTTTTTCCTATACGAGACATACAATTTGTAATTTGAAAATTTGAAAATTTGTTGAACGTGTTCAGTTATGTATAGAAAACTTAATTGTCGTTCAGCCTTTCTATTTAAAACAAGATGAAAATAATTTCAAATTGCTTAACCTTCACTTATTAATAAATGTAACAAAGCACTTCGCCACCAACATTCTGCGATTTTGCTTCTTTATCAGTCATCACACCTTTTGATGTGGAGATGATAGCAACACCTAAACCATTCTTCACACGCGTAAATTCTGACGGGCTTGAATACTGCCTCAAACCTGGACGGCTAACTCTTTCCAAAGATTTGATTGCAGGTTCTTTAGTATTCGCATCATACTTTAATGCGATCTTAATAACACCTTGTTTGCTGTCGTCTTCAAATTTGTATTTAAGGATATAACCTTTATCATACAAAATCTCTGTCATGCGTTTTTTTAAATTCGAAGCAGGGATTTCAACAATACGGTGGCTCGCCATCTGCGCATTACGAATTCTCGTTAAAAAATCTGCTATTGCATCAGTAACCATTGTTTTTATCAGTTAAATGATTTCAAAATATTATTTACAATGCGATATCCAATGATATCTTGCTGTATTACCAGCTTGCTTTTCTTACTCCGGGAATTTTCCCTTGCAATGCCATGTCGCGAAACATTACACGCGATACACCAAAGTATCTCATGTAACCACGTGGGCGGCCAGTTAACTGGCAACGATTTTTTAAACGAACAGGAGATGAATTTTTGGGAAGCAAATCCAATCCTTTATAATCGCCGGCAGCTTTTAAAGCAGCGCGTTTTTCTGCGAACTTAGCAGATAATGCTTCTCTTTTTCTTTGCCTGGCTTTTACTGACTCTTTGGCCATGTTATATAATTTATTTAAATTTTTTAATCTTCTTTTTTCGGTGCTGCGTTGCGGAAGGGCATTCCTAATTCTTTTAATAATTCGTAAGCCTCTTCGTTTGTTCCTGCAGTTGTTACAAAAGTGATATCCATTCCTGTAATCTTGTTCACTTTATCAATATCTACTTCAGGAAAAATGATTTGTTCAGTAACGCCCAATGTGTAATTGCCGCGCCCGTCAAACGATTTTTCATTAACACCTTTAAAATCACGCACACGTGGTAATGCAGTAGAAACCAGGCGATCTAAAAACTCAAACATTTTTACACCACGCAAAGTTACCCTAGCACCAATCGGAATATTTTTACGCAACTTAAAGTTTGAAATATCTTTTTTAGACATTGTTGCCACAGCTTTCTGGCCAGTAATCATTGTCAGTTCTTCAACTGCAATATCAACCAGTTTTTTATCTGTAACAGCGCCATTAACGCCTCTGTTCAAACAAATTTTTTCAAGCTTTGGAGCTTGCATTACACTTGTGTAACCAAACTTTTTTACTAAAGCAGGTACAACATCTTTTTTGTACTTATCTGCTAATCTCGGAGTATATTTTACGGTACTCATTATTTAATAACCTCCCCTGATTTTTTTGAAACACGAATTAATTTACCATTTTCCCTTGTGCGTTTAATTTTAGTTGCAGCACCTGCTTTTGCATCCCACAACATTACATTGGAGATTTGCATTGGCGCTTCAATTTTTAAAATACCGCCTTTGGTATTTTGCGCAGAAGGCTTTGTATGTTTAGTAACGATGTTAACTCCTTCAACCAGGATTTTCGATTTATCCGGGAATACTTCAAGCACCTTGCGGGGCTTTTTTGGATCTTTGTCGTCACCAGTAATAACGATTACGCTATCACCTTTTTTAATGTTGAACTTGGGTTTAAATCTGTTACTCATTTTATTTTGCTTTTAGCTTTTAGCTTTTGGCTATTAGCTTCTTGAATTTTAATTTTATTATTACAGCTAAAAGCTAAAAGCTAATAGCTAATGGCTTTCTATAATACTTCAGGTGCTAAAGAAATAATTTTCATATATCCTTTATCACGCAATTCTCTTGCAACTGGCCCGAATATACGTGTGCCACGTGGTTCGTCAGACGCATTCAGCAACACAACTGCATTATCATCGAAGCGAATATAAGAACCGTCTTTACGACGTAATTTATTTTTTGTACGAACGATTACTGCTTTTGCAACAGTTCCTTTTTTAATACCGCCTGAAGGAATTGCAGATTTTACAGTTACCACAATTTTATCACCGATTTTAGCATAATCCTGTCCGCTGTTGCCCAATACACGAATACATAAAACTTCTTTGGCGCCACTGTTATCAGCTACTGTTAGCCTGCTTTCTTGCTGAATCATTTTGTTTAGCTTTTAGCTGTTAGCCATTAGCAATTTGCTGCCGGCTTAATATTTTATTATCCACATCAACCGATAGCCAAAGCTCTCAGCCAACGGTTTATTTATTTCGCTTTTTCAATTACTTCAACCAGTCTCCAACGCTTTGTTTTGCTCAGCGGGCGGCTTTCCATAATTTTTACTATATCCCCAATTGTGCACTCATTCTTTTCATCATGAGCGTGAAAACTGGTAGTTTTTTTAACGAACTTACCATAGATAGGGTGCTTTACTTTTCTTTCAACAGCAACGGTTATGGTTTTATCCATTTTGTTACTCTTGACTACCCCTGTTCTCGTTTTTCGCAAATTTCTTTCAACCATATAATTATGCTTTGACTTTTCTTTTAGTTAACTCCGTTTTTAAACGTGCAACATCCTTTCTTAAAGAACGAATGCTCATTGGATTTTCCAATGGAGAGATTACGTGCGCAAATTCCAATTTTTTTAAACGCAATTCATCTTCAGTAATACGCGCCTTTAAATCGATTTCTGTTAAATCTTTCAGGCTTCTTACAAAATCAATTTTTTTTGACATTGTATAATTTTTTATGCTTTAGTACCAACAATTGCAACGGCATCGCGGCGTACTATAAATTTTGTTTTGATCGGTAATTTCTGTGCAGCAAGCAACATGGCTTCTTTGGCAACCAGCTCGGGAACGCCATCTGCTTCAAACAAGATACGTCCTGGTTCCACTACCGCAGCCCAATATTCAGGGTTACCTTTACCTTTACCCATTCTCACTTCTGCAGGTTTTTTAGTAATAGGTTTATCAGGAAAAACGCGAATCCAAACATTACCTTCACGTTTCATGTGTCGGGTTAATGCCTGGCGAGCTGCTTCCAACTGACGATTAGTAAGCCAGATAGCTTCCAAAGCCTTTAAACCATAAGAACCAAAAGATATAGAAGCGCCTCTTTTCGCAGTTTCGCGAATGCGGCCCTTTTGTCCTTTCCTATGTTTCGATCTTTTAGGTTGTAACATTTTTATTAATTTGAAAATTTCTCAATTTCTCAATGACTCAATTTTAAATTTCGGCATTGAGCCATTTGCACATTTTAGAATTTATTAATGCCTTCCGCCACCACCTTGTCCGCCGCTTCTTCCACCACCCTGGCCGCCGCTACCTCGTCTGTCACCACCACCACCTTGTCCGCCGCCTCTTCTATCTCTGTCGCCACCGCCTCTTCTGTCATCACGTCCACCATCTTCTGGCCTTCTTGTTCTTTCGCCACCTTCTTTTCCACCTGCTACAAAATTCGGGTTCAAATCTCTTTTCACTAAAACTTCGCCTTTACAAATCCAAACTTTAATACCAATTTTTCCATATACTGTTTGTGCAAAAACATTTGCATAATCAATATCCATACGGAGTGTATGCAGTGGAACACGGCCTTGTTTAAATTCTTCACTGCGGGCAATTTCAGAACCTCCCAAACGGCCACTTAATTTAACTTTAATACCTTCTGCACCCATGCGCAATGTAGAAGCGATTGCCATTTTAGTGGCACGTTTAAAATTAATACGGTTTTCTATTTGGCGGGCGATTGTATCACCAACAATATTTGCATCCAGTTCCGGGCGACGGATTTCCAAGATATTAATCTGAACATCGTCTTTGCCGGTTAGTTTTTTCAATTCTTCTTTAATACGGTCAACTTCACCACCACCTTTACCAATGATAATTCCGGGTTTAGAAGTATGAATTGTTACGATTAATTTATTAAGTGTGCGCTCAATAACAATCTTGGCAATTCCACCTTTATTAATACGTGCATTCAGGTAAGTTCTTATTTTATTATCCTCAATCAGCTTAATAGCATAATCTTTTCTGCTACCGAACCAGTTAGATTCCCAACCGCGGATTATCCCTAACCTTGCACCAATAGGATTTGTTTTCTGACCCATACTATGATTTAATAGTTTTATCAATAATTTTTGAATCAACAATAATAGTTACATGGTTGCTGCGCTTGCGCACACGGTAACCACGGCCTTGCGGAGCAGGGCGCATGCGTTTTAAAACTCTTGCGCCGTCAACAAAAATCGTTTTCACAACCAGGCTTGCATCTGCTGCACTCTGGCTTTCATTTTTCTGTTCCCAGTTTTTTACAGCAGACCATAATAATTTATGGAGCGGTGTAGAGGAATGCTGAGGATGATGCTCAAGTAAAGCCAATGCTTTTTCTATCTGCATACCACGTATTTCATCTGCCAGCAAACGCATTTTGCGGGGTGATGTGGGATAATTTCTCAATTTTGCTATTGCTTCCATGTTATTATTAAGTTTTAAGTTTTAAGATTCAAATTTTAAGTTTAGCGCACAGCGCTTATAACTTATTACTTTTCACTTATAACTTTTAAGCTATTTTTTTGCTTGAATGGCCTTTGAAATTACGTGTTGGTGCAAATTCACCAAGCTTGTGGCCTACCATAAATTCCGTTACATAAACAGGAATAAATTTATTGCCATTATGAACTGCAAATGTATGTCCTACAAAATCAGGAGTAATGGTAGAACGGCGGCTCCAGGTTTTTATAACACCTTTCTTTGATTTGCCTTCGTTAATATCCAATACTTTTTTCTCAACATTTGCGTCTACGTAAGGACCTTTTTTTATTGAACGACCCATAATTGTTATTTAAAAATCCAAGATTAAAAATCCAAAATCCAATTTGATATTTTTGGATATTGGGATTTGGGTTTTATTTTTTATTTCGCTAATTTTTTACCATTCTTTCTCTGGATAATCAGCTTATCACTTCCTTTTCCTTTTGTTCTTGTTTTCAATCCTCGAGAGTATTGAGCATTTCTTGAACGTGGCTGGCCGCCTGAAGCTTTACCTTCACCACCACCCATCGGGTGATCAACCGGGTTCATCGCAACACCTCTAACTCTTGGACGAATTCCTCTCCAACGGTTACGGCCCGCTTTACCCATACTCTGCAAACTATGGTCGCTGTTTGAAACAACACCAACTGTTGCGTAACAGTTTATTAATACTTTGCGCAACTCACCAGAAGGCATTTTCAATACTGCGTATTTTTCTTCTTTATTGGTAAGTTGTGCAGAAGTTCCTGCGCTGCGAACCAATTTACCACCTTGCCCTGGCTGCATTTCTATATTGTGCACATTAGTTCCTAATGGCATAAATTTCATTTTCAATGCATTTCCAACTTCCGGAGCCACTTCATCACCAGCAAGTACAGAAGTACCAACCTGCAAACCCTGCGGCGCAAGAATGTATCTTTTTTCTCCATCAACATAATTTAATAATGCGATGAAAGCTGTACGGTTTGGATCATATTCAATTGAAGCAACAGTTGCAGGAACGTTCTTTTTATCACGCTTAAAATCTACAAGGCGATAATGCTGCCTGTGGCCGCCGCCGATGTAGCGCATTGCCCTTCTGCCCTGCACGTTTCTACCGCCGGTTCCACTTTTCTTTTCCAATAAACTTTTTTCAGGAGTATCGGAAGTTATTTCTGCATAAGCATTTCCAATTCTCCAGCGTGTGCCTGCGGTAACCGGTTTATATTTTTTCAGTGCCATGTGCTGTTATCTTTTATTGCGAACTTATCAGCTTCGCTTACTTTAATTAAATATTTGAATACAGGTCAATTGTTTCGCCTTCTGCTATAGTTATTAATGCTTTTTTATAAGCTGGTTTGCGGCCTTGAACTATACCTGCTTTGGTTGAACGCGTTTTGTGTTTTGCAGGAACAACTAAAGTATTTACTTCAAGAACGGTTACGCCATAAAAACCTTCAACCGCTTTTTTAATTTCAAGTTTATTGGCTTTGCGGTTTACGCGAAAAGCATATCTTCTCAACTTTTCCTGCTGCGCGTTTGCTTTTTCTGTTAATATCGGCTTTACTAAAACTTCAGAGGCTTTCATCTCTTAATATTTATCTGTTAATTCAATTATGCGTTTACTTCTTCTTTATCATTTTCTGAAAATACTTTTGCAGCCGTTTCAGAAAGCAATAATACATCTGCATTAATAATATCGTAAGTATTAATGTCTGCCAGCAATGTACCTTCTACTTTTGGCACGTTGCGGAAACTCAAATACACATTATCACTATAATCAGGCAAAACAAACAATGTTTTCTTATCAGAAACATTCAGGCTTTTTAAAATGTCTGCAAATTGTTTTGTCTTTGGAGCATCCATTTTTAAATCTTCTACAATAACAATTGCATTTGCTTTTGCTTTATGCGCCAGTGCAGAAATTTTTGCCAAATCCTTTACTTTACGGTTTAATTTAAAATCGTAATCGCGTGGTTTTGGGCCAAAGATTGTACCGCCGCCTTTATACAAAGGGTTACGGATATTACCTTTACGTGCGCCGCCGGTTCCTTTTTGTTTATGCAATTTTTTGGAAGAACCTTTTACTTCCATACGCGTTTTTACTTTTGCAGTTCCCTGGCGCTGTGCAGCGAGGAATTGTTTTACTGCTAAATAAATAACGTGATCATTTGGCTCAGCACCAAAAATATCGTCGGGCAACTCAATTGATCTGCCGGTTTGCTTTCCTTGTATATTTAAAACGTCTACTTGCATCTTAGTTCAATTAAAAGTTACTTCTGAATATAAACGATAGAACCAATATGGCCGGGAACACATCCGCTTACCAGTATAAAATTCTTTTCAGGAAAAATTTTGATGATTTTGAGGGCTTTTACTTTTACCCTGTCACCGCCCATACGGCCGGCCATTTTCATACCTTTCATTACGCGGGCTGCATCAGATGAGTTACCTAATGAACCTGGAGCACGCTGACGATCATGCTGGCCGTGAGATTGCTGACCAACTCCATGAAAATGGTGGCGTTTAACAACACCCTGAAAACCTTTACCTTTTGTAGTTCCTACAACATCAACTTTTTCGCCTTCGGCAAAAATGTCAACAGTAATAGTTTCACCTATATTTTTTTCGAGTGAATATTCGCGGAATTCTTTTACTATTTTTTTAGGGGAAGTATTTGCTTTAGCGAAGTGGTTTTTTTCTGCTGCCGTAGTATGTTTTTCTTTCTTTTCGCCGAAAGCTATCTGGTGAGAGTTGTATCCGTCAGAATCCTTTGTTTTAACTTGTGTTACAACGCAAGGGCCTGCTTCAATAATCGTACAAGCGGTTTGCTTGCCGTCGGAACTGAATACACTGGTCATCCCAATCTTTTTACCAATAATGCCTTTCATGTCATTTTACATTTTATGCCTTGGGTGTAAGGACAACCAGTTGACTTTACCGTATTGGCATAGCGCGTAAAGTCTGATTTCAATCCCTCGTTTGCAGCCGACCTTTTCCTTTATTGTGGTGAACTTAATCTAAAACCACGGGAAGTACCGGTTGTAAACAAACCCGAATGGCTTGTTCATATGTGATTCTTCTTTTGTAATAATTACAAAGAAAGAGTTTACTAATTTTTATCCAGCGCTGCTTTATTTTGTTGCCAAAAGTTTGCAGATAGATTTGGAAAGAACTTTTTAATTATCTTTTTTATTAATAAAGATAATCATGCTTTAATCTCAACATCAACACCAGATGGTAGATCCAGTTTTGACAATGCATCTACAGTTCTTGAAGAAGAAGTGTAAATATCCAACAAACGCTTGTGCGTATGTAATTGGAACTGCTCACGCGCTTTTTTATTAACGTGTGGCGAACGAAGCACCGTAAAGATTTTTTTCTTTGTAGGCAAAGGAATAGGGCCTGTTACCACGGCACCAGTGCTGCGCACTGTTTTTACGATTTTCTCAGCAGATTTATCTACCAGGTTGTGATCGTAAGATTGTAATTTGATTCTGATTCGTTGAGACATAAGTCAATACCAATTTTTCGAATTGGGATGCAAAGGTAAGGGCTAGGTTTTAAACTGACAAAGATTTATTGTTTTTTTTTGAATGACTTATCCACTTTTTTTATTTAACGGCCGCCCGGCGGGCAATGTTCCTTTAAATAAGTTGTGTATAATGTTGACAAATGCATAAAAGTGCCCTCGCCTTCAGAAATACTGTGTGTGCGGTTTGGATAAGACATTAACTGAAATTGCCGGTTATATTTTATCAGTTCATTAATAAGCATTTCCGCATTTGCATAATGCACATTATCATCGCCGGTTCCATGAATATACAACAGGTTTCCGACAAGATTTTTTGCATAAGTTATTGGTGAGCCTTTCACAAAATCTTCGCGGTTTTCCTGCGGCAATCCCATATACCTTTCCTGGTAAATATTGTCGTATGTCAACTGGTTTCCAACGGCAGCAATGGCAATCCCGGTTTTATATATTTCCGGGTATTGAAACATTAAATTTAAAGTAGCCGAACCACCGCCACTCCAGCCCCACACTGCAATACGGCTGGAATCAACAAACGGCCATTTTAAAATTTCTTTTGCCGCAAGTGCCTGATCGCGGATATTAATAGAACCTATTTTTCTATAAACACATTTGCGCCATGCACTGCCTTTTGGCACCGGCGTTCCGCGGTTATCAATGGCAATGTAGATATAACCATCCTTCGCCATATTTCCACGATATAAAAGGTTTCTTCCTGCGCCATAAACGTCTTTCACATTTTGCCCGGCCGGTTCTGTATAAACATAAAAAACAACGGCGTATTTTTTGGTTGAATCAAAATTTTCCGGCTTCACCATCCAGCCATCCATTTCAACACCTTCCTGTGTTTTTACTTTGAAAAATTTAATATTGGATTTTGTAGAATCAGCAGTTTCTACTGCGTGGAAAACTTTATGCCCATCAAGTGCATTATGGTCTGGCAAAGTAATCCATTCACTTGCTGACGGCGTAAAATAATTGGAAAAACTATGCGATGCATATTTTCCGTTTGGCGAAATATCATAATTATGGGTTCCAATTTGGTTCGCCGGCGATAATAATTCTGCTTTGCCTTTTCTATCAAGTTTTGCACGGTATAAATATTTTTGCGTGGCATTTGCCGGTGATGCATCAAAATATACGTAGCCATTTTTTTCATCAATACATTCAAATTCCATCACATCGTATTTGCCGGGTGTTATTAATATTTCTTTTTTTCCATCACGGCTTATTTTGTAAATATGCCGCCAGCCATCTTTTTCACTTTCCCACAAAAATTCTTTTCCCTGTTTTATCCAGCTCCAGCCATTCAGTAAATCAATCCATGCAGAATCTTTTTCAGAATAAATAATTTGCGATAAACCTGTTGATGCGTTGCACAGCATTATATTACTTTCATTTTGTTTGCGGTTGAGGTGTTGTATAATCAATTCATCATTATTATCAGCCCAATCCATGCGCGGAACATAACTTCTTAAAACAGGATCTGTTGGGATGTCCATCCATTTTGTTTGCGCAGTTTCGATATTAATGACACCAATTTTATATGGTGAAGGCGCTTCTCCGGCAACAGGATATTCTACCGGAATTACTTTCGGATAAATTGAATCTGTTGTATTCAGCATTATATAATCCTTCGTTTCTTTTGCATCAATTTGCCAATAAGCAATTTTTTTGCTGTCTGGGCTCCAGCGAAAACCATCCCTGCAGTTAAATTCTTCTTCATAAACCCAGTCAAAAGTTCCATTAATCAATTTGCGCGAGCCATCAAAAGTGAGTTGTTTTATTTCGTTAGAAATTAAATCTTCAACATATAAATTATGCGCACTTACGTAAGCAGCTTTCATTCCGTCAGGGGAAATTTTTGCAAACATTAATGAAGCCGACGGCAATGATTTCCCCAGTTGCATTAATGATTTCTTTTGAAAGTTATAAACCCAATAATCTCCGCGCGTATTATAACGCCACACTTTTTTTGAGTTTGTAAAAATTAATACCTTTTGATTATCACTTGAAAATGAATAACTGTTAATCGCTAGTGCACTTGTTTGTCCTGCAGGGACTAATAGTTCTTTTGCAAGAATTACCGTTTCATTATTGCCCGGCATTGATGCATGTACAATGCTTCCATTTTTAATAAACAAATATCCATTTCCATCAGGCGCCCATTGAATATCACCAGATGGCTGGCAAAAAACAATTGAAATAAAAAGAAAAAATGAGAAAGTTAGTAAAGCGTTTTTTAGTGCAAAAGGCATATTAATAATTTGAGGGAAAATATGACTTAATCTTTATTTTGCCGATACCATATAAATAAAAAATCCCGGTTAAAAACCGGGATTAATACAATTCGAAATATTTTATCTTCTTCTCCAATGACCTGGCATCCATCTTTCGCCACGACGGCCTCCACGTACCCAATGGCCCGGAGCCCAACCCCAACCTGGATGTGGGGGTGCAGCCCAATGGCCACCTACATACACATATTGGCCGCCTCTTTCTTCCCATTCCTCATCAATCCAAACATGTGCAGGGCTTGGCGCAACAGGCCTTACAATTACCGGAGGGTGCGGACGAACAGTAACATATATCTGTGCAGATGCTGCAAAAGAAACAGCCATAATAATCACAGATAAAAATACAATCTTACTTAAATGCTTTTTCATACCTAAAAAATTTTAGTTCTTGTTTGGAATAAAACTAGAGAAAAAAGTTTAAGATTAATAGCAACTTCTATCTCCATTAACATCTGGAAAACAAAAAACAAAAACCCTGCCCGAAACGGGCAGGGTTATATTAGACTAAGTTGTATTACAATACTATGCGATTGCTTTTCCTTTGCCGCCCTTTACTTTGGCTATTACTTCTTCAGCAACACTGTTAGGCGCTGGTGCGTAATGTGAAAATTCCATTGTAGAGGTTGCACGGCCTGAAGACAAGCTACGCAATTGTGTTACATAACCAAACATTTCACTCAAAGGCACTTTGGCTTTTATCACTTGTGCATTTGCTTTTGTATCCATTCCTTCAAGCATTCCGCGGCGACGGTTTAAATCACCTGTTACATCGCCCATATATTGATCTGGAGTTATTACTTCCACTTTCATTATCGGCTCGAGTAATACAGGTTTTGCTTTTCTTGCTGCTTCGCGGAAACCTTGTTTCGCACATAATTCAAAAGACATTGAATCAGAATCCACAGCGTGGAAACCACCATCAAACACACGTACTTTCATATTCTCAACAGGATAACTTGCAAGAACGCCGGTTGTCATACAGCTTTCAAAACCTTTTTGTATTGCAGGAACAAATTCGCGTGGAATTGAACCTCCAAAAATATCATTAACAAACTGGTACTGGCCTTTTCCTTCTTTCAAAAATTCTTCATCGGCAGGCCCGAGTTCAAAAACGATATCCGCAAATTTACCACGGCCACCGGTTTGTTTCTTTAATGTTTCCCGATGTTCAACACTAATCTGGAAAGCTTCTTTATACGCAACCTGTGGTGCGCCCTGGTTAATCTCAACTTTAAACTCACGTTTCATTCTGTCCACAATAATTTCCAAATGCAGCTCGCCCATTCCACTTAAAATAGTCTGGCCGGTTTCTTCATCTGTTTTTACACGAAGTGTTGGATCTTCTTCCACCAGTTTCGCAATTGCCATTCCCATTTTATCAACGTCTGCCTGAGTTTTTGGCTCAACTGCAACCGAGATTACAGGTTCAGGGAAAGTCATGCTTTCCAAAATTATTGGATGATCTTCATTACAAAGTGTATCACCGGTTTTGATATCTTTAAAACCAACCGCTGCGCCAATATCACCTGCTTCAATGAAATCAATCGGATGCTGTTTGTTAGCATGCATTTGCATGATGCGTGATATGCGCTCATTTTTTCCGGTACGTGTATTCAATACATAAGAACCCGAATCCAAACGGCCGCTGTATGCCCGGAAAAACGCAAGGCGCCCTACAAAAGGATCTGTCATAATTTTAAAAGCCAATGCTGCAAAAGGTTCTTTTGCATCTGGCTTGCGTTCAATTTCTTCACCTGTATTTGGGTCAGTTCCTTTTACAGCTTCGATATCCAAAGGGCCAGGTAAATAACGCACAATCGCATCCAGCGCAGTTTGTACACCTTTATTTTTAAAAGATGAGCCGCACATCATTGGAATAATAGAAATATCAATCGTCGCTTTACGGATTGCTTCATGCACTTCTGCTTCAGTAATCGTGTTTGGATCATCGAAGAATTTTTCCAATAATTTATCATCGTATTCAGCAACTGCTTCAATCAAATGTTGCCTCCATTCCGCTACTTCTTCAGCCATATCTTCGGGGATAGGAACTTCTTTGAAAGTCATTCCTTTTGATTCTTCATCCCAGATAATTCCTTTCATGGTAATCAAATCAACCACTCCAGTAAATTCATCTTCAGCACCAATTGGCAATTGCAAAGGCACGGCTTTTGCGCCAAGCATTTCTTTCACTTGTTTTACCACGTTCAAAAAATCTGCACCGGCGCGATCCATTTTATTAACGAAACCAATGCGCGGAACTTTATACCGGTTTGCCTGGCGCCAAACAGTTTCAGACTGCGGCTCAACACCAGAAACGGCGCAGAACAAAGCCAGCAAACCATCCAACACACGCAGTGAACGTTCTACCTCAACGGTAAAATCCACGTGGCCGGGAGTATCAATAATATTAAATTTATAATTTTTGGTATCTGCATTTTTCAGGCCCTGCGTTGTTGGAAAATTCCAAAAGCAGGTAGTTGCGGCAGAAGTAATGGTAATACCTCTTTCCTGCTCCTGCGCCATCCAGTCCATTGTTGCGGCACCATCATGCACTTCACCAATTTTGTGGTTAACACCAGTATAATACAGGATGCGTTCCGTAGTAGTTGTTTTGCCTGCATCAATGTGAGCGGCAATACCAAAGTTTCTTTGAAATCTTAAATCTGACATTGTTTTATATTAAAAAGTTTATCTAAATTTTTACCAGTTTCGAAATCCTGATTATCATTAATGATGTTGCTTGCCAGGATTTTATGATAAGTACTGCATTGGATTAATTCCCTCTTTTTAATTCGGTGCGCAAAGGTACAAAATTTATTGATGAAAATTGACATGGTGATTAAAAATCCAAAATTCAAATAACAAAATCCAAAAGGTCAATATTAATGTGTCAAAAAACAAAAAACCTCGCAAAAAAATCTGCAAGGTTTTTTAATATTATTAATGAGAAAATTAGATCCTGAAATGCGCAAAAGCTTTATTTGCTTCAGCCATACGGTGTGTATCTTCTTTCTTTTTGAAAGCGCCGCCTTCACCTTTGCTTGCTGCTACAATTTCATTGGCTAATTTTTCAGCCATATTTCTTCCGTTTCTTTCGCGGCTGTAGCGGATAAGCCATTTCATGCTTAATGAAATTTTTCTGTCTGCACGCACTTCCGCAGGAATCTGGAAAGTTGCTCCACCAATACGGCGGCTGCGAACCTCAACGCCTGGAGTAACATTGTTTAATGCCCTTTTCCAAACTTCGTAACCATCTTCATTGGTTTGTTTGCTCACTTTATCAATGGCATCATAAAAAATTACATAAGCAGTGTTCTTTTTTCCCTGCCACATAATATTATTTACAAAACGTGTTACCTGCGTATCATTATACTTTGCATCAGGCGACAGTGGTAATTTTTTGGCTTGCGTTTTCCTCATTGTTTGATGGAATTACTAATTAAAATTATTTTTTAGCTGCTGGCTTAGCACCTGCTTTTTCTTTTTTAGTTCCGTATTTTGAACGGCTTTTTTTACGGTCTTTAACACCGGCTGTATCCAAACTTCCACGAACGATGTGATAACGCACACCTGGCAAATCCTTAACACGGCCACCGCGGATTAACACGATTGAGTGTTCCTGCAAATTGTGGCCTTCACCCGGAATGTATGCAATAACTTCCACCTTATTCGTCAACCTTACTTTGGCAACTTTGCGCAAAGCGGAGTTTGGTTTTTTAGGAGTAGTTGTGTACACACGGGTACAAACACCACGGCGCTGAGGACATGAATCCAAAGCTCTTGATTTGCTCTTCGCTCTTATAATTTCTCGACCTTTACGTACTAACTGTTGAATTGTAGGCATTCTTGACCTATTTTATTTTGGGAGGGCAAAGGTAAAATTCCATTAGGGAATAACCAAATTTAATAAATGTAATTTCAAAATTGTTAATAACTGCCACATTTAAGGCAGTTATTAACGTTCGGGTTTTAGGTGAAAAACCGCTCAAATTTTAAACATCCAGCCGTGTGTATCTTCAGCTTGGCCTTCACGGATATCTGTCAATATTTTTTTTAGTTTTGGAGAAACTTTCCATTTTTCTGTATCAAATTTCATTACAAAATCTTTATAACATAATTCTTTTATAGAAGAAATTGTTGCCGCAGTTCCTGTTCCAAAAGCTTCCAGCAATTTGCCGGATTTATAGGCTTCCATCAATTCATTAATATCGATTTTCCGTTCTTCAACTATTAATCCCATTTCTTTTAAAACCACGATGGCACTGTCTCTTGTTACGCCTTCTAAAATTGTTTCTTCTTCAAGCGATGGCGTTACCGCCGTATTTCCAATAATAAAAAAAACGTTCATCGTTCCCACTTCCTGCAGCCATTTATGCTCAAAAGCATCAGTCCATAAAACCTGGTCGTAACCTTTTTTTCTTGCATCTGCGGAAGCTTTTAAACTTGCTCCATAATTGCCCGCATTTTTTGCAAAACCAACGCCGCCTGGCGCTGCGCGCGTATATTTTTCTTCTACATAAATTTTCATTGGTGCAGAATAATATGGGCCAGTCGGGCTTAAAATAATCATGAATTTATACGTCTCCGAAGGTTTCACGCCAATCACATTATCGGTAGAAAACATAAACGGGCGGATATATAAAGAATAGTCGCGCTTTGCGGGAATCCAGTTTTTATCAATTTCTATTAATGCGCGCATGCCTTCCATAAAAATTTCTTCGGGAATAGTTGGCATTTGCATGCGTTCTGCAGAAATATTAAAACGCTTAAAATTATCTTCCGGGCGAAAAATAAATGCTTCGCCGTTTTCATTTTTATACGCTTTAATTCCTTCAAAAATTGCTTGCCCATAATGCAACGCGGCAAGTGAAGGTTCCATTAATAAT
>Ga0206963_10260_pt1 | contig 16041 bp, 18 predicted proteins | sample Alteio_BWOrgHeat_28_FD_152958 | JGI IMG/M metagenome (GOLD analysis project Ga0206963, IMG submission 152958) | Enriched cells from forest soil in Barre Woods Harvard Forest LTER site, Petersham, Massachusetts, United States -... | ecosystem: Environmental > Terrestrial > Soil > Temperate forest >... | reverse complement strand
TTTTCTGCAACCACACTCTTCGCGGGCGATCTGAAAGGCCAGAAAAATGTAACACTCGTGGGTGAGGAAACGGGCGGCGGATATTATGGAAACACGGCCTGGATTATTCCTGATGTCACACTGCCGAATACCGGTCTCCGTTTCCGTCTGCCAAGGTTTAGAATGGTCATCAGTAAAGATCGCATTAAAGACGGAAGAGGTATCACCCCGGATGTATGGGCCGTCCCCACTTCAGATGCAATTCGCGATGGCATAGATTTTAAAGCTATGAAAGTAAGAGAACTTATATCGCAGCAGGAAGCTTTGACCAATCATGATCCGGAAAACAAATGATAAAAAATGAAAGTAATTTTAATCTTATGGCTGATCATTTTTTCACTGGCTGCTGAGGGTCAGGATTCTCTTCAACAGGCCAGATTAAAATCTCTGCAGGGAAAGATTCAACCCTTTTCCGCTTTCGCTAAAAAAGATTCACTTTTCCTGATATGTTTTTGGTCAGCAACATCAGATGAAAGTATCACGGAGTTGAATTCCATCAATGCGAATCTGGAGCAATGGCAAAAAATGAAATCATTTCGCTTTATGGCAATTTCTGTAGACGAAGGAAAGACTGCGAACAGAATGAGGCCTACTTATAATATGAATGGGTGGACTTTTGAAGTTTATGCAGATATCTATGGCGATTTGCGCAGGGCACTCAATTCAAATAATTTCCCGCAGAGTATGATTGTTTATAAAAACGAAATCATTTATGAACAATCCGGCTGGACTGCCGGAACCGAAAATTATTTAATTCAACGTTTGTTATCCATGAAAAACTGAGGCGACCAGTTCCAGTGATTTTTTATGGATGATATTAAAATCGGCAAATTGTCCCACCTGTATTTTCCCAAGGAACGGATCTTTCATCAGACCGGCAGGATAAGTAGAACACATCTTTAAGGATTCTTCCACGGGAATACCTGCCTTCCGAACGGCATTTTTAAAGGTTGACATCATTGTCATACAGGATCCTGATAATGTACCATCCGGCAACGTATAGCGGTTGCCCTGAAAAACATGATGATAATAACCTTCTTCAACAGAAGTAACCGCATCCGTAATAAAAAATAATCGTTCACCCATTATTTTTTTGCTGATGCGGACAGAAGAAAAATCGACATGCACCCCATCGCAAATAATGCTTGACATCACGTTGGAGTCATCGTAAATAGCTCCGACCATTCCCGGCTCCCTCCCCTGCAGAGGGGACATAGCGTTAAAAAGATGGGTGGCAGCAGGAACACCCATTTCGAAAGCATGACTCGCCTGAGCATACGTTGCGTTACTGTGTCCTGCAGAAATGAGGATGCCATTTTCCATTAAAAGTGTTATGATATTATCATCGCATTCTTCGGGGGCCAGCGTAATCATTTTAATAATGCCCTTTCCTTTTTCGAGTAAAAGCTCAACTTCTTCCAGGGTAGGTTTTTTAATGAAGGCTTCGATATGTGCTCCTTTTTTAGCCTTGCTGATCCAGGGACCTTCCAAATGAAGACCCAGCAGTCCTTTTTTACCGGAATTCATATATGCACCCGCGGCTTCAATTCCTTTCAGAAAATTTTCAATGGAATTGGTTGCCATTGTAATTATAAAATGAGAACAGCCTCCGGAAACACAATATGCGTAAGTGGCCTCCAGTGATTCAATATCCAAAGAATTTGAAAACAATTTTCCATTACCTCCATATAATTGGAGGTCGATAAAACCAGGGGTGATCATACAATCAGGAAAAAGCTGCGTTTCATATCCTGATGGAAGAAATTCCTTTGGAAGAATTCCGGTTATTATTTTGTTCTCTGTCAAAATAACCTGGTCTGTCATCGTTTCATTACCGGTAAAAACTTCATCTGCCTGAAAAGCCTGTTTCATAATTTATGGTTGTATGAAAAACTCATCTGCATCGTGCCAGAAGGGAAATTTAGACCTGACTTCTTCCAGCTTATTACGGTCCAGGGTATGCGAAAATATATCTTCATCCGATAATAACATTTTTATTGGATCACCGAGAGGATCTATCAGCATAGATTCACCTGAATATTGCAGACCATTTCCATCCCTGCCTGTGCGGTTCACTCCAATCACATAACATTGATTTTCTATTGCCCTTGCCTGTAACAGTGTTTTCCAGGCATGACTTCTTACCGCGGGCCAGTTGGCTACTACGATAAGCAGATCATACTCGGGTTCAGTTTGAACCGGCTGTTGCCTGGATTGGCGTAACCATACAGGGAAGCGGAGATCGTAACAAACCTGCAGGTTAACCTTCCACCCGTTAACAGAAGCGATCAGGCGTTTTTTCCCTGAAGTAAAGTGCTGATCTTCTTTTCCATATGCAAATAAATGTCGTTTATCATAATATCCGTAGTCACCCGACGGAAGCATCCAGATCAGACGATTGTAATATGATGGCACCCCGTCTTTATCTTCCCTGGCAATGATGCTACCGGTGATAATTGACCCTTTTTTGCCGGCGGTTTCCCTCATCCATTCAACTGTAGGGCCGGTGATGGTTTCAGCCAGCGATTCCTTTTTCATACTGAAACCGGTACTAAACATTTCCGGGAGTACAATCAATTCAGGTTGGGAGGGTAATTCTTCGATTTTTTTTTGAAACATCCCCAGATTTGCCTTTTTATCCTCCCAGTAAAGAGGGGTCTGAATCATTGTAATCCGGAGTAATGACATATTAAATAGATTATTGAGCCACTATCAGGCTGTTTTATCATTAGGGAAAGACCATTTCCTGATGAGGGCAGGTTCGAAACCCCTTTGAAGCAGGAATTCCTGCCATTTGCTTTTTTTGACAAAAATATTCTTTTCAGAATGGAGAGAAGTCCATTTTTTGGTAGCCAGACGATTAAAACCGGCCTCATATTCTGTTGCATCCAAACTTTTGAGGGCTTTTACAATGCAAAATTCGCTGATTCCGCGTTGCCGGAGTTCATATTGGATTTTTTGTCTTCCCCAACCTTTTATGCGTGATTTTCCTGAGGCAAATTGCCGGGCGAATCTTTCTTCATTAAGGTATCCTTCTTCTATCAACTGTGAAATCAGCTCATCCACTTCCTTTTTGAATAATCCCAGGGAATAGAGTTTTTGCCTGGCTTCTGAATGACTACGTTCCTGGTAACCGCAATAATGTTTTAATTTTTGAAGTGCTTTTTCTGGCGAAATTCTAACCCTGAAATATGATGAACCGGACTCCGTCATGGCACCAAATATAAAAAAATACACAAATTATTCCGGGGATATTCACCCTTCTATATTCACTTCCGGCTCTAAGAAAAAAATCAGTAGTTTCGTCCCAAAGACCCGATTCATGAAGTTTATTGTTTCGTCCTCGGCTTTGCTAAAACATTTGCAGCAGATAAGCGGTGTCATCAGTGCAAATACCGTACTGCCCATTTTGGAAGATTTTTTATTTGAAGTAGAAAAGAACAAACTCACGATTGTCGCCACCGATCTGGAAACCGTGATGAAAGTTCATATGGAAGTGGAAGCCCGTGAAACAGGGAAGGTTTGTATTCCTGCAAAGATCCTGTTGGATTCACTTAAAAATATTGCAGACCAGCCTTTGGCATTCACTATCGATAAACAATTTTCTGTTGAAATCACCAGTGATAACGGCAAATACAAAGTGATGGGAGAAAATCCGGATAATTTTCCCAAAGATCCTTCTGCAGATGAAACAACTTCTTTTGAAATTCCTGCCTCTGTGCTTGCTACTGCCATCAACAAATCCCTGTTCGCTGTCAGCAACGATGATCTGCGTCCGGCAATGACAGGAGTTTTGGTAGAAATGAGCCCCTCATCAATTCAATTTGTAGCAACGGATGCACATCGTCTGATACGTTTTAAAAGGTCTGATATTTCAAGCACGAAAACGGAATCACTTATCGTTCCGAAAAAACCATTGAATTTATTAAAATCAACACTTCCCAATTCGGATGAACTGGTAAAACTTTCATACAACAGCAATCATTTATTTGCGAATTTCGGAGGATTACAGATGAGTTGTCGTCTGATAGATGCACGTTTTCCTGATTATAAAGTTGTAATACCGGCGGACAATCCATATAAACTAACGGTTAACCGCAGTGATTTTCAGAGTGCTCTTCGAAGAGTAAGTGTTTTCAGTAATAAAAGCACAAACCAGGTTGTACTAAGTATTCATGGCAGTGAATTACAACTAGCTGCGCAGGATGTCGATTTCTCTTTTGAAGGAAATGAAAGAATGAAATGTCAATATTCAGGAGAAGATATGTCTATTGCCTTCAATGCAAGATTCCTGATCGAGATGCTGAATGCTACATCTTCAGATGAAATCCGTGTGGAATTGTCTACACCCACAAAGGCAGGAATTATAAAGCCGGTAGAACAGGATAAAGCAGAAGACCTGCTGATGCTGGTCATGCCTTTAATGCTGAACAGTTAAACGGATTAATTCTTGTTACATAAAAACTGAAAAGGCTTCAGCTCCTGTTGTCTTACAACGCGCTGAATGAAGCGGGTTCCTCTTAAAATTTTGTAGCTGTTGAGATCAAAAACTTCGTGAGCGTCACAAAAGGTTTCGAGGGTTTCGTACTGGAAAAGGAGATCATTTAATTTTTCGAGTTCACAAGCCATGAACTGCTCAGTAACGAATTCATCTTTCATAAGAACAAGTAAATCTCTGTCAGGTGTTTTCATTGCAATTAGATTTTAGTATCCGACCATACCCTTGTTGACGCCACAACCACATTTTTTACTGCTTCCTCCAATGTGATTGTTGGAACTACAACTAGCGCTTACAATTGTAATCATAATTAATAAAAAGATCAATAGGGTAAGCGGATTTTTCATAGATTTCATTGCTCTAATTTATAAAAATTTGCGGTTAATTGCAGGTTTTTGTCCCAGTTTTAGAAATATTATATGATTCGAAAAGGGCCTGTTTCTGTGCTCCTTGCACCCCTTGATTGGGGCCTCGGGCATGCAACACGCTGTATCCCAATAATTAATGAGCTAATCCGTCAGGGGGCACGGGTAACGATCGCAGCCAGTGAGGGTCAAAAAGCCCTTTTGTTTGAAGAATTCCCACAGCTTGAATTCATTGAAACACCTGGTTACGATCTAAATCTTAAAAGGGGTGTTTTATTAAAATGGGCCCTCATTTTACGGATTCCGGTTATCCTGAAGCGCATAAAAAAGGAAAACAAATGGCTTGCAGAGACAGTTGAGAAACTCAAAATACACGCAGTTATTTCCGATAACAGATACGGTCTTTTTCACAAAAAACTTTATTGTGTTTTTATTACGCATCAATTGAATATCCAGTCGGGATGGGGATCCCGGAAATTCGTTGGCGGTTGGATTGACAAGAAAATTTTGAAATGGAATTATAAGTTCATCAGGAAATTTTCTGTCTGCTGGATACCCGACCTGGCAGAAAATATTTCTTTATCAGGGAAGTTGTCTCATCCTGCAATTCTTCCGCCTGTTCCGGTGAAATATATTGGTGTATTGTCGAGGTTTAAAAAGGAAGAAAAAAAGATAATAAGTAACTCACTACTCATTCTTATTTCGGGACCCGAGCCGCAAAGAACAGAATTTGAAAATATTTTGTTCAGACAACTGATCGCAACCACCATGGAAACGGTTGTAGTCAGGGGTTTACCAGGAACTGAACTTCCCAACCCAATTGCAAGAGAAGGATTAAAAATATATAATCATCTTCCGGCTGACAAACTGAATGACTTAATGAACGCTTCGGAATTTATTATTGCAAGAAGCGGATACAGTACAATCATGGATCTTGTTACGCTAAAAAGAAATGCTGTCCTGGTTGCTACTCCAGGACAAACAGAACAGGAATATCTTGCCCATTATATGCACGAAAACAAATGGATGCTTAGCGTTTCGCAGAAAAATTTCAATCTTAAAAATGCTTTGAGCTTATATCAGAAAGCGAATTTGAAATTACCTGTATTATCTGAATCAAACTTATATCAGCCGGTGAATGATTTTTTAGTGGAAGTATCAAAAAGAAACTGGGATTAATCTTTACGCGGGTTTGTAAAAAAACAAAAAGCTGTTGTTTGACCTTTTAAAATCTTTCCAGGAATCGACGGTAGAAGTTACAGCAAACACACTGCAGGTAGGCATATGACTGATTTGGGCAGGACAAAGTGAAGAAGCAAATTCTGTAATGCCGGGATTATGGGAAAATAGCGCGATGTGTTGATACTTATCTTCTAATTCATGGATTAATTCCATGAAGTTTTCCTGGGAGGCATGATATAATGTTGGAATGAAAAATATCTCTTTTAGCTTACGGTTATATTCGGCAACAAATAATTCAGCAGTAGTCTTCGCACGCACAGCCGGACTGGATACGAATTGATCTATCGGTACATTCTTTTTGAAAAGTTTTTTGCCCATCTCTGCAGCTTCACGAAATCCGCGGTCATTTAAAGGACGATCAAAATCTGAAGACACGTCGTAAGTATGCGAACTTTTTGCGTGTCTTACTAATATTAAAGTTTTCATTTCATAATTATTTGCATATAAAAATTATCATGAATATTGTCATAACCTGTAAAGATCTGTTCCCAAATCATTTAATTAATTTACGATAGAGTGAAAATACGAGCTTGTTTCATTATATGAAGGTAAAAAATCGGGCCACAATAGTGGTTTTCCGTGGACTTTTACGAAATACCGATTATTTTTTTTATTTAGAGTTTATACAATAAAAAACATCCGTTAAATCATTGTTTAAATGGGAATCAAATAATATTTTAGTACCAGATCCGTTTTTGAAATACCCTAGAAAAACCCAACCATGCGAAACAAATATCGTGTGTTATCCGTAGCCCTGTTGCTGTCATTCTCTTCCATTTTACATTCCGGAAATGGACTGATGGCAAACCCAATTAAGAGAAATCCGGCGCCGATTACACTTTCCCACAACTCTGTTGAATTTGAAGCTGAAGTAAGCAATTTGTACTGCCAGATGAACCTGGAAGAATCAGGCCTTCACCGCGAAGTGTTTGAATATGCTTATATAGGATACCTGCGCTTGCTCGAGGAACACAAAATCATGAAGAGCAATATTATTACTATTTGTGATTTTAGCCAATCATCAAGAAATCGCCGGTTATATGTTGTTGATCTGGAATCCAGAAAAATACTGATCAACACTTATGTTGCCCATGGACGACGTTCAGGGGGTGAGTATGCGAATAAATTTTCTAATAGTTGGAGTTCTCATAAAAGCAGCCTAGGATTTTATGTTACTGAATTAACATATACAGGTAAACATGGCCTGGCACTGAAAATTCACGGACTTGAAAAAGGATTCAACGACAAGGCTGACAGGAGAAATATAGTTATACATGGTTCAAAATATGTTGGCGAAAAATTTATTCAATCGAATAAGTTTAATGGCAGAAGCTTTGGTTGTCCTGCCATCCCGAATGAAGATGTGAAGGAAGTAATTGAAGATATGAAGGGAGGATCCTGCTTCTTCATTTATCACCCTACGAAAAAATACCTGACTGGTTCAAAAATACTGAATGGTTAACCGGACGTAAACTCCGATGGTTTGAAGGTGAAAAAGTCCAATTTAGGTTCGTACCCTATGATTGGGCTTTTCTTTTTATTTTATATATGGAATCCCTGCCTTTAGGTTGTATCAAAAATTATTTGTTTCGTTTTGCGGAGATTTAAATTAACCAGGAGACCATCTGCGCTATGATTCCCACTAAAAAGCCACTGACCATTTCAAAACGATTATGGGCTCCCAAAATCAGGCGGGATGAACAAACAATACCGGCAACCAATATCGGAATTGTGAGGTAAAGACCGGATGTATATACATCCTGCCGGCTGAAAAGAATCGCAAAACTAACCAGTCCGCCCATGGCAACTGCATGGATGCTGACTTTATAAAAAATCGTACACATCCAGGCACCGCAGACAGCGAGAAATGTGCCGAGTATAAAATGAGCAGCTACCGGTGGTGTATCAGGCAGATTTCTAAATACATAGCTGGCCCAGAAATAAAAAAACATTGTTACGATAAAACCTACCAGCCTGTCCTGGCGATTTTCGAGCGACAGACTCCTGATCAACTTAAGCCGCCAGGCTATGAATAAACTAAAGCAGGGAAAAAAAACTGTAAATAATAATAAACTGAGCATACGCAGATTTTTGGTATGCGGATCAACGCCTTCAAAAACTGAAGGATGTATATAAATCAGAAAGGCGATTACATAGGCACTGATGAGAATCGGATGAAACAGTATGGAAAAAAAATGCGCAAAGAATCGAAGCCCCCGGGACGGATGCGGTTCCGTTGCTGATGCTGATGAGTATTGATATGCTGGTAGATTCATTTGGTGATAGTTGACTTTTTTATCGATGCCCGTTAACCGACTTTTAATTTGCGTTCAGCGTTAAGCTTTAAAGGCTTTAAGCTTTTCACAATTCCCGCCTAAGTCTTGCTACCGGAATATTCAGTTGTTCGCGGTATTTGGCAACGGTTCGCCGGGCAATATTATATCCTTTTTCCTGTAACAACTCAGTTAAACGTTCATCACTCAGGGGTTTCTTTTTACTTTCATCCCCGATTAGGTCGCTTAATATTTTTTTCACTTCACGTGTAGAAACTTCTTCCCCACTGTCAGTGCTGAGGGATTCACTAAAGAAAAATTTCAGCCGATAGGTTCCAAATTCCGTTTGAACAAACTTACTATTGGCTACGCGGCTCACCGTAGATATATCAAGACCGGTCCGCTCGGCAATATCTTTCAGGATCATCGGCTTGAGGGAAGTTTCGTCGCCGGAAATAAAAAATTCATGCTGATAATCCATGATGGTCTGCATGGTGTTTATAAGCGTTTGCTGTCTTTGTTTGATGGCATCTATAAACCATTTGGCCGCATCAATTTTTTGCTTGATAAAGAGTACGGCTTCTTTTTGTCTTTTATCTTTTTTTGCACCACGGTCATAGTCCTTTAGCATATCACGGTAACCATCGCTGATACGCAGGTCGGGTGCATTCCTCGAATTCAGCGTGAGCTCCAGTATACCCGCATTATTGAAAATAAAAAAATCAGGCACTACATAACCTTCGCCTTTCCCCGAACCACCGAGATTGCCGCCTGGCTTGGGATTCAGCTTAATAATCTGACGTATCACATCCCTGAATTCTTCTTCAGTTATATTTAATCCGCGCTGAATCTTGTCGTAATGTTTCTTGGTGAATTCATCGAAGTATTCTGAGAGAACACTAATGGCCAGCTCAACACTTTTAGCTTCGTTCTTTTTTCTTTCCAGTTGAAGGAGTAAACATTCCTGCAGGTTTCGCGCAGCAACTCCAGGCGGATCGAATTGCTGTATACGTTTTATAATGGATTCTACTTCATCTTCCGAACTTTCAATATTTTGTCTGAAAGCCAGATCATCCACGATAGAAGTCGTTTCGCGACGCAGGTAACCATCATCATCAATACTACCGACAATCTGTTCAGCTATTTTGCGCGTCCTGTCATCAAGCTTCAGCATTCCCAGCTGGTCCAGCAGCATATCATAAAAGCTCGTTTCAAGTTTATGTGTAACGGACTGCTTGTCTTCTGCATCAGGATAATTTTCATCCCTTAGTTTGTAGTCGGCCACATCGTCATCGTGATCATTCACGTATTCGCTGATGTCAATATTATCATATTCATCCTGGGTGCCTTCCGGTTCAAATTCTTCTTCAGCAGTTTCGAATTCATCCTTGGAATCTTCCGTTAAACCATCATCATGATCCTCTTCTGCAACTTCCAGGGCAGGATTTTCTTCCAGCTCTTCCTTGATCCTTTCTTCCAGATTGGCAGTAGGCACCTGAAGCAGTTTCATGAGCTGAATCTGCTGTGGAGATAATTTTTGGAGTAATTTCTGCTGTAATGATTGACTTAATGCCATCTTTGAGGGGTTAATGTCAGAAGGGGCAATTTGAAAAAAATCTGCCCATTCCACAAAAATCGCGCCGTAAATTTACATACATTTATGAAGAATCGGCCGGAACGTCTTATTTGTTTTCTTGTTGTCTGGTTGACAATGTTTTCCTGCATTTCGGGGGAAGGGCAGAATGTTTCTAAAAAGGCAGAACTGGCGCCTGATTTTAAGCATTTATGTCTACCGGGGATGAATGCTGAAACCAGGACTGTTCAGGCGGGAACAGGCAGCCTGGATAGCCGTTTTGACCTCTCCTGGGGGATTATATTTGCTGGATCCATCACAGCCCAACCAAATTCTATTCCATCAGATATCTATTATATCCAATCAGGCTTCTTCTGTAAAAGAGAGTGGGAAATTGAAAAAGCTACCCATATTCCCCTGCGTTTCAGGCTAGGCTCGCTTGCTGATTGTAATGCGCTTGAGGGGAAGCACTAGCCAGCACCTTTTTTATGGCGCCCGTTAGTGCAGATGCCTTTTCCCGAAGCTGATCTTCTGTCCAGGACAGGCCAATGGCCGTACTTATGCAGCATCCCATCACAGCATCACTTTTGCTGAAATCCTGGGTATTGAGTTTTTTAACGGCAGTAATCTGATCTGGATTCAGGCGATTGAGGGTTTTATCTGTTTTCAGATGATCCCATTTACGGATATAATGCCAGTTATGTTCAAACCAGTAGAAATTGCCACCAAAGATCTGCCTTGCTTTCATTTCAGAAACGACTGCCTGGGTCAGTTCCTCGTTGGGCATGAACCAGCTAAGGAAAGTATGGCTGTCACCGGCGGGATCAGGTATTGTCCGGAATTTTACACCTGGAATTTTTGCAAGTTCTGACTGTAAAAACTGATGATTTTTCTTTTGAATCGAAAGAAAGTTATCGAGTTTGCGAAACTGTGCTAATCCGACAGCAGCATGTAATTCCGAAATCCTGAAATTGTATCCGATGAAAGGATGCTGCTCTGCGCCACGGTCATTTCCAATATGGTCATGTCCATGATCAGTATAGCCGTCACAATTTATATAGATGTTTTTATTATTTGTTAAAACTGCGCCGCCTTCGGCACAGGTAATGGTTTTGACGAAATCGAACGAAAGTGTCCCTGCATCACCAATGGTACCCAGATATTTTCCTTTATAAGAAGCTCCTATACTCTGACAGGCGTCTTCCAGTAAAAGAAGTTTATGATCGCGGCATATTTCCTGAATTTTGTCCATATCCGCCATACTGCCGCACATATGCACAGGCATTATACAACGAGTTGCAGATGTTAATGCTTTTCTTACTGAAACAGGATCCATAGTCAGTGAATCATCTACATCAACCAGAACAGGTATTGCTCCAACACTTAGCACGGCTTCAAAACTGGCGACAAATGTGAAAGAAGGCATGATGACTTCGTCTCCGGCTCCAATGCCCAGGGCAGCGAGTGCTGTGGTAAGCGCGGAGGTACCACTGGAAGTCAGCTGTGCATATCCGCAATTCAACCTGGTGCAGAGCGCCTGCTCCAGTTCACGGGATTTCCAAATACCTTTACGTGCTGCATCAAAACCGTATCGCATGAGGATCCCGGTAGATAAAACATCATTTACTTCCTTACGTTCTTCTTCACCAAAAAATTCAAATCCTGGCATGATTGGGTATGATTATAGATGTAAATCAAATATGCTACCAAAGTTAAAATCTTTTAAATGGATGGCCTTATTATTTGTACCGCTTTTAATGATAAGTGCCCAGGTTAAACCAACCACGGAATCTCTGAATAATAAGTCCTGGTCAGTTTCAGATCTTGATGGAAAATGGTATTTACAAATCGTTTCGGTAAATGATTCTTCAAATAATCGCGCACCTGAAATTCTGTTCGATATAAAACAAAACCGGTTTTCGGGAACTACAGGATGCAACCAGATGTCGGGTAGTTTTATTGCAACTGACAGCACCCTTCACATAAGCGATAAAATGATTACTACGAGGATGTTTTGTCCCGGCTATGATGAATTATCTTTTTTACAAAATTTATTGAAAATTGATGGATACCATTTTAAAAATGGCCGGCTCATTCTGACTTCAAAAAACGATGTCATCTCGCAGTGGAGCCGTAAAAAACTTACCCGCATTTAAAACCCTTATGAGCAGGGTCAAATAAACATTCATGGAATAATTTAACTCGTGGTTCTGCCAACGGCAGTTCGTAAATTGCAAGCATGCAGGATTATCTTAAAGGATTGAATGAAGCACAGAAAGAAGCAGTTTTGCATATAGACGGTCCCCTGATGATTATAGCCGGCGCGGGAAGCGGTAAAACAAAAGTGCTGACAACGAGGATTGCTCATCTGCTCTCGAATGGTGTGGATGCATTTAATATACTGGCCCTCACTTTTACCAATAAGGCGGCAAAAGAAATGAAGGAAAGGGTAGAACGCATTCTCGGGAATAATGAAGCGAGAAACCTCTATATCGGAACTTTTCACAGTGTTTTTGCCCGGATTTTACGGGCTGAAGCACCCAAACTGGGCTATCCCCATCATTTTACCATCTATGATACGGACGATGCAAAGAGCGTAGTGAAGACCGTAGTGAATGAACTTAACCTGGATGATAAACACTACAAGCCCAATATCGTTTATAACCGTATTTCCCAGGCTAAAAACGGGCTGATTTCACCTGCGGAATATGCAACGGATTATTATATACAGCAGGAAGACGCCCGTAGCAACCGGCCGGCTATCGCACAGATTTATGAAGCTTATGCCAAACGTTGTTTTAAGAACGGGTCCATGGATTTTGACGATCTGTTGCTGAAGTTTTATGAACTGTTGAAAAATTTTCCGGAGAGCCTGCATAAATACCAGCACAAGTTCAAATATATTTTGATCGACGAATTTCAGGATACGAATCCCGCACAATACGAAATAATAAAATTACTGGGTGCGGTATATGAAAATGTTTGTGTGGTAGGTGATGATGCCCAAAGTATTTATAGTTTTCGCGGTGCTACCATCGAAAATATTTTACAGTTTCAGAAAGATTATGAAGATGTAAAAGTGGTGAAGCTGGAACAGAATTACAGGAGCACACAAAGTATCATAAAAGCAGCCAATGAAGTGATCAAACACAATAAAGGACAGATTCCGAAAAACCTGTGGACGGAAAACCTGGAAGGTGAAAAAATCCGCCTCGTAAGAACGATGACCGACAACGATGAAGGGAAATTTGTTGCCGATACGATCCAGGAACAAAAACTTCGCAATCATTTTAATAACCGCGACTTCGCGATTTTATACCGCACCAATTCCCAAAGCCGTGCATTTGAAGAAAGCCTGAGAAGAATGGCTATTCCCTATACGATATATGGAGGTATCAGTTTTTATCAGCGCAAAGAAATCAAGGATTTTATTTCTTATCTCCGCGTAATTGTAAATCACAATGACGAAGAATCTTTAAAAAGGATCATCAATTTCCCTGCACGCGGTATTGGTAAAACTTCTCTTGATAAAGCCATACTTCTGGCCAATGAAAAAAATATTTCGATGTGGGAGGTGCTTAGCAACGCATCTTCCATGGGATATAAGGCCGGTACACTGGAAGCCATTGAACAATTTGTGCAGATGATTAAAAGTTTTGCGAGCATGCTGAATACAAAAAACGCTTATGAGGTGGCTATGCATGTCGGAAAACAAACAAATATCGTCAAAGAGTTATTCAACGATAAAACTACGGAGGGTCTTGCCCGTTATGAAAATATCCAGGAACTACTAAACAGTATCAAGGAATGGGTGGATGATCAGCAAAATCGCAGTATTATTGATGAAGACGGAATATTGATAGATTCCGCAGATACACAGGAAACACAAAAAGGCCGGGCGGGACTTTCCGGCTATTTGCAACAGATCACCTTACTTACTGACACGGATCAGAAAGATCCGGACGCTGATACGGTTAAGCTGATGACGATACATGCAGCCAAGGGCCTTGAATTCAGTTGTGTATTTGCCGCAGGTTTGGAAGAATCTCTTTTTCCCAATGCCATGTCCATCAACACAAGGGAAGAACTGGAAGAAGAAAGGCGTCTCTTTTATGTTGTGATCACCAGGGCAAAACATAAACTCTGGATTACATATGCGAATTCACGTTATCGGTTTGGAAGTGTAATACAAAATGATCCCAGCAGGTTTATTGAAGAAATTCCAGATGATCAACTGGATCGTAGTTATGCCGGAGGAGGAATAAAAAATCAAATCGGTTCCTGGTCAGGGCGACCGGCATATGATCGTCTCAACAGGGGTTATGGAACAGGCGATGGTTCTTCTACAAAAAGTCACGAGCCATCCAAACCAAGTTATATTTCTTCTTCGGCCAAAACGCCTGCACCGGTTCACATACCTTCAGCGGATTTTGTACCCAGTGATACAAGTGATCTGGCCGCCGGAGATAAGGTTGAACATCCGAAATTCGGATTCGGTGAAGTGCTTCGTATGGAGGGCTCGGCGCATAATCCGATCGCAACAGTAAACTTCAAGCTCGGCGGTGAGAAAAAGATCATGCTGAATTACGCGAAACTTAGAATTATAAAAGATCAGTAATTGTCAGGCTTATAGCCTGCTTTGAGCAGGCCCTTGTCAAACAAGAGAAGGGTCCCTATAAGGTTCCTGTAAGGTTCCTATATTGTCTCTGAAAATGTGGACTATTTTAGCTTTAAGACTTCGGCGACTGTTTTCTTTTCGCTTCCGGAATATATTTTCTTACCAGAAATAACGACGGGCCTTTTCAGAAAAGTATATTCCTGAAGAATCAAATCGCGATAGTCTTTCTCTGTGAGTTTTTTATCTTTCAGTCCCATGGATTTATATTTCAGGGCCCTCCTGCTAAAGAGCGCTTCATAACTACCGATCATATTCTTCATTTCATCCAATTGTTCAGGAGTGATCTTTTCTTCTTTTATGTTCTGATTAATAAATCCTTTTTTATTCAGATCTGCATCTTTGATAATCTTCTGACAGGTACCACAGGTAGCGACACAGTAGACTTTTTTCATTGTAAGTATTTACCGGTTTAATAGAAATTTCTGGAATTCCAGTGAATCGCCGTTAAAGACATCGAAATCAACAATCGTATAACAACCATTTACCCTGCCTTTTTCATTATGCTGCCAGAAACTCCAACTCCTGTAAATGCGGGGCTGTGAAGGTTGAAGGTAATGCGCAGCCCATAACAGGTAACCGTCAAAATCGTCTTTCAAATATTTTTCATAAAAATCGACATTGGTATAAATAATAGGTGCAGTTCCATAATACGATTGTACGGTTTGAAGCCATTCTTTTACACGCTGCCTTAATTTATCGGGAGGCACTCCATAAGTTTGTTCAATATCCAGCACGGGTGGCAGATCTCCCGGCATAAGGGTTACCGAATTGATAAAATTCTCTGCCTGCGCTTTTCCACTTTTGGTTGCAAGAAAATAATGATAAGCGCCACGGATCAATCCTGCTTCCCTGATTTTTTTCCAATTGCGGCTGAACATCTGGTCCTCATTTCCCAATCCTTCGGTCGCTTTCACAAATACAAAACTGATATGCACATCCTGCACCCGCATATTTTTCACCGATTGCCAGTCGACAACTTCCTGGTATTTCGAAACATCGATACCATGAACTGAATAATTCACCGGGATATCGATGCCGAACTCAGGATATTCTACAAACGATGTTCTTCTTTGAAGTACCCATTGAGCGATTATCACAATCAACATAATGATAATAGCGGTACTGAACATGAAAACGATAATCTTCCAGATCCTGCTCTTCTTTTTGGCCATTACGATGAATAAACGTTTGCAAATATAATCAGCCGTTGCACGAAATACCAGTATAAGAGCTTCCGGCTTTCCACATTTAAAACTAATTTTACTAAGTATATGGCAAATTTCAATCTGAATGATGCGATCAATCTTTTTTCCAAGCTGAGCATCCGGCGCTTCTGGAACGGGATCCTTGTATTATCCAGTTATTATTTGAGT
>Ga0206963_10259_pt1 | contig 16087 bp, 13 predicted proteins | sample Alteio_BWOrgHeat_28_FD_152958 | JGI IMG/M metagenome (GOLD analysis project Ga0206963, IMG submission 152958) | Enriched cells from forest soil in Barre Woods Harvard Forest LTER site, Petersham, Massachusetts, United States -... | ecosystem: Environmental > Terrestrial > Soil > Temperate forest >... | reverse complement strand
GGGCAGCGGCTGTTTCTCGTATTTCTTGTAGAGCTTTTCGTAATCAGCCTGCAGCTGTCGGCGTTGCTTCGCAGTCTGGAAGGCGTTGAGGCGGTGCGCGTTGTAGTAGAACCACCCTCCGCTGCCAATGACAAGGAGAAGCAGCACGATGGTGGCGGGCATAACTCCGGGCAGGCGCGCGGAGGCGCTCTGGAAGCGGGCTTTCCACGACATTTCACTGCCGCGGCGGGCCATGACGATGCCGACAATTCCCAACAACCCACCCCAGGCGAGCCAGTAGAGGATCGACCAGAAGAGCGCGGGAGCAAAGTGTCCGTAACCGTTCATATCGGAGTAGGTGTAAGGCGTGACCTCTCCGTAGAGGAAGAGACGATTCTCGATGCCGAAGCGGTAGAGCACCGGGATGAGTATGAAGAATCCGATCACCAGGCCGTGGCCGAGAAACTTGTTGGGGACAAGGGTCTGGATGCAGAGCGCGAGCAACGCGTAGATGAGGACTTCGGCGAAGGTGATGAGGTAGAGCTCCTTGAAATATTGCAGGAGCTCGTAGTGGTAGTAGCCCTGGATGGTCTGCGAGAAGATGCCGCAGAGCATGACGACGGTGAGCAGGATGAGCTCAACAACCGCGAGGGCGCAGAATTTGCTAAGCCAGTCGATCCATTCGCGCATGGGCAGAGAGTCGTGGATCTGCTCGAAATGCGTGTCGCGTTCGCGCCATATCAACTCGCCGGCGTAGAGCGTGGCGACGATGACGAAGAAGATCATCGCCACGCCTTCGACCGCCTGCAGCATGAGGTAGGTCACGGGCCAGACATCGCGATCCTGAATGCGGCCGGCGAAGTGTCCGTTGATGAGGACATAGACAACCATGACCAGCGCGATGGCCCAGAAGACCGTCTCGCGGGTGATATTGCGGATGCGCATGCGGACCAGGGTGGTGAACTGCAGCCATGCGGTGCGTGCGCCGAAATATTGATGCACTTGCGGCAGCAGCACGCCGAAGAGCGGCCGCGGTGGGCGGGCTTGCTCCTGCTCGACCTTCTTCTTTTTGCGCGAGGCGCGAGCGGTGAGCGCTTCGGCCGACATAGGGAAGAAGATCCAGGTGATGGCCAACGCTAGAAGGCCAATGCCCAGCCAGACGACGCGGTTCCAGAGGAACATGCCAGTCCAGGTCGGAGTGAGGGTGTTCTGTTCGACGACCGTCCAGTAGCGAGTAATGCTGTCGGCAAGGAGGATGCCCAGCGGATCGAAGACCGAGGGCCAGAAACGGTCGAGCGTCCGCGCCTGAATCACCGAAACCAGCAGGATCAGGTAGACGACAAACAGAACCACGCCTTGCAGGTAAACCGCAACCACCTTTCGCGTGAGAGCCGCAACGCAGAAGAAGAGACTTCCGAGGAAGAAGACCTGCACGCCCACGATAGAGAAGTAAAGCTTTGCCATCATCGCGAGATGAATTGGCCCGATGCGGGTGTGGTCTGCCCAGGGCGCGAAGCAGCCGGCGATCTCACCGAATATCAACCCGGTAAAGGCGAGCAGCGTAATGACCAGCGAGCCAGCCCAACGTCCCCCAAGATAACCGAGCTTTGAGATCGGCTTTGTGAAGACCATCTGGTAGGTGTCGCGCTGAAAGTCGCGCAGGATAGACGGGCCGAAGATGGCTGCCATCAAAATCATGCCGAAGCCCGCACCGTTGAGAAGGATCTGTAGGGTGGCGTATGGGCCATTCAGCAGGACTTTGCCTGCACCGACGGGACCGAAGTCCTGGGCGGCCACGCAGAAGAAGGCAAATAGAAACCACATCGCGAAGTAGACGTAGGTCGAGATGCTCTTGATTCGGAGCTTCAACTCGAACAGAAAGAAATCGAGAAACATCGCGATGCACTCCTCGGCAGTCAGTTGACCGGTTGGGTTGCCGTGTGGCGTTCCATGTTCAGGAAGTAGACGTCCTCGAGGTTGGGGTCGACGGGACGGAAGCCGCTGCCGGGGTCAGCCTCAGAGTAGACCCGGACCTCGTGCGCGCCGCCGAGCAACTGCACGGAGACGACCTGCAACTGCGCCTCGATGGTCGCGAGCTCGCCTTCGTCGGTGACCAGCTTGCTCCAGATGCGGTTGGCGAGGGTTGCCAGCGCGTCTGAGGGCGCGCCTTCGAGGAGCAGCTCGCCGTTGCTGATGATCGCCATGCGGTTGCACAGCTCGCGGACGTCTTCGACGATGTGGGTCGAAAGAATGACGATCACGTCGCGCCCGATGGAACTGAGCAGGTTCAGGAAGCGGTGGCGTTCAGCGGGGTCGAGGCCTGCGGTGGGTTCGTCGACGATGATGAGTTTGGGGTTGGCGAGGAGCGCCTGGGCGATGCCAAAGCGCTGCTTCATGCCTCCCGAGTAGGTACTGAGGGCCTTCTTGCGAGCGTCCCACAGGTTGGTCTGGTTGAGCAGGGCTTCGACCATGCCCTTGCGTTCTCCTGAATTTTTAACTCCTTTCATCACAGCCAGATGATCGAGCATATCTAAAGCTGAGATTTTAGGATAAACGCCGAACTCCTGGGGCAGATAACCGAGCAGGCGCCGGACGGTGTCCTTCTGCTTGATCACGTTGATGCCGTCCAGCCAGATTTCACCGGAGTCGGGCTCCTGCAGGGTAGCGATGGTACGCATGAGGGTGCTCTTGCCCGCGCCGTTGGGTCCCAGGAGGCCGAACATGTTGTTGCCAATGGTGAGGTTAAGGCCCTTCAGAGCCTGCACCCCGTTGGAATAGGTCTTCGACAAGTCCGTGATCGTAAGCGCCACAGCAGGTCTCCTGGTCAGGTGCGAGATGGTCAAAATGGCAAAGCTGGGGGAGGGAATTTGCAGTAGTAGGAAAGTATACGTGCCAGACTAAAGATGGTTCAGCAGAAATCGAAAGATAGTCTTTGCATCACTCCGATTCTTCCGCGCCCGAGCGGCAGGCGGGGCTCGGTCCTGACTGCGTTCCCTGAGGCTGGGGCGCGCGTAGCTCGAGCTGCAGGCGGGCGTTGTCGGAACGAATGCCCACCGGGCCGTTGAAACCGAGTGCCACGGGCGGGATCGGTCCCTCCCAGACGAGCGAGTTGTCGACGAAGACGGTCACCTCTGATCCGTTCATCTGGGCGCGAAACCAGTGCGCCTCGCCCGGATGCAAGACGGGGGCCGGCCTGCTTCGCGCCGGTTTGATGTTCTGATATCCGTGATTGGCGCATTGGGCGCTGGTGTGCTGACCGGGATTGCTCTTGATAGAAACGACCAGTTGCGACTCGGGCTCGATGCGCCACATCGCGTAGACGAGATTGCAGGCGTCCTGCGCATGCAGCTTGAAACCGAACTGCGTGCGAATTGCGCCGGAGCCGAGGGGGATGGGTTGGCAGTCTGACCGAGGTAGGTGAAGTGCGCCTGAATGGCTTGCGGGATGGTCTCGTTCAGATAGGCGCGCATCTTGCGAATGTCGATGGAAAGACGCGGCCCGGGAAGGGCGTCAATCTCCCCCTCCGTGACGCAGAGCTTGGCGCGTGGTACCGGAACGAAGTTTGTCCCGAGGGATTCTGAGGAAGCGCCGAGGTTAAGGAGGCTCAGAAGGATCAAAAGGTGTGCTGCCGGATCGCGTCGCATACGCTCTCCTTGAGCGAAGGATCGTTCGCGTGCGATCTAACTTACTCCAGAGAGCTAATCGAGAAAAGGAAAAGCGCGCCAGGTTAGGCGCGCTCCTTTTGCGCGATGAGGCTCGCGGCGGGTTTAACCGCCTCGAAAGCCGGCCCGCGCACAACGTCGTTCGTGGGGGAAGCTTTCGCTCATCAGGATGCTGCCCTCAACTGGTGCTTATATCGGCAACCATCTCGATAATCTTCTGGCTGAATCCAGGAATATCGTCAGGCTTGCGGCTGGTGATGAAGTTTTCGTCGACGACGACCTGCTCGTCGACCCAGTTCGCGCCGGCGTTCTTGAGGTCTGTCCTTAGAGAAGGCCACGAGGTCATCTTCCTGCCCTTGACCACGCCGGCTTCAACCAGCGTCCAGGGGCCGTGGCAGATTGCGGCTAAGGGTTTGCCAGACTGCGCGAATTCCTTTACGAATGAGACTGCTTTCGGCTCCATACGCAGATGATCGGGATTGATAACGCCGCCGGGCAGAACCAACGCATCGTAGTCGGAGGGTCGAGCCTCGTCGAGGGTTCTGTTGACTTTGACCTTGTCGCCCCAGTCCTTGAGCTTCCAACCCTTGATCTCGCCGCCCTTGGGCGAAATGATTTCGGTGGTCGCGCCGGCATCTTCCAGAGCCTTCCTGGGCTCGGCGAGTTCGGCCTGTTCAAAGCCATCGGTCGCGAGAATCGCGATTTTCTTTCCCTTCAGTTTGCCAGCCATTGCTACTACTCCATAGTGGGCAGATTTTCTTAGCTTGCTTGTCTATGGAGTAAGAGGCGGCTTGGCAGCAGCCAGTTGCCATTCCGCACCGGTATCCAGCCCCGGGCATTAATCGACAGGTTTCGCCTTTCCGGACTGGAATGCTTGGTCGATCATTGATTTCATCTGGCGGGAAGCCCGTCTGGCTATTCTGCCTTGCTCTGCGCCCAGTTTGCCCTGTTGCGCGCCGAGCGCTCCCTGCCTGGCGCCGAGCTCGCCCTGCTGGCGGCCGAGTTCACCTTCCTGGGAGCCAATGCGACCCTGCATTTCGCCCATACGGCCTTCGATCGATCCGATACGCCCCTGAACCGACGCTAGATCGCCCTGGGTGACGGTCTTGTTCTTCTCGAGATCCTGGAGCTGCTTTACCGCCTCCTGCAGCTCGGCGATTTCCTTCGACATGTCCGGAGTATCAATATGGGCCTGCTCCTGCAGTTTGCCCAGGCGGGCCTGCTCCTCGCCGAGCTTCTCCTGTTGTGCTCCAAGGGCTTCCTGTTGGCGGCCAAGTTCTTCCATCGGCGCGAAGAGCTGGCGAGTCTGTTCCATCAGGGCGGGATCGTCGATCACGTAATACTTGCCACTTCGTTCGGCCAGGATGTAGTTGCCATGAAGCTTCTTGCGGAGGGCTTCCATGGCCGAATAGTCGCCGTGGAAATTGAACATCTGGCTCTTGTCGCCGTTGACGATCATGAATGAATCTTGATCGGAATCGGAGTAATAGGTGTCCGGATCGTGCTCGACTCTGACGGCCGGTGGGTTGGCTTGAGCCACCAGGGGCGCTGGCAGAGCCTTGATGGCTGGTTGCTCCGGCACCGAGGTTTCGAGTTTCACATTGGGAAGCTTCGCAACGGGCAGTTTGGGCGCAGGCGCAGGTGTGTCAGGCACCGCAACCGCCACGTTCGAATCCTGAGCCACGACATGGATGAACGGCGACGTGGGCGCGGTCATCTTTTCAGCGGCGCGCACCGCAACCAGAGATGTGGACGCAGTTAAGACCAGAGGGACGATCGCCGCCACAGCAAGGGCACGGCCCTTGCCTTCGACGAATGACCGGCGGAACAGGCGGTCGACAAGCAGGCGGTCGATGCGGTGCTCAATTCTGCTGGACCGCGCCATAGCGACAGCAAAGAGCGGCTGGCGGGGCAACGCAGCCACTTCAAGCAAAAGCTCGGCGTAGGAGGGCGCGTCCTTGGCCTCGGTGATACCGGCGAAATCGCTGATCGCCTCGCCGAGATCGGAGAGATGTTTCTGTATCCACCAGGCTGCCGGGCTGAACCAGAAGACGGCGGTGTGCAGATGCGCGAGAATCTGCAGGTAGAAATCGCGTTGGCGAACGTGCGCAAGTTCGTGCGCCAGAACAATGCGCAGCCGGGGGCGGCTCCAGTCCAGGAACGACGCGGGAAGGACGATGCCGAGGCCGATGGTCACCGGGGTCCTGATGTCGGAGCTGAACCGAACGTCGGCGTGCGGTTCAACCAGAACGGAAGCTGGTTCGGCGCGGCTCCAGATGCGCCACGCTAGAGTCAGCCCGAAAAGCAGCCTGAGCAGGAGAAATCCTGAAACGACGAGATAAATGCGGACGACGAGCGTGTTGAGAGCGAGTGTCCAGCGGCGAGCGGGCAGGGCGTTTGCCGCGACAGCGGGTGCGATCTCGAAGGCCGCAGGCGCAAGGGATACAGTGCTGCTGACGGGCTCCTTCACTTCTTCGGGCGCGGGAATGGCAGACGCCACCGAGGCGGCATGGACGTCACGATGAACAGGATTGGTCCATGAACTAAGAATCGCGGGACTGGGTACCGCGCTCACCTGAATGACGCGCAAGCGCATCAGAAAGGGCATGGCGATTGCCGCGGCGAGAACCAGCACCCAGGCAATCTTCTGCGCGATCACATTGCCGACGCGGAGCAACCGGAGGGCGGTCCAGACGGCGGCGGTGAGCAGCAGTGTGCGGGCAGCGGATTCGAGGATCAGGGAGATCATGCTTTTTTTCCTTTCCGTGCGGCAGCGATCCGCTCGGCGAGCCGCTGCAATTCCGTCTGGTCAAGGACTTCGGAGTCGACCATGCCTACGAGCAGCGCCTCGACCGACCCGTCGCAGAAGCGGTCGATGATGCGCTTGACGGCGCGTCCGGCGACGAGCTGCCGGGTCTCGGCGGGGCGATAGCGGAAGGTGCGATTCTCGACGGTGTGCGTCACGTAGCCCTTGTCTTCGAGGCGGCGGAGCACAGTGCGAATGGTCGAGTCCTTAAGAGGACGGTCGAGCTCGTCCAGCTCTTCGCGTACCCGCTCGGCGGTGAGGTCGCCGTGCTGCCAGATGAGCCGCATGACGGCTCGCTCCAGTTCTCCAAGTTCGCTGGGATCGTGGGCTGCCGTCGTGTTACTTGTCATAACGCTACAAAGCGTAACATTGGGCACGGATCGATGCAAGAGGCTTTTGGGAACGCCTGCACATTATTTCGATACGCAGGCGGCCTGTCGCCGGTTCTGGGCAATGGGCCGCCTGAATGTAACGCTTCGGTTTTCGCGATTGGAAGGATCAAGGCGTCGAAGCGAGCGACGCCGATCCGGCTAGCGCGGTTGATGTATACACAGGAGGGCCGCGCGGCTGCTATGTCCCAGCGATTCCCTTGTTCTGCAGAACCCTGACCACTACTCGCCTGTTCTGGGCCTGACCCTCAGCCGTCTTGTCATTGCCCACCTGTCTGCTTTCGCCCATCGCTCCGGGCGCCAGTACGTTCGTGAGAGGGATGTGACCTTGTTGCATCAGGAATTGGGTAACGTTGTTGGCACGGTCCTCGCTCAGCTGCTGGTTCAGGGCTGCGCTGCCGCTCGTTGAAGCGTAGCCTTTCACCTGGATCGTGTAGGCAGTAATGGTCTTCGCCTTCTCAGCCAATTGCAGAAGCTGCGGCTTGTACTGTGCCTCAATCGCCGTCTTGCCGTTGCCAAACAAGATCGTCACCTCATCCATAATGTTGTAATCATCCAGCTGGCCGAAGCGCTTGTTTGCGGCTTCAATGGCGGCCTTGTTGGCGTCAATCTTCGCCTGAGCCTCGGCCATTTGCTGCTGTTGCTGTTGCATCTCTTCCTGCTGCCGCTGAAGCGCAGCCTTCTGCGCCTCCAGTTCGTCCTGAGTTTGCTGGGCCTGTTCTTTGGTGGGCTGCATGCCCGCCTGGATCGTCTGCGCATCCTGAAGGTCATTGCCCTTGAAATCTATGGAGCTTGCCACAAACTGGTTTTCGGCATTGAAGGACCCCTGTACCTGCACCTGGAGGCCAGGTATCAGCGCTGCCATCGACATCTGCTTGCGCCGGGCCTTGAGCATTCCCTGTATTTGCTGGACTTTTGTATCGTCGGTCAGCAGCACCGTCACCTTCGGGTCAGTTGCAGTCTGCACAGTCACCGCGGGACCGTTGCGTCCGGTAATCAAACCGGAAATTTTCGTTGTCTGAGCGGCCGCGATGCCGTGAAGCATCAGGAGCGATGCGAGCGATGCTGTGAAAACGGACGTTACCAGATTGCTTCTCTTCATTGGTCCCCCAAAAATCCCTCAGCGACGGTTGGATGACAGAGCTCGACCTTCGCCAAGATAGGCTTCTTTGCACTCTTCACGCTGCAGGAGGTTCCACCGGAAGCAACCTGCAGTTGGACGAATGTTCATGGCCTTGGAATATGGCTTGGAGAATAACGGCGGAAAGCCGCAAGGGCTACTGGTAGAAATACCAGTGCAGTCCCTCAGATTGGGCCGCCTGATCTCCGTTCTGAAGCCGGCTTTTCGAGTTCCCGAGGCGACCTCCAGTGACCGAATCAGACCGACAGGCGAATATTCGCGAATGACGGCCCACATGCGATACTCAAAGTGAATGTATAAAAGGGTCGTCTTAAAGCTCTCAGGGGAAGCACTGGCTGCAGGCCGGGGTTTTGGCGTTGATGTCGACAAAGTCTACGAAATAGCCGGGGAAGTTGCCGAAGTTCACGAACTGGGCGTTGAAGTGGCGATCGTAGTGGGCGGCGGCAATTTCTTTCGCGGAGTTGCCGAGCAGGCCCAGGCGATGGACCGCGTGTCCGCCGATAACATGGGCATGCTGGCCACAGTGATCAACGCGATCGCGCTGCAGGATGCAGTCGAGAAGCAGGGGCTGCATTGCCGGGTGATGTCGGCCATCGAAATGAATCAGGTGGCCGAGCCGTATATTCGGCGCCGGGCAATCCGGCACTTGGAGAAGGGCCGGGTGGTGATTTTTGCCGCCGGCACGGGCAATCCGTACTTCTCGACGGACACGGCCGCATCGCTGCGCGCGATGGAGATTAAGGCGGACGTGTTGCTGAAGGCGACAAAGGTGGAAGGCATCTACGACGCCGATCCAGTCATCACAAAAGACGCCGTTAAATTTGACCAAATTACCTACATGGAAATTCTGCGGCTGGGGTTAAAGGTGATGGACACCACCGCGGTGAGTCTCTGCAAGGACAACAACCTTCCGATGATCATCTTTAATATGAACGAGCCGGGAAATATCAGACGAGTGATTTCTGGCGAGAAGGTTGGGTCGCTGGTTACGGCGTGATGTCTGCGTCTAACTACCCGGCTATCTGCGTCCAATCAATCTAGAAGGTATTGTCTGAGTGCGCCTGCTCAATCCGTGCCAGTTTCGCCGCTGCCTGCATTCGTAGAGGCCGAGGGGCACCCAGCTTCCGGCAGACCGGCGGTTGTTGCGCGACCGGCGGTGCCTCGGGTCAAGAAGCCAAACTTACCTGCGCTGACCGGGCTACGCTGCTTCGCGGCGTTGAACATCGTCTTTTTTCATTTCTCGAATCCCAAGTGGTTCGGGCCGTTTGCGCCAATTGTGGATAACGGCTACACGTCGGTCAGCTTCTTCCTGCTGATGTCCGGCTACATCCTCGCGTACAACTATTCCGACCGTGCAGCCGCGGGGCAGCTGAGTACCGGGAATTTCTGGATTGCGAGGCTCTCGCGGCTGTACCCGGTATATCTGTTCGCGCTGATCCTCTCGGCGGGCATGCTCATGGACGAGTGGTACTCCCGCAGCCATGCGCAGTTTGCGGTAGGGACGATTCTGACGCCTCTGCTGGTGCAGGGATGGGTGCCGACGCTGGCCACCTTCTGGAATACGCCGGCGTGGACCATGTGCACCGAGGCCTTCTTTTACCTGATCTTCCCGGCAGTGATCCTCTGGAAGCGCCCCAAGACGCTCTGGCCGCTGTTAGGCGTGATGGTGGGGCTCTGGATTCTCGGGATGGTGCTGCCCGGGCTCTATCTGTGGCTTCACCCTGACGGGGATCTGCATCCCGGCCGTTATACCGACGGGTTCTGGATAAGGGCGCTGAAGTTTTCGCCACCGCCGCACGTTCCGTCGTTCCTGTTCGGAATTGCACTGGCTGACCTGGACGGAATGATCTCGCGGGATAACTGGAAGCGGCTGGTGCTGGGGATTCTCGGCATGGGCGGCCTCTACGCGATTCTTTATTACGGCGACCACATGCCGTATCCGCTGATGCACGACGGGCTGTTAATGCCCCTTTTCGGCCTTGCGATTCTGGGCCTGGCGGGTCAGAACCTGATCGCCCGCTTCTTCGGATTCCTTCCCTTCGCCGCAATCGGACGCGCGAGCTACTGTCTGTATCTTCTGCACTTCAATCTGTGGCTCCTTATCCACAACTCGCATGTGCTCGATAAGCTGCACCTGGCGCAGTTCGATCCCTGGCTCAGCTACGGACTGCTTATTGGCGGGGCGATCCTGGTGATGCTTTTCGTCGAACGGCCTTGCCAGCGATGGATCCGCCGGTGGATGCGGACCGGCCACCGAGCCGCCAGCTAGGGCATTTTCGAAAACCCCGTAAACCTTCCGCTCCCTTACGCCGATACATTCAGAAAGCGCGTGGCCACGGGGGCTATCTGCGAATCGGCATGAGCGATAGCTTGAACATAACGACTTCCTCCCCGCTGGCGGTGCCGAATGCGGACGGAGCAGACTTGGGGCGGGAAAAGCGCGAGCATCCGCGGTATGGGTGCGAAGGCTACGCGGAAGTATTTTTACCCCAGGGCGGCCTGCTGTTTCGCGGGCGAATCCTGAACCTGAGCCTCACCGGATGTTACATCGAAACGGCTCTGCTGGACCTGGAACGGGGAACTCAGGTGGAGGTGTATTTCGTCACCAATCAGCTGCAGTTCCGGGTATTGGGAAACATTGCGGCGCTGCGGCGGAAGCGCGGCGCGGGGATTGTGTTTGTGAACTTAAGCCCGCGCAGGGCGCTTCAGATCGCGACGCTGGTGAGTGAACTTGCGGAAAAAGGGGCCGGGGCCTAACTCGGAAGAAAAGGCCCCCCGAAAGCGGGCCTTTGTTATGTTTCAGAGCGGCACCGGTTAGGAGGCGCCATTGCCCGAGGTGGCCTGTACGTGCTCGCCGGCATGGTTGCCGTGCGCGATGGCCGCTACGCATGTTGGCTGGCCGACGGTGGGGTAGGGGTTGTTCTCGGTCCCCGTCAGATTTCCGGTGTTTGGGTCCGATTTGTACCCTGTAATGGAGTTATCGAGGAAGTTGGAGGTGTACAGGAAGCGGCCGAAGGCGGGTTCGATCAGCACGCAGGTCGGACCGGTCTTTGTGGCGAAGGTTGCAGTTGCCAGGCTGGACGGCGCGCCCGTCCCCTGATCGATGGCATAGGCGCTGATGTCGTTGGAATTGTAATTCGCGACATAGATGAACATGTCGTTCGCCGATACCGTCACCGCGTCGGGAAAGACATCGGTCTTGAAGGGACCGTTCTGCACGGGAATGAGCGCACCACTCGCCTGGATCCCGTAGGCGATCAGTTGATTCGTTGCGCCATCGGTTACGTAGTAGAAGCGGCCCGTCGGGTCGCTCGCGCTGGCATTGGGCGCAACGCCGGATTGGAATGGACTGCCGGGGATGGCGGTGAGTGCGCCGCCGCCGCTGGCAGTGGAGTAGGAGAAACCCGAAACGGTTCCAGCCTGCGCGGCAGTGTTGGTATTGACGACGTATACAAAATCGGTGGTCGAGTCGACGTGGAGAAGAGCGGTGACATTCACGCTCGAGGGATTGTTCTGCACCGGCCAGTAGGGAAGGTTTCCGTTGGCGATGTTGGTGCCGAGGCTGCCGTCAGAGTTTACCGGGTAGACTACCAGCGCGCCCGGTCCGGGATTCGCGTCGGTATAGCCTGCCTGATAGAAATCGACTACGAACAGCAGCGTGCCGGCGGAGTTCATGGCGAGCGAAACCGGCTCGGTTCCGGGGGTATTGTAGGTGTGCTGGGGATAGAGCTTGCCGTCGGTGCCGATGGCGAAATCCACGATGGTGTTGTCGTCGTGATTCAGCACATAAAGATTCTTGCCGTTGGGAGAGGTCGTCTCGGCAACCGGGTTGCGTCCGCCGGAGCTGTAGGGAGAATCCTGAATCTGGGTCAGCGCACCGGATAACTGATCGACCCGGTAGGCACTGACCTGGCCGGGATTATTTTTGGATCCCGTGACGTACATATAGTCGATGGTGTTGCTTTCGCCACAAGAGGTAATTCCGAGTCCTATGCCAATGGAGACTGCGACGGCCAGCAGTGCCTGGCCCGATTTGCTGAACTTCATGCGCTTCCTTCGTCCTGGCCAAGAGCACAGGCTGCGGTTTTGGGATGGCTCCCGGTTGAATTGTAAAAGCTTGCGCGGCTTTCGGCCAGCGGCCTCATGCCGTTTGTATTGTGTGAAAGCAGGCGGCCCGCCTACGCGAACCGCCTTGAGCCTGTAAGTTGCGGCGCAAGCTAGTTGACATGTCCGCTGGCCACGCACCAGGTGGGAGTCCCGACCGTGGCGTAGCTTGTGGCGTTACGGAGATCGGTGAGATTACCCGAGTTGGGGTCGAGCACGTGGCCGGTCACCGTATTACTGTTGGCGTCGGCAGTGTAGATGTACTGGTTGGACGGATCTTCAAGGATGCATTGCGGTCCCGATCCGGTATTGAATGTGCTCGGGGCGACCGGGGCCAGAACTCCGTTTGCCGCGATGGTGAAAGCGCTGATCACACTATTGGGGTTCGTGGTGCCCGAAGCAGGTCCGGCATTGGCGATGTAGAGGAACTTCGACTTGCTGTCGGAGGTGAGAGCCACAGGATTGACAGCCGACGCGACGTTGGCTGTGGGACTGCCGGTTACTGCCTGCAGAAGTCCGTTCGTGCCGATGGTGTAGTAGAAGATCTGGTTTCCGCCGGTATCGAGAATATAAATATATTTCGACGCCTGGTCGCTGCCGATGGCGCTGATCTGCGTCGCTCCGGTTGGCAGCTCGGAGTTCTGCGTGAGAGTGAGCTGGCCATTCGTCGCGTTCAGCGAATATTCGAAGACTGTCTGCGTCAGCCCGGTCGTCGGCTCAGGACCGTTGTCAGTCACGAAAATAAACCCAGCCGAAACCTTGACATCGATGGGGTTGCAGCCCACCGGGAAGGTGGTGAGCTGCGTGCCGCTGGAGTCCTGCTGCTGGTTGTTGGTGATCAGCGAGAGGCGGCCGGTGTTGGTGTCGACGCTGAAGGCAGTGAGGTCGCCGACCGGACGCCAGAGCCCCGGAGTGGTGGGATCGGGGCAAGGGAAGGTAGTGCTCTGAGTGGTTGAGGCGTTGACGAAGCCACCAGAGGCGTTCTGCACAGGCATGTACTTGTCGAGCACATAAAGAAACGTCCCTGTGGAGCTGAATCCAAAGCGCAGGGAGCCCGTTCCCTGGCTGGTGTAGGACTGCTGGAACGCCAGATTGCCGCTGCCGCCGACAGAGAAGATGGCGATGTTGCTTCCGCTGTAGGTGACGTTGCCCGAGGAATCGGAGCTGGGAGTGCCTTGATTAAGCACATAGATGTAACGTCCCGTAGACGAGACGAGAGAGCGAACCGGGTTGGTGCCGCCGGAGCCGTAGGGGGAGCCCTGGACTGAAACGAGGTTGCCGGTGTTGTTCATGATTCTGAAGGCGCCGAGCTGGTTGTACTGACTACCGGTCACATAAAGAAACGCGACGGTGAAATCGACGCTGCACGAGGTAATACCAAAACATAGACCGAGGGATACAACCAGGGCCAGACCAGTCCGGCCGAATTTCCTGAACTTCATGCGCTTCCTTCATCCTGGCGTGGAGAGATGCGACCAGGCAACTGGATCGGGATCGCTCCCGTATGCATTGTAAAAGCTATAAACGCTTTCCGCTATAGCGACGGTGATCAGCGATCAACGTTCAGCGTTCAAAAATGCAGCCCGTGCGCACTTTCCTGAACGCTGAACCCTGGATTTACTACCACACCACACAGGGATGGTCCGGCATCATCGGCTGGCCTTTGTGGCAGCCAAAGGCTTTACCGAACTCGTCGAAGTTCTGCACCGCTCCATTGGTGCGGAACATGCCCGGCGAGTGCGGATCAGTGCGGGCGGAGACGCGCGAGTACTGTTCGGTGCGGTTCTCGCACCAGATCTGCCCAAAGGAAATGAAGAATCGCTGGGCGGGGGTGTAGCCATCGATCTTCTGCGTTTCAGCTTTGCCGCCCTCGCTGGCTAATACGCTCATCAGAGCCTGATAAGCGATGCGCAGGCCGCCGTTGTCGGCGGTGTTCTCGCCAAGAGTGAGCTTGCCGTTCAACTTCTGGCCGGAAACTGGTTCGAAGTTGCCGTACTCGTTCACTTCACAACCGGTACGTTCGTCAAAGGCGGCGCGGTCAGCAGGGGTCCACCAGTTTTTGACGTTGCCCTGAGGATCGAACTTGCTGCCCTGATCGTCGAAACCATGCGTCATCTCGTGCCCGATGACGACTCCGATGCCGCCGAAATTGACGGCCGGATCTTTGGTCGCATCGAAGAAAGGCGGCTGGAGGATGCCGGCAGGGAAATTGATGTCGTTATTGCTGGGCTGGTAATAGGCGTTCACGGTCGGAGGAGTCATCGTCCATAGTTTTTCGTCGACCGGCTTGCCTATCTTGCTAAGGTCATAGTCAGTTTCAAAGGCATTGGCGCTACGGATGTTGCCCATCAGGTCGTCACGCTTGACCTCCAGCTTGGAGAAGTCGCGCCACTTCTCCGGATAGCCGATCTTTTGGCGGAAGGCCGCCAGCTTGGCTTCCGCCTGTTTCTTTGTTTCCGGAGTCATCCAGGCGAGGGACTGGATGTCCTGCTGGAGGGATTTCTCCAGGGCGGCGACGAGCTTTTCCATGGTGGCCTTGTCCTCAGGAGGGAAGTTCTCCTTGACCCAGTCCTGGCCGACGGCTTCGCCCATGGAGCGATCGGTGAGAGTAGTGCAGCGCTTCCAGCGGGCGCTCTGTTCGTCCTGGCCCTGCAGGGTTTTCTGGAAGAAGTCGAAATTGAGGTCTACGTAGGCCCGGGAAAGCCAGGGCGCTGCGCTGTTCAGTGCATGAAAGCGGAGATAGCTCTTGATGCCGTCGAGGCTCTGGCCCTCGATGGTTGCATTCATCGCCTTGAAAAAGTCGGGTGTGCCGATATTGAGTTCGTGCAACGAAGGTGCCGGGGTGCCGGACAGATAAGCGGTCCAGTCGAAATCAGGAGCCAGGGTATTGAGATCGGAAACCGGTAGCAGGTGATAGCGTTTGTCGGGGTCGCGCAGGTCCACGCGCGGAATGGAACCTTTCGCCAGGGCGGTTTCGATGGCCAGCACGCTGTCGGCTTCCTCCGCGGCCTTGTCGTCGTTGTCTCCGGCGAGCTTGAAAAGAGCGGCCGCGAACTGTTTGTACTGCTGGCGAATCTTGGTCATGCGCTCATCATCGAGGATGTAGTAGTCGCGGTCGGGAAGGCTCAGACCGCCCTGGTAAATGCCGGCGATCTCGCGCTCGGAATTTTTCTGGTCCTGCTCGGAGCCGAAGCGGAAGAATGTTCCGGTGGCCTCATCGACTTCCAGCCGCGCGACCAGGGCAGCGAGGCCTTTCTTGTCGGAAAGCTGATCGATCATGGCGAGCACGGGCTGGACGGGCTTCTCTCCCAGTTGATCGGCCAGGTCGGAGTTCATACAGGCGGCGTAGAAGTCTCCATACTTGTGCTGGAGAGCCGTGTTCGGTTCGTTGGCCGCACGGTTCAGGTCCACCCAGAGCAGATAGCGGTCACGTTCCCCCAGCTCGTTGAAGCGCCCCCACCTGGACTGGTCTCCCGGGATGGGGTTGCTCTTGCGCCAGTTGCCGCAGGCGTAGGCGTAGAAGTCGACGCAGGGGTCCGCGGACTTGTCGATGGCGCTGAGGTCGAAGCTGTGGATCGGCTTGGGCGCCACCGGAGCGGCGTCAGAGGAATTGCCGGCTGGCGATACGGCGCTTTGAGCGGACGCCAGACTGCAGCAGAACAGGAACACACTGGCGAAACGGGAGATTCTCATCGATTTCCTCGGAGCAAAAATTTCTGGGTGAGCAGGGATGTCTTTCATGGACTGCTGGGTAAATAGGCGCAAATTTCGGCAAACGTGCCCGCAGAGAAAAAATATCACGGCGTTTACAGAGATGTAACGCGGACTTGAGCTGAGAGGAGACGCCGTGCGCGCCTAAAAGATCTTGAGTTGGATGGTCAGGTACTTCTTCGGGTTCTGACGGAAGGCGTCGATCAGCTTGCTGCTGTTGACCATCAAGTCGTCGGTGTGGTGATAGAGAGCCGGATTCTTGACCAACTGGCCGACGGTGCCTTCGCCCCGGTCG
>Ga0206963_10217_pt2 | contig 16203 bp, 8 predicted proteins | sample Alteio_BWOrgHeat_28_FD_152958 | JGI IMG/M metagenome (GOLD analysis project Ga0206963, IMG submission 152958) | Enriched cells from forest soil in Barre Woods Harvard Forest LTER site, Petersham, Massachusetts, United States -... | ecosystem: Environmental > Terrestrial > Soil > Temperate forest >... | reverse complement strand
CATGCAGGTTCACAATGACCGAATTGGCGAAGCTTTGTGGTTGTGAAAGCATCCCCTCGAGAAGCATACGTTCGCTGATCTCCGTTACAGCGGCATTGGTCAGTGTCGCTCCCGCAGCAGCCGTCGTAACGGCCTTGTAAGCTGCCATTTCATCCGGATAGCGCATGGCATTATTGTATTGGTCCGCGATGGTGTAGTTCGCGGCGACGGCTTGAGAAGTCGAGACGGGGTCTGAGGCGCCGTCCAACAAGATCTGCCCGGAAAGTTCCAAGCTGTTCTGATCGCTGTCCGGATCGTAATAGGTGGCGTCACAAGCGCAGCCGTTCGGGCTGGCGTCTTGATGGGCATAACCCGGATAAAAATAAGCCCAGGGAATATTCACCGTTTCCATCGGGTTAGCCGCGGAATTCGTATAGGGCTGATAAAGACTGTCGCGGCCATAAGAACTGCGGGTGATGAAGTGAGGACGGATGAAAAGCCCCGGCGTGCGGGATTCCAGGTCATAGACCGCCGTCTGCATGGCCGAGCTGAGGGTCGGCAAGACCGCCCACCACGCGGGGATCGTATTGACCTGAAGGATATAAAGGTCCATCACTTGGCTGGGCTGATAAGGCGTTTCCGAGGTACGCTGGTGAGGGGAATTTCCCGAACTACTACACGGAGGAATATCCCGGTTATGGCGGCGCTTTAACTGTGTCCTCGGGGCTTTATCAAGAATCCGTCTCGGTGGTCTATAACCTGAAGTATTGTTCGACCTCGGACTATAAATGGAGGTTCGTCCAGGATGGTAGTAGTAACGGAGCCGTCAGCGGTGTTTATAACCCTAGCTATGGCATTACTCTTTCCGCTCCCTGGACCTATACCATGCCCGTGACCAGCGCCGCCGTTTCACTGACCCAGGGGGCCTATTTGCTCATGGCCGAAGTTTACCGCCTGAATTACGGCGAGCACTATGCTTTCGACATTTATCAATTCAACGTTTCCTGGTGAGGCCCTCCATGAAGTCATTCCCTCGTCGCAGTGAAAAGGGCTGGACCCTCGTTGAACTGATGATGACCGTCGGCATCATGGGTTTGATCGTGCCATCCCTGACCATCCTTTTCACCATTTGTTACCAGGGTCTATCCACGAGCGAAATGCATATTCAAATGAAGGCGCTCAACGAAAAGATCCATCTTCATTTACATGAACAGATCAACAGCAGCAAGCATATGTTCCAGAATGATACGACCATTTCGGGCGGGTTGAATTTCATCAGCCGTTTGGACATGACCAGCGCTCCAGCCTCGGTCTCTTTTACCAAGATGGCGGTGCAACAAAGCGGTGTTACGTCCACTTTCTCGCCGGCGGCGGGGGCGGTCACCAGTAACTTTGGCGACTGTCTCTTTTATGCGGCGGCGGACCGATCTTTGACCATCAGCGGTGTCGCTTATGTGGCCCCCTTAACGATCAGCGGGGCTAGCGTGAAGGACAGCCATAACAACCCCTGCACCATCAATCTGGATGTTTACCGTTTTTATTATGACTACTTGTCCACTACGGGCGACCAGAAGCCTATCCGGGGGGTACAAAATTATTGGTTGATCGAATGGCAAAGCGTTCAGTTCGTCGACGCATTTGAACTGGAGGACATAGGCACGGCGGACTCAACATTGCAATCGAACGTGATCAAAGCTTTGAACAGCGGGATCGCCGCGACCAATAACCGGCCCATCACTTATGCTTGGGATTCCAGCCAGATCGCCATGACCAGCGGCACCAATTTTGCTTTTTATACATTGACCAGTGCTGGGGGAATGACGGGGCAGGCGGCCCTCACCATCCCCATGCAAAGCTACACTCCCCTGACGCGTATTTCCTCAGGACAGGTCAGTAACTTCAATTACGGTATCCCGGGGAATTATCTTCAACTCAGTTCCAGTCCGCCGGTCCCGCAGATCCCTAAATATTGTTACGCTGTAACCGCTGGCGCACCGGTCAGCAATGTTTTTCCGGGCGGGTTCGAGGTGGGCATTGAAGGTTCTAACGGAGGGATGCAAGTGCTGGTCCGTTCGGTGTTGATCGCCCGAGGTAATAACAAGAACGGTTATATTTGGGACGACAATACCTCTGTCTCCAACGCGCGGGATATCTGGTGAGCGACCTTTCTTCTCAAAAATGTGTTCCTTGTGAGGGCGGCACCAAACCCCTCAACCAGGTCATGATCCAAGGCCATTTGGCGGAGTTACCGGGCTGGGAACAAGCGGGTATCGAGATCCACAAGACCTTTACCTTCAAGAATTTTTACGAAACCATGGCCTTTGTGAACGCGGTGGCCTACATCGCGAACCAAGAAGACCATCACCCCGACCTGGAAGTTTCTTACAAGACCTGCAAAGTGCGCTATAGCACCCACGCCATCGGCGGATTGTCGCAGAATGACTTTATTTGTGCGGCTAAAGTCAACGCGCTTGTTTCTTCAGATAAATAATCTAAAAACTATTTAGATCTTAGTGTTTCGGAGAAGTATTTTCTGAAATGCCAGCAGTTGTTAAAGTCTGCTTATTTTGATCTAAGAGAGCAGTGATTTGATTAGCTTGGTCTGAATTAAGATCTTGACGGTTATCTTGTTTGATAAATCCTACCTCTAATTGATGAGCCGATCTTAAATTAGCGTAGAAAGTCGCCTTCTGAGTAGCGCTGATCTTGTTCTGTTGAATTGCAGTATGAACAGCTCTTCTTTGATTCATGAGTCGTAAATTGATCCGATGAAGAAGAGGGTGCGTAGCCACAAAATTACTTTGTTTGATGGGGGCATTGGCTGCAAAAGATAGACCGGTGGAAAAAAGTGTAAAAATCAAAAACAAATTAAAGTGTTTCATAGAAGTTCTCCAAAACGGATTAAATTTCAATCAGAATTATCCGGGGTTCATTCATGACTAGCAAGAAAGTTTTCACAATCTGAACAACTATATATTTAACCGGGATGTGATGTTTGGTTTGACCAATACTTCTGCTGGTGTTGTCTTCAACAAATGGCACTATTGCTCATTTGTGACAAATTTTAGAAGTTCTTAAATTTGTCAAATGGCTGTCATCGAATTTACATTTTTGTTTTAGGTTCTCTTTCTAACTGTTTGTTATAGTCGAGTAGTTGATTCTTTTGTTTGTTGAAAAAATTAGTCATAGAAGCAGACTTTCAAAAAAGAGATGAATAATGAGCTTAGCATATATAAGGAAGTTTGTGAAAAAATATTTTCTTACCAAAGCCATTTCTCCGTTTTTTTTAATTCTATTAATAACCTTTCCTAAGCAATTACTCTTCGCCGATGAAGTTCGCCCTCGTGTAATCGAAACCGAGGGCTGGAATAAAATTAAAGCAAATGACCTGACGGGCTTTCCTGAAGACAACAGAGAGAATGTTTGGAAAAAAGCTGGAAAAAATGATTCAAAAGGGAGGAGTGGCCCAATAACAGTTGTTATAAAAACAGACGAACAAAATAGAGCGACTGTTTGGGCGGATAAATTGGGCGTACATTTTTTTGATAAAGCAAACGGAGATATAAAAACACCTTTTGATTTTTCAAAACTTGATTATCGTTTTGGCCCAATAATAAATTATTCAATAATGACTGATTATTCATTCTCGTATTTTTTAGTTCGTTGGCACGAAGTTCAGAAAACACCGAAAAGCATTCAGAGCTTTGCCTATATCGGAATGACAAATTCCGATGGGGAGATTTTGTGGAAAAAAGACACAAAATTGAGTGAAAACAAATTTGTTACAAATGAAAAAATTTCTCCAAGAGGTGACGCCTTAATCGAAGTGGGCGATGGTGATCAAGATGAGCAATATGGCGAAGTCCAAATATGGGATAAAAACGGGAAGGAAATCGGGAATCTCCCTAAATATGCAACCGATTATTTTTGGTCAAAAGATGGTGCAAATATTCATTATACGCACTATTCGGTGTGGCCTCCAAAATCGGGAGTTGCACCAATTATTAATGTCGGCATATATGATCGCGAAGGAAATTTAGTAAGTGACAATAAATAGAAATATCTTTCTTTTATTGCTGGTAAGTCTATTGCTCCCGCGTTTTTCGTGGGGATATTCTTGGCCTTTCGTTAATTCGGAAAGCCCAGCTGGGCGACTCACGGGTTCTTTTGGTGAATTTCGTAGTCCTGGTGCAAATAGATTTCCAGAAGGTAGACTTCACGCTGGTCAAGATATGAATCCTGCTGACGCAGCTAGCGGAGCCGATGCAGTTGGAGTTCCTGTTTATGCGATTGAGTCCGGAATAGCTGTTGTTAAAAATCAAAATAAATCAAACGAAAGTGTGCAAGTTGGACGGTTTGTTTATGTTCATGTCGATCATTTAGTTAGAAATGGGCAGACTGTTACCATCCCCGGAATCATTGGAACAATTAAAGACTTGGGAAACTTCCCAGCCCAATATCCTTTAGGGTCTGCGTCTTCGCATTTGCATTTGTCTGAGTTTGTCGATGACGGTTCCTCTGTTCAATTGAATCCAGTGCGATCGGGCGGATTAGATGATTATTCGGACAGTATGCCTCCCACTGTAAATCAACCATCCTTTTTTCAAGATCCTCAAGGCAGTCAATTTATTACGGCAGATAACAGTGGAGATACTATTGCATTTGGAAAAATTGATATTCGTTCTCAAATGGAAGAAGTTAGCGGTTCTGGGCCAACTTTTGGAACCTATCAAAGCGGATTTTCCATTAAAACTTCCGGAGGCAACGATGTTTTGCCGCCGGTCTACAGAATTGTATTTTCTCAACTACAAATGAGTTCTCATGGTGGCGAAGATTTCGATAACTCGAACACAACAAAAACACAAGGCATTATTTACGATCCAACCGAATCGACAAACAGCCAGTTTTTCTATTGGCTTACGAGTCGTCTTAATTCAGAAGATGATTCGAATCAAGACGGTATTGCTCGAAGTGGTTATTGGAATTCAAAACAAGAAATAAGCCAACCAGAAACTCAAGATGCGCCAATCAATGCTCAGGCTCAATTCCCTGATGGGATTTACACAGTTTGGGCTCTTGGAAAAAACATTGATGGCTATGGTGGTGATATGGCAAACCAAAAAGGCGCTGCCAACAGCACTATTCTCGTCGATAATTTTATGCCGTATGTCCAAAACGTAACTGCGGCACAAGGCAGTACAACTTTTTATAGCGCGGCATGGCCCGTAACTGCTCAATCTGTGTCTGTTTTGGCAAACGGGTTAAATATTTCGACACTTCAACCAATTCCATCTTTAGGCTCGGCTGTTTCATTCACTGTTCAATTTAGTGAAACAATGAATGATCAAACACAACCTACCCTGGCGTATTTGCTAAATACAGGCACAGTAATGCCAGTTACTAATTCTGGCATGTGGGTAACAACTGGTGGAACTCAGTTTTGGCAAGTAAATGCAGACACAAATAGTATTCCTGCAACCTATCAAGGTGACGTGACTTTGGAAATTGGAGCTGCTCAAGATTTGGCAGGGAATCCACTTAATCCCGAGCCGGGAATAATAGCCCAAAGAACGAATGGATCTTGGCCCATTTTTGATGAGCCTGATCAAAATCATTTTTTCCAAGTTGGCCCCTTTAACATCCCATATGCGCAAGGAGTAATAGTAGTTCAAGGAACTAAAACGATTTATTCCATGAACTGGAAAACGGAGTCGCAAACTTCAAGGGTACAGAACATTACAGCTAATCAACCCGCAACGACGGGAATGAATATGTCTGTTACGGTTCATTTTAATGAGCCAATGTACACAAGCTATGATCCGACCTTGGCTTTGATCTTTAATAACGGAAGTATAGAGCTGCTTAATACAGTGACCTGGATTGATGATCAAAATTGTCAAGGAACAATCAATTCATCTCTATTGCCTTCAAATTACAATGGGGCGGTACAACTTCTTATTTCAAGTGCTCAAGATCTTGATGGGGACACAATTGATACCGACCCAAGTACAGTTGCTTATCTTGGACCCCAAGGTGAATTAGAAAACGATGAAATTGGTGCGGATATGACCAATTCCTTTTTATTGGGATTGGCGACTCCAACGCCGACAGTTTCGGCTACGGTTACTCCTGTGCCAACAAATTCAGTTTATGTTTTTAACAGTGACGACCCTCCACCTCCAAATGGAGGTTTTGCGTCAGCTGAGTGGGAGCATATTAAAGTTCCTATTGACACAGATTCTTTGCACTCACAATTTAAGCTAAATGCAAATGGTGATTTCAGTGGACTTAATCATAGTCAGGCTTTTTTTACTCTTTCTTTCGGTTCAATAATTAAAACAAGTTCATTTGGAGAAGCTTCCTTTTCTATCAAGGGATCTATGAAGGATGCTGGGTTTTCATCAGGCAGTGGATTTTCACCCATTTATGCAACTCTTAGAAATCAAAACTCAAACAGACCTGGGTTTAGCTCAGATTGGCCACGTCATTTTGTGGCAATTGTGCAGATTATTGTGGCTATCCCGCCGCCATCTTTTACACCGACACCAACATTTGACTTAACGTATTCACCAACAGAAACTCCTATCCCAACTTTTACGGCGACTAGCACCCCTACAAGTGTTAATACGCCAATTGATACACCAACAGATCCTTTAGACAATTCATTTACGCTTAGTACGCAAAATGCTACTCAAGAAGGCCGACAACAATCTCAAGCCTTAATTTTTAATAATCAGATCGTGGCTGTGGGTGGAAAAGGGTCTCTCTTAAATGACATTTGGGTTTCAAGCGATGGGAACAATTGGACTGAGTTAACTCAGTCTGCAGCTTTCAGTGGCAGGTATGGCCATAGTGTTGTTTCTTTTAATGGACAATTATGGCTGATGGGGGGGACTGATTCTGTCGGGGCTGAGGGTGATGTATGGGAAACAATGGATGGTATAGGGGCTGTTTGGTCTAAGGTCAATCAATCAACCAATACATTTGGTGCTAGGACAGGGCACACTGGGTTGGTTTTTAATAATCTGCTTTGGATCATTGGTGGCCAAAATTCGAATGGAAATGCGTTAAATGATATTTGGTCATCTTCGGACGGGATCAATTGGTCTCAATCCATTGCCCCCTGGTCACCTCGTTATGGCCATGCTTCCTTTGTGTTTAATGGAAAAATGTGGGTTGTTGGCGGTTGGGATGGAACTAATTACTTTAACGATGTTTGGTATTCCTCCGATGGAACGCATTGGACTCAAGCAAAAAGATCGGCGCCGTTTGCAGCTCGATATGGACACATGGCCACTGTTTTTCAAGGGGATGTGTTCGTTATGGCTGGACAAAGCGCCAATGGTTTACTGAACGATGTTTGGTTTAGCAAAGATGGTATAAGTTGGAATCAGACGACCGCACCACCCAGTGCTAATATTTTTTCACCAAGGGTTTACGCTTCGGCAGTTTCTCTTAATAACAGCCTATTCACTTTATTTGGTTATGATGGCTCAAATAAAAATGATGTCTGGTCTAATCCACCTAACCCCATTCCCACTCCGCAATCCACACCGACGCCAACATTTGTTACTTGTTCTCCGATAAACCTAGCACTCGTTGGTGAACCCTATGGTTTAAGTTTAGATACATTGGGTAATTTGTATGTGGCTGATGATTCCACTGGATTAGTGAATATTTTTAATCCTCAAACTCTTATGGAATCGCAAATAGGACAGGGTGTTTTAATTCAGCCGATGGGCGTTGCAGTGGACCCGAGTGCTAATGTTTACGTAACGGACCAAACCCAAAATAAAGTTTATGTTTTTAATAACATTGACACCTCTAGCAACCCCGGCGCGTTAATTGCGCAATGGGGGGGTTATGGAAATTCAGCTTTTGGATCGCCTTCGGGCATAGCGGTAAATTCAGCCGGCACAAGTATTTATGTTGTCGATCAAGAAAATAAAGAAATCGACGTTTTTAATCCTCAAGGACTTTCTCTTTTGCAATGGGGTGGAAATGGCACACAAGGAAATGGAAGTTTTAGTGCGCCTTTAGGTGTGGCATTGGACCCCGGTGGAAATGTTTATATTGCTGACGAAGACACTGGACTCATTCAGGTTTTTAACGGCCAAGGGAATTGGTTGCGACAATGGAATGTGACTCAGAGTGCCCCGTTGTTAACGGCGGAGTTCATTTCAATAGGCTCAAATGGATTGGTTTATGTATCTGATGGGTTCGGAACAGTTGGAGTTTTTGATGAGATCGGCAAGGTTCTAGGGTTTACACAAGGAATAGACGGACAATCTTTCAGTTCAACAGAAGGATTGGCTGTAAGAAATAGTACGTGGTATGTAGCGGACAATGGGGCCGGATTAATCTACGAATTGAACCAAAATTGCCCGGTGGCAATGAGCCCGACTTTAACGTGGACTCCAACAGCAACAGCCACTCCATCGCCGACTTCAACTGATATTCCAAGCAAGAATACTCTTTCCTGCTCAGTCATTGCCTATTTAAATATCCCGGACACCTATGGTCTTGCAATAGATAATCAGAACAATGTTTATGTGGCCAATGACTCATCTCCTTCTATTGAAATCCATAATCCAAATGGGTTTGGTGAGGTCGGGTTGGGTTTTAATAATTTATCCGCTCCGTCCGGGGTCGCATTGGATAACAGTGGGAATATTTATGTAGCGGACCAAAATAACAATCAGGTTTATGTTTTCAACGGCCTTAATGCCGCTAGTGCTCCTCTAAGTTTGGCAACTCATTGGGGGCAAACAGGCACGGGGGTTGGACAATTTGAGCAACCTTTGGGAATAGCTGTTAATGGGACTAGTCAGTTAGTTTATGTGGCGGATTCTAATAACCAGAGAATAGATGTCTTCCAAGAAAATGGAACACCAGTCACTCAACTCGGAGGAATTGGTACAGGGGTATTTGGGGTACCTATCGGCGTAGCTTTAGATAGTGTTGGAAATCTTTATGTGACCGATGCGGATACGTCTTTAGTTCAAGTTTTTACCCCGCAATTAGAGCCAATAACTCAATGGGATGTGACGCAAGGGACTCCTCTTTTAGGCGCCGGATATATCACGGTTGGCCCCGATGGATTGATTTATGTAACGGATAATTGGGGAGAAGCTGGGGTTTTTGACAATTCAGGGAAATTCATTGGTGCCACAAACGGACAAGATGAATTCGGAGAGTATTTTGTTGATACAGAAGGGGTGGCTGTTGGTAATAACGTTTGGTATGTGGCTGGCTTATATGGCGTTGCTAAGATAAATGTTTGTTCTTTGGCTGGATCCAAAATCGGCACGCCTGTTAATACGTTTACGCCGACGCCTACGTCTACTTTTACCGCAACTAATACGCCTACTGCTACACCAACGGTTACAGACACTCCAACTGTGACACAGACGCCAACTATCACACAAACACCGACAATTACGGCTACTCCGACGATTACGGATACGCCAACTATTACTCCTACTCAAGCTTCGGTTTTAGCTTGTTCTACAGCGGTTTCTTGGACAAACCCTTTTCCTTTCGGACTAGTCATTGGCTCGACGGGGAATGTTTATGTCACCGACCCTTCTAACTCTGTGGTCGACATTTATGACTCTACGGGTCATTTGTTGAATCAGATATTTGGCACTCAAAACAATCCGCTCATTAGTCCCGCAGGCTTGGCCATAGATGCTAATAGCAATCTTTATGTATCCGACGGCACTTTGGACGTGATCAATATTTTTGATAGAAACGGAAACTTCGTTTCTCAATTCGGAAGTTCTGGGTCGGACTTTGGACAAATGTCCACGCCCTATTCGTTGGCGCTGAATTCGAGCGCTACGACGATCTATATCGCGGATCCGAATAACAATCGGGTCGATTATTTCGTTAATGGTCCAGGTGGATTTGTTCCTGGCGGCCAATGGGGAACCTTTGGAGATTCGGGTCAAGGTACCTTTGATGATCCCACCGGTGTCGCGGTGGACGCTGCGGGATTAGTTTATGTCGTTTGTTTTAATACTAATTTGGTTGAAGTATTCGACCCGGCGGGTAATTTTATCCAGCAATGGACAGTCGGGGATTTAGGAAGCGGCGCGTTCATTGCTATTGATGCTCCAAATAATTTGGTCTATATCACCAATCAAAACCAGAGTGTTGGTGTTTTTGGTCTGCAGGGAAATGAATTAGGAAGTATGACCAATTCGAATATTAGTCAAACCTGGGGGATCGCGGTCGCCAATGGTCTTTGGTACATGGGAGATATTTCGGGCGGAACAGTCTATGGATTTGGTTCCTGTACGATCAACGGCACGCCGTTGCCGAGCGGAAGTTCAACACCGATTGCGGCAAGTTCTACGCCGACATTTACGGCCACAAGTACTTTGACCGATACGCCAACGGAAACGATGACAAGCACCGCGACGGATACGGCCACCCAAACTGCGACCAATACGGCCACGAACACGCCTACTAATACTGGGACCGATACGGTAACGAATACAGCTACTGATACATGGACGAATACGGCTACTTCGACGCAATCAAGCACCGCGTCGGCCACGAACTCGGCAACGGATTCTGCCACGACAACCAGCACACCGACGAGCACCGAAACCAACACTGTTTCAAATACGCCTTCTCAAACATCGACCTATACGGCGACGGATTCAGCGACTAATACGGTGACAAATACTGAAACAGCTACCGCGACCGATAGTTCTACAAACACGGCCACTTTGACTCAATCGGCCACAGAGTCCGCTACAAATACAGCTAGCTCTTCCGCAACAAATACCGTGACGGATACGGCTAGCCAAACTTCTACGGCTACTGCCACTTCGACGAACACGTTGACCGCTAGCCAAACCGCGACCGGCACGAACACCTCCGTTAATACCCAGACCAATACGGCCACGGCTAGCGGTACTCAAACCACTACTTCGACCTCCACTAACAGCGTGACAAATACGGCTACGAGTACTTCAACCAATACGTCGGTGAATACAAGTACAAATACCAGTACGCCTACGGCCAGCAACACTCAAACCGGGACTTCGACCAACAGCGCGACCAATACGGCCACGAACAGCTCGACTAGTACTTCGACGCCGAACAATACGGCTACCGGCACTCCGACCGTTACTAATACTGTGACCAAAACCTCGACACAAACTGCTACTAATACACTGACGAATACGTCGACAAACACCGCTACGACAAACAATACCGCCACCCGTACTTCGACTAATACTGGCACTGCTACGGCCACGAATACGGCAACGAGAACTTCTACTGTCACCATGACCAATACAGTGACGCGTACTCCGACAAACACTGCGGTTCCTACGGCTACGAATACGCCCAATACCTCTTATATTGCCAACACTAATTTATCAGTGAGTTGCGCCTCGCCAGGATCCTCACTGGGCGTGACCTTTGTCTTTCAAGATATGGTTGGCACATTTGACACGCTTCATTACGCCATTGCCTTTTCGTCGGATGCTGCGCCGAGTAGCGGTGACAACTGGGTTGTTGGTGGCAATGGTACGGGTAACTGCCCTGCGGCTGGTTCTCAAGTTAGTACGGGCAGTACGGGGCGAATAACGGTCAGTAATCAGGTGACAGTACCTAGTGGCTTTACTAGCGGTTATGTGATCATCGTGGGACAAGTGAATGTGGGCACTTTGGGTTGCGCCACTAACAGCGGAGGTACGGCAAACGCGATAGCCGCGATGGCTTTTGGTAATTGCACACCGACTTCTACCAGTACGGCTACTGTGACCAATACGTTCACTAAGACATCGACGGTCACAGCTACTCGCACCACCGCGAATACGGCTACGGCCAGCAGTACGAACACGGCAACTTCGACCGCGACGAAGACCTCGACTGCCACCACATCGCCGACCTTTACTTTCAGCTTTACGCCGACAAGCACTTACACGATCACGCCGACCTTTACCTGGACGCCCTTGCCGAACGCTTGCTCCAACCTACCTTATTGGTCAGCGGCGCAGGTCGCTTATTCGGTGGGTGTAAGCGTGGTGGACGGCACAGAGATCTACAAGTGTATCCAAGCACATACATCCAACGCTGGCTGGGCGCCTCCGAGCAACCCGACCTTGTGGCAGGACATGGGCGCTTGCGTTGGGCCGACCGCCACGCCGAATTGCTCGAATACTACGGTTTGGTCAGCCAGTTCGGTCAGCTATGCTTTGGGTCAAAAAGTGACAGATAACAACGAACTTTATCAATGTATCCAAGCCCATACTTCCAACTCTAGTTGGGCGCCGCCGACAACCCCTTCATTGTGGCAAGACTTAGGCACCTGTTCTTCTAATCAGCCTCAGTTCGCTAGGGCGTTGGTTGTCCTGGGTTCGGTTCCCGAAGTGAGCCTGGCATCGACAAGAGCCAGCTCGACCATGACGCCAACAAGCACTACAACAGCTACGGTGACCAGCACGCCGACCGTCAATGGTTTAGTTCATGCTGTGGCGGCCATCCCGAATATTTCCAAAAACAGGGAACCCATTCAATTCCGCGTGAATTTGTATCAACCTGGAGAGATCACCTTGAGCCTCTTCACGGTCATGGGACAGGAAGTTTATCGGACAGCGGTCCATGGCAACGTGGGTGACAACGATATTGTTTGGTATTTGAGGAACAAGGCTGAGAGTTCGGTCAGCAGCGGATTGTATCTTTGTGTTATCCAGGTTTATGGAAATGGTGGAAAGAGTACCCAGACCCTTAAAGTCGTGGTATTTCACTAAATTCAAAGCTGAACCTCTTTTACTTCATCGAAACCTTTTTTAGTCCCCTTTCGTATTATGGTAGGCCTTATTCCCTTTGAGAGGTTCTCATGGCTTCTTCCCGTCAAACGATGACAAAAGAAAAGTTCTTGGAGCAATATCCTTGGCCGGCGGACGGGAAAAGATACGGAAAGCCACAGGAAGGCTTCTGGGTCTGCGAACTGGAATGTTCCGCCGAAAAACTTTGGCCTTATGTGAGCGATACTTCCGCTCTGAACCAATTAGTGGGGCTAGACCAAGTGAAGTTGGTCGAAAAAGAGGGCCGCATCTTTGGCCGGGCGAAAACCGCTGGGTTCAACATGTTCTGGGAAGAGCGCCCCTGGGAATGGGAATACGGCAAGGCGATGATCATCGACCGCCGGTACTTCAGCGGCTTCCTGAAAGTGAACCGCACGATCTATGTGTTGGAACCCACCGCCGATAACAAATGTAACTTCTATATCTACCTAGGGCTAATCCCCACCGGGTTCTTCACGAAGCTTTTGACCCAAGTGATCCTCAAAGTATTAGAAGGCAAATTCCGAAAGGCCATGCAGGCCATGGATGCCTATGTGCTCAAACAACAAAAGCTGATCCTCTCGGCCAAGCGGGTCCTTCTCTCACCCCAGGCGGAAGTGAAGCTCAAAGAGATACAAGCTCAATTGATCCAGGTGGGCATCGCGCCGAACTTGGTCGAGAAGATCCTTCACTATGTCCGCACTACCCCGGATAACGAACTGGACCGTATCCGGTTGAAGATATTGGCCGAAGACTGGCACGTAAAGATTAAGGTGCTGCTGGAAGCTTTCTTACAAGCGACCCGCTTAGGACTTTTCAAACTGACCTGGGACGTTATCTGCCCCCATTGCCGGGGCGCGAGGGAAGAAGTGACCAGCCTGGCCCAACTGCCGAAAAGGGGAAAGTGCGATGTTTGCCAAGTGGATTTTGACGCGACCACCTTTAACGCGATCGAAGTGGTTTTCCATGTCCATCCTTCCATCCGGACGATCGACAAGAAGATCTACTGCGCCGCCGAACCCGCGACGAAGGCCCATATCAAGCTTCAAAAGACAGTCGCGCCGGGAACCGAGCTTTCGATCAACAGCTTTTTGGGATATGGCCGGTACCGTTTAAGACTGGGCGGGAAAGAGGTCTATAACCTTCTGGATGTCAAAGACGGCGCCGAACTGTCGGAAGTGCTTTGGATCGATGAGTTGTCCGCGAAGAACATCGAGGCGAACTATTTCCCCAAGATCACCCTGCGGAACACTTCCGCCGAACCCCGTATGTTCATCCTGGAGGACAACGCGGCGGACCAACAATCCTTAAGGCCGGTGGACCTGCTTTCATTCCAGAATTTCCGCGATCTTTTCACCAATGAATCCCTGGCGTCGGACATCAAGCTGGAGATCGGCGTTCAGACCATCCTTTTCACCGACCTCGTGGGGTCCACCCAGTTCTATGAAAAAGAAGGGGACGCCGCGGCTTTCGCGGAGGTGCGTAAACATTTCCAAAAGACCTATGAAGGGGTCCTGAAACATGACGGAGCGATCGTCAAGACCATCGGCGACGCGGTGATGGCCTCTTTCATCAAGCCCATCGACGCCCTCAAAGCGGCCATTGAGATGCAGGAGTATTTCACCGAGAACAATCCGGATAGCCGCCTGCGGTTGCGTATTACCCTGCACACAGGTTCCTGCCTAGCGGTCAATTTGGATAACAAGATCGATTACTTCGGTAACGCGGTGAACTTGACCGCCAAGATCCAGGCGGTGGTCAACGCCGGACAGATCGGTTTTACCGAACAGGTTTTTCAGGACAGGGAATCGATGGCTTGGCTCAAGGAAAAAGGACTGGTCAGCGAAGAACTGCAGTTCGAGCAGAAATGGTCCAAACGGATGATGCCGGTCTATCGGGTCAACGTGAGCTGATCAGCGGTCGTCGTCGATGGTCTTCAAGGCGGCGAGATGTTTTTGAACGGTGGGGTTGTCGGGCTCCAGCTTTAACGCCTGGTTATAGTAGTGTTCCGCCTGGGCCAGATGGTCGTCCGAGCTTTGATGATATTCATACAGAACCCCCAACATCACATTGGCTTCGGCCACATAGGTTTTCTTGTCATCGGTCGGAGCCTGTCCACCGGCGTTCTTGAAATAGACGAGTGCCTGGTCGTAATCCTTCCGTTTATAAGCGTCGACCCCCAGGTGATAGATGGCTTGGGTACTCAGATCGTTCGGAATGGGATGAATGGCGGCTTTCGGTTTGGGCGCGGGTTCGGGGATCGCTCTAGGCTTGGGCGCTGGGGTTACCGGCGTGGTCCCGTAATCTTCCGCATCCTCCGCGTCGGCAGCCTTTTTCGGCGCCAGGTCGAATTGATAACTGATCGAAACCTGATTGGTGCTGCCCAGATCCCCGTAAGAAACCAAAGCGTAATCCAATCGCACATCCGACAAGGCTAGCCCCACGCCGCCGCTCAGGCCCGTTTGATCCTGGTCCGTCACCGGGTTGAGGAACCATTGATAACCGCCCCGCAGGAAAACCGTTTTTTGATAACCCAGCTCCACGCCATGGTGCAGTTCGGTGCCTTGGGTGGTGAAGGAAGCGTCGGTGGCCAAATGAAAATCGAGAGGGCCGAGGTCCCAGGCTAAAGCGCTGCCGGTGTAGGCCTCGGTGGGAAAGCTGTAGTTCGAAACTAACCCTAAGTTGCGAGCGCCGCCGGAAAGGCTGAGCGCTCCCAAACGCAGCAAAGCTCCCGCGTCGATCCCAAAAGTTCCATAAGTGTCATCCGGAAGGGCTTCCATATAACCCTTGGCCGAAAGTCCAACGGCCAAGGCGCCTAGTTTCACCGCGGCGGCGAAGCTGCCGCCCAGATCGGTGGGCGAATAGGTTTTCCCGGTGAGATAACCTGAACTATCCCGGCCCGTAAAAGAACCGAGGTTGATATAAGAAACGCGCGCGCCCAGAGCGCCCCAGGGGGTGGGCAAAACGCCGCCGAAATCCTGGAAGAAGGTGTCTTGATACCACTGGTTAAAGGCGGTCTGCACTTGGATCTTGGGGATAAAGACCATCCCCGCGGGGTTCCAATAAACAGCGGTGGTGTCGTCCGCCCAGGCGCTGAAAGCCCCTCCTAAAGCGGCGGCTTTGGCGCCGGTGGGCAGGTCCATGGCGGCTAGGCCTTCTCCTGCGGTCGAAAGGGTTTGGCTTTGGCCAAGGTGGGGTAATAAAAACAGTAACGATAAGAAATAAAAAGTTCGAAGGTTCATCAGGGTTCCGCCAAGAACTTGCCCTTGTCCATGATGCCCGAGGAAGAGCCGCGCAAAATAAAGAAGTAAATGCCCGGCGCGAAACCGGTCAGGGAAAGGCTCGTGCGGTTCTGGTTGAATTCGACAGTTACCGTTCGACCGACATTACCCACTATGCCACCCTGGCGGGGTTC
>Ga0206963_10236_pt2 | contig 16235 bp, 8 predicted proteins | sample Alteio_BWOrgHeat_28_FD_152958 | JGI IMG/M metagenome (GOLD analysis project Ga0206963, IMG submission 152958) | Enriched cells from forest soil in Barre Woods Harvard Forest LTER site, Petersham, Massachusetts, United States -... | ecosystem: Environmental > Terrestrial > Soil > Temperate forest >... | reverse complement strand
CATAATGATCAGCCCATCGAAATCGGCCGTCGCCGGCAGGGGCTCCTCGCGGTACAGTGCCGTCGTCCGCAGCGAATGCCCTTTTTCCCGGATAAAACCGATCAGGAGACCGGGCGTCTCAAAAGATACATGTTGCAGGCAATGATAGCGCATGATTTTATCGGCTTAGCTCACCCTGACGACTTTCTTTTCAGCCAGGATATGATATAGTTTGATGGTCAGTGCGTGAAATAGCATTTTTGCATGGGCATTCCGCTCGATATAATAGGCCGCATTGTCCAATTCCTGGATGATGGCCTTTTGCTGGCCGATATCGGCAATCTTGTTCAGCCGGAGCGCAATATCTTTTTCCCCATCCGGGATAGGCAGCTGCGCCGGGTCTATATAGCGAAGCCGGACAGCCTGTTCGAGCAAATGATTAAAATACCGGAGGAACTGTTTCTGACGTTCACGCCCCGATTTGCTGATCTCTTCGATCCATTTCACCTGCGCGACCGGCCCGTTCTTCAGGATGGCATTCAGCCAGTCCCGCAATACGCCCTGCCAGTCATCGTCGGCATGACGCATCAGTTGCAACGCCTCATGATAATTGCCTTCGCACAGCACCGCAATCTGCCGGGCCTGTTCCGCCCCCAGCCCGGCAAATCCGCCGGACCGTTGGCGCCCCTCTGACTCGGGTGCCTGTCCGGCTTCCAGCGCCCTGGCGATATCCGCTGTTTCCGGCAGGGGAATCTTTACCAGCTGCGTCCTTGAAAGGATGGTCGGCAGGATCAGCGACTCATTTTCCGCCACCAGCAGGAACAGCGTGTCGGCCGGCGGCTCTTCGATCAGCTTTAACAGTTTGTTCCCTTCATTGCCCAGGTATTCGGGCATCCACAGGATCAGGATCTTATATCCGCTCTCAAAACTTTTCAGGCTTAGCTTGTGAATGATGTCGTTGCACTCCTGCGCGGTAATATTCCCTTGCTTGTTTTCTGCACCGATGAATTGCAGCCAGTCATAGGCATTCCCATATGGATACTGCTTTATAAATTCCCGCCATTCCGAATGGTAATCCGAGCTTACCGGTTTGTCTCCGGCCTTTTTTGGGATCACCGGGTATGAAAAATGAATATCGGGGTGGATCAGCTGGCTGGCTTTGATACAGGAGGGACAGACCCCGCAGGCATCCTTTTCCTTCTTGTTCTCACAGACGACATATTGCGAAAAGGCAAGCGCCAGCGGCAGGGCGCCGCTGCCCTCATGACCGAGAAAAAGAAGGGCATGACTGAGACGGTTGAACCGCACCAGCTCGATCAGGTTGTCCCTGACCCTGTCCTGACCGATAACTTGAGCGAATGACATGCGCAAATATAATCGCAAATACAATTAGAAAAGCCGGCTTACCTGTAAAGGTAAAAGCCGGCTTTTGTTCCTATGGTGGATTAATAATTAATTCAGGTATTTCGTGATCTGTTCGTCGGTCGGTTTAACCTTGCTGGGGAATACGGCAATTAACTTGCCATTCTCATCCACCAGGAATTTGGTGAAATTCCACTTGATAACCGGATCGGCAACGCCCAGCTTGTGCGCCTCATCGGTCAGGTATTTGAAGAGGGGCGAGATATTGTCGCCGACAACATCCGATTTTTCAGCCATGGGGAAGGTCACTCCATAATTCTTGGTACAAAATTCGGTGATCTCCTGGCTTGTACCCGGTTCCTGTTGGCCGAAATTGTTGGCAGGGAAGCCGACGACCACCAGTTTATCCTGGTATTTCGTATACAATGCTTCCAGATCCGCGTATTGAGGTGTATACCCGCATTTGCTGGCGGTATTGACGATCAGGATCTTCTTGCCTTTGTATTTAGAAAGATCGATGGTGCCTCCGGCCAGCCCCGGCACTTTAAATTCGTATACGCTGGATGCGCCTACTGCGGCGAAGAGAAATAGCGAAAGGAGAAGTACGCGTACCATAAAAGGTGATTTTGATTGAAAGGTAATTTAATTGGTAAGAATTACTACACAGTGACAACGCTAAAGTTTAAGATAGTAACGCTTTTGAATGATGAATGGTTCAAAAAGCCCGTTGAATGGCCTCCATCGGTTCTACCGCTGATAACAACCCAGGTCCGGGGATTGGGCCGGCCTGGGATTACCATCCAGGTCGATCAGGATACCGGCCGCCGCCCCCACCCCCAATGCGGGAGAAGTCGCCCGCAGCCGAAAATTATAGTAGTTCGCGGAAGTGTTGACGCTATCGAACAGCGGGTCCATATTGGCGATCATCGCCGTGGCGGAAATACCCTGACCCGAAGGGGGCGTTTGCACTTTCCACAGGCAACTGCTAAAACCCACTGCAAAGGCATCGGTCGTCTGCCGGGATACCGTCACCTCATCGGATACATTACCATAGTTCCCCCAAAAGATACAGTTGGTAAAGTTAGCCTGAAGATCGCCCGTTATCACGGTAGCTCCCTGCATAATGGCGTCAGCAACCTGTAAGACAGGTTGGGTATGCACAATATAACCATTCGAAAAAGATACAGCCGTACACTGGGTGAACTGATAATAGCCCCCTCCGCCCAGCACGAGATTCTGACCGCAATTACTGATCAGGCAATTGATGGCCTGGATGCTGCCATCTATTCCTACAATCCCGGCATCATAGCTGTTGTCGATGATGCACTGCTGAAGGATCAGCTTTGGAGTGGCGCCCGCAGGAGGCGACTGGACAACGACGGCGTCATCCGCATTCCGGATCACGGCATACTGCAGCTGATTATTTGCGCTGGTCCCACGGAAATAAATACCCGGCCAGCCTCCGGGATAATCACGGTAAGGCTCATCCAGCCGGTCACCGGTGAAATATACCCGCGCACTATCACCGGCAGTGCCGGTTACCTGTAAACCGCCATCTACCAATAGCGGGGCATCGGCGTGAAAATATACGCGGCATCCGGCAGGGATGGTCAGCGTCGCGCCGGTATCTATCTGAAGACCGCCCTGGATAACATAGGGTAGGGTGGGGTTCCAAACGGTATTCCCGGTTAACACCTGGTTGCGGAGAAAATGCGCATTCTGCCCCCAGGCCTGTAATTGGATATACTGCTGGTTGCCGTTAAAAGAGACCCGGATGCTATCCTGCACAATAAAGGGGAGATTCACCGAGTTGGGGTTGATCTGCACTGCTACAAAAATATAAAGACTGTCACCGGCATCCAGATCGATATTATCCTGTTCGGGTCCGGGAGCACCATCAATATTGATATTGAAAAAAGAGGGACTGCCGCCCATCAGCCTGACATCGGTCAAATGAAGTTTTTGATCGTTGGTGTTGATGATCTTGACGGATTGGGTGACAGACCCCGCCGTCACAAAGACAGTATCGAAAAAAACAGTATCCGCAGAGAAAAGCACCGTAGCCTCCTTGCCGGTATCAAAAGAGTTTTTCCGGCAGGACAGGACCGCGCAGGACAGGATCAGTAGGGCAACGGATACGATGATCGATTTATTCATGAAAGATGCGAATTAGAGTTAAAACAAATACCTGTATACTTCCTCAACGCGGCCGACCGGCACCACTTCGATCCCCGATTTATAAACGGTTAACGCCTTCTGATTGTATTTGGAGACAAAGATCTTTTCAAATCCCAGCTTTTCGGCTTCCGCTATGCGTTGATCGGTCCGGTTCACCGCGCGGATCTCCCCGCTCAATCCTACTTCGCCGGCAAAACAGATCCGTGAAGACAGGGGTGCGTCCTCATAAGAGCTGAGCAGGGCGCACAAGACCGCCAGATCGATAGAGGGGTCCTCCACTTTCAGCCCGCCGGCAATATTGAGAAAGACATCCTTGACGCCAAAATGAAAGCCGCCTCTTTTTTCCAGTACTGCCAGGAGCAGCTGCAGCCTTCGCCCGTCGAACCCGCTGACGGTACGTTGGGGCGTTCCGTAAACCGATTGGGTCACCAGCGCCTGGACTTCTATGAGCAGCGGCCTCAATCCTTCGATAGAGGCGGCGATGGCAATGCCGCTGAGCTGTTCTTCTTTTTGTGTGATGAGCAATTCGCTGGGATTAGTGACCCCCCGCATCCCTTCCCCGGTCATTTCATAAATACCCAGCTCATCCGTGCTGCCGAAGCGGTTCTTTAAGGTGCGTAGGATACGATAGGCGTAATGCCGGTCCCCTTCGAATTGCAGGACCGTATCCACCATATGTTCCAGCATCTTGGGACCTGCAATGCCGCCGTCCTTCGTAATATGACCGATCAGGAATACGGGCGTGCCCGTGTCTTTTGCAAATCGCTGAAACTCGGCCGTGCATTCCCGGATCTGCGAGACGCTGCCGGCGGAAGACTCGATGTATGGAGATTGCAGGGTCTGGATAGAATCCACGATTACCAGGCCCGGGCGAAGTTTTTTGATTTCCTGGAAGATGATTTGAGTAGAGGTCTCCGTCAACAGATAAAACTCTTCATTACTGATATTAAGACGATCTGCGCGCATCTTGATCTGTTGTTCACTCTCCTCCCCGCTGATATACAGGGTCCGGATTTTTGGAAGGCGAAGTCCATTCTGCAGAAAGAGGGTACTTTTTCCAATGCCGGGCTCACCGGCTACCAGCACAATGCTGCCGGCTACGATGCCGCCGCCAAGGACTCTGTTCAACTCGGCGTCTAAGGTGATGATCCTTTTTTCTTCCGCACTGATCACTTCGCTGAGGGAAATGGTCCGGGTTTCTTTTTTATCCGCAGCAAATGTTTTCCATTCTGTTTCGGCTAACTTGTTGTCTTTTGTGATGACTTCTTCAACAAACGTATTCCATTGATCACATGAAGGGCACTTACCAGACCATTTTGCACTTTCATATCCACAGTTACTACAGAAAAAAGCTGTTTTTATTTTGCTCATCCGGTAAAGTTAGAGCTTAAGGCTTCCCTAATTTGGAAATTCAGGCGTTAAAATGAAAAACGAACAGCAGGAAAGAAACGATTTATGATTGAGAAAGCATAGAAAGATGGAGGGAAGAAAGAGGGAAGACTACAAAGTAAAAGGGCCAGCTAAATCGCCGGCCCCTTACTTACTAACCCATTAAATTCTTGCACTAAATTACAAATTAGCGCCACATAACAAAATAAATTTTTCGCGGTGTGAATAACTTGGAAGAGGGTGGCAAATTCTTTTCGCAGGTCAAATTTAACGATATAATATATTGTAAATCAATAAATTACAATTATTTTGCCTAAATTCCGGCCTTCTGGTCTTCCTCGGTAAAAGATTGAAAACTAGCCCTCGGTAAGTCGGAAAAATAGTCAAAAATAAAATTAGGTCCGGGGCATTTCCGGTAGTAAAAAATGACCGCCAAAAAGGCCGGTTTGAAATATATAAATTGGATATATGTGTCATATAAACATCAATTAAGATATAAAATTTTTAAATTTGATAAGTTTTTCGAACATCTGATAAAATGTAATATATCTGCCCTCCAAGTGTCAAATCCCGGATTAGCGTCTTTACGCGCCTGATAGCCTCCCAGACCCCTCTCGTTGAGGTTATTTTTGAAGATACGGCGGTTCGACGATGTTTTATTACATGTTTAACATATTTTTATCAAAAAAATACGAACAAAATTGAAATTTCTCTAAAAAAGGGTAAAGCAGATTAATTTTGGATTAAAATCCCGTACTTTAATATCCCAAGACTGACGCCTGCTGACCGAGTACCCCGCTCGTCATTCCTGGGACGTACGCCTGCCATTGGAATGAATTTTTTGATTCACCTACAACTACTACACATGAGAAAAAATCGTCACTTCATGACGGGCATTCTACTGCTCGTCACCATCGGGTTACACGCTCAAATCACGCAAATTACCGGAAAGATTACAGATGCAACAGGTGTCCCCGTCCCGGGCGCTACTGTTCGGATCAAAGGGACCAAAGGCGGGACAACCACCGACCTCCAGGGCGTTTTCAGTGTAAAAGCGACTCCCAGCACTGTACTTCTCATTAGCGGCATCGGCTATGAGACAAAAGAAGTAAAAGTCGGCAGTTCCAGCACCGTGACCATTCAACTGGCCACCGATTCCAAATCCTTAAGCGAAGTGGTCGTGACCGGTGTCGGGGTTGCCACCTCCAAGAAAAAGCTGGGGATTTCCGTTGAAGCGGTTACCGCCGCTCAAATGCCCGAAGCGCCGACCGCCTCCGTAGACCAGGCGCTGATCGGAAAGATCCCCGGCGCGCAGATCTCCAGCGTCAGCGGCCTTCCCGGCGCCAGCGTCAATATCCTGCTCCGGGGTATCAATACCCTCCAGAGCGGCACCTCGCCGATGATCATGCTGGATGGTGTTCAGTTGTATGCCACCAGCCTGAATACCATCGACCTGAGCACCATCGAAAGAGTGGAAGTGGTCCAGGGGGCCGCCTCCGCCGCCCTATATGGCGCACAGGGCGCCAACGGCGTCATCCAATTATTCTCCAAGAAAGGCAAGGGCGGCAAGGTAATGATCGATTACACTTCCAACGCCACCAATAACACCTATCTGAATATCGGCCATGTTCACAAGGCCCAATTGCACAGCTTCGTAACAGATGCGGGCAACAATGTGCTCGGCGCAGACGGCAACCCGCTGACCCAGGATCCTGCAACCGGCCTCTACAGCAGCAATGTTGTCTGGAACAGCACCGATCCGACCAATATCAATAACAAGGCCTATAACGCCAATGTCAAATACTACGATCATTTCAAGGAATTTTTCACATCTGCCAATACGGTGAATAATGCCCTATCCATTTCGGGATCCAGCAATAAGATGGATTACTTCTTTTCTGTTTCCAACAACTACCAGGTAGCCAATTTCAAAAAAGACGGGTATTATTCGCGGAATAACTTTATGGCGAATGTTGGTGCTGAACTTGCCCCAGGATTGAAACTCAGGAGCATCACCCAGTTGGCTTATACGAGGAACACCGTGCTTTCCGACCAGGGCTTTATCTATGAGCTCAACAACAGCCAGCCCTTTGGCAATTACGAATTCAAGGATCTGGATGGCAATTTTGCCAAGAAATACGGCTCCGCCGTCGGTGTCAATGGCAGCAACCCCAATTACGACACGCATTACGAACACTACACCGAAAACAGGATCGACCTTATCCAGACCTTTGACCTGTCTTATAAATTTCCAAAATTCGTCGACCTCGACGTCAAATACGGTCTTAATTACGAGAATGACCCTTCTGTCAAGCAATATGACAACCAGTCCTCCAACGCCAACGCTAATGCAGAAGGTCAGACCGGCGGCGGTGTTAGAGCCTATAACGGTAATGACTTAAATGGTGAAATCGACCAGTATACCTACAACGATGTCTTTCAGAACTTCCTGAGTACGGCCACCGTCCACCTGGATTTCCAGAATGACTTCAAGCTAAAGATCCCGTTAACATCTACGACCCAGGGTGCCTTCGACTACCGCCATGACGTTCAGCATTGGTATAACTCCGTTACTGAGGGTGAGCCTTCTTACTTGCCGGTTACGCCGGGCGAAGGTGAGACCTATCTGGTATTCGGTGGGGGTCCGAACAGTAATTGGTTTACGGAACCTTTTATCACCTATGGATATTTGGTTAACGAGCGGCTGGAGTACGGCGATATCGCCGGGGTAGCAGGCGGCTTCCGCACCGATTTTTCCTCTGCATTCGGTTCCGGTCACACCCCGTTCACTTTTCCCAATGTCAACGGATACTTTCGCATAGGCCAGCTGCCTTTCTGGAGGGACGGGACTATCGGCTCGGCTATCACGGAATTCAAGGTGCGCGCCGCATACGGCGAGGCCGGCATCCAACCGGGCGCATTCGATCGCTACGTAACACTAAACACAGCCAACCTGGGCACCAATAACGCCTTTTACTTCGGTTCTCAGCAGCCAAATCCTAGCCTCAACGTGGAAGTATCGCAGGAAAAAGAAGTCGGCGCCGACTTCAGCTTCAACCTCCTGAAGGGCGCCTGGCTGAAGACCATCAACCTGAACAGCACATACTGGAGCCGCAAAACGAAAAACGCCATCTGGTCCGTTGACGTAGCCCCTACGACCGGGCTGGGAACGGAAAAGAACAACGCCTTCTCCCTTGGCTCCAATGGCTACCAGATCGCCCTGAATGCCACGATGATTTCGTCACCGAAATTTACCTGGAACTTTACGACCAATTTCGGTCATGCCGTTTCAAAGATCCTGTCCACCGACGGACCTCCTGTCGTTCTGACAGCTTCAGCCGGCTCTACCGGTTATACGCTGACGGCAGGCGAGAAAGTGGGTCAGTTGTTCGGCTATTATGTTATTCATTCAGTGGGCGAGATCGACAAGACGACGGGGCAACCATTTATCGACAAAGCCAGCCAGGCCAACTATTCGGTCGCCAGCAACGGCATCGTCGTTAATACGGCGTCCAAACAACCCTATGTCACGCCAAACCTGTATAGCTTCGGAGACCCGAATCCCAAGTTCAACGTCTCTTTTATCGATGAGTTCGCCTACAAAGGCTTCCTGACCTTTGCCTTCCAGTTCGACTGGATCTATGGCAGCCATATCTACAATCAGACAAAGGAATGGATGTACCGCGATGGGATCAACGGCGACTATGACAAGCAGATCTCTATCGGCGGCAGCGCCCCTGAAGCCTGGACCGCCTTTTACCGGGGTATGTACGCCCAAACATCCCGCGACGGTACCAAGAGCTATTTCTATGAGGACGCCTCCTTCCTCCGACTTCGGAACGCCGCGCTGGGATTAGATTTTGCCCGAGCGTTCAAAATGAAGGGCTGGCGTAAGCTGCAGTTGATCGTAGGTGGTAGAAACCTTTGGACCAAGACCAAATACACCGGCATGGATCCCGAGATCAGTTCAGGTTCCACTACCGGCGCCTCGAACTCTGCCTGGGACAGGGGCACGGACCACAATACCCTCCCCAACTACAAGTCCTGGCAGGTCGGGCTTAACGTAGGTCTGTAATTCAATATTATCAACACAAATCTTTATACATGCGAACAATATATTCATCCATACTACTAATCGGCTGCGCTATCTTCATTTTCTCTTGCAAAAAACAATTGAACGTCGCCAACCCGAACTCGCCCAGCCCCCAAAGCGCCGCCACGGAAGTGGGTATCATCGATCTCGCGCAGGGCGGCGTTTATCTCAACGGCTTCAATAACACGAAATATTCCGGCGACCAGCTGCTGCCCGGATTCTGGGGTGAGACAATCACCTATCAGTCCGCCATGGGCGATGAGGTCTGGAACGAAGCGGCCAACGAATACATGAACCAGCTGGGTGCCCCCTTCCAGGTCACGCTCAGCAACAGCACGGTTGTACCCAATCCCAACGCTCCGCAAAGCGAAATCGCCCTGATCCGGCAGATCAATCAGAATACTTACGGGTACAACAACCCGCTGTATTACGAATGGGCCTATATGTATGCCATGAACAATGCGATGAATAATACGCTGAACGTGGTTCCGAACGTCAAGTTCTCCGGTAACGGCGCCGCAAAGCTCGCCACCATCCAGGCCTGGGCCTATTACTGGAAAGGGTATGCCTATTCCCGGATCGGTTCCTTATATTATGCGGGCGTCATCAACAGCGCTGTCAACCCGGCCGATCTTGCCGGCGGTTCAACTAACGGCAACTATGTACTTCATCAGGCGATGATCAACGAAGCCAATGCCTGTTTTGACAGCGCCATCACCTACATCAATTCGGTTTCCGATTCCGGTACCTTGCAAAGCATGCTGGGCTCCCTCATCCCCGGCATCTTCCAGACCGGTTTGGGTATGCCTCCGACAGCTTCGATGTTTATCCGGAATATCAACACTTATCTGGCCCGCAATATCCTGGTCAACAATACCCTGGCAACGATTACAACGGCCCAGTGGGATTCGGTGCTGAACTATGCTAACAACGGTATCCGGCAAGGCGACTATGTGTTCACGGCGCGCTCCGATCAAAACTCGACCTTTATGAGCGGCGGCGGAAACCTGGCTGCAGAGGCAACGGGCGACCCGAACAATAAGGCAAGCCTGATCATCATGGAGAGACTGATCCAGGATTTTCAACCAGGGGATTACCGGTTTAATAACAACTTCGCACTTTCTACTTCAGGCGTATTCACCTATGCCGACAGAAGCGAGGCCGGAGGCACCCGCTGGCAATTGCTCGATGGCAACCCACAAGCCGTTGCGGGCGATTCCATACTGGCCTTAAATACGGACAGCGCGGCGAAATACGGCAATACGGTCGTATTCTCCAATACATCCGTCGGCGGTTATGAACTTTATCTTGCCGGCACCTACGAAGAAAACGAGTTGATGAAGGCGGAAGCCCTCATCAATACCGGTAGCATCGACGTGGGACTTAGCAGCGTCGACAACGTTCGCAAATTCCAGGGCGCAAATCTCGCCGCGACCAGCGGTAAGGGTCTTACCCTTGCCCAGGCGCAGGCGCAGGTGCGGAGCGAACGCCGGATCGCGCTTATGTTCAGAGGCCTCGCCTTTTACGATGCCCGGCGCTGGGGCGTCATTGTCAGCACGGCCAACGGCGGTGGCCGGACAGGCTGCAATCTGATCGACAATACCGGTACGCTGCAAACGAATGTAACTATCGATTATAATTATCTGGACTACTGGGATGTTCCCGGAAACGAACTTTCGTACAACCCGGCCAAAAGCGGCAGTGCTGCGGTCGTGAACCCGATCCAATAGCCATGCGAATACCCATTGCCATATCGATAGTCCTGCTGCTGGGCAGTGCAAACAGTTTTGCACAGGCCGGTCAGCAGAATTGGGCGACCGCCAGCGGCATTAATGAGGCGCTCTCCATTTTCGACAAAGATGGGCGGCCGTTCACCAATCCTGACGAGGATGTGTCCGGCACTCCTTTCTTTCTTCCGGAATGGAAATACGGGGCGCTTCGGCTGCATGACAGCGTAGGCTACGATCATGTCCGGATGAGACTGAACCTGCAGACGCAGCAGGTCCATTTTCTGAATAAGAACAACCTGGAAATGGCCTTACCAAAAGGCTTTATCATCGGACTAATCCTTCGCGATTCTTCAGCATCGGGAGGCCCATCCGCCTACACGTTTCAATGCGGGTTCCCGCCAATCGACAATCAGGACCGGAATAATTTTTACCGGGTGCTGGTCAGCGGCAGACTGGCCTTGCTCGAGTCTATCCGGAAGGTGATGAGCACGGAAAAGAACGAGCTCTCCGGGGAAGAAAAAAAGAACATCCGCGATTATACGGATTATTACATCTTCAGCGATGGGGTAATGAAAAGGATGAAGAAAGACAAGGCTTCCGTTCTGGCTCTGATGGTAGATAAAAAAGACAAAGTGGAAGCCTATGCCACAAGCGGGAAGCTCAATTTTAAATCCATCGACGATATCGGACAGATCATCGCGTATTATAATGGTCTTCCTTAAAATTTGTGTGACTCAATGTTGACAGTGAAAGACGGCCCCGGTTTCTACCGGGGCTTTTTTCTATGACGCCGGAGTTTTCGGCTGGATCGCTTTCGAAATAATATATCTCGTTGATTTTCATTAAGTATCACGTTCCCTTCGGGGAATAGATACCGGAGTGATTTTTTTGTTTATAAAATTATTTAAAAAAAAAGTGTTAAATAAAATTAAATATTGGTTAAAATCCATAACTTTTATTTCCAGCGTGATAAACTAATCAAAAAACTTATTTATTCACCTGGAACCAGATGGAAGGTTAAACGAAAGCATTTCTAATAACCAAGCACTACTACACATGAGAAAACTTCACTATTTGCTAGTGGGCATACTCCTGCTCATTGGGCAAGGGCTAACCGCCCAGACAACCGAGGTGACCGGAAAAGTCACCGACCCCAGCGGGTTACCAATTCCCAACGCAAGTATTCGAATCAAAGGTGTCAGAGGAGGCACCAGCGCAGACGCCGAGGGTGTCTTCAAGCTCAAAGCCCCGGCTAATGGCGTTTTAATCGTCAGCGGCATCGGCTTTGAGACGACCGAAATTCCGATTAATGGTCGTACATCCCTCACTTTCTCCATCAGAACCGCCAACTCGGCGCTGAGCGAAGTCGTCGTTACGGCTTTAGGCGTCAAAAAGGAAAAGAAGGAATTGGGTTATGCTACCACAACGATCGGTACAAAGGACGTGGAACTCCGGCCGGAAGAGGACATCACCCGCATTTTGCAGGGCAAGGCGCCGGGAGTCGACATCGGGGCTACCAGCGGAATATCCGGCAGCGGGACGAATATCAGCATCCGGGGGATCAGCACCATCTCCGGAGGCCCGTCCGCCCCGCTGTTCGTCGTTGATGGAGTGCCCTTCGACGCCAGCAGCAATGTGAACTCCAGTTTCCAGTATGGCGGGGGCATTTCATCGTCCAGCCGGTTCCTGGACCTGGATCCCAGCGACATCGAGAGTGTAAGTGTATTGAAAGGACTCGCCGCCGCCACTTTATATGGCGAGGCAGGTCGAAACGGTGTCATCCTCGTGACGACGAAGAGCGGCGGCACCCGGAAGATTGGTAAAAAATCCGAGATCACGGGTACTCAGTCGATCTTCACTAATACCGTCGCCAACCTGCCCGACTATACGAACAAGTACGGGGGCGGATTCGACCTGGTGCCTTCCGCAGCTTTTAGCAATTGGGGTGCGGCTTTCACCAACCCCCCGCTGCAGGTGTCCTATTCACCCTCCATGGTAGCGGCCTATCCCCAATATGCGGGTAAGACTCAGGATTACAGGGCTTATAACAGCGTGCCTAAATTCTTCCGTACCGGATTGATCAGCACGACTTCGGTCAACGTTGCCTCCTCCACGGCCACTACTACGTTTAATGCTAATTACACCTATTTGAGCGATCAGGGCTTTACGCCCAATAACAGGGTGTATAAAAATAATTTCAGTCTCGGCGGGACTGCTAAACTGGCTGACCGCTTCTCGGCCAATGCCGTGCTGAATTTTGCCATTACGGACATGCAAACCCCGACCGTTGGTGCCAACGGCGGCGGCGGCAGCGCCGATGTGGCGTCGGTATTCGGGGACCTGCTCTTCACTCCCAGGAGCATCAACCTGATGGGCTTGCCCTGGTCGAATCCGGTCGACGGCTCGAGCATCTATTACCGGGGTGGAAATGACATCGAAAACCCCCGGTGGACCGCCGCTAATGACTTATCCGCCGACAAGACCTATCGTACCTTCGGTACCTTCGGGCTGAAATATGACCTTGCAAAAGGCCTCAATGTCACTTACCGCTTCGGCCTGGACCTTTACCAGGAGTTCCAATCGTTGGAGGTGAACAAAGGCGGAAAGCAGGGAGGTCCCGGCTATGTCAACGGCCTCTATCGCAATACGAATATCCAGAACTCTGTTCTGAGCAATACCGCGTCGCTGAATTATAATGCCAAATTCGGCAGTAACTTTTCTTTGGACGCAACGGGAGGATTCGATATGCGGCATGATGCCTACACCCAGAGCGGCGTGAAGAGTACGCAGCAGATCGTATTCGGCTTGTTCGACCAAAGCAATTTTATCAGCCACGATATCAATGATGAAGGCGGGAATGCTCTCGACTACCGGAGCGAAGAGATCCGGGAGGGAGTCTTTGCCCAGGCGACGGCCGGCTATAAGGACTTCCTGTTTGTGACCGGCGATGCCCGTAACGACTGGGTCTCAACGCTGGAGCCCGCTAACCGGACACAATTTTATCCCGGTGTCAGCGCCTCCTTCATACCCACTTCGGTCCTTGACTTCCTGAAAGACAGCAAAGCGATCAATTACCTGAAGCTACGCGCGAGCTATGCAACCAGCGCGCACTTCCCGACTCCCTACAATACCCGTCCTTACCTGAACCTCTCTACCAACTCGTTTATCGATAAGAGCGGAAATGTGGTCAACCAGGCATCTATTCCTAATCAGGTGCCGAACCCCGGTCTAAAGCCGGAACTGATCCAGGAAGAAGAGGCTGGTATCGAAGGCAAATTCTTCAACAGCCGGGTCTCTATTGATCTGACGGGCTATTTCAGGACGGCGAAGAACCAAATCCTGAACAGACAGCTGGACGCCTCTACTGGTTATAGTTATACTACAATCAATGCAGGTGCGGTAGATAATAAAGGAATAGAACTGGCGCTGGGGTATACCGTTATCAGAACTAAGGATTGGACCTGGCAACTGGATGCCAATTTTGCACTCAACCGCAGCAAAGTGCATGACCTGCCCGCGGATATCAAGAACATCGAACTCAACGGCGGCGGCTATAGCAACCTCGGCGGATTCGCCATCAACGGGAAGCCGCTCGGCGTGCTACAAGGCAGTTATACCCAAAGGGATCTGAAATCGGGAAAGAAGATCGTGGATGCCAACGGGTATTTCCTGGGATCCTCCGATATCGCAGTCATCGGGGACCCTACTCCGAAATATAAGCTAACCGGCATCAGCACCCTGACATATAAATCGATCTCGTTCCGGATGCAATGGGACTATACGCGCGGCGGGTCCATATTTTCCAATACCGTACGCACCATGTTTGCCAGAGGCGTAACCAGGGATACGGAATTCGACCGGAAACTGCCATATACCATACCGAATACGGTGTTGCAGGACGGTACGCCGAACACGATCCAGCAAAGCGTAGACAATATTTATTTCAATGCTTACGGCTTCGGACCCAATTCCGAATCGATTTGGGACGGCACCGTGATCCGGCTGCGTGAAGCTTCGTTGTCCTGGGGTCTCCCCGCCAAGCTGTTGAAGAATAGCCCCTTCGGCTCTGCTTCCCTCAGCCTTTCCGGCACCAACCTGTGGTATCTCGCGCCAAATTTCCCGAAATATACCCGGTACGACCCTGAAGCCAACAGCCTCGGCGTGACCAACGCCAAAGGCATTGACTTGTTCGCAGGGCCTTCCTCCCGCCGTATCGGAGGCAGCCTGAGACTCACCTTCTAATGCTAAAAACGAATTATCATGAGAACAAATAAATATAAAATAATAACCATTCTTTCCGCAGTGATGCTGATATCGGGAGCTTGTAACAAACAGCTGAGCCCGCTGCTGAATAACCCAAGCGTTGCCAGTCCCTCAGCGGCCAGCCCGGACCTGTATCTTAACAACCTCCAGTTGAATTTCAAGGGATTCTTCCAGGATGCCAGCGATCTGTCCGATCAATTGGTACGACAGGAGATCATGTACGGGCCTACCTATTATAATGCGTTCGCCCCCACCAGCTTTGATGATATCTGGACCAAGGCCTACGAATCGGTATTCCTGACGGCCAACACTATGATACCCATTGCAGAAGGGAAGGCGGAATATATTCATGCCGGTATTGCACAGGTGCTCAAGGCCTATACCATGATCACAATGGTGGACCTTTTCGGAGATGTTCCTTATTCCCAGGCCGACCTGGGGGTGGGCAATACAAACCCGGTCGTGGATAAGGGGGCGGATATCTATGACTCAGCCGTGGCCCTGCTGGATTCGGGCATTGCCAATTTTGCTAAGACAGCTTCCGTAGGTCCCTCCAATGACCTTTTCTACGGCGGTAGCGCCAAGAGCTGGACTGCACTGGCCAAGACACTTCAACTAAAGGTGTATGTGCAGACAAGACTGGTGGATAATAGCGCCGCTGCCAAGATCACGGCCCTCATCAATGAGAATGACCTGATCAATACGACCGCCCAGGATTTTGTCTTTGCCTATTCGACCCATAACGCGGCCCCCGACAGCCGGACCTCCCATTATGTCACCAATTACGGAACGGATAACGGCGCAGGCGATTATCTCGGCACCTATTTCCTTTGGTGTCTGCGTGACGATAAAACCATGGTGGATCCAAGGACGCCTTATTATGTTTACCGCCAGATCGACGATATTACAAATGATCCTCGCCTGCCAAACCAGACGACCACCCAGTTCGCCCTTCCCTGTTACTATCGTACGGATCCTTACCCGGCCGGCGTGGGATACTGTATAATAGACAATAGCTATTGGGGAAGGGATCATGGGAATAATGAAGGCATCGGCCCGGATAATTCGCTCCGGTCCACCTGGGGTGTATACCCCGCTGGCGGAGCCTTTGACGCCAATCAGAATACGGCAACCGGACAGAGCACAGGGCGTATAACAGGCGCCGGCGGTAACGGCATCAACCCCATCTGGCTTTCTTCCTATACCTATTTCCTGAAGGCCGAGGCCGCCCTGATCCTGGG
>Ga0206963_10258_pt1 | contig 16252 bp, 12 predicted proteins | sample Alteio_BWOrgHeat_28_FD_152958 | JGI IMG/M metagenome (GOLD analysis project Ga0206963, IMG submission 152958) | Enriched cells from forest soil in Barre Woods Harvard Forest LTER site, Petersham, Massachusetts, United States -... | ecosystem: Environmental > Terrestrial > Soil > Temperate forest >... | reverse complement strand
ATCGGTTTTTGCCGCTTTTTGCGCGTTTTAATTCCAGTTTTTGAAGTGTTTTGACCTAAAAAAGGCGGCTTAAAACAGCCACTAATTAAGCTTCTAACTAATAAACCCTTTCACATACTCCTTCGTCAAATCCTGTTTAGGGTTGAGCAGCAACTCCTCAGTTGGCCCGAACTCGATGATCTTACCCATATAAACGAAAATAATATAGTCTGATACCCGGCGCGCCTGGCGCAATATGTGGGTTACCAGTACTATGGTATACTTCTCTTTTAGTTCAATAAACATTTCTTCGATCTTATGGGTCGACGTAGGGTCGAGGGCTGAGGTGGATTCATCGCCCAGGATTATCTCGGGCTCAACTGCCAAACCACGCGCCAGGCAAAGCCGCTGCTGCTGGCCGATAGATAATCGACTGGCTGACGAGTTGAGGCGGTCTTTTACCTCGTTCCACAGTCCGGTTGCTTTTAACTGGGTTTCTACAATTTCGTCCAGCTCCGCTTTTTTTCGCGTTCCGTGGATCCGCGGGCCGTAGGCAATATTATCGTAAATAGACATGGGCAGTGGGTAAGGTCGTTGCGACAATAGCCCCATCTTTTTTCGGATATGGGTTACTTCGGCTTTAGGATCATAAATATCCTCGCCGTCGACCAGTACCTTGCCATCTATCTTAACATCTTTGGTGTTGTCCAACAGGCGGTTAAACGACTTCAATAGCGTAGTTTTGCCACAGCCCGAGGGGCCGATAATAGACGTTACCTTTTTATTGGGAATGTTTATGGTGATGTCGTTCAGGATATGCTGCTGACCGATGTGGACATTCAGATGCTGTACGCTGATATGCGGGGCGGTTGTCATTATATTTTATATTTTGAAAACTTTTTGATCAATAATTGAGATAATACGGTGATGATAAGCACGATAACCGTAAGTATAAGCGCCGAGGCGTAAGCACGGCCCTGAACTTCTTCAACCGGGCTGCCGAGTTGGAAGAATATAGCGACTGGCAGTGTAGCAGCCGGCTGGTGCAGGGAATTGGGTATATTATCGCTAAACCCGGCTGTAAACAATACAGATGCCACATCGCCGATGCCACGGCCAAATGAAAGCAGGATGGCGGTTAAAATGCCTGGTTTTATTTGTCGTAATACTACTTTTGCCATTTCCCAGCGTGTGGCGCCGAGAGAGAGCGCAGCATCGCGCAGTTCGTTGGGTACGGTGCGGATAACTTCGTCGAGCGTGCGTACCAAAACGGGGATAACCAGCAGCGTTACTGCTATGATGCCACCCAGTAATGAAGCCCTCACCCCAAAATAAACCATAATAAGAAACCCGAACGCGCCGTATACAATAGATGGGATGCCGAACAACACATCAAAGACCACGCGTATGGCGTTGGAAAGAAAATACCTGCCATCCATATACATATTGATAAATATGGCAACAGGCACGCTTATTATAAGCCCCAGGATGGTTGCTCCGCCGGCTATGTAGAGCGAACCAATGATGGCATTAAGCACACCGCCTTCCTTACCGATATAAAACCCGCCGCCGGGCGATTTGGTGATCATATCCAAAGTCATGAAGGGAACTCCCTTTGTAAATATGGTTCCCACTATCAGGAAAAAGCTGCCGGTTACCACAATGGTAGCCAGTATCATCAGCGATTTGAAAAAATATTCTTCGATCTTGCGTTTTATCATGCTGCCATTTTCCTTTCCAGTCGAACCAAAATAAGGCGCGATATTAAATTGAACAATAATATGATAATGAACAGCAGCAGTGCAGCGAACATCAGTGCTGAATCGTATAATGGAATCGACATCATCTCACCATAATTATTGGCGATAAGTGCCGGCAGGGGATAACCGGGATCAAAAACTGAATGTGGTACTACGGCATTGTTACCGCAAACCATCAAAACCGCTATAGTTTCGCCAAAGGCGCGCGATATGGCCAGCACAGTCGCTGCTATTATGCCGGGTAAGGCTTTTCGGATCTCCACCTTTTTTATGGTTTCCCATTTGGTAGCCCCCAGCGCCAATGAAGCGTCTTTTAACTCCTGGGGTATAGTATTCAACACCTCGCTGATGATGCTTACTATCAGCGGAAATATCATAATAGCCAGCACTATACCGCCGGCCAAAACACTATACCCGGTCGAGAATTCAACAAAATGCGGTGCCAGATGATCCTGGATAAATGGCACAATAAACAGCACCCCCCAAACGCCGAAGATCACCGGCGGAATGCCCGACAGTAAATTCACAAAGGGAAAAATGAACTTTTTGATGTTGTGGTGCGCATAATCAACCAGGTAAAAGGCCGTGAGCAGGCACAACGGCAGGGCAATTATTATGGCGATGGCAGTTACCCACAACGTGCCCATTATGAATGGGTAGAAACCAAAAAGCCCCTTCATGGGCTTCCAGATACTTGAGGTTAACAGGTTGTACCACGATGATTTTTGCAGTACCGGGACCGAGCGGTAATACAACCCACCGCCGATAACCACTATTAAAGAAACTGATGCCAGTGTAAACACCAGCATCAGTTTTGATAGAATTTTATCTTTTAGTAAACGTATGTTCATTTTTGGACAGTTTGTTGATGATGAAACAGTTGTGTCGAAACCTGTTTCAACACAACTGTTTTAGAGATCAATCAACCTTTTTTAATTCCGTCTGTATCTTTTGTTTCGACAGGGCTATGTAACCATTCTCTTCTACATCCTTTTGCCCCTGCGTAAGCACAAACTTCACAAATTCAACCACCTCGCGTTTTTTTGGTTTGCCTTTGAACAGGAAACCGAGATCACGCGCAGGGGGCGAAGGATATTTGCCGGTCGCTATAGCATCGGTCAGTTCATCAATTGTGCTATAAAAATTCTCATCAGCATCAATTTTGCCATTGCCGTTCACGTCTATTGGCAGTGCATGAACGCCGGCCACCTGTTTGCGGGTTTTCAGGTCGTACAAATAAGCAAGGTTGTTATAACCAATAGCTGTCACATCTTTTTTAACTGCCTGTGCCAGTCCCGGATCGCCATAAACACCTACGCCAAGCAGATCTTCCTGTTTTTTACCGAAATATTTGGCCCAGGTCTCGGCTGCTCCGGCAGCGTCAGACCGTGTATAAATATGGATAGGTACTGCTGCACTGCCTGCTACCTGTTTCCAGTTGGTAATGCTGCCATCAGAAAAAATACCCGCAAACTGCGCCTTTTTAACGCCTTTGCTAAGTAAAGCTGCGGCATTTGGATTGGCGGTGTTAAAGGTTGGTACCACGGCGTCCTTAGTTACATAAACGGTATAAGCGCCTTTTTTAACTTCTTCCGGGCTAATATCACGCGAAGCCAAACCAATATCAACCAGGCCCGACAATGCGTCAGTAATGCCCTTACCGGCTCCACCGGCTGATATATTGAACACTACGTTAGGGTGCAGCTTTTTAAATTCAGACGCCCATTTTACGGTGATAGGATACAAGGCAAATGCACCTGAAATAGTGATAGTACCCTGCAGATCATCTGCGGCTGGCGTTGCTTTTTTGAAAGCAGAGGCCGTTAGCAGGAGCCCGGCGGCAACAGCTATTACTGCTGCCGACCGGTATTTTATATATCCTTTTTTCATGATTTTAAAAAGTTAACTGTAGCTGAGCTTCCAGTATGTTGTTTTTAATTTGTGTAGTAGCCTGTTCGGTACGGTCAAGATAATTCACTGTAAAACGCGCCCAATCGTTAAAGAAGTAGCTTGCGCCGCCAGTGTATATATAGGTTCTGTCTGTACCGATCACTTTGTTGGGGTCATAGTTGTCGTATTTGGCTGCCAGCTGTAATTTCTTAGGTATTACAAAGTAAGCCGCCTGGCCATACCAGCCGTCCCTTCTGATAGTGGCGTCGGTGCCTTTGTCATATTCAGCCTGTAACGATAGGCCGCCAATTACATACCTGGCATCAATGCCATCGCGATTCCTTTTGTAATTCGCAGCAGTTTTAACCGTGCCGATGATGTAATTATCAATGCCGTTATAAAAATCGCCCGATACAGTTAGGTTATCGATAGGGTGAACGCTTAGTCTGCCGGCAATATCCTTATGGTTATTGTTATCGGTAGTTACATCGTACCCGGCGCCGTTAAACACACCAAATGTGTAGTCGAACAGGTAGCGGTTATCCACTTTAGCAAAGCTGCCGCTTATCTGTATCCCAATATCTCGTCCGTTTTGATTACCGATAACGTCTGTCGACCTGCCCGCCAACGCGTTGTCAACCTGTGAGCGATCGATGAAATCAAGCTGGCTATCAGATGTCAGGCTTTCCAGCGAAAAAGGCACCTTAAATTGCCCTGCTGAAAATTTCAGATAATCGGCAATTTTGTAGGAGGTATAAGCATCAAGCAATTTGGGCGTTACGCCGGCAAATTCGGTATACACCTCGTAGCTCCAGGCATCATTAATATCGCCCTTAACATCCAAACGTGCGCGATGTAAAAGGAAAGTATTATTTACCGTCGACTGCTGAAAACCTTCGTATTCGGTCTGAATAAGTCCGCTTACCTGCAGCGCTTTGCTGCCTATGTATACGCCATGCTGATTCTTTTTGTCCTTGTCCTTTTGGGCCTGTGCCTTTACCGCCTGGTCGGAGCGGATCGAGTCGGCTTCCTGTTGGGTAAGCACATTTTTTTTGATGAGCAAGTTCAGCAGGTCCTCATTTTGCTGGGCCTTTGAGATGAATGCGGGGATGAGTAAAAGCAATACCAGTGCAGTTCTTAGTATGTAAGAGTGTTTCATTTTTGTAAGAAATTGTTTTAAGATTCTGTTAATTGTTGTATAATGTGTTGGATTTCGTGCGGGCAGGAGGGCTCAGCAACAACACATATAATTGCTTGTTATTTGGGTGTAACAGCTTAGTGCGGATTGAAATTTAATTGTTGTAAGAGAGCTCATTGTCTATTATTTCTATAATGTCTATGTATTTAGTAGTGTAAAAGTATATTTAATATTTGACACTGCAAGAAATATTTGAAAATAATTTACTTACAGTGTGTTAATTTGTTGATTATTAACGTATTAATTATGTGGTTGTGATGTGGAAATAACAGATCAAGCGCTATGCAGCCCGCATTCTTTTTTGGATTGATCTTCCCACCACCAGCGGCCACTGCGGAAATCTTCGCCTTCGCGAACAGCGCGGGTACAAGGGGCGCAGCCTATGCTCGGGAAGCCCCGGTCATGCAGCGGATTGTACGGTACGTTGTGCAGTTTTATGTAGTCTTTTACATCGTCCAGCGTCCAGTTATAAAGTGGATGAAATTTAACAAGGTTATTTTGGTCATCCCATTCCGCATCGCCCATAAACTGGCGGTTCTCTGATTGTTCGGCACGGATGCCGGTTATCCAGCAATCATTACCCGCTAAAGCTCGCTTCAGCGGTTCTATCTTGCGTATACCGCAGCATTCTTTACGGTTCTCCACCGACTCATAAAAACTATTCGGCCCCTTGGTGCTTACCATTTGCTCAACCGCATCGGTTTTTGGATAATAGGCATTGATAGGGTGGCCGTACATTTCCATGGTTCGGTTCCATACATAGTACGTCTCAGGGAATAAGCGGCCAGTTTCAAGCGTGAATACTTTTATGGGCAGGTTGTTTGAAAATATCATGTGGGTGATCACCTGGTCTTCCCAGCCAAAACTGGTGGAAAAGATGATCTTGCCAGGGAACGCTTCCGACAAAAGCGTAAGTGCCTTTACCGGGTCAACTCCCGCTAATAATTGCTGTATATTTTCAACTGAACCGTTCATCTCAAAAAACTTTTAATAAAAACAGCACGATAGCCCTTATGCTGATGATGATAACAATAACACCTACTGATACCATGATGGCTTTGGCAGATATTCTGTTTGAAATTTTAGCCGCAATAGGCGAGGCCAGCGCACCGCCGAATACCAAACCGGCAACCGCCGCCCAATGAGCTTCTTTACCTATCATAAAAATGAAGGTGAGGGAACTTAGCAGCGCTATAAAAAAGCGCGATAACTTTACTGTACCTAATGAAAAACGGGCATCACGGCCACCCGCTATGAGTGTTGATAACACGATAGATCCCCAACCACCGCCGCCAACCGCATCAATAAAACCTCCGCCCAAACCTAATAAAGGGATGCGTTTTATTTTTGCGTTTTTGCGTTTTTTGTTAAGATTAAACGCTTTTGATAGTATCACCACACCTAATATTAATGTGTACAGTGATACAAATGGTTTGGTATATTGGCTGTAATGCTCTAATGACGATAAAAGGTATGCACCACTCATGGCACCTACAATACCAGGTATCACCAGCATCCAAAATAGCTTCCAGTTAATATTGCCCATACGGTAATGCATCCAGCCGGCTATACCGTTGCTCATGATCTCGGATAAATGCACACCCATACTGGCCGAAGCAGGAGGGATGCCCATAGACAGGGAAAATGTAGTGGTAGTAACCCCGTAAGACATGCCGATGGCGCCATCAATTAATGCAAAAACAAAACCCGCACCTAAAAAGTAATAGAATATTGGGTTAATACCCTGCACATAAGTTTTAAAGCCAGGCTCGCTATTCCATAAGGCCCATATAGTTACGCATAAGGCCAGCACAACTGCTCCCCATATCAACCAGAGCAGGCCCTTGCTGTTAGCCTCCGGTTTTTTATCTACCAAAACTGACGTAACTTCGTTAAGTCTTTTAACCTTGTCTGTAAAATCGCCAGAGAGGGTGTTCCTCAGCTCACTCATCTGCTGCAAAGTAATGTCCAGTTCGCCGGGGAGGCCGTCGTTTAAAACCTCTTTCAATCTTTTTGCTACCGTAGGCGACTTGCCGTTGGTTGAAATAGCGATCTTCAAATCGCCCTTTTGTACTATGGAACCCAGGTAGAAATCGCAAAGTTCGGGCTTATCAGCCACGTTTATCAATAATTTACGGTCGTGTGCCGAATGCCTGATATAGTTATTCAGTTCGCTATCGTTAGTGGCAGCAACAACCAGGTCGGCATTATCAAGGTCGCCTTCAGAAAATGCTTTTTGAACTACTCTTATCTTCTTGTATTCAGCGGCAAGGGTATGGATCTCGGGCAGGAATGATTTTGATACCACCGTTACGGTAGCGTGTGGGCTGTTAGTAATAATAGCCGTCAATTTTTCCAGGCCAACATTACCACCTCCCACCAATACTGTATGGAGGTTATTCAACTTCAGAAAAACCGGGAAAAGCTGGTTGCCCTGCTGGGTTTCTTCGGCGGTTACCGTTAATGTCTTATCCTTTGGCAACGTCATAAAACTCTTTAATAGGCTGATACAAAGGATGCAAAGATACCACTTCGCCGATTATGATGATAGCCGGAGAGGTGATCTGCTTTTCTTCTACAATTTCAACTATGGTATCAATAGCGCCAATAGCCACTTTTTCGTTTTCAGTCGATCCGTTTTGGATAACAGCCACCGGCAAAGCGTGTTTACCTTCGGTCTTGAAAATTTTAGTTATCTGCGCCAGTTTATGCACACCCATTAAAACCACAATGGTGGCGTTGGTTTTAGCAGCTTTGTACAGATCATCAGATATTTTACCATCAGTTGTGGTGCCCGTTACCACCCAAAAGCTTTCGCTCAGCCCCCGGTGGGTAACCGGGATGTGCTGTAAACCCGGAACAGCAATTGAACTGGAAATGCCGGGTATCACCGTTGCCGGGATGTTATGCAAAGCTGCATGATCCAATTCCTCATATCCACGCCCAAATACAAACGGGTCGCCGCCTTTTAATCGCACTACATGGCCGTAATTGAGCGCGTAATCAACCATTAGTTTGTTGATAGATTCCTGCGAATGGGAATGATCTCCCGAACGTTTACCCACGTACACTTTAACAGCATTTGCGGGCGCAAAGTCCATCATTTCCTCGTTAACCAATGCGTCATACAAAACCACATCGGCGGTTTGCAGGGCTTTTATACCTTTTAAGGTTATAAGCTCCGCATCGCCAGGACCTGCGCCTACTAAGGTAATGCGTGCTTCCTTTGCTATATTTTGGGGTTTATCTGCTTTCATGATTGCACCAAACTTTCTCTTTTTGTTTTATTAACGCTTAAAAACTCAGCCGCTGCTGCCAGATATGCCGAAGCAAACTCTTCTGACGGTTCGTGCTTGTTTATCTGCAACACCAGGTCGCTGAATGTGCCGGCCAGTATAACTTCGCCCGTTTCCACATATTTCGCATCAAACTCGCGGATAACACCAACCTGGGTGCTGCTGTTAACGCCCTTATCAAGCAATAACGCCTTAGCCGAGCTTATAAATACGCTGTAAGCATGATAAATAGCATCAGCCCATGCGCCACCTTCAAACGACTTGTTGGCCCAGCCCAGTTTTTCATCAGCCTCATATAATAAAGTAGCTACAAGGTCTATTACCACACCGGCGCACTCGCCAACGCCTATGGCGGTGGCAAATGTTTCTTCGTGGCCCCAGTCAACAAATTCTTCTTCTTTCAGGTCCTGCAAGTTAGCCAAAGGTTTCAGCAACTGGTAAAAATAGTCCTTACCCTGGCGGTCGTAATAGGAGTGGAAGGTTTCGTCTGTTATAGAAAACTCTTTGTAGTTATCCAGGATCGCCCTTAATACATCTGTGGCGCGTTTGGCAGGCACCTTAATTACTTTCTCCGCAGCACGACCAACGCCATCACCTACAGTACCGCCACCCAAAAGCACCTGTACAGATGGTAACACCCGTGTACCCGCTTTTAACGAGCTGCCATGAAAACCAATATGCGCCAACCCGTGCTGTCCGCATGAATTCATACAGCCGCTGATCTTTATTTTGATCTCTCGGTTGTAGATAAATTCCTCGTATTCATTATAAATAACGTCTTCCAACACTTTAGCAAGTGTCATGCTGTTTGATATACCCAGGTTACAGGTATCGGTTCCGGGGCAGGTGGTAACATCAGCAACGCTGTCGAAACCCGGAGCGGCCATACCCAATTCAGCAAGTCCGTTGAACAATGCCGGTAAAGCATCTTTCTTTACAAATTTCAGCAGCAAACCCTGGTTTTGGGTGATGCGCAGCTCATCGGCTACCAGATCCTTTATGGCATCAACAAATTTGCGCGCCTTTTCGGTAGGTATATCACCAACCTCAACCTTAATATATACGCCATAATAACCAGCCTGTTTTTGCTCAAAAACGTTGGTAGCCAGCCATTGCTCATAAAGTAACGGATCGCTTATAGCAACTTCAGGATAAGCTTCAGTTTGCGGCAAAGCCGGTAGGGCGATGGTATCCCTTTTAATAGGATAGCTTTTTACCTTATTGGCAGTTCTTTCTTCTTTCGCCAGCCTTAAAACTTCGTCTAACCCAAGTTTTTGTATCAGATATTTTAAACGAGCCTTATTACGGTTATTGCGTTCGCCATAACGGTCGAACACCCGGATAATAGCCTCAATATAAGGTATCAGCTGGTCTTCAGGTAAAAACTCTTCAACAATACTTGCCAGTAACGGCTGTGCGCCAAGGCCGCCGCCTAACATTATTTTAAAGCCGCGCTCACCCTTGTCATTTATTTTAGGGATGGCGCCAATATCATGTATATAGCTGAAAGCTGTATCCTCGTCGCTTGATGAAAAGGCTATCTTAAACTTGCGGCCCATTTCCTGGCAAATAGGATTGCGCAAAAAATATTCAAAGGTGGCATGAGCGTAAGGCGATACATCAAAAGGCTCCAGTGGGTCAATACCGGCGGTAGGGGATGCGGTTACATTTCTTACGGTATTGCCGCAGGCTTCGCGCAGGGTAATGTCGTCGCGTTCCAGTTCGGCCCAAAGTTGTGGTGTGCGGTCGAGGCTTACATAGTGGATCTGTATATCCTGTCGCGTTGTTAAGTGCAGGTTGCGGCTGGCATATTCGTCTGATACATCAGCAATGCGCAGCAACTGTTTAAAAGTAACCTTGCCAAACGGCAGTTTTATGCGCACCATTTGCACACCCGGCTGGCGCTGACCGTAAACGCCGCGTGCCAGGCGCAAGCTTCTGAATTTTTCGTCGTGTATCTTGCCGTCGCGGAAATCCCTGATCTTTTTCTCCAGGTCGACTATATCCTGCTCAACAACCGGGTTTTCCAGTTCCGTTCTGAAACTCTGCATATCGTATTACTTAATATTTTATTATAAAAATGCCCCTTTGGCTTTAGGCTAAAGAGGCACTGTATGTATTATCTTTTCCTATCGCCCAAAACTTTATCGCGTACAGCAACACATTGCTCCAAAATAAAAAATATCAATTGCGCGATAACTATTCATGCACCAAATATACATATAGTATACGGAATTAGTAGAATTTGTGTGCAAATGTTGATATTTTACAAAAAAATGGGAAATCAAATGTGGTCGATCAATGTATTTTCCCTGCTGATGATGTCGGCAATGCTGGTTTCTGAAAGTATTTTTAGTGTTGCATCGCGCACGTCGATAAATACATCGCGTATGCCGCAGGTGGTTTCCTGCTTGCATTCATCGCATTTATGGTAAAAATTTAAACTCGCGCAGGGTACCATGGCTATAGGGCCATCGGTTATGCGCATAACGCTTACCAAATATATGTCTTTGGGATCTTTATTAAGACTGTAGCCGCCGCCAGCGCCTTTTTTACTGTAAAGGTAGCCTGCGTTGCGGAGGTCTAACAGTATTTGTTCCAGAAATTTTTTGGGGATAAGTTCTTCTTCGGCAATTCTGGATATCTGCATAGGCGGCTTATCCATGTTTTTTCCGAGGACAACTAATGCCTTTATTGCATACTTGGTTTTTTTCGAAAGCATTTTTTAAAAATACAAGTTCAAATGTAATAAACAAATTGTTAGTACGGCAAAAATTATAAGACAGCGCTTATTTCCGGAGCCTCAATTTATCAATAAAACCTTAAGTATTTAATCAGGTTTGGGCGTTACATGCCCGGCATAAAGTTAAAACCCAATGTTATTTTGGGATTAAAAGCAGAACGCTTATTTCTTTTAAATAAACCACCATTGTTAGCCATCGCACCTACCGCTTGCAGTATAGAGGTCAGTAAATTTTCAATCAATCTCATGTATGTACATTTTATATTATAACCCTAATACGACAGATGTTTTAAAAAGGTTTTTATTGCTCAAATAAAATTCTTGTCCAACAGCCGATTGGTATTGGCCGTCGAAGTTGCTCCCTGGCTACTGCTCGCCTTTTTTTGCTGTTAACTGATTTTCAGAAGCTTGAATTTCTATTTTTTTGTTAATTTAACATCGGATATAAATTATATCGATGATCGGCCTTTCACAAACAAATAGATGAGCTTAAAACGTTTACTATTTATCTTACTGTTTCTTTTTGCGGCCCGGCTTTTATATGCCGCAGCGCCTGCTATTACTTCATTCAGCCCGTCATCAGGCCCGGTAGGTACATTGGTTACTATTCGAGGCGCTAATTTAAATACCCCACTAACATTTACCATTGGCGGTTCGGCTGCTATTGTTATATCAAACTCAGGCAACAAACTGGTCGGCATGGTTATGCCGGGTGCGTTATCAGGCAAAATAATTATCATAACTGCTGCGGGCACTGCCACCGGCCCGGGTAATTTTACCATAGCCACCACCAGGTACGATTTTGCTCAGCAGGGCAATAAATTAACAGGAACCGGAAATGCGGGCCGTGCGGCGCTTGGCTCGTCCATCGCCTTAAGTGCCGACGGTAATACAGCCATAGTAGGTGGTGTTAATGATAGCATAGCGCCAAATGGACGGGCAGGCATGGGCGCCGTATGGGTTTTCACACGGCACGGCGGCAGGTGGCAGCAGCAGGGCACTAAACTTGTCGGCTCAGGTACTTCAGGAAACATTGCGGGTATAGGCAGTGCCGTTGCCATCAGTGCCGATGGTAATACAGCCCTTGTCGGCGGCGATCTGGACAGTACACGCGGCGCCGTATGGGTATTTGTAAGGCAGGACAGCACATGGTTGCAGCAAGGCGAAAAATTCCGCGGCTCCGGCGCAAATATCGATCACCAGGGCGCCTCGGTTGCCTTGAGCGCCGATGGTAATACGGCTTTGATAGCAGGTAACAACGATGGCGCAAATTCGCTTGGTAACGCGTGGATATTTACCCGTAAAGATGAAAAGTGGGCTCAATTAGGAGAGAAACTGGTTGGTACAGAAGGAGCAGGCAAAATTGGTACAGGCTTTTCGCACGTAGCGCTAAGCGCCGATGGGAAGACAGCAGCGATAGGCGCTCCATTTGACGATAAAAGCCATGGAGCCATTTGGATCTTCACATTAGATAGCGGTGTTTGGAAGCAGCAGGGGAAAAAATTGGTTGGTACCGGCAATATTGGCGCGGCAGTTCAGGGTATATCGGTTTCTTTAAGCGCCGACGGTAATACGCTGATAGAGGGCGGGAGCGGCGATAACAAAAACCTTGGCGCGGCCTGGATATTTACCCGCAGCAATGGTACCTGGAAACAACAGGGCGACAAACTGGTAACCGGGATCAACAAAGAACAGGCCTACGCGGGTTATTCTGTAGCGCTAAGCGCCGATGGGAATACGGCTATCGTTGGCGGATTTGGGGATGATAAAATGAAAGGCGCGGTCTGGGTATTTGCCCGTAACGGCTCAGTTTGGACTCAACAGGATAAAAAGCTTGCAGTAAAAGGTGCCGTTGGCCCTTCAGGCGCCGGATTTCCGGTTGCATTAAGCGCCGATGGGACAACCGCATTTTTAGGCGGACAGGCAGATAATAAATATAACGGCGCTGCCTGGGCATTTAATACAGGCGTAAACGCGCTGCAAACCGATATGCTTAAGGATGACACCATTGCCTATACAGCAGCGCCAATAAAACCGGCAAAGGGTAATGATACTACCTCGACTGCTGTTTATACCAGCAGCGATCCAGCGGTAGCAGTTATAACTGATGGCCTGGTACATTTAACCGGTGTGGGTACAACCGCTATTGCCGGCGACGGTTTAAGTAAAACCTTAACAGTTACGCCAGCGCCACTAACAATTATCCCCGATAGCGCAGTTAAAGTCGCCGGAATGGCAAATCCGCCTTTCACATTGCATTACGCAGGTTTTATAAACGGCGACACGCCGCAGGGCTTCACCATTCAGCCCCTGGTAACTACAACAGCTAACACATCTTCCCCGAAGGGAGCATACCCTGTAACGGTAAGCGGCGGGGCATCACGCAATTACATATTTGAGTTTGAAAGTTCAAAATTGATAGTTACAGGGGCCAACAACGAAAATACCGTGGTTAATGCGCTGCTCATCCCGCAGGTAAGATCGGCCGTATCGCCAAACGCGGATGGCGTCAACGACGTACTCATCATAACTAATATTGAAAAATACCCCGACAACAGGTTAACTCTCTTAACCAACGGAGGTGGCAAAATATTCGAGGTATCAGGCTATGATAATGTCAACAAAGTTTTCAAAGGCTACTCCAATATTACGGGTAAACTACAACAACCGGGCACGTATTTCTATTTGCTTCAATATTCCGATGGCGGAATCAGCAAAACCAGTTCGGGGTATTTTGTTATAAAATATTGAGTTGCGATGGTCTGAGAGTTTGGGCAAAAGTGCAAACCCCAATCTGGTATACCGTAACCGGAATGTTACAATAAATACAAACTTGTTTGTATGGTACCTGCAGTTGAAAGTGAGTACCTTTAACTCGTTTTTAAATAACCACCGCCCAACCCCCCGTTACGGCGGAGTAAATTTTTATCACTTGCAAACTGTAAAAGATTACATCTGATTGCCTGTTGAACAATGCTTATATTTAATGCTTAAATAAACATCACAAATATTTGTGTCGGGTCGGCTGATTTTTTAAATTATCATAACTAACTCCATGAGAATTAAACCTTACCTCTTTACTATTTTATTTATGCTGGCCGGGCGGTTATTGTATGCCCAGACTCCAACAATAAGTTCATTCAGTCCTGCATCGGGGCCGGTCGGTACGCTGGTAACTATTAATGGCGCCAACTTGGGCGCACCTTCAAGCTTTACTATTGGCGGCGTGGCGGCGATAGTTATATCCAACACCGGTTCAAAACTGGTGGGTATGGTTATGCCGGGGGCGGCAACAGGCAAAGTTATAGTAGGTACTGCCACCAGCGCAGGGAATTTTACGGTTAAAGCTACACCACATCCTGAAGCGCAACAGGGTGAAAAGTTAACAATACCTGGCGGTGGCATAGCACCACCTAATTTTGGACAGCTTGTTGCAATAAGCGCCGATGGTAATACCATAGCGATTAGTGGAGAAGGAAAAACGGATAGTACGGGCGCTATCAGGGTATATGCAAGAACAGGAATCACGTGGACTCAGCAAGGCAAGCAGTTAGTACCTTACGTCGGTTCGGAGAGAAGAGCGATAGGTTGGTCGCTGGCGATGAGCGCCGATGGTAATACCATAGCAGCCGGAAATCCTGGTGCGTTCGGTGGCGTTTGGATCTTTACACGTAGTGGTAACGTTTGGTCGCCACAAGGCTCGGAGTTGTCAGGCACTGATAACATTGGTGCTGCAATGCAGGGGTTCTCAGTCTCTTTAAGTGCGGACGGAAATACATTGGTAGAGGGTGGGGAAGCAGACAATACCACCCAGGGCAATTCACAGGGCGCTGCCTGGGTATTTACACGCAATGGCAATACATGGTCGGCGGGGGTTAAGATAAAAGGCAGCGGTGCAATAGGCGCGGCGTGGCAAGGCAATGCAGTTGCTATAAGTGCCGACGCTAAAACTATCCTTGTGGGCGGTTATCAAAATAATAAAAATAAGGGGGCAGTGTGGGTGTTTACCAACAACGGCACCAAATGGGTTCAGCAAGGTGCGCCGATAACAGCTACAGGTACATACAGTTTATTCGGATACAGGACAAATCTGAGCGCCGACGGTAATACCGCAATTATAAATGGCGTGTGGGTGTATACCAGGACAGGCTCAACATGGACACTACAAAACAACACGCCATTGATAGGAACAACAGCGAGTAGCACCAGCCCAGGCCTGGGCGGGGTTAGTGTTAGTGCAGATGGGAATACCTTTATTGTCGGGGGTCCCTATGATTCAGGAAATATCGGCGCTGCATGGGAATTCGTACGAAGCGGCGGGGCGTGGACACAAGCAGGCAGCAAAATAATTGGTACAGGTTATACGCCGGGCGCGGAACAAGGAATAGCTGTAGCCCTTAGTGCGGACGGCTCCGCTGCAATTGTTGGGGCACCCGGAGACCGGAACTTTCAGGGTGCTGCATGGACATATACAACTGCCGGAAAACAATCGCAGTCAATTTTGTTCAGGCAACCAACAAATGTTGGGTATGGTGCCGCCGATCAGAAATTGTCTTACTCATCAAACAATATAAACAACCCTGTTATACTTACCAGCAGCGATACCACAGTTGCCGTAATAAAAAATAATAGTTTGCACGTCATCGGCACGGGTATTACAACAATTACCGCCTCTCAGGCGGGCGATTCTGTATATAACGCCGCTGCGCCGGTATCAAATACGTTCACCGTTGGTCCGGCAAGCTTAACTATAAGGGCATTTGACAGGACTATGTATGCCGGCGCGGCGCTGCCAAAACTACTACTCTCTTACACGGGATTTGTTAACAGGGAGGATACAACTGTACTAACTACAAAACCTAAAGTAACAACTACCGCGACGTCATCTTCGCCGGATGGAACATACCCGATAACGGTAAGCGGAGCTGTGGCAAAAAATTATAAGATCAGCTACGTTGCCGGCGCGATCACAGTTTCCCCATCTATAGTATTTAGCAGTACACAATGGGCTTATGGCAGGTCGGATTTTAATCCCGCTGTTTCTCACTCAACCCCAATCGTATCGCTCACCAGCAGTGATACTTCGGTAATAAAGGTAGTACCGGGTAACCTGCTCCATGTGGTAAAGGTTGGTACATCCGTTATAACAGCAAAAAACAGTGTCGACAGTGCGACTGCTACCTTTACAATTACACCGGCGGTATTAACCATCAGGGCAAATAACCAAACAATAACAGCAGGTAATAATTTCCCTGCGTTTACCGTAACCTATAGTGGTTTTGTCAACCACGACGATACTACCGTATTAACCTCTAAACCAATTGTAACAACCACAGCGCCTACGCCAACACAGCCCGGTACCTTTAGCATTAACGTAAGCGGCGCA
>Ga0206963_10257_pt1 | contig 16284 bp, 11 predicted proteins | sample Alteio_BWOrgHeat_28_FD_152958 | JGI IMG/M metagenome (GOLD analysis project Ga0206963, IMG submission 152958) | Enriched cells from forest soil in Barre Woods Harvard Forest LTER site, Petersham, Massachusetts, United States -... | ecosystem: Environmental > Terrestrial > Soil > Temperate forest >... | reverse complement strand
CTGACACAAAGATTGTTTGTTTCTTTGTGCCAACAAAATTTATAGTCATTATGATTGCCGCCCTTGATGTTCAAGTTACAAAAGCGCTGAAGAGCAGGTTAAGCGAGATCGATTTTGATAATCTTTCTTTTGGCAAGGTTTTTACCGATCACATGCTGGAGGTCGATTATGCGGACGGTGAATGGAAGAAGGTAACGATCCGGCCTTTCCAGTCGTTGAGCCTGTCGCCGGCGCTGGCCGCCATTCATTACGGGCAGTCTATTTTCGAGGGGATAAAAGCGTATAAGGACCGGGAGGGGAACCCTTTCATTTTCCGGCCTTTTGACAATTTCAGGCGATTCAATATCTCGGCCGAGCGGATGAATATGCCCGTCGTACCCGAGGAGATCTTTATAGAGGGGATGCGCCGGTTGGTGGAGATGGATAAAGAATGGATCCCTATGAAAAACGATTATTCCCTGTATATTCGTCCGTTTATGTTTGCTTGTGATGAAGTGATCGGGGTGAAATCCAGCGACACCTATAAGTTTATGATCCTGCTGAGCCCTACGGGGCCCTATTATTCGGCGCCGATGCGGATCTATGTGGAGGAAAAATATACCCGTGCCGCCAGGGGGGGCTTTGGATTTGCGAAGGCGGCGGGTAATTATGGAGGCAGTATGCTGGCCACTGCGATAGCGAAGCAGCAGGGTTATGACCAGGTGTTGTGGACGGATGCTTTCGAGCATAAATATGTCCAGGAGATCGGGACTATGAATGTCTTTTTCGTGATCGGCGACAAGGTATTGACGCCGGACCTGGAAGCAGGCACCATCCTGGAAGGCGTCACGCGGGACAGCGCTATCGAGGTATTGCGGGAAGAGGGCTATACGGTGGAGGAATGTCCAATAAACATCGACGATGTCATTCGCGCCTGGCAGGCCGGGGAGTTGAAAGAGGTGTTCGGGACGGGGACGGCTGCTACCATTTCCATGATTAAAGAGCTTAAGTATGAGGATTTTAGCATAAAATTCGATACCGAGAACTGGACCGTAGCCCCGACGGTCAAGCGGGTGTTGACGGATATCCGGGAGGGGAGGAGAAAGGACACCCGGGGGTGGATGTTTAGCGTTTAGCTAAAGTGGGCGGCGGGCGCAGGTTTGGCACAACTGGCCTGTATTGCAAATAAATTTGGATTTTTTCGCAGGACGTGGTACTTTTGCCGTCCAAAATAAAATAGGTCGAGAATGCCTACCATACAGCAACTAGTTAGAAAAGGAAGAGAGATTATTCGTGCAAAAAGCAAATCCAGAGCTTTGGATGCGTGCCCGCAGCGTCGTGGGGTTTGTACCCGTGTTTATACGACGACGCCGAAAAAACCTAACTCTGCTTTGCGTAAGGTAGCTAAGGTCCGGTTGACAAACAAGGTAGAGGTGATCGCCTATATTCCGGGTGAAGGTCACAATCTGCAGGAGCACTCCATTGTGCTGATCCGCGGGGGTCGTGTGAAGGATTTGCCGGGTGTACGGTATCATATCGTACGTGGCAGCCTGGATACGGCTGGTGTAAAGGATCGTAAGAAGAGCCGGTCCAAGTATGGGACGAAGAAAGAAAAGGCCGGTGCAAAGGGTGCAGCAGCTAAACCCGCCGGTAAAAAATAAATAATTATAATTAATTAGTAATATAAGCGAAAAATGAGGAAGACGCAAGCCAAAAAATTACCACTGGCCCCCGACGCAAAATACAAAGACACGCTGGTGACCCGTTTTGTCAACAACCTGATGTGGCAGGGTAAAAAGAATACGGCGTATACCATTTTTTATGATGCCCTGGAGAAGGTGTCCAAGCAGACCAACGAAGAAGGTTATGACATTTGGAAAAGAGCTCTTTCCAACATTACCCCGGCCGTAGAAGTGCGCAGCCGTCGTATTGGCGGCGCCACCTTCCAGATCCCTTCGGAAGTTCGTCCGGACAGAAAGATCTCTTTGAGCATGAAATGGTTGATCCGCTATAGCCGCGAGCGTAATGGCCGCAGCATGGCTGAAAAACTGGCAGGTGAGATCGTCGCAGCAAGCAAGGGTGAAGGCGGGGCTTTCAAAAAGAAGGAAGACACCCACCGGATGGCGGAAGCGAATAAGGCCTTTGCGCATTTTAAGGTATAGATTAAAGATTTTAATTATATATTAAAACCCTGCGGAACTCCGCAGGGTTTTTGTGTTGAAAAGGGCCTGATCTTGCATTTTGCATGGATAATTTTAGTTACCTTTGCGCACCGAATTTAAACTCATCAATAAATAACAATGGCAGATTTAAAATTTCAAAGAAACTTCGGTATTGCGGCGCATATCGACGCCGGTAAAACCACTACCACGGAGCGGATTTTGCGCTATACGGGGATGATTCACAAGATCGGGGAAGTGCATGACGGTGCAGCGACCACAGACTGGAAATATTCCGCGGCCGTATCCGGACAACATTGGAAAAGAATTGAATCGCCTCCTTGAATTCCCCCATCTGCATCTTGCATTCTCCCATCGCCAGGTTGTATTCCGGCTGCATGGAGTGGATACGCATGGCGGCTTCCAGCTGACGGGTAGCCTGCCCCCACTGCCCTTCGTTGATATAAGTGCAGGCCAGCTTATAATAAAGCTTGCTGTCTTCCGGATTCAGGTGCACGGCCTTGCGGTAGTAAAACCGGGCTTGCGCATAGTTATCCAATTTGTCATAACAGTGACCAATAGCCTCGAAGATTACATCTTCCGGTCTCGATAACTCCAGCACCTTTTCCAGCGATTCGATCGCATCCTTGTATTTTCGGAGCCGGATAAAGGCGTCCCCCATATTGCGGTAGGCATAGTCGAACTTTTCATCGATGACCAGCGCATACTTGTAAGCATCCACCGCCTTTTCATACAGTTTCAGCCCCTGGTAAGCCGCCGCAAGATTGAACCACGCCAGCTCGCTATAAGGCTTTTCCTCGATGATCTGCTGATGCAACTTGATACTTTCCTCATTCCTGCCCGTAAAGTCCGTCCAGAAACAAATCTTGTACAACGCCTCTTCGTTGTCCGGCTCCTGCTCCAGGATGAGCCTCAGACAATCGAAGATCTTATCGAACTCCTCATAGTCATCGTAAACGTCCGCCAGCTCAAACAATAGCTCAAGCCGCTCGTCCCCTTCGAAATGCAGGAGCGCACTTTCCAGCAGGGCCGCCGCTTGCTGCGGCTGGTCCAGAGCCAGATAGGCATCCGTCTTAAGTATGTATAGATTGATATCGGAGCTGTCGAGCAACTCTACCTGCTCCAGTATGGATAACGCTTCATGATACCGCCGGGTCGCTATCATCAGATCCGCTTTCTTCACCATGAGCGCGGAAGAATATGGATATTGTTCGATCCCCAACTCGACCGCCTCGACAGCCTGAACAAGATCTTCCGTATCGTCAAAATAGTCTATGATCCGTTCAAAAGCTTCCTCTTCCAAAAAAGAACGATGCTTGCCTCTCTTCAAATCCTGATACTGCTTCAACAGTTCTTTCATTTCCTCGCGGTCCTGATGGTATGGATTTTCTTGCATGTGTTAAAGGTTATTGTAAGTTACGCCATTTGAACTTTACCCGCGAAAAATAATTTGCCCGCTCTTGTTCCACCAACCCGTCAATATCATTCACAAACATCTCCCTGCAAATGACGAACACCCTTCACTGACATCAGGCCCCAACCCGGTCAATCTTCACCCCCGAAAAAGATATTTTGCAGCGGCATGCCCATCATTTTTGCAGCGGTATACCCCTCCATGCCCCTCCACGGTAAATTTCTTCCGCGTCGGACAACCCGCTGTGTTAATTTTGCGTATTTACCGGTAAGAAAGGGTTAATTAACGGATACTTTGGAAAAGCCGTATTATAACCTTTTAGGTATCAAATCGTTAAGGGTTTATTAAAATTAGTGACGAGCGGTTAAAAAATACCCAAATCTTTTCACTACCTTTGCTATAGAATGTTAATATTGACCACCATAGGATTGAGAAAATTGATGCGGAAGACGCTCATCAGCGCTTCGATGGTCGCCGTCGTAGGTTTGGCCATGGCGAGCAAAGGTGGCGGCGGTGATAACAAAAAGGCTGCCAATCCACTGAAGACCAATTTCGTTCCCATCCGGACGACAGCTGGCTTTACCCTTAAAGCAGGACCTTCCTACTCCGGTAGCATGATCGTCGGAACCGAAAAGACACGCGAATACGTTTCTTTCAATACCCTGGTCACCTACCAGAAAGGCAATAGCTTCTATATCATGCCGCATATCTATCGGATCAACACCAGCGTTTATCTGAAGAACAACTCCGGCAGCAACCTCAGCTTGCTGGACCTGCGGATCAACATGCACTAATTCAAATTCATCTTTTTGCTGTCTTCATAATTCATTTCCCGGTATCCCGAACTGGAACTGGGAACATCGAACTTCGATACCGGAACGGGATTCAGGTTGATCCGGGCTATCCGGTAATGGATCCGGACATTCCCATTGGTTAGTTCATACTCCAGCGGCAACCCTTCCAGGCTCCGAAACGGAGGATCGTATTGCCGGTTCTCCGGGATAATATCCCGGGTATAAAATACAGTGATCGTCGCGCCAGACTTCGTCTGCCCGATCGCCTTTATGCATCTGTAGCCCGCAATCTCCTTGGTTTCGTTGGTATTTTTATAAACGATCCCGTCATACATCCGGTTCCGCTCCGCCCAATTGTCCGGATTCATCCGGATCAGCAGTTTCTGACCACTCACCTCTTTAAGGATCACCCCAAAACCCGTATTCCCATCGAATATAGTGGTGGAGGAGAACAGGGGGCTGGTCATTTCGGAACGACTCTTGTTCCCTTTAATATACACCGTGTGGACCGCATTTTCCGTCCCGCCCTGCTTGCCTTCACCGGTCGGATTGACCGAATAATCATAGACAAGGGTGAGCTCGGATACGCTTTTCTGCGCCTGAATGCCTGTCTGCGCCAGCAGACAGCCGCATAGCAGCAGGGGAGCGGAATATCGCGAATGGATTATCATTTCATTTTCTGGTGTTCGGAGGCCTCTTTTGCACCTGCTGCGCCGTCTTCTGCGCTTCCTGCATCTGCTCCAGCCGCTCCTGCCATTTGGATTTCGTTTTTGGCTTGTTCCTGTTTTCCTTCAGTTTCGCCAGTATCTTCTCATGATCGATGATATAGTGCTGGATAACGAACTGTAAGGACAGTGTGATCACGTTGGAAACGGTATAATACCAGGTCAGCGCGGATGGCAAGGTATTGAAGAAGAGTAACAGGAATACCGGCATGATATACGGCATGTATTTCATGGCCGGGTTGCTCTGGTCAGGGGTCATGCTCATCCCATAAAGGGAGATAAGAAAGCTGGTCACCACCGCACACAAGGCAAAAAGACTGATATGATCGCCATAGCCGGGTATCGAAAATCCAAAATTCAATATACTATCGAAAGACGACAGGTCATGCGACCATAAAAAACTCTCCCCCCGCAACCCGATATTCGAATTGAAAAAGCTATACAAGGCAAAGAAGATCGGGATCTGCAGCAACGCGGGTATACAGCCCCCTAACGGATTTACCCCCGCCTCGCGGAACAGCTTCATCTGCTCCATGCCTACCTGCTGCTGATCATTGCCGACTCTTTTTTTCATCGCCTCTATTTCCGGCCGGAGCGCCTTCATCTTGGCGCCGCTCAGATAACTGCTGTATACCAGCGGGGAAGTGAACAGGCGGATAAAAAGGGTCAGCAGCAGGATGGCCAATCCATAGCTCGCTATATGCTGCTTGAAAAAGCTGAAAACGGGCATGATGACATAGACATTGATCGGACGCACAAACGAATAGATGCCCCTTCCAAGATCGATAATATGCGTCATGCCCGGGGCCTGTTTCTCCAGGATATGAAAGTCATTCGGACCGTAATACATCTGCATCGGCACAACAGTAGCAGCCAGGGCAGGGATCTTTGCCTGTAAGCCGACCTCGGCACGCTCCACCCCGGTGGAACTGTCGGCCGTCTCTTTTAACAGGTGTATCACTCCGGAACTAAATCCATCCTTGGCAATCAACGTCATATTAAAGAATTGCTGAGAGACAGCCAGCCATTGCACCGGCTTCTCCAGCGTCCTTTCCGTTTTGGCAACCATATAGTCGAATTGGTTGTCTTCATAATAGCTGATCCCGGCCAGCCGCCGTTCGTAGCTGACATTCCGCTGGGTCTTTTCCAGCTGCGACTGCCAGGTCAGGTTAAAATTATTCTGATAGAACAGCGCACCGGGGTTGCCAATGACCACGTTCCAGTCGACGAGATAGTCATTCGGCCGGATCGTGAACTGGTGGACCAGCGATTCACCTGCCGGAGTCGGCAGTTGATAGCTGATCGTCTGACTCCCATCCGCATTCTTTACCAGCTGCGCATTATTAAAATACAGATCGGCGATAGAGGCCACCTGGCTAGGGGCCGTAGTGATCGAATAGTTCAGGTGATTTTCCGTTCCCGGACTTATGAGCTTTACCAGCGTGCTGTCATAGGCTTTGAATTGCTTCAGTTCCACCGATACCGGCTGCCCCCCCTTATTGCTAAACACCACTTTTATCAATTCATTTTCTACAGTCGTCAGCTGTTCTGTCCCCCCGATAGCCTTGTTAAAACCCGTCGCGGTATCTGCCGTCCGCATCGCCATCGCTGTCGTGTCCTTTGCATGCGCGGCTACCGCCTGTTTGGCCTTGACAACGGCAATGCTGTCCGCCTCGCGCTTCCGCTGCGCCTCCAGCTCATGCGAATTCTTAGTGGAAATAAACAGATATATAAATAGCAAAACCCCCAGCAACACAAATCCAATAATTGAATTGCGATCCATTCCCATGATAACTTCTTTTTAGAAGCTGCAAATATAGGGTATTGTCCGATAGCATTCGGACATGCCTCGGCCAACTCAGCCCCCGGCGCCGCTGGCAACCGGATTCGTCGGTAAAGGCCATCCCCGACCTATATCATTTCCGACTGTAGCAACGGATTCTTCACCGCATTCTTCGCTTCCGCAAATTCCTTCGCCGCCCCGATAAAATGTACAAAGATGGGCTGCGGATTTTCGACGGTACTCTTCAATTCCGGGTGGTATTGAACCCCAATAAAAAAAGGATGGGAAGGCAGCTCGACGATCTCCACCAGCCCGCTCTCGGGATTGGTACCGCTGGGGACCATCCCCGCATCCTCAAACTGCCGGAGATAGGCATTATTGAACTCCCAGCGATGACGATGTCTTTCGCTGATCTCGGCTTGGCCATTGTAGATCTGGCTGGCAAGGCTCCCCTCTTTCAGCGCACAGGGATAGGCGCCCAACCGCATCGTCCCCCCTTTGATCGTCACTTTCTTCTGCTCTTCCATCAGGTCGATCACCGGATGGGGGGTATGGACATCCATTTCCGTGGAATGCGCATCCTTCCAGCCCAAAACGTGACGGGCATATTCGATTACCGCCATCTGCATGCCCAGGCAGATCCCAAAAAAGGGAAGCTTGTTCTCGCGGGCATATTTTACCGCAATGATCTTCCCCTCTACACCCCGATGACCAAAACCAGGCGCCACCACCAGGCCATCCAGGCTGCCCAGTTTCTCCGCGACATTCTCATCCGTAATAAACTCACTGTGCACATTGACCACCTGGACCTTGCATTCATTCATCGCCCCGGCATGAATGAACGACTCCAGAATGGATTTATACGCATCCTGTAATTCGATATATTTCCCGATCAGCCCGATCGTTACCTTACTCTTGGGATATTTCAGCTTGTCGAGGAACCCTTTCCAACGCGTCAGATCCGGCTCATGATAATTGACGATATTCAATTTCTTCAGACAGATCAGATCCAGCTTCTCCCGCATCATCAGCAACGGGACCTCGTAAATGGTAGCGGCATCGGCCGCCTCGATCACCGCCTCCGGCTTGACATTGCAAAACAAAGCGATCTTTTTCCGGATATCCGACGACAACGGCTCTTCCGTCCGGCAAACAAGGACGTCCGGATGAACCCCTTCCTGACTTAATAATTTGACGCTGTGCTGCGTGGGCTTTGTCTTCAGCTCTTTTGCCGCCTTGAGATAAGGAATGAGGGTCAGATGCAGGACGATACAATCCTCTTCCGGCATCTCCCATTGCAACTGGCGCACCGCCTCGATAAAAGGCAGGGACTCGATGTCGCCCACCGTTCCCCCCAATTCGGTAATAATAATATCGAATTGATTGCCCTGCCCCAACAACAACATCCGCCGCTTGATCTCATCCGTGATATGCGGTATCACCTGCACGGTCTTGCCGAGATAAGCCCCCTCCCGCTCTTTGTTGATCACCGTCTGATAGATCCTCCCGGTCGTCACATTGTTGGCCTGCGAAGTATAAATGTTGAGGAAGCGTTCGTAATGGCCAAGATCCAGATCCGTCTCTGCCCCATCCTCCGTCACAAAGCATTCCCCATGCTCGTAAGGATTCAACGTCCCGGGGTCTACATTGATATAGGGATCGAACTTCTGAATGGTTACCCTTAGCCCTCTGGCTTGCAGCAGCTTAGCCAGTGAGGCCGCAATAATGCCTTTACCAAGGGAAGACGTTACACCACCGGTAACAAAAACATACTTAGCCATGTAATGGTCAATTAATTTATTATTAAATGCGTTGTTGGTTTTACGGGCGATAGGCGGAAAACAATACCTTAGCAACATTGATCCTGCTCCGATGGCTCAAACACGCAAAATGAAAAATATCGAGCGTATGAGCCCTGCCACATTATTTGACCTACTGAAAAATTAACAGAAAAGAAATTCCAAGAGGTCATACAAAACTACATCAAATTATCTTGCTGGAAAAATACGTATTTATCGATGTGGATAAATAGCTGATAAATAATATTTTGAACACCGGCCTTTGGCTTTGTGCACAACCAGGCCGCCGGTTAACGAAAAAGCCCGACCAGGAAATGTCGGGCTTTTTCGTTCATTCATTTTCTATCGACAGAACTCCATTTTACCGGAATACCGCAAGCGAGTAGGTTGGTCTTTGTTTAACATCAACAGGCTCCTGAGGGTTATTCCTGGAAATTTCTTTACTGGCGGTCTTTTCCGATTGATTGATTTTAACTGCGTGTAAAATTGCGATGGATGCGATTTCAAGCACTAAAACTAGAGCAGTAAGGGTCTTTCCTTTCTTCATGGTTTAATTGGATTATTGTTATTCTCCGAATAAGGTATTGCCATTCGCCGGCAAAATTACGATCAGGTTCTTAACAAACGCAAGATAGCATTGGATTATTTTGCAAACAATAGGGTAAATTCTAGTTTTTCCCTGCGAATTATACGATTTTTTTGTCCTTTGGCGTATGTCATAAGCAACTAACAATCATTTATATATATAATAAAAAATCATTCAACTAAAAAGAATTTTTTATTATTTTGTAGCGTTTTCCTATTGACTATGAATTACCGTTCCCTACTGACCCCCGTCCTGTTTCTGGCGCTGCAAACTGCTGCGCAGCCCCCGCAAACCAATGCACAGCCAACGCAATCCACTGCACAACCCCTGCAAACCACAGCACCACCAAGAACCTCTTTGTCCTCCCTTCATACCGTGACCATCCGTCTCCGGCATCCAATCAGCCTTCCGGTCGGCCCTGGCACCTGTTTCAGCCATTTTGAAGTGATCGACGAGCGGGCCGACACCTGCCGCATCGGCGTCCATAAAAGCGTCCCCGATTTCGGCGGGAACCATGACCGTCAGCTCGTTTTTGACCACTCCACAGCCAGCGAGATCGCCGACTACCTAAACCACCGACTTGCCCATCCGGGCGCTCCCTATACCGCCCTGGTCATCCTGCGGACCCTCTGGCTGTCCGATGCCAATTATTTCCGCGAAGACCTGGTCCGCAACCCCATCTTACGGTTTGAACGGACCCATATCCACCTCAAGGCTGAAATCTATGCCATCCATGACGGTCGCTATATACCCGTCCTGCGGTTCGATACCCTCCAGACCGCCTGGAAAAAACGGCTATACCAGGAAAGATCGACCTATTACGAATGGGGCCAAAACCTCGTCCTTCTGATGAACGAGCTGGCAGACAGCGCCTCCAGGGTGGCCGCCCGAAAAGAAGACGGCCCCTGGGTCGCCTTGGAAGATATCCGGCAATTCAACTCCTCCCGTTTTGACGCCCCCATCGCCGAAACGCCCCCCGCCCGCGGCGTTTACGCCAATTTTGAAGAATTTCGTAACAATACCCCCTCCATCCAGGATTTCGAGATCAAAACGGAGAACAACGAACATCTGCTCTATATCAGGGAATCCGGTAAGACCTACTATTCCCATGATGCCTGGGGCTATTCTGATGGAAAAGACATCTATGTGATGCGCGACGGGATCCTCTGCCCCGCCTGGAAGGAAGGAAAAGCATTCTATATTCCCTCCGGAACAACAACCGGAGGCACGCTGACTATCGCCCGGAACCACGATTATAAACAACGCAGCATCTATTCCATCGACATGGACACAGGAGACATCTACTGAAAAACCCCGCATCTATGAAATACCCTAACCCATCATGAAAACCCCCATCCTGCTTCTCTGCTTTCTTTCCCTGGCCATCTTCGCCGGCGCACAGTCTAAAAAGGTTGCTGCTTCACCCGCCGCCGGCCTGTCCGTCCTTCGGACGCTGACCATCCGGCTCAACGATGCCCATGACCCGGTACCGCCGCCGCACACCGACGCCTTCAGACCCTTCAGCCATTTCGAAGTGATCGACGAACGCCCCGACACGACCAGGATTGGCGTCCATGGCAATTTACCCATGCATAGCCATGAATTCGACCGGCAACTCGTCTTCCCCGGCCCGGCGGCTCAGGAAATTACCCGGTATCTCAACCGGCATTTTGTCCACCCGGATGCCCCCGATACGGTCCTGATCGTTTTGCGTCAGCTGTGGCTGTCCGATACCGATCCCTATAACGCCGGCGCCAATCCCTATCGACCGGTCGTAAGCTATCACCAGCAAACGGGAAAAACCCATATCCGAATAAAAGCGGAAGTATACGCCCGCAGGGATAATAAGTATCTTCCCCTGCTGCGGATCGATACCCTGCAAGCTACCGGGAGCGTCACCTATAACACGGTTAAATGCACCTATAACGGTTGGGAAAAAGACCTGGCAGCCCTATTGGGTGACCTGACGGAAAATGCCGCCCTGGCTGCTGCCAGTAAAGAAAGCTCCGGCAAATGGATCACCCGGGACGACATTCGCCGTTTCAACCAATCCCGGTTCGATATTCCCATCTTCGATACCGCGACCCTTACCCGGGGCGTCTATACCAGTTTTGAGGAATTCAGGAACAACGCCCCTTCCATCCATGACTTTGAAGTAAAAACAGACAACGGCCCCGCCCTCTACCTAAAAAGCGGCGATGGAACCTCTTATTACACCCACAATGCCTGGGGCTATTGCGACGGCAGACAGGTCTTCCTCATGCGGGGCGGATTACTGCAACCGCTCCGAAAGGCGGGCAACTCTTTCTGTTTTTATGGAATAGAACCGGATGATCTTACCCCGATGCCAGGAGCTTTTGGCGGCCATAACGAACGTCATTGTCTCTATATCATTGACATGGATACCGGTGACATTTATTAACTTCGTCGGACCTGCTTCGCCACGGTCCTCCTCGTTCTTACCCTTCACTGCGCTCGGGTATCCTTCGCAATCTTCTCATAGCTGGTCACCAGCCCCTTGATCAGCGAAGAACTGAAACCCTTGTGTTCCATTTCATTCAAACCGGCGATCGTACAACCCTTCGGCGTCGTTACCTTGTCTATCTCCTGCTCCGGATGCGTGCCCCTTTTTAACAAAAGATCCGCAGCTCCCTTCACCGTCTGTGCGGCAATCAGGTTGGCCGTGGTGGCATCGAAACCAATTTCGATCCCCCCCTGGATATTGGCCCGGATATAACGCATGGCAAATGCCGTTCCGCAGGCTCCCAACACCGTCGCGGCATCCATCAGCTTCTCCTCGATACGCACCGTCTTTCCCAACTGACCAAAAATATCGAAGACATATTGCAGCCGCTCCTCGTTCACATTCCGCGCGGCGACACAGGTCATGCTCTCCTGGATGGCAATAGCCGTATTGGGCATCGCTCTTACCACCGGTATTTTGGTGCCGATCTGCGCGCCGATCTGATCGATCGTAACACCCGTCACCACCGATACCAGCACATGTTTGTCCGCTTTGAACTCATCTTTCAGCGACCGGAGTATATCGTTTACCTGGAAAGGCTTGACCGCCAGGATCACCAGGTCGGCATATCGGACCGCTTCCTCATTCTTGTCGCTCACCAACACGCCATTCCTCTCCAGTTCGCCCAGGGTCTGAATATTCCGCTTGGTGATAAGGATATGCTTGGGCAGCACAAACTCGCTCCGGATGAGACCTTCCGCAATAGCCGTCCCCAGGTTACCCCCGCCGATGATCGCGATCTTTTTATTCATAAAAATGCTCCTTTAGCCAAATAATTCCGAACATAATCATCCACACCCTCTTCCAGTGTAAAAAAACGGTCTTTATACCCAGCCTCCCGCAGCTTTTGCATATTGGCTTCGGTAAAATACTGGTATTTGTCCCTGATGTCTTCCGGCATATCGATATACCGGATATTCGCCGCCAGGTCCAACCCGCCATAAGTGGCCTTCACCAGGTCTTCAAAAGACCGGGCGATACCGGTGCCCAAATTGTAGATCCCCGACGGCGGCCTGTTCTCCATCATCCAATAGCAGATCCTGATCACGTCCTTGACATACACAAAATCCCGCAGCTGCTGACCGTCCTTATACTCCGGGCGATGAGACCGGAATAGCTTTACTTCCCTGTCCCGCCGGATCTGGTGGAAGGAATGGAAGATCACGCTGGCCATCCGCCCTTTATGATATTCATTGGGACCGTATACGTTGAAAAATTTCAGCCCCGCCCAAAACGGCGGCTGACCGGACTGCTGCAGCACCCATTTATCGAACTCATTCTTCGAGATACCATAGGCGTTCAACGGCCGGAGCGAAGGGATCACGTCATGCCGGTCGTCATAGCCCAGCTCCCCACCACCATAGGTGGCCGCCGAAGAAGCATAGACCAGCGGCACCCGGTGCGCCGTACAATACGTCCACACCTTTTTGGAATACTCGACGTTCAGATGCTCATGGATGGAATAATCGAATTCCGTCGTATCCGTACGGGCGCCAATATGAAAAACAAACCCGATGCGCGGGTTATTTTCCGCCAGCCAGTCGAAAAAAGACTCCCGCTCCACCTGAAATGCAAATTCTTTCCCCTCCAGGTTGGGCGCCTTGTCCGCCCGGTCGAAGGCATCCACCAGGATAAGCTCGGTATAACCCTTTTCGTTCAGATAGCCTACCAGGTCGCTCCCGATAAAACCGGCCGCACCCGTTACAACCGTATATTCTTTGTTGTCCATACTAATCTAATTCCACTTCTTTAGCCAGATAATTCTCCAGACTATTGTCATATTTCTCTTTCCATTCCCCTACCGGCCCCCAATCCATCCCGTCCACCTCTATCGATCCGCCCGTGACAAATCCCAGTTCCACCACCGGAAAAGAACCAACCGCCTGTTTGAACGCCGTCACCTGGCCTGGCCCTACACTCACCACTACCCGGCTCTGCGATTCGCCAAACCAATAAGCATCCTTGCGGATGTCCGGGTCGCCGGCGACGACATCGAACCCCAGGTCCCGCGGAAAGGCCGACTCGGCCAGCGTCACAAACAACCCGCCTTCACTGACGTCATGGGCCGACCGGACCAGCCGCCGGCTGATCAGCTCCGCCAGCTTCTGCTGCAGCAATACTTCTTCTTCGATGTCGAACCGTGGCGCCGGGCTGAACTCGACACCGCGGATCTTGTGCAGGTATTCGGAGGAATTGATATCATCGCTCGCGACACCCAGCAGGAACAGCAAATCCCCCTCTTCCTTGAAATCGAGCGTCATCTTATCCTTTACATTCTCCAGCAGCCCTACCATCCCGATGGTTGGCGTAGGGTACACGGCCCCGTCAGGGTTCTGGTTATAAAAGCTGACATTGCCACCCGTCACCGGCGTATCGAAACGGCGGCAGGCATCGCCCATACCCTTGATGGCATGGACGAACTGGTAGTAGACCTCCGGATTATAAGGGTTCCCGAAATTCAAACAATTGGTGACGCCCAGCGGCTGTCCCCCGCTGCAAACGATATTCCGGGCAGATTCAGCCACGGCAATCATCGCCCCGATATACGGATCGGCATAGACATACCGGCTGTTACAATCCGTCGTCATCGCCAGCGCCTTACTCCCGGCACCTTTAGCAAGCACTATCGCCGCATCGCTGGGCTGGTTGGTGGAAGAATTGGCCGCACCGACGGTGCTGTCATATTGCACGGCCACCCATTTTTTGGAGGCAATATTCGGCAAGGCGATCAACTGCTCCGCCACCAGCCTCAGATCATCGGGCACACCAATCGTGCCCGGATCGAAGGACTTTATTTTTTTCAGATAAGCCGGTTCGCTATAAGGCCGGTCATACTGCGGTGCACCGCCGCCCAATACCAGCTCGTAGGCCGGGATCTCGGCTTCCAGCTGCCCATGCATATAGAATTTCAACAGCCCGTCATCCGTCACCTCACCGATGGCAGAAGCCGGCAGATCCCATTTTTCAAAAATACGCACGACTTCATGCTCCTTTCCCTTTTGCACGACCATCAGCATCCGCTCCTGGCTTTCACTCAGCAGCAGCTCCCAGGCCTTCATATTCTCCTGCCGGGCGGGTACCTTGTCAAGGTCGATCCGCATCCCCGATTCTCCTTTGGCGCTCATTTCAGCGGTTGAGCAGATGATGCCGGCGGCGCCCATATCCTGCATCCCGACGACAGCACCCGTTTTTATCACTTCCAGACAGGCTTCCAGCAGCTTCTTTTCCTGGAAAGGGTCGCCTACCTGTACTGCCGGCAGCTCTTTTGTACTTTCACCTGTGATATTGGCGGAGGCAAACGAGGCGCCACCGATGCCATCCTTACCCGTAGCGCTGCCAACAAAGATGACCGGGTTGCCGACACCCTTTGCCGTGGCGGAAATCGTCTCCCCGTTCTTCAGGACACCCACGCTCATGGCATTCACCAGCGGATTGGTATGATAACATTCCTCAAAATAGATTTCACCGCCCACCGTCGGCACGCCAAAGCAATTCCCGTAGTGACCGATGCCATGCACGACACCCGCCAGCAGATGCTGCGTCCTGGCTTCCTTCAGATTCCCAAAGCGCAGGGAATTCAGCGAGGCGATAGGTCTTGCCCCCATCGTAAAAATATCGCGGTGGATCCCCCCTACTCCTGTTGCGGCACCCTGAAAGGGCTCGATCGCCGAAGGGTGGTTATGCGATTCAATTTTGAAGACAACCCCGTAACCGCCGCCGATATCCATCAGCCCGGCATTCTCTTCCCCCGCCTTTACCAGCATCTTTTTGCCTTCCCGGGGGAGCGTCTTCAGCCATTTGATCGAGTTTTTATAACTGCAATGCTCGCTCCACATGGCGCTAAAAGCACATAGTTCTGTAAAATTAGGAGTACGGCCCAGCTTTTGTTGGATCGATCCGAACTCTTCAGCGGTCAATCGAAGCTCTTCGGCCGTCTTTGCGGAAATTTCCATGGCCGCAAAATTACGAACCCCATTCCAAAACTTTCCAATTTTCCAAAACACAATTGGAAAACGTTCCAAATCACTCCAAATCATCCCATATTTTGCATAAGTCAATGCGAATTGTTAGGTTTGCTGGCTATGGCCTCAAAACAAAGTATTGCTTTTGTAGCGAATACAAGTTGGAGTATCTACAAATTCAGACTTTACCTTATTGAGCAACTCGTGGAAAAAGGATTCGTCGTTTATGTTCTGGCGCCCCCGCGATTCCTATACCAGGCATTTCGAGCATCTCCCCGGATTGACCTACCTGGAATTAGGCCATTTCAGAGGTAAAAACATTTCCCCGCTGGAAGACCTCCTGCTCTACAAGGAACTATTGCAACATTACCGGGCCCTGCAGCCGGAAATCATCTTTCACTATACCATCAAAGCCAATATTTTCGGCACCCTGGCCGCCGCAAAAGCCGGCATCCCTGCCATCAGCGTCGTCACAGGACTGGGCTATGCTTTTTCCGGCAACGGCTTCCTGAAGTCCGCCGCCAGGATCCTGTACCGG